>JACCDN010577400.1_pt1 | contig 26196 bp, 23 predicted proteins | sample 7441691 | NCBI WGS metagenome assembly JACCDN01 (sample SAMN15323439, study PRJNA562643) | freshwater metagenome | isolation source: river surface water | place: USA:Blue River Watershed | collected 2017-08-16 | reverse complement strand
GTACAGCTGATAATCAAGATATTTACCGTTGTTGCGCCAATTATTTGCAATTTGTAAAGCGCTGCCCGTCGTAATTATGACTTTTTTACAAGCCTCGTCATTTGTAGATATTTTTTGCCAAATTCCAGGCTCCAAAACAGGTACGGATGGATGTAAACAAACCTCACCAGATTTACCCAGCCTAAGGTAAGATGGTTGTGGATTATTAATTAAATAACGAAGGCTAGCTCGCACTTCCATTGGGTCGCCAGGCGCCGATATGAGCATATTAGGCATTGACCTTATCAATGCATAGTCCTGAACTGCATGGTGGGAATATCCAAGATTTCCATAAGCCATGCCACCACCAACTGCAACAATTGTTACAGGTAATTGATGATACGCAACATCATTTCTAACCTGCTCTGCACATCTAAACGTTGGAAAGTTGGCAATAGAATAAACGAAAACATGACAACCCTCTGATGCAAGACCGGCCGCCATACCCATCATGTTTTGCTCAGCAACCCCAGCGTTAAAAAAACGATCTGGAAACTGATCTTTAAAAGGCTCAACTACAGAAAATCCTAGATCTCCTACCATCAAAACTACGTTATGATGTTTTTTTGCAAGGCTAACTAACTCTTCTATAAAAGCGTTACGCATACATAACCTCGATTTCAGCCAAAGCCTGATTCAACTCTTGATTGTTAGGGCTTCTGTAGTGCCAAATCACCTGATTTTCCATAAAGCTAACACCCTTGCCCTTAGTGGTGTGCGCAATAATTACCTTCGGCTGATCGCTAACTTTCAATCTAAAATTATCCATCAATTCAGCATGATCATGGCCGTTCACATTCACTACAAAAGAACCAAATGCTTTGAATTTATCAGCTAGAGGCTCCAAGCCTAAGGTTTCTTCAATACTTGTTAAACTTTGAAGTTTGTTATAGTCAACTATAATTGTTAAATTATCTAATTTATGATGAGCAGCAAACATCAGGGCCTCCCAATTACTTCCCTCATCTAATTCGCCATCACTAAGAATCACGAAAATATGCCAGTCTAGTTTTTTTTGTTTAGCAAAAAGAGCTTTGCCGACACCAAATGGCAAACCATGTCCTAGTGAGCCCGTCGAAAATTCAACCCCGGAAACTTTATGGCTAATATGATTCATCAGGGGGGAGTAATTTTCTCCGTATGTTTGAAGATCTTTCTTTGGGAAAAACTCCATTTCTGCCAATGCAGCATAAATTGAAACACAAGCATGTCCTTTGCTTAATATCAAACGGTCTCTATTTATATCTTTGGGATTCTTTGGATCGACCTTTAAAATATCAGCGTAAAGAACAGCGACTATATCAGCAATCGACAAAGCACTACCAATATGCGATGCCTTAGCTTTAGCAATCATTCTCAGAGCATTAATTCTAATTTTTTTTGATAACTCAATACTAGATATCTGCATATTTCTTATTCCAATTTGCAGTTTTATTAATTGCTTCTTTTATCGAAACAGTTTGTTTAAGACCTAACTCACCAAAAACCTTATCAAGGTTTGGGATATAAGAATCAATCCCACCACTCTCGAGGTGATGAACATCAATTTTAATAGATTTATTCAATTGGGCAACTACCATATCAGCCAATTCTTTAATGGATAAGATCTCCCCTCCCCCCACGTTATAAATACTGCGAGAAACTCCATTCAAAAGAATCTTCAAAAGCCAAACGCATAAGTCAGAAGTATAAAGATAAGTTCTCAGTGGTGTACCATCACCATTAATACTTATACTCTGATTAAGTAGTGCAGATTGAATAAAATTTCCGATTGCAAAGTGCTCATCTATTGGCAAATAGGGTCCAACAAAAGCAAAGCATCTTGCCACCTTCACTCGCATAGATTGGTCAGCGTGCTGGTGCGCCAACCACTCTGACATCTGCTTACCTAGAGGATAGGCCGATCTAGAAGATGTAAGGTTAATTGCCCCTGAATACGTTTCGGTAAAACTTATATTTTTTTGGGTACTAGATCCATAAATCGCACCTGAGCTCAATAACAAAAATTCTTGACAGCCCATTCTTTTGGAAAACTCAAGAACATTTGAGGTCCCTTTAACACAGGCGTTAAAAATATCTATAGGACTCTTCTGCTTAACCACATCAGTGGCTGCATGAATTGTAAGATCGATTTTTGGAACAGGGAAGTTTATGTCATCGCATATATCTCCCTGAAATAACTGAAACTGCGAATGGGTCTTAAAATGTGGGTATTGATTAAAAAATCTCTCAGGATTCCTTGAAATTGAAAATATTTCTATATCTAGTTTATTTGACTTATTAAGCCACAAAAGTGACTCAAGTAAATTTTTTCCTATAAACCCTGTCGCGCCAGTTAGAAAAATCCTTTTACAACGTATTTTTTCAATATCCAATTTCAATGAATCGTTAATTGAAATTAGGTCTTCAGTTGGGCATAAATACATTAAAAACTTAATCCCAAGTATGTTTCAATTTTAGTTGCAACAAAATCCAACATTTCCTCAGTTAAGGAAGGTTGAACACCAATCCAAAAAGTATTATTCATAACATTATCTGTATGTATTAAATCTTCGCTGATCCTATAACTTGCATCAACCATATATGGTTGACGAGTCAAATTCCCAGCAAACAATAAACGAGTGCCAACCCTGTTTTGTTCAAGATAGGTTATTAAATCAAGTCTAGATACTGGACATGTTTTTTTAATGGTAATTGGAAACCCAAACCAAGAAGGATCTGATCCTTCAGTAGCTTTGGGCAATTGTAAAAATTCTTCGCATGACTTCAGACGCTCTTTTAAAAAGTTAAAATTATTTTTACGTTTTTGAATAAATTGAGGTGCCTTAGCCAATTGCGCTAAAGCACATGCCGCCTGCATATCAGTGATCTTTAAGTTATATCCTAAATGACTGTAGGTGTATTTATGATCATAACCTTCCGGTAAATTAGCGAACTTCCAACAAAAACGCTTTCCACAAGTGTTATCTTTTCCAGGAGGACAATAACAATCACGCCCCCAATCCCGAAAGCTTTCAGCAATTTTCATCAATTCATGGTTATTGGTAAACACAGCCCCCCCTTCGCCCATCGTGATGTGATGAGCAGGATAAAAACTCAATGTAGAAATATCACCAAATGTTCCCACCATCTGAGCTTTATATGTTGACCCTAGCGCATCACAACAATCCTCTACCAACCACAAGTTATATTTTTTACAAAGAGCAACCACTACGTCCAAGTTGAATGGATTACCAAGCGAATGGGCCAGCATGACTGCTTTTGTTTTGGTAGTAATTGCAATTTCTATTTTTGATGCGTCAATATTATGTGTCAGAGGATCTACATCAATAAAAACCGGAATGGCTCCAAATTGAATAATCGGATTAACTGTGGTTGGAAAACCTGCAGCAACGCTAATTACTTCATCTCCTCGCTTAATTGCACGATCACCCAACTTGTGGGACGTTAATGTTGAAAACGCAACTAAATTTGCTGAAGATCCTGAGTTCACTGTAATTGCATGTTTGACCCCAATAAATTCTGCTAGTTTTTTTTCAAATAAGTCATTAAAGCGGCCCGTCGTTAGCCAACCATCCAAAGAGGCGTCCACCATGTTTTTCAATTCTTCAGCGCCAATAGTTTTACCTGATGGTGGCACATATGTTTTCTCTGGAACAAAAGGTTTAGAAGAAAACTCTAAAAATGCGTATCTATCAACCAATTTGGCAATTTGTTGACGTATTTTATCTTGCTCTATTTTCTTAGTATCGAGTGTTTTCATATATCGCTTAATTTTATGAGTTCATGTATTCATTAATTTGTGCAAGTGTAATAACTCGCATATTTTTTTTACTTTGAAATGCTTTCTGCCAAAAAACTATTTTTTCTATGGCAATTTCCAAACTCCACTTTGGTGACCACGATAAATTCTGGCGTGCCTTGGAGCAATCTAATTTTAGCAAGTTAGCTTCATGGGGTTGCTCGGAACTTTCTATTTTAAAAGAGATTGAATCACCCCATGTACTAGTCAATAAATCAATAACTTCTCGAACGGTGCGCGAATCTTCATCACGAGGGCCAAAATTCCAAGGGCCTTCATATGTTGCGCCATTCTGATAAAGCGCTTCAGATAAAATTAAATACCCTGATAATGGCTCCAATACGTGCTGCCAAGGCCGAGTAGATAATGGGTTACGTATCACTAAAGGCTTATTCACCTCAAATGCCTTTATAGCATCTGGTATCAAACGATCTTCGGACCAGTCTCCACCACCAATCACATTTCCAGAGCGTACAGATGCTACACCACAATTATGGTCACAAAAAAAAGATTGGCGATAAGCTGAGGTTACCAATTCAGCACACCCCTTACTATTGCTATAAGGGTCATAACCCCCCATTGGTTCATTTTCACGATATCCCCAAAGCCACTCTTTATTCTCATAGCACTTATCAGTCGTAACAACTACAACCGCTTTTAGAGACTTAACTTGCCGAGCTACCTCCAAAACATGAACCGTACCCCTCACATTGGTTGAATAAGTTTCTACGGGGTTAATGTATGAGTATCGAACTAAAGGTTGCGCTGCCATATGAATCAAAATATCTGGCTTTGCCTCTAGGATTGAGTGCCTCAGGCTATCTAAATTACGTACATCAGAAATATGTGAAACATCTATCAATTCATTTATTCCTAACTCTTGAAATAAATTGGGTTGAGTATTCGAGGCTAAGGCATACCCAGTCACCCTTGCCCCCATTGATGTTAACCATAACGACAACCAACTACCTTTAAAACCTGTATGCCCCGTTAGGAAAACGCGTTTGCCCTTCCAAAAACCAGGTGTGACTGATGCAAATTTCATGCCCAAGTCTTCCATGGGGCTTTACCTGAAGACCATAGTTCTTCTAGATAATTTTTATCTCGCAATGTATCCATTGGCTGCCAGAAACCTGTGTGTGTATATGCAGCCATCTGTTTTGATTTAGCCAAGTGCTCCAACGGCTCTTGCTCCCAAACAGTACTATCCCCCTTCAGAAGGGTAAAAACAGACGGTGAAATTACGAAAAATCCACCGTTAATCATTCCACCATCTCCTTTGGGCTTCTCTTTAAAAGTTGTCACCTTATGATCTTGAATATCCAGCGCTCCAAATCTACCGGGTGGATGGACTGCTGTTAACGTTGCAACAGTTTTTTGCTGTTTATGAAAGTCAATTAATGATTTAATATTAATATCTGATACACCATCACCATAAGTAAAACAAAAAGCATCCTCATCCCTTACATACTGCTCCACCCTCTTCAAGCGTCCACCAGTCATGGTTTGATCACCTGTATCGACTAAAGTAACCTTCCAGGGCTCCGCAAAACGCTCATGAACTTCCATGCTATTTTTTTGCATGTCAAATGTTATATCAGACATGTGCAAAAAATAATTAGCAAAATATTCTTTAATTACATAGCCTTTGTAACCACAACAAATAATAAAATCATTAATGCCATAATAAGAATACATTTTCATAATATGCCATAAGATTGGCCTACCTCCAATTTCAATCATGGGCTTAGGCTTTGTCGCACTCTCCTCGGAAATTCTAGTACCAAGACCACCAGCGAGAATAACAAGCTTCATTAATTTAATAATCCTATTAAAAAAAATATAACTAATTAAATATAGTTTTTATTTGCCGAATCCGTAAAACTAATATTTATAGAACGAAAATGAATTTCTTTATTGAAATTCAGAATTCTACCTCTAAACTTAACATAGTAACTTTTTCCAATCAAATCAAAAAAATGCATCCAAAAATTATCAAACCCAACACCACATACAACCTTATCAGTACAGCAGAGCATCATAACAAAGGTAATATCCATACCCCTAAAATCAATTCTATTCCTAAAATATAAATTTTTGTCAGAGCTAGATCCAACTAATAAAGGAGTAAAGTTGTTATGACTAAAATTTGAAATAAAATATTTGATTATTTTATTTCTCTTAAATTTTAATAAATCTCTAAATTTACCACTAGATATGTACGGAGAAATTAATACTAAATTCTCGTCAGAATATAAATTTTTAATATTTCTTAAAATAGGTTTATTTTTAAATTTATTTTTCCAATCAATAAAAAATAAACAAAAAGAATCATAAAAATTATCATTTTTGATAAAAAAATCACCAAATATTTTAGCTAGATATGATGGATAAGGAATATCTAATAATATTGACGGAATACCCAACCCAAAATATTTAGCATTATTGATATTTTTTATAAAAACATAAGGCGATGAAATAATTAAACCATCATGATTATTTAGATCATTTATTACTTTAATAGTATTACAATCATTTATAAAAAATTTTATAAAATTTAAATCTTCATTTTTTATCAATATACTAATATCATAATCTTTTGATAAAAATATGATAAGTGGAAGATAAAAAAGCATATCACCATAATGAATAAAATTTCTGTCCGAAAAGTCAAAACAAATTTTTTCATTTTCATTTAATGTAATATAAGATAATCCATATACACCATTTTTCAATTTATATCTAGACAGAAGAATTTTCCGATATAATGATATTAAAACTTTATTATTCATTAATTTTTTTCAATCTTTTTAGTATCAAAGTTAACATCGATATAAAAATTAACATCTCAGTTAATGATGAAGCAATTATTAAGCCTAACACACCATAACTATTAATTAAAGTTAAGTTTAATACTATGTTAATAATCGTAGAATAAAAGTATATAGATAAAGATTTATTAATTATATTTAAGCCTATCAAATATTGATTTAGTATAGAATTTGAAAAAATAAGTAAAATAAATAGAAAGAAATATTTAATTAAGTGGCTACTTGAATGATATTGATCACCATATAATAATGCGATAATTTCATCACCAATAAAAATATTTGCAATAGCTATTAATATGCCAAAAATTAAACTTAATTTAAGATATTTTATGAAATTATCAACCATAAATTTCTGACTTGTTAATATTTTATTTCTTACTATAAACCCAATCGGAAACGACAACATTATCAATCCCTCGATAATTTTGAATGATGCTGTATAGTTACCAATACTTATATCATCTATACCTGTAATCCCCATTATTATAATCCCAGACCTAATATATATAGTTATACATATTTCAATGCAGAAGAAAGGTATGGCATTTTTATAAGCTCTTGAAATTTTTGTAGTTGAATTTGATATCTTTATATATTTTTTATTTAAATAGATTACATACAGTAAAACTGCTGAAAAAGATAATAATAAATAATCTATGTCCTTATAAGCGGATAAAACCAATAAGGTTACAATTAAAATATATAACTTGGTATATATTTGTATTTTTGAATCTTTATTATGTAGCCCTCTTCCCTTTAATATTGTTGAAATTAATTGCAATAATGTGATTGCCCCGAAATAAATAGTACATAAAATATAGGTTATTGTATTATTAGTAATTATTGAAATAAATGAAATTATTACTATTATTATTATTGAGCTTATGAAAATATGCCTAATTGCAATTATTAAATAATTTTCTCTTTCTGTATTTTGAGTAATTTCATTATTTAATATAATGTTTTTGAAGCCACCTTCAATAATTATTGATAAAATTGTACCCACTGCAATTATTAAAGCATATTTTCCAAATTGTTCTGGGCCAAGCTCCCTTGCAATTAATACTGAAGTTATAAATGAAATTATTGATGTCAGTATTGATGTAGCCCATTGATTAATGAGTATTTCTTTTATCAATTTTTTTACCCATATTTATTGCTTTTCTGTAGGCTGCTATAGTTTTTTCTGCTGCCAAATCCCAATTAAAATCATTTATCCTGATTGATCCCCTGTTAATTAAATCATTCCTTAGATTATTATTAACTATAATCTCCTGCATAGCCCATTTAATTTCTCTAGGATCGTTGGGATTAACCAGTAATGCAGCATTACTTGCAATCTCTTCAATACTTGAAGATTTTGATGCTATAACAGGTATTTTTGAGGCAAACGCCTCTAAAATTGGTAGCCCAAACCCTTCTTCTAATGATATAAACACTAAACTTGTTGCGCCAGCATAAAGAATATACAAATCTTCTATCGGCACATAATCTAACCAAAAGATATTTTCACGCACAGATAGATTTTTTATTCTTTTAATTAAATCTTTACATAACCAACCTGGTTTTCCAATAATTACTAAACTATTATTTCTTTTGATTTCTTTAGGTAACGCTAGATAACTGTCAATTAGCCTATCGTAGTTCTTTCTTGGTTGTAAAGTACCAACAGATAAATAGTAACTTCCAATTATTTTATATTTATTCTTTGTTATTATCTTTTCATCGTCATGATAATTTTTAAAATATAAATTATTAATTCCGTGATAAATTACAGCTATCCTTTCTTTAGGATATTTAGTATATTTAATAATTTCATTAGCACTATACTGGCTTGGAGTGATAATATAATCAGACCTATTGATAGCTTGCCTAAATAATATTGGGAAAAATATTTGCCTAAGAAGACCATTTTCCCATTTAGGATATTTTATAGGTATTACATCATGTATAGTGGAAACAACAATTTCTTTTGAGTGTGGAACTCTATGATCTGGTGCATGTATTATCTTTTTTTTATAATTTTGTATGTTTAAATGTAGATTAAATTTTAATAATCCTAAAAGTAAATAGGTTATATAACTTACTTTATATGAATATATATTGTTATTAATTTTTGATTTATTTAAACCAAATGTATAGTAATTAAGATTTACTTTCTCATTATAATTTTTATTATTAATCAACATACTTATGTATGTACTTATTCCATCCCCATTATTTATACTTTTTTTTCTACACAATGGTGTAATGCCTATAAATACATTCATTTTTTAGAATTAAGATTTTCAATGTAATTCTGAAAGGCTAATTTTAAACCAGTTTCCAGCGTAATTTTTGGAGCCCATCCTGTTGTGCGTATTTTTTTGCTACTCATTAATTTCTTAGGTGTGCCATCTGGGTAACTTTTATCGAATATTATTTTTCCAGTGTACCCTATCGTCTTAGCTATTAATGCTGCTAATTCTGCTATTGTTATATCCTCTCCATAACCAACATTAATATGACTACACATTGGATTGGTTAGCTTAGTATATTCAAGCTCACTCATGAATGAAAATTTAATAGCAGCTTCAGCCAAATCATCTACATATAAAAACTCACGCCTTGCTTCACCTGTGCCCCAAATCACAACATCGGTATTACTAATCTTTGCATGATATATTTTATGAATTAACGCAGGTATTACATGACCATTCTTAGGATCATAGTTATCATTTGGTCCATATAAGTTAGTTGGCATAATTGACCTGTAATCTATACCCAAATCCTTATATTGCCTATTATAACTTTCACACAACTTTATACCCGCAATTTTTGCTATAGCATAAGGCTCGTTTGTTGGCTCTAATTGCCCTGTCAATAATGCATCTTCAGGAATTGGTTGAGTTGATAATCTAGGATAAATGCAACTTGATCCAAGAAATAGTAATTTCTTTACACCGTATACAAATGATTGATGTATAACATTTGTTTCAACCATCAAATTTGAGTATATAAATTCTGCAGGATAGGTTCTGTTTGAATGAATTCCGCCTACTTTTGCAGCAGCCAAGAAAACATGATCAGGCGTATGCTTTTTAAAAAAATTTTGAACAGCCAACTGATTAGTTAAGTCCAACTCATTGCGTGAAGCTACTAATAAATTAGTGAAACCCTTTTTTAGCAGACATCTATATATAGCAGACCCAACCATGCCATTGTGACCAGCAATATATATTTTGATATTTTTATTCATAGTAATTAAAAATTCAGATTTTTAAGCGATTCAATAGCAGTGTTCATTGAATAATGGTGATTACCAATAAATAATCCATTTTCATGAAGATAATCAGAATTGTCTAAATTTTCACTTACTTCGGAATTGAAATATTTGACAACATCATTTTTAGCAAAATTACCAGCAACAATAGGCCTAACTTCAAATCCAAGATTATTTAGTTTATTTATTAATATAGATCTTTTTTTTCCTGAGCCTGGTTTTACAATCATACTAAATCCAAACCAACTGCTCTTACCTATTTCATGTTGGATACAAATATCCTTTTGTAACGACATCACTTCACAAAATAACTGTGCATTAAGCCTTCTATTTTTAATTATATTAGGTAATTTTTCCAACTGCTCTAAACCCAAAGCACCGGACATCTCAAGAGGTCTAACATTATACCCAGGTAATACAAACCTAAATGACTCCAAGAAAGGGTCCTCTCCCAACTTTCCACATACTAAGTTATTTGAAGGCAAGTTTCTAGTCCACCCATGTGCTCTTAAACATAATAATATTTCATATAGCTCTCTATCATTAGTTGTCACTACACCACCCTCCATTGTTGAGATATGGTGAGAAAAAAATGTACTAAAACTACCCATCAGACCAAATGTTCCTGTTTTTTTATTTTTATACTCAGCCCCTAACGACTCACAATTATCCTCTAGCAATATAATATTTTTATCTTTTATGATATTATTTATTGAATTAAAATCATTAGAATTTCCTAATAGATTTACACACATAATCAGCCTAGTTTCATCTGTAATAGCATTAGCTAATTTAGAAATATCATAATTTAAGGTATTAATATCTATATCAACGAATTTAATTTTTAGTCCATATTGATATAAGGGATAATAAGTAGTACTCCAAGAAACTGCAGGAACAATCACCTCATCCCCCCTTTTTAATTGATTTTTTTGATTATTAGTATAAAAAAGAGCTGCTATCATCAGCAAGTTTGCTGATGATCCTGAATTCACCATTACAGAATAACCAACTGATAAATATTTTGAAAATTCTTTTTCAAAATCACCTACATATTTACCCATTGTAAATAGGCCAGATTTAATTACTTTATTTAATGCTGAGTATTCTGCATCGTCCCATGTTGTAGTAGCTAATGGATATTTATAAGTCACAATAATTTTCCAAATAAAATTTATAAGTTTCGCGAATGCCATCCTCTATAGACTTGAAACTAAAAAAACTGAATGCATCCATTTTTTCAGTTGAGACTATTTTTCTCCTCATTCCTACAGGTTTTTTTAAATCATATGAAAATATAGCATTTGGATTAATTATCCCTGATGCTATAGAATAATATTCTGTAACTGAGTAATCTTTTCCCGTTCCAATATTCATTACAGTTGGTATATTTTTAAAATTTTCAATAATCTTAAATATTATTTCGGCCAAATCACTTGCAAGCATAAATTCACGTCTTGCTGTTCCATCTCCCCAAATAGAAATTTCATTTTTTTTATATATAAGAGATTTATGTAATTTATCAATAATTGCAGGTACTAAATGACTTTTTTCCAAATCAAAATTATCATATTTTCCGTATAAATTACAGGGAATAATTGTTTTGTATAAATAATTACTATTTTCTCTATTTATATATTCACATAGCTTTAAGGAGAAAATTTTAGCTAATGCATATCCCTCATTTGTCGGCTCTAACTCACCCGTTAAAATATCACTTTCCTTTAAAAAAGTGTTACTGTTTTTTGGATACATACATGAACTTCCGATATTTAATAATTCTTTAATTCCAGAATTCTTGGCCGCAAGTATCACATTTCTTGATATATCAATATTTCTAATTAAAAAATCAATTGGATTTCTTATATTTGAGGCTATACCTCCAACTTTTGCTGCTGCATGAATAATTATGTCAGGTTTATGATTATTTATGAAATAATATACATTCTCATAATTAGTTAAATCTAAATCAAATCTACTTGGAGTAATAAATTTATATCTTGAGGAATTAGTATTATCTAAAATATTTCTACCTAGCATGCCAGTAGAGCCTGTTAATAAAATCTTTTTAGGCATTACATTTTCTTCATTTTAATTTCAAATTCAGCTTTTTTGTAATCAGATTCAACCATCTCCCTTACCAACTCTATAAAACTTATTCTTGGAGACCATCCTAACTTATTTCTTGCCATACTAGAATCACCTAATAATGTCTCAACTTCTGTTGGGCGATAGTAGCGTTTATCTACAGCAACGATACAATTTCCCATCCCATCAAATCCCCTCTCATTCTCACCCTCTCCAGACCATCGTATATTCATGTCCAATTCTTTTGCAGCGATATTGATAAAATCACGAACAGAATATTGTGTGCCAGTTGAAATTACAAAATCCTCAGGTTCATCCTGTTGCAACATCAACCACTGCATTTCAACATAATCCTTTGCATGTCCCCAATCTCTTTTAGCATCTAAATTCCCAAGATATAAACAATCCTGTAGGCCAAGTTTAATTCTTGAAAGTCCCATTGTAATTTTTCTTGTTACAAAAGTTTCACCCCTCACCGGACTTTCATGATTAAACAAAATACCATTGCAAGCATATATTCCATATGCCTCTCTATAATTTACAGTAATCCAATATGCATAGAGTTTAGCTACGGCATAAGGGGATCTTGGATAAAAAGGTGTATTTTCTGATTGAGGAATTTGTTGAACTAAACCATAAAGTTCTGATGTTGAGGCTTGATAAAACCTCGTCGTAGTTTCAAAACCAAGTATTCTAATAGCCTCAAGAATTCTTAGTGCGCCCAAGGCATCACTGTTAGCCGTGTATTCCGGTTCCTCAAAGCTAACTGCAACATGACTTTGTGCTGCTAAATTATATATCTCATCAGGTTTGGTTGACTGTATGATGCGAGTTAATGAACTAGAATCAGTCATATCACCATGATGTAAAAAAAAATTCGTATTAGATATATGTGGGTCTTTAAACAGGTGATCTATACGAGCTGTATTAAAAAGTGAGCTTCTACGCTTAATTCCATGAACAACATAACCTTTAGTTAAGAGGAAATCAGCTAGATAAGAGCCATCTTGGCCAGTAATGCCTGTAATCAATGCAACTTTAGGTTTAATCATATTAAAAAAAATCTAAAAAAATATATAAAAAATTAACATTTAAATAAAAGGAAACCATCATTATTATATTTTAATTCACAATTGTTATGAAGAAATAACAATGAATTTTTTATCTTGTCTTGAAAGTCTTTTTCTGAATAAGTAGAACCATCTGAAATATGATCAGATGTGTTAAATAAAAAATATTTTCCTAAATAATCATCTAAATTTGTAAATCTTTTTAATTTAGAAAATTTATAAAAGTCCTTATGAAAAGACTTATTAAGAATCACTAAATCATCATCAACATTAAGAAATAAAATTACATCATAAAGAGCAGGACGTGAAGAAAAATAATTTTTATAATTGTAATTAGAAGCAGCATAATTAGAATAGAAATTTATGGAAATAGGAAGTGCACTATTTGAAATTGATAATCCCAAACATATAAAAAGTGTAAAAGTTAAAATTTTAAATCTATTAAAAAGCAATTTAATTTTATTAATATACGAGTAAAATATAACAGGCAATATGATAACCGTGTAATGAGAATCAACCATAAAATGCAAAAGTTCAGTAGATAAAAGTATTTTAGCTAAATCAGGAATTATTATTAAAATAATATATTCATGAAAAAGCAAAAATGGAAAAAATAAAAAAAATAAAAAATAAAGCTTTTTAAAAAAATTTTCAAATAGAACACGATTAAGATTAAAATTAATAAGGCTACTATAAGGACCATCATCTGATAAAACAGAGGCAATATTGTGCTCAGATGAAATAATTGACAGATATAAAAAAATTAAAAAAGAAACTAGAACGCTTAAAAAGAAAAGGAAAAGAAATAATTTTTTCTTACTGAAATAGTACAGATATAACGAAAATAAAATAAAACTAAAAAGCCATTGTTCTCCACAAAAAATAACAAAAGAAAAGGCTAAAAATGATAAATATATATAATTTTTTGATAAAAAGAAAAATGAAAGTGTACAAAATAGAATTGCAAAAATATCAGGATGAAAGCCCAATAAATCTATGAAAGAAGTCATTGGAAATAGAAAAAAACATAGGCCAATTATTACAGCTAATGTAGAATCCTTAAATAAAATTAAAGCAATGTGAGATATTAAAATACCAGATACAGTAATAATTAAAGTTGATGTTAGTAGTAAGATAAATGGGAAAAAATCAAAAAAAGTGAATATTTTAAACAGAAATATTATCGGTTGAAAGTGACCGGAGTTACATTCAAAATCAATATTGTTAATGCCACAATTAAAAATCTTGTGAAGATAAAATCCAAAATCAAAATAATCATAATTATTATTAATATACTTACTAAATTTCAAAAAAGTTAGTAAAATTAAATAAGAAAATGCAATGAAGTAAATAATATTAAATTTCAATTTAATATTATTAATGAAATTTTTATAATTAAAATATAAAATATAAACCAAAATAAACGGAAAAATAAATCTTAAGAAAATATCGAATATAGTCATGGTAGAAAATTTAAAAAATCAATATGGTTGCATAGAAATTATAAGATTTGTATCTGCAATTCTTATAGCCTTACTACATATAAACTGGTGGATTGAATTAAATCCGAATATATATTTTATACAAAATGGAGAAAAAATAGTACCAGTCTTTTGCGTAATAGCAGGTTTGCTTTCAGATAAAACTCTATCAAAAAATTTAGAAATTAAGTATTATATTAATAGCAGATTAATTAGAATATTACCATTATATTTTCTTAGTATAATAATTTTAATATTAATAAATAAATTTTATGGGTATAGTAATTTAATTGAAGATAAGTTAAGTTACCTTATTCAAAATATTTTCATGTTAAGAATAATTAATGCGCCATTTCTTGTTTCACCTCAACATTGGTCTCTTACAGTAGAAATATTTTTTTATATAACTATACCAATCTTCTACTTATATAAAAATAAATATAAAATAATAGGAATTTTTACATTAATTCTAATAATATCAGATTTTATTGGTCCAAGAGAATTAGGGCTATATAAATTTCTATTTATGGGTATATTAGCTAATGTTATTATAAATTATAATTTAAAATGTTATCATAAGACAATAATTTTATTATTATCATTTATTTACTTAGCAGTTTATTTAAATTATATTGGTAAAAATATAGTATCACAAAATAATGTTCATACAGGTATTATTACTTGTATTTTTTTAATTGGATTAATAAATAATAAATATATAAACATTAAAAGTAATTCTTTTACAAATTACTTATCAAATATTTCATATTCAATATACACATTTCATGTTATCGTATTAATAATATACAAGGATATTAAACTTGATGGTACAGGTAATTTAAATGTAAATAAATCACAAGAAAGCATCTATATTTATTTAATATATTTAACAATAACAATTTTAATTTCTACTATTACGTATTATTTTTACGAAAAACCGATCATAAAAATATTTAATAAAATAAATAAAAGAAATTTGATAAACAATTAAAAATTGAAAAGTCATTCTTTGCTGCTCAAAACCATTAGTCATGTGTGTTATGAGAGCATGAAATAAAGTAATTAAAATTAAAAATCTAATTTTTAAATTTACTTTAAGTAAAATAAATATTGGTATTAATATATTAAATAATAACATTAAAAGACCATTGGAAAAGTCAAGAAAGTTGATCATTAAATTATTTAAATATTTATTAATAAAATACTCATGAAATCCTTCATAGCTAACAGAATTTAAAATACCTCGTTCTGAAATAGATTCCCTAACAGATCTAGCATACTCTATTGGCTTTTGCAGAATGTATTTAATTGCTTTTTTACCTTCATTCTTACAATAACTAATCATGTGTATGTGATTATAGTTGTATTCATTATTCAATTTATGTAATGAGTAAAGAACATCATTATCATGTGTTTGAATATTAAGATTATTGTCAATAATATAATCTTTAATTATAGCTTGATTAAAAGGTTCATTTGCTGGAATCATTTGAGCTATATTGCAACCAGACCATGATGATAATGAATATGTATTAAAAATTATTATATTTTTTAATAAAAAAAATAATGGAATTAATGCAATTAAAAAATATTTAAAACATATTTTATTTTTAAATAATAAAAATAATGTATAAGATATAACTAAAAAAGGATGAAAAATTACATGAGTTAAGGATAGTAAAGATAATCCAACAACTTGAAATCTATAATTATTTGATAAAAATCCATATATAAAAATATTAATAAATGTAAATCCCCAAATAGGCTGATAACTCCAGAAAGAGTAAAATAATACTGAAGGATATAAGAAGATTAAATATAAGTAATATTTATTAATAAGTATTATTTCTGCTATTTTTCTTATGATAATAAAATTTATATATAAAATAACAATTGAGATAATATATAAAATAACAGAATTTAGTAATCCAAATTTTGATAAAAAACCATATAAAATTGTAAGAAATGGTGGGCTAGAGTGTTGATTGATTACTGATTTAATAAAATCATTTGATAAAATATTATAATCCAAATATTGCATAAAGTTATTCATTGGATTTATCAAATAACTATTATTTTTAAAAATAGTAAGAATTAAATAAAAAGATAATATATAAAAAAATTCTTTATCAATTTTTTTATAAAGATAAAATATTTTATCTTTAATATAAAAATTATTAATCAATAAATTCATAATTAGTATTATAAAAAAAGTAGACAATATATTGGAATAATAGATATTCTTAAAAATAAAAATATTACATATTCCAATTACTAAAACTAATATCAATAATAAAATATTAAGCTTTTTTAAATTATAAAAAATATTTATTAAAATATTTAAAGATAAAAAAGATAAAAGAAAAATATTAATTATTTCTTGACCTAGTTGATAATATATTTTTAATAGCATAAGTAAATAATAAAATAATATAAGAAAATAAAATTAAAATACAAATCAGCGTTGGATAGTATATTACTAAAACGAGATTATTGAATGTGAAATTTTTAAAATTATTATTAATAGCAAAATTTGTATAAGAAGGAATATTATTTCCAACTAATATATTTGAAAATTTAAATTCACTTAATTTTAATTGTTTAATATTATCATAAATTGGACGTGAACAAAGATCGTTTACTTTATAAAGAAAAACTCCATCATCATTTAATAATAATTTTAAATTTTTATCTGAAGTATAATTTCTCGCAATTTCTATTTCAAATCTATCCACAACAATATTAGTATCGTATAAAATATAGTTAATTGAATTTAGTTTTAAATTTTCACAGATATCATTATTTGAATAAAATTTTCTAATATTATTTTTATAATTATTTTCAAGTGTTATATCAGTAATATCTGGTCTTATACTTGCGGATTTTAATATAATGTTTATGTAATCATAATTATGGTAAATTTGATTATTTCGTATATATATTGGATTTGTTCCCTTACTTCCAGGCAATAGAAGAACTCTAAAAGCCTCATTATCACCAATTATTGTATTTATTCTATTATAAACATTAGGTAAATTACTACCAGACCAATTATTATTAAAAGTAAATAGTAACAAACTAGTAAAAGATAATATAAATAAATAATATTTAATAATTTTTCTATTTGTATGTCCATACTTTATTGCAATAATTAAAATTAAAACTAAAAAATAAATACCCCATAATTTACTTAATGGTCGCCTAATAATTTTCGCTATTGGAAAGTTATCAAATAAAAATTCTAGAATATTCGGAAATGGAAAAGTTCCACCTTTCATTAGTAATAGTAAAATAATTAAATAACAAAATAACAATTTTGTAGAATTATTAATTGATAAAACTAATAATAAAATTAATGGCGTTGATATTAATGCGTATATTTTAAAATCAATAAATTTTATATATATATTTTCCATATAAAACATATTCTCAGGTACGCCTAATAAAATATTTAAAATAGTAGCATTTTGAGTTGCAACTTTATAACTGCTTGAAAGTGTTGATAAGCTTGACATATTAAGATTAATAGCTTCACTTATATTTAATAAATAAGGAAGAATCCAATATAAATTACTTAAAAATAAAATTATATAAATTTTTATAATATTATAAATTTCTTTTTTTAAATTTTTATTATTTAGTATAATATGAATAAGAAGAACCAAAATAAATAATACTAAAAATGCTACATTTCCAAATCCTGGACTTGAAATAAAAAATATCAAGAATATCTTTAAACTATTATCTCTAATAGGCTTTCTTAAATAATATAAAATCCATGGAGAAATAGCATAAAATATATATGCATGATAATGACCAGGCGGTGCTAATGCAGTTAGATATGTTGAAAAACAGTAAATATATGATAATAGCTTGATCGTTGTATTTCCATTATTAATTTCAGAATATTCTGATAGAAGTTTATATACTCCAAAATAAGTAAAAAAAAGAATAGATACAATAAGTAGATAGAAAGCATGAATAGGCTTTAAAAAAGAAAATATACTATAAAAAATATATATTGGAAGTTCAGCTGTTTTAAAGGACCAATCAAAACCACCATAAAGATTAAAATTATAAATATTTAGAAGTGAAATTATTTCAGCAAAAGGATTTATTGGTGTATAGTAATCACCGCGAGCAAAATAATAATTATTGGATCCTAATATAATTAGTACTAAAAATAAAAGTGGGAAAATAATTAATGGCGATTTATTTTTATACATAGTATTAAAGTACTTATTATTAATGCGGTTACTGTTAAATAATTTATTTCAATTTTATAGAAATATATTAAATGATAAATATAAATTAATCCTGTATTTTTAGCTATTGCGTTTATATATTTATTTGAATTATAAAATTTTAAATTTCTTATAATAATTATAATTGATAATACGGGCAATATAATTCTATAAAATAGCAGTAAAAAAATATCTTGTTCTTTTAAATTCGGAAATATTAGTGGTAAAAATATCATAAATAAAATTAAAAAAATGTTAATATATTTATTAATATATAAATTTAAGAAATATTTAATTGAATTTATTTTTAATTTAAAATAAATACCTGCGGAAAAGAAAATTATATAATATAAAAGATATCTTAAATCAATTTTAAAATATATTAATATTATCGAAAATAAAAGAAATATAAATAAGTTTTTTTGTGAATTTAAAGAATTATAGAATAAATAAAAAATAGCTAGTATATAAAAATACCAAAAACCCTCATCAGGATTACTTATTAAAATTTTAAAATCTTTATCAAGAACAGCCAATCCGGTTATTAAATAGATTATTATATATTTATAAAATTTATCAATGGATCTTTTTTTAAACAAGTAACCTGATATAAACATGAATGCAGGCATATGAAAAGAATATATTAACTGGTAAAAATAATTATTAATATAGAAATCTTTATCGATTGTATACTGAATTAAATGACCAATAACTACAAGAATTATTAAAATTGACTTAATACTTGATATATTCATTTATTATTTTTTATTAAAGTAATATTCAAATAAATCTTCTAATCTTCCATTATATGTTGCATATTTTAATTTTGTTGTATTAATTTGATCTGCCTCAGCATAATGAATTAAAACCATATTATCATTTTTTTGAATAATTGTTACATCAGAATTACATGGTAATTCAAAAATTGAAGGTGATAGAAAAGGTATATCTGAAATTATCCATTCCTTTAAATCTTTACTTTTTGCTATAGAAGTTTTAAATCGCTTATCATCTTTAATTGTTATATACTCGCCATATAATAAGTAAAAATGATTATTTATATATTTTAAGTAAGGCGCTCCCTTATAATTATTAATTGGAAAAATTCCAATAAAATTAATATTATCATCTTTAATTCTTATGAATTTAAATGAGAATTTTCCATATCTACTATCATCAGATTCATATAATAAATATATTTCTGATTCTTTCTCTGTTACTGCTAAATTATAAATCGATCCATTTTTATCATTATAAATAATTTTTTCATTTTTTATATTAAGATTTTTATCCAATGTTATTTGATATATATCATTCCCCCACTTGCCATCTAAAAATTTACTTGTAAAAATTTTAATTTCATTGTTATGAATAATCACATCACTAAGGCCACAATCACATTTATGTGTAAATAAAATCTTATTATCACTTGTATTTACAATATTAATATAATATCTACCAGTTGAATTTCCAGGAGTATCAGGTCTAATTGTTTGTAAGCTCATTAACTTTTCATCAAGGTAGAATAAAGTTGTCTCCATTTTTTGAATATGATCTTTTACCAAACCACCCTTAATAATTGGATAATTGCCATACTTATATAATAAATAATACGATAAAAATATTATAAAAAATAAGATTGAAATTGAAGTTGAAATATATAACACAATCTTTCTATTTTTTTTCATAATTTAAATTTTTCCTTGCTAAAAAAATTATTATAAAAACTCCAATTATCTTAATTATTAAAGAATATAAGATAAATAATTTAATATTATTGACAAAACTATTTATTAAAATAAAATCGAAAATCGCAGAGATAATAAAAATATAACTACCTATTGTTTTGTTATTTGAAATTATAACATGTTCTATGATTTGTATTATGAAAATTGGAATTATAGTGAGTAAATAAATAGGAAGTAATTTTTTTGCTAATTCATTCCCCTTTGAATATAGCAAATCAATTAAAAAATCACCAATTATGTATAAGAAAATGCAAGTAAAAAAACTAATGAAAACTCCTATCAATAATTTTTTTTGAAACTCTTTATTTGTGATATTTTTATACTCGTCTTTAAAAATTAGAAATGTAAATCCTGACATTAAATGAATAACTGCCTTTGATATGGTACTTACTATTGCATAAGATATTACTATTTCAGAATCACAATAAATACTTACAAGTAAGATATCAAAATTAAGATATAAATTTGTTGTAAATATCGAAACCAAAATTTTCCAAAATGATGATTTACTCTGGATATTTACTTTATCTTTTTTGGAATTTAATATTAAGAATAAGTATGAAAATAAGCTTCCTATTAAAAAAGAATAGTAGAAAATTATAATATTGAATTTCTCAATACTTAAAATAAAAATTATAGCTATACTTAACTTAACAATACTTGATATAAAAAAAGATATTGATGACTTAAAATACTTTTCATTATTTAAATACTTAATATTTATGTTTACTATTGTAAAATTTGTACATAGCAGCATTACTATAATTGTAAATGCAGTTAAATAAATATTTAAATCTATATATAAAAAAAATAATGGTATTATTATAAATAATAAATATAAATCATAGAATTTTCTCTCAATATAAAACTTCGTTTTTTGACCCCAGTATAGGTATGCAGTTAAAATTGTGCCTAAAATTGCATAGGATGATAGAATCATAGATGCAAGTTTAAATTCTTCGGCTTGCATTTTATTAACCATTAGTATTTGAAAAGCATAGTTAATTAAACCTATAAATACACTACTTACTCCAAGTATCAACCCATTTTTTATGAACAATTAATTTCCTCTCCACATTAAAATGAATAAAATTTTTCTTATAGATCCTGAGTATGAAAATTTTTTTAACAATGAATTGTTTAATCCATTATCTAAATTTAATCGTGATAACACACTAGATCCTTACATAAGACTTAAATCCTATATTGAGTCACTAGGTTATTCCATTTTTACGGCTGATCAATTTTTTAAATTTGATAATCAAATTATTAATGATAGTCAATTTTACTACACTTCTATTGGGGGATCTTTATATAAAAAATTAATAGATTTAAAGATTTGCAATATTTCTTTTTGTAATTATATTATTTTTGAACCTCCTATTGTAAATAATCGACCATATCTTAATTTAGATAAACTCCTAGAAGTTTTTGATCATATTTATGTTCACAACCCTGATCAATATAATTATTCCAACAAATTTAAAAAATTATATTGGCCGCAGCCTGATTTTACTGCTGTATATTGTAATGATAATAGAATTATGAATAACCGCGTTGCACTTATTAATAGTAAACATAGTCCTATCATTCATAAGTTGTATAATTTTAAGTTCTATGGTGATTTAGAATTATATTCTTATCGATTAAGATGTTTTCTTGATAACGAATTAATTGATTTATATGGCTCTAAATGGGATGATATCTTAAATATCCATTCTCTTTGGTTCCTATATCTTATAAATTATTTTAAGATAAAAAAGAGGTATGGCGGTAAAGTTTTTAATAAATCAGATGTTTATAATCTTTATAATTTTGTGCTTTGTATTGAAAATCAATCAATTAATGGCTATATAACTGAAAAAATATTTGATTCTTTTTTTTCTGGTTCAATCCCTATTTACTTAGGTGCTCCCGACGTTAGCAAATATATTCCATCAGATCTTTATATTGATATCAGAAAGTTTGATAGTATTCATTCTGCAATTCAACATTGTATGTTAATGCCTGATTATGAAATTATTAATTACAGGAATCGAATTAAAGATTATCTTCAATCCAAGCATTTTGATAAATATAAATTTTCATTAAATAGAATATTTACATTGTAAAATTTTATTTAATTAATAGATTTACTATAAATCTCTCTACAATTAAAACTTTGTGAATATAATCTTGCATTAATTCTTAACTCTTGGTTATTCTTTATAATTTTAAATAATGCATTACGTAGAGAATCTACATTTTCTTCAATTATATATCCACATCCCTTTTTTTCTATTTCACTAGCGTTCCATGGTATGTCTGTTGTAATTACAGGTATACCACATCCCAAATATGTTTTAATTTTTCCTGGATCAGCATAGTAAGTGAAAACTGACTCTTTTTTGAGATATATTGCAATCGCCACCAATGATTTGGCAATTTCTTTTTTTAAATACTCGTAATTATCAATTTTTCCCATAAAGGTACACCTGTTTATAACATTTTTTTTCAGCGCATACTCTTTTATCCTATTTAAATGAGGTCCATTTCCAATAATTTTTAGTTTTATATTCTCTATTATTGTCATTAATTCTATAACTAATTCAATACCTGAATTACTTGATATGTGTCCCATATAAACAATTACATTTTTATCCGAGTTACAATAATCTACATATAATGACTTATCTACCCATATACAGTAAGGGACAATCTTGAAATTTTTATAGTTTTTTTTGCTTATTCCATATTCAATTAGTCTCCCTTCAGACATCCTTTCTGATAAATCCCATTTTTCATCACATTTAACGCAACTAAAGTAATCTATTTTTTTATATATAAAATTAATTAGCTTATTTTCAAACCTTCCCCTTGGAACAAAATCAATAGACCAAAATATAATTTTAATTTTCCTTTGTATTATATTTCTAGCAATTAAGGAAAATAATGTTGTTAATCCATCACAACAAATTACTTGTGTACTTTTTTTAGTATATCTATATATGATATACAAGTTTAAAAACATCTCCTTAATATAAACTACATATTTATTATTAAATAATTTATTTGTATATTTAATTTGAAATAATTCAATGCCGTTTTCGTAATAAACTAAGATTGATCTCCTTGTTTTTAATGATGAAAATTCATGCATCACATGTAACACAGTAAAGCTCTCTTTTAGATATGCAACTATGTCATCATCAACTCCTGTTGCATATTTATGAGTTATTATTATGAATTCTGGTTTTAATAATTTTTTTTGCATAATAAATTGTGTAATATATAATTGCAATATTGTTTATATATATCCCATGAAACCATATGACATTTTTAGTTTTTATAAAATTATTTAAAAAAATTATTAACTGAGGGATTATTAGTATATTATTAAGTATAAATTTAATTATCTTAAAAAGATCTTTTTTAGAAAAAACATAATAGCTTCTTATAATATTATTATTTTTAGAATAAATTTCAGCCCATTTAATTTTTCTTTTAAAGTAATCCATAACCGAGCAATCAATATTGTGAATTATATCTATCCCCTTAATTACTAAAAAATTATAGTTTAGCTCTGAAAGTCTTATACAAAACTCTACATGAAGACCCTTCAGCATTGTTTTAGCCTGTTTCAATGCTTTAGTTTTTACAATAAAAAAATTTGCGCCTGCAGCAGGAAAATCGCTACTGTGTGGTTTTATTTTTAATTTAATATAGTCATTATTATCCTGAATTACTTTTCCGTAGCTATGCCATTTGTCCTCATCATAAGGTATTCTTTCTGACTTTTTTAATGCATGGGCAACTGGGTCAACCGCCCCAATAATAGCCAAATATTTTGTTAAATAATTATTGTCTTTTGTGAATGAATATCGAGATGACCAAGCAGCTACAGCATCGTCATTTTTTTGTAGAAGCATTACTGATTTTTCTAAAGTATTAGGGTTTGTAAAATTGCAGTCACATGACCAAAATACAGTGTAATCAGTTTCAATATTTTTTGAACCAAGCTCGATTCGTAAGAATGGGCTATCTTTTAAATCAGGCCTAAAATAAAGATTGCAATTATTTTTTTTTATGATATTTAAAGTTTCATCTTTTGATCCGCCATCTAAGAACAAAATTTTTACATTTTTTTGGTTGTATGATTGACTTCTTATTGAGTCAATTGTTTTTTGTATTATTTTTTCATCATTGAAGCTTAAACATAAAAAAGTAATAGTTAAATTACTTGATATCATTTATAACCTTTTTAACTATATACAAAGGCCTATTGATAACTTCCGTATGTATATTAGCAATATATAATGAAACAATTCCAAAACATATTAAGATTATTCCATTTAATAATGTATTAGAAACAATAAAAAATGCTACAGGAGTGTAAAACTGAATTCCCATATAGTTTGATATCAACATATAGGTTAATAATACTGCACTAGTCATAAAAATTAGCAAGCCCAAGTATGCAATTACTCTTAGTGGTGATATTGAATAATTTATAAATGAGTTTATAGCAAGATTGGTTAACTTTCTAAAGGAATATCCAACCTGACCATTTGATCGAGACGGGGCCACAAAAAATACTTGGCTCTTGTTAAAGCCTAACCAATCAATTAATCCTCGATACAGTCTATTTTTCTCTTTTATTTTTTTATAAGCTTCAATAACTTTTTTATCTATTAACCTAAAGTCCGTTGATCCTTTCTCCATAGGATTATTGGAAATTAATTTCATTATCTTATAAAATAAAAAAGACCCAACTCTTCTGACCATAGTTTGTTTGACTGTGTCAGTTCTAACCCCAATAACTACATCAGCACCAGCCTCCCACTCGACTATGAATTTATTAATCAAATTAGGCGGATGCTGTAAATCAGCATCCAAAGTAATGGCTGCATCAACACTGAAATCAAGATAATCTATTCCAGCACTTATAGCTATTTCTTTACCAAAATTTCTTGAGAAGTCGATAACTGTTACATTTTTATTTGAGGTAATTTTTTCCAGTTCTGAAATTGAATTGTCAGTACTGCCATCATTTATATAAATTATCTCCCATAGATAATGATTGATTTGCTTAGTGATTGAAATTAATTCATTATGTAATTTTGATAAATTAGCATATTCATTGTAAACGGGGACTATTATTGAAATTTTTTTCATTTTGAATATTTTTGATAATTCTATAAATCATTTAAAAATGAAGTCTTTTAAAAATTGAATTTGGCATTATTTTGATAATCATCATAATAATGTACCAAAAACTTGGTATATAAAACTCACCGCCTCCTTTTTTAGAACATGCTAAAACTATTAGTTTCGCAGCAGTTTCTTTTTTCGTCCAAAGTAAACCTTTCTTAAATTTTTGTGTCATTGGGGAGTCAATCAAACCTGGTTTAATTGTGACTACAGAAACCCCAGATCTAAATAATCTCTGCCTTAACCCAGAACAAAAAGTTGTTACCATTGACTTTGAACTACCATAAACATAATTGCTTGCCCTTCCTTTATCACCAGCAACTGAAGATATTACCGCTAGTGTTCCGTCTTTATGTAACTCAAAATAGTTAGCTAAGATAGTAAGTAGAGAAATAACGGATACCCCATTTGTATAAATTTCATTAATTGCAGACTCAACTG
>JACCDN010507326.1_pt1 | contig 26219 bp, 29 predicted proteins | sample 7441691 | NCBI WGS metagenome assembly JACCDN01 (sample SAMN15323439, study PRJNA562643) | freshwater metagenome | isolation source: river surface water | place: USA:Blue River Watershed | collected 2017-08-16 | reverse complement strand
GGAACGCTGACTTGAAGAGTCAATTTGGACTTTCAAGTAACACCATTATTAAATACCGAGAAACAGGCACATTACCTTACACTAGATTAGGTGATGTGTATCTGTATGAAGTTAATGTGGTGGAACAGATACTTAAAAGAAATAATGTTTGTTTAAATTGTTAATTATGAGAGAAGTATTAAAAAGAATAGACCCCTATTCAGGGGAAGAGTTTATTGCAAAAAGAGCAAATCAAAAATTTGTTAGACCAGAGAACAGGATAAAATATAATAACGATGCTGCAAATGAATTAAGAAAGCAACGGGAATATATTAATAAACCAATTCATATTGCTCATTTAAAGGTCATAAAACTAATGGATGGTAGAAATGAAGCAGAATTTCCAATTGATTATTTAAGAGGTTATGGCGTTAATTTTAATGTTTTTAACCATTATGTTTTCTACAATGGGATACAACGCCCAGCTATATTTGAGTTTGTCTTTATTATTGATAATGTAAATAAAAAAGTAAAAATTATTAGACATGGAAGATTTTAGTAAATTTACCGTTATACCAGAAAATTTTGTCTACGAAGAGGTGCTAGCAAATAACCAAACTTATAAAACTGAAAATAAGAACTTGAAAATTCTTCTTTTTGTGATTGGAATTTGTGTCATTGGTACAAGTATTTATCTAGTAAATGAGGAGTTGAATAAAAAAACTCGCAGCAATTAAGTTGCGAGGTTTTTTTTATTTTAAATATCATCACTTATTTTGATTTCAAGTAGACTGTGGAATGGAAGCTTATAAAAAGCGACTAGAACAGCCCAACATAACAAAGTTAAGGAAAGTATTAAGACAGCTTGATTTCCAGATAATTAGATCTTTTCAATTCTAATATTAACTCTTCTGCAATAGGAATATCAGCTGGTGCAAGATTGCTATTACTTAAATCAAACACATGCACCAATTCTAATGCATTATGAACTTTCAATATTAAATCAGCATTAATAAATCTACACAACCATCTAAACCAATTATCTGATTTTGTTTATGATAAAAATCCGTACTGCTGTAAAAGTAAATCAAGTGATTTCTCATATTTATTTAAATGATTTCTGATACAAATGGTAAAACACGAGTTGGAATATTATTTGAATTTGTATAGCAACCATATTTCTCCCAACAATTTAAATTCCCATAATACATGATTGTTTTATCATAAACCTCGTCGTGATTGTATTGAAAAATTTTACCATTTCTGAATCTGACTGTAATTATCATTCCTTGACCATACCAATTTTGAGATATTTTAAAACAAGTAGATTCTAATTTACCATCAATACTATTAGTTTTTGATGTAGCTGTAGTTACTTTTTTTTTGGCTTTTATTTTAACAATAATATTACCTGTTTTCTTAGTTTTGGAAAGTTGATTATTTTTTATTGAATATTCGATTTTAATATCTTTCGGCTCATCAATTGCTATAATAAAACCCTGTTCTTCAACAAAAGTTTTAAAATAGATTTTATTTAAGTCAGTATAAAAATTAGTATAAAGCCACCAAATTACATACTCAATACATTCTTTGTTTTCACCATAATCAGTAGGCATTAAGTATTTTTTTGGCGAGAAAAAAGGAAAATGATTTAAAGGACTTAACAAGCGGAGGCTTCTTATTTTTAAATCATTCCTATTTTCTATTATATCTCCTAAAGGAGAACACTGAAAAATATGACAATGTTTCCAACCATTTGCTGAAAAATCTTGATGGCTTCTTCCGATTTTTCTCCATTGGCTTAAGAGTTTTTCATCTATTTTTAATGCAAAAGCAATAGGAAATATTTGATTTTCAATTAAATATGAAAAATCTAATTCATGCTTATTAAAGGTTTCCATAAAAACCCAAAGTGCAGGCTCATTATCCGAAACGGTAAATGAATGGTTTTCAAAAGAATAATTACTTCCCCTATAACTATAATTTTTAAATTTCCTCAACACAAAAAAAGGTGATTCACTATCAAGATATTCAACTAAATTAAGATGATTCTTAATCATAACATCTTGATTTGGAAGTAACTCAGAGATTTCTAAATCTAAAAATTCTTTTAAAGTGGTACTTCTTTTAATATTTGGACTTGGATATTTACTCATAATTATCTAGTTAATATATTAATTAAATTTTTAAATAAAAAATAAATCTTTTCAAACAAAAATATTTGAATCATAACCATGCAGATTGAAAACAATTTTATTTTTTCAATTCAAGATAACGAGCTATTTTTTTTCTTTTATATACTTTTATGACTTACAGAAGTTTTATAATTTTTTTTGTTAAAGATATTATCTGACTTCAAATTATTAAAACTTATTGTTTTAATATCCTTGATATATTTTACAGCATCAATAAATTTTATATTATCCAATAAAAATGAAGTGCTATTTTCAAAATTACTCCAAACAATATTTGGCAAATCTACAATCCTATAATGCTCAAAATTCTCAGCACCTATCATTGTGAAAATTAAATATTCATCAGATAGTTCTTCTTGCATTTTCCAATTAAGTTCCCCCTCCATATCTTCAGAATCCTCATTTGGAATTACCAATAAACGGTAAGCAACAAAATATTTATTTTCGTCTTCCTCATCTTCATAAAAATTTGTTGCTTCTAAAATGACATTCACTATTATATCATCTAGTTTTATCACATTACTTGTATCCCAAGTATCAATAGTTTGTTTAAAGGAAGTAGCTCCAGATAACATAAGTGCCATTTCAACAACTTTACTCACATCCCAATTACCAATCGGTTGATTAAAGGAGGTAGCTCCAAAAAACATACACCTCATATTAGTCACATTACTTACATTCCAATCTCCAATTGGTTGATTAAATGAGTTAGCTCCAGAAAACATAGATGACATATCAACAACATTGCTCACATCCCAATTACCAATCGGTTGATTAAAGGACTTAGCTTCAGAAAACATATAGTCAAGAAATTTTACATTACTTACATTCCAATCTCCAATTGGTTGATTAAATGAATTAGCTCCAGAAAACATAAATGACATATCAACAACATTGCTCACATCCCAATTACCAATCGGTTGATTAAAGGAAGTAGGAATGCTTATTAATAAAGAACCGTCAGAAAACATACTTTTCATACTAGTTACATTACTTACATTCCAATCACCAATTGATTGATTAAAGGAGGTAGCACCAAAAAACATAGATGACATATCAACAACATTGCTCACATCCCAAGACCCAATAAATTGGTTAAATGATGAAGCTTTACCAAACATCATACTCATATTAATTACATTACTTACATTCCAAAACCCTAAATCTTCATTAAAGTTGCTTTTTTGAAAGAAAAGTGAACTCATGTCTGTAACCTCTGAAGTGTCCCAATTAGAAATATGTCCAAAAGATTTAATGCAAGAGTTTTGATCTTCAAACCATAGGTTTACTGCTTCACGAATAGTCGTATTATCTAAATTCATTATTTATAATTTATATTAAATTTTAATCTAACTCTTTATTAATCCAAATCGGATACAAAATGATTTTTTTGACATTGGTAAACCCAACACTTGGTTTATTTCTCTATATTCATCAGCAATTCTCGTATACATTGGATTACCTTCAGAAAAATTAAGGAAGCCATATGTAGCGCCTATATTTTGCAACATCAATTTAATGCTTCCCAAAGAGTGACCCGTCTCTTTAACACAAAGATTTTCGTTTTTTATATAATTATCTAAAATAAATCTAACTTGATGTTCTGTATATTTTACTTTTTCCATTCTATTTTATTATTACTTACGTATATTTATATTGCTTTTAATTATATTGTTGTTTTCATGATAATTCAAATTTAAGATTTTTGAAATTACACACTTGTTTTAATTTAACCAATAAATTTTTACTTACGATATAAAAATATCTCAATTAGACTCATATTTTATTATCTATTCTTTTAATCAAATATATATTTTTTTGTAAAACTATTGACAGAAAATCGACTTTAATAAATTTATTGTTCCTTAGGATTTATAAGCCGTTTATAAATGACTTGACCTGGCTGGTCACTAACAATATCTGCCACCATAGTGTTCTCATTGATGATTATATATTTTGAAATTGCCTTAAAACCTGTTGGCTCAAAAATAGTTTCTATGTACAAACAATTCTTCTCAATCTTATAATTCAAAACTTTAACTTCATCACCTGAGTAAGATGAAATTTCAGAAATTGTTAATTTATTTATACCTGCTTTTTCAATTGTAATATCAGTCCCCTCTCCATTAGAAGTCCATTGACCTTCTAAATATTTTATTGACATTTTTTGAGCAGTTCCACTTAAAAAAATTAAACCTAATAGTAACACAAATACTTTTTTCATGATTCTAAACTTTTTAATTAATACTATTTTCATTTCTATAAATTACTTTTTAAATCCTTAAAACTATAGTTAGGATTACCTACTAATGCAATATCATATTCCTTAAAAGGAAGGATTTTTTTAACTGTTTTTCTTCCGTTCACATAACTTGTAACGGTTGAAATTCCTGAGCTAATATGCCCTGAAACATAAATTTGTTTTTTGGTGTCAAATGTAAATGGTTTGCAATATTCTGAATTTACAATACCGTATCCAGTTGTTGCTTTATAACAATCAGCAATGCTATTGCCTTTGAAAAATTCTGATAAAAACAAATCAACACCTCCACCAAAATTATCAGCATAATAGCAACTAGCACCAACACTAAAAAAAGGCATAGCATAATCGGTTACTCTTTGAACCGCCTCTTTAATTCCTATATCTTTTAGATCGGAAGCTGAGGAACCTGCTCCCCCACAAACGGATTTAAATAAAACCAATGCATTTTTTTTCAGTTGAAACTCTTCTAGAATCTGCTTGGTATAAATAAATTCTTTGAGACATAAACCTCCAGTAGCACCATTAATCCCTAAGTTACTGCCATGACCAGCATATACAAAAAAACTTGCTTTTTTAGCTGCAGCCTTAATATCTTCCCAATTGGTATTCTTATCGTAAAATTTTGAAACTTTTACTTTGTTATAAGTGAATATTAAAGCCAGAGAATCCATTTCTCTTATCGCTGATTTAGTACTTTCTTCTGTATTTCCAACTACAAGTACTGCTTCAAGTGGTACTTGAAAATTAACTTTATGAGAACAATTATGCTCTACTAAAGAATTAGTTTTTGAAATTGATTTAATACCAAATAATGCAAAAACGATTACTAAAATTACTTTTCTCATGGCTTTATAGTTTAGGTTAATATTACGATTTAATGAAATAACACATTGGCAATATCCTCATAGGTTTTTAATTTTTCTTTATGAATGTGCATATGTACTTTTTGCTTTGCAGATGAATTTGTAATTGTTGAGAAATCAGCATTTTTTATATATGCAATTTTATTATCTTTTGTTAATCCCCATAATATATTATCATAACTAGGATTGTACTTTACTTTGTCGGAATATCTAAATAAGGCATTTGTATTTCTCTCAACCAAAACCACATTAGCTAATTCAATTGGCTTTCCGTTTTCATTAACATAAATTGGATTAAATTCACCTCCCGAAGGATAGTTTCTTGGATAATCACAGTTTACAAATCCAAAATTATTTATAGTTAAGGTTCGTATGATTTTTTCTTCACCACTTAAATCTTTAATTTGTCGTTTGTTGTATTCTTTTACAATTCCAAAGTACTTATCCCATTCAAATTTTATCTTATCTGTAATTTGCTTTCTTTTCGCAATCAACTTTGCATATTTTTTTTGGTATGTTTTAAGCGCATTACTGTAATCTTTTCCTTCTTCGAAAGCTAAATAACAAAGGCATTTATTTTCTTTTTTAAAAGAACCATACTTTACAATTGAAGTGACTTCAAAAATTCCATTTTTTAATGGTTTAACTTTCATTTCTTGCGCGTCAGAAATTCTACAAGTAGCCATATCTATTGGCTCAAAATGAACATTTTTGTATTCTTCTATTTCAGGAAATTCTTTAGTATCATCTACTATTGTAAATGAATCTCGTGTAGCCACTTTAGGCAGTGGCGGGATTTCAGGAAGCAAATTATTATCTCCAGCAACTGTAGTAGTTTGAATTGAATCTTTCCCTCTTTCAATCCAAATTCCTTTAGCTTTATCTAAATCATATAAATTAAAATCTTTAGATTTTGTCCAACTGAATAAATCAACATTTATTTTACTTGCAGGATTTACAAATAACTCGTTGCTATTCGACTGAGCATTTATCTCAACCATCCCTCCCGACTCTAAAACCTTTTCTTCCCCTTCATCGTTGAAAGCCATCGGAATTCCGGCTAAATAAAAATCCAAAGGGTTATAAAACTCTCTAAAAGATACCACTACTTTATCTTTAATCACATTGCCCTCGCTGTCCAAAAATGCATTTGCCGGAATATTAATTTTAGCACCATACTTAGAATACACAACATTTGAAATATTAGGATTAATAGTGAATGTTTGATACTGAATATCTAATCCAGGAATTGGAGGATTAGTCAATAACTTATTGTTATTTGCAATTACTGGTTTGGTTTTTTCTTTTGATCTGTTACAAGAACAATTGCGAAAACTTAATAGTGCAATTAATAGTACACTCGCGCCAATTAGGATTTTGGTTCTGTTTTTCATAAATAAAAAATTAGTTAATTAATATAAATCGAACCTATTATCATATAGGCTTCGTATTTCCTTTGTAAGAAATTGATATTTTCTTTTTTTAACGTAATTTTTTAATCATGATAAGAATTTTAACAGTTTATTATATTAATTCAACGAACTAATTGTTAAAATATTGTTACAATATTATAATTTTAATAAAAACATTAAACGAATCAACATTAACTTTTTTATTAAAATATTTATTCTAAGAAAAAAATAAATTATTAATAATTATAATTTTCTTTGACCTTCATTACTTGAATAAAAATAAAGACCCTTGATTGCAGCCCCTCGGGAATCATTTGTGACTTTATTAAAAATTTGATTACTATTTGAAACAACAATACATGGATGATTATTTTCATAATTTTTAACAAATACTTCAATACCATGTCTGGTAGAATCTGCATTTATAAAATAATTATTACCATTAAGATTTAATTCAATCCATTTTGTATTTCTTTGAAAGTTATTAATATCACCTATTGTATCTTCATTTGTTTTTAGCCAATTTTTCAATAATTCAACAAGCATTTCTAATGAATCACAATTTGCTCCTCTTTCTATCTTTTTTCCAAATTCATCGATATTCATAGCACTACTTAAATTATCTTCGTTATTATTATTAAAAAATTCTAATTCTTCGTCAGTAAAAAATTCATTATTTACATTTACCACTTCAACATAGATGTCATTTTCAACTTTATCGTTCTCTTTAAATTTTATAATATCTCCTGGTTCTTTACCAAAAAGTGCATCTACTAAAGGATTATCAAAATAAATTCTTTCAATATTTCGAGAAGGTTTTTTATATTTATTTGATTTATTTCTTGCGAAATCACAAGTTACAACCTCTCCAGTTAAAATAAACTTTAACTTAACAATACTATGAGAATCTATCTTATTGTCAAATATTTCTATTCTATCTTCATTTTTTTCATTTATACCATTCACTTTAACAATATTTCGAATTCTATGTTTTATAGCAAAAACATATAATCCAAAAACAATTAATATAATCAATAATATCAACGAATGATTTAACTCATAAAATTCAACTACTCTATTCATATTTTTTTTTAGATTTAAAATTAATTTTAATTAATTGCTTTGTAAATGAACTTCTTCCAAAAGCTATCTTTTTTTACTTCTTCATTTACAATTTTAGAATAGTAATCATCATTAACTTGTTCCCCATTTCTAATACTCAAACTAAATTTAGCTCTAGATTTTGATTCTTTAATAAACATCTGCTTGATATCTAATTCATTCTTATCAAATGACATTGTATTAAAAATATTCACCTTTGAAGCCATCGCCTCTACATCATGGTCTGCTCCAATATAAGTAAAAGTCCAATTTTGCAACTTTAAATTCTTAACCAATTTCTTTATTGCAACTCCACTATATTCCTTAGAGGAATTTTCTTCGCCATCTGTTAATATAGTTACTAATACATTGTAATGTTCTTTACCTTCTAAATAGTGCTGTAATTTTGAAATTCCAAAACCCATAGCATCATAAAGTGGAGTCAATGAAGCAGGCAAATAGGTACTATCGTTAATTGAGTCTAATTTACAAACTGGATCAACAAAATGCAATAACTTATTGTTGATATCATTAAATGAAACCATGGAAATAAAATGTTCCTGTTCTGGAAACTGCCCTTCAATTCCTTTAATCGATTGAACCAATTCGTTAAATCCACTAATAATTTGTGATTTAATCGAGCTCATTGATCCGCTTTCATCTAGAATAATTAAATTGTGAACTTGGTGTCTGTTTTGCATTTTGATTAGTTTAATGGATTATTAAGTTTTTGATGAACCAGAAAATTACAAACAAATAAAAACTACTTTAATAATTATTTACAATACTTAATTGTAATTATCATTTAAGACTACTCTATACTATACGAAACTTGTCAAGTGGAAATATCGAAATTTTAGAAAAATATATGATAAATTATTAATAAAAAAGATTTAATGCTTAATTATTCATAAAACTTTAACTAAAATAACTAAAATTATTATTATAAATTTAAATAAAAATCGTGAAATTAGGAACGATTTAAATGAAGTTTAATTAGATTTTTTTAACTAATTGTCTACTTTGAAATGAAATTATATGATAATTAATAATTTTTCTATTTATAAAATTTCAATATCATCATTTCCTTTATCATATAAAGAAATATCTCTATTAATACTTTAAGAATCTAAATTAACTCCATTTTCCATTATTGTAAAGTCTGGCGCATCATAAAGAAAAGAATTCTTCTTTAATAAAGGAATGTAATTTAATTTATCTACAAATAAATTTCTTTTTTCTAAATGATATTTAAGAGAACTATCATTATCAAATTCATCATCAAAAGGTGTAATGTTTTTCAGCTTTTCATCTTCAATTCGGTAATGATTTAGTTTGTCATAATACAAAGTATCATATATATTTTCTACTGCAATACAATATTTAAGATTATCTGAATTAAAGTATCTATTTAAATTAGAAAACAAATTTACCTTCCTAGATTTCTGGTCTTTTTCAATAATAATATTTGGATGCAACAACATCAATTTGCAGTGCAATTCTTCATGCTCCACAAGCCATTTTAATAATTGCATTTCAATAGTCATATCGTTTTTTAAATATACTTTATAGGCCTCAAAACAGGCTTCTTCCAAATTAAAAAAATCATTTATTTTATCGATATGACTGTAACAATCGTAAAATTTAGATAGGCTTTTGTATTTCTTACTAATCCAATCTAAGGATTCATAAAACTCCTTATGTTTGTCTAGCCAAGAGACTATTTCGTCTTTGTTTATTTCTAGTTTTTTATCAGATGTTAATTCAGAAAGAGCATTCAATGCATAATTATTTTTATACAAATAATCTGAATAAGGAGTAAAGTTAGCTTTCACATCATCATGAATTTTAATAAATAACTCTTTTTTATTTTCTTGAACTACGTTTTCTGACTCACATTGAAATTTATTGCAATGAAATAGTTCGGTTACTAATCCATTATTATCTTGTTCAAATATAAAATTGAAATGTTTGCCTGAATTATTCCCACAGAACATAACACCTTTTTTGCCATTGTTGGAACATTCTACTGAACTACAAAATCCTTTATTTGCAACCAAATGACTATCCTGTTCCTTTAACTCAATAAATAGTTCGCTTAGTTTTTCCAGAAAAACATCTTTGGTAAGATCTTGATAGATTAAATTATCATCCAACAAGCTATTCAATGAGTCTAAATCCATCGTTTCAATTGCTTTAACAATGTTTGCTTTACTTTTATTTATCAATGAAACCTCTCCTATTTGAGCTAGTTGTTGTAGTAATTTAAGTTGTTCTGGTGTCATACTTGGGGTTAATTAACTGACAATTCAATAATTGATTTTCTTTTAATTGGATTTCCCGCAGGAAGAGATTGACTTTTCACTTTCCCTATTCCTCTTTTTTTGAATTTTACTTTCAAACCTAAAGTTTCTAATAATGCAATGGCATCCATTGCAGGCATTCCTTTAACATTTGGAACAACATTTTTTTTGTTTTGAGCAACTGAATAATAATTATCGTAATTATTTTCTTGACCTTTAACTTTCTTATTTACATTTTTAATTTCATTGGTTGAAGGAGCATCTGTAAATATCTTTTGTGCAATTCTTTTAAATACCGGTGCTGCAACATCTGCACCGTAGAAATTTCCACTCACAGTACTTGGTTTATGCACAACTACAATACAAGTATATTTTGGTTTATCAACAGGGAAAAATCCAACGAAAGAAGAAATGTAATGTTTGTTTGCACCACCATTAATTCCATAATTTCCTTGAGCAGTACCAGTTTTTCCGGCCATTGAAAAATCTTTTGAATATATTTTTTTTGCGGTTCCAATTTTAACAACATTCTGCATTACGGCCTTTAGCTTCTTAATGGTATTATCCGCACATATTTTAGGATTAATAACTTCCTTTTCAAACTTCTTAATGGTTTTATTCCACTCCTTGATTTCTGAAACAAATAGTGGCTTAATCATCTCTCCATTATTTGCAATCGCATTATAAAGCGTAAGCGTTTGCATTGGGGTTACTTCAATTCCGTAACCAAAAGCCATCCAAGGTAACGACATTCCATTCCATCTTGGGGTTCCTGGCTGGGGAATAAATGGGCTTGCTTCCCCATTAATAGCTAATCCTAATGGCTTGTTCAATCCCATTTTATTTATTCGATCGATAAATTGTCGCGGGTTGTTTTTATAATTCTCATATACTGCTTGAACCATTACAGTATTTGAAGAAATTTCAAAACCATTAGCTAAAGTAATCGCTTGAGGACCTTCACTATGTGAATCGACAACATCTTTACCAAACAACGTTATTTTACCACCGTGTCTATTATAAACTTTTGAAGTATCAATTTTATTATCATCCAATAAAGCAATCATATCTACAAGCTTAAAAGTTGAACCAGGCTCCCCTCTTTCTCGTATGGCATAATTCAATCGTTCTTTGTAAATAGAATCTTTTTCTGTTCTACCAAGATTGGAAATAGCTTTGATATAGCCCGTTTTGGTCTCCATAACAATTACACAGCCGTGTTCGGCTTTATATTTCGTTAAAGACTCTAATAATGCGTGGTGCGCTATATCTTGAATATAAACATCTAATGTTGAAATTACATCGTATCCATCCACAGGATCGATTTCGTTATTGTCTTTAATTGGTTTGTATTGACCTTGAGCAATTTTTTGCTTTAATACCCTTCCATCTTTACCGCTTAGATATTTACCAAAAGCACCTTCCAAACCGACAGCATTAGGTTTCCCGTTTTTATCTAATCCAATATAACCAATCGTTCTTTGGGCAATTTCTCCAATTGGATGCTTTCTAATCTCTGAAATGCTATCGATACGTCCACCTTTATAGGTACCTAGTTTTAGTAATGGGAATGATTTTAATCGAGAATATTCAGTGTAACTTAAATCTTTAGCCAAAAGCATAAACTGATTGTTTCGCTCTCTTGCTGTCTTTAATTTACTTTCAAAAAAACTACTTCCACCACCGAACATTTTAGATAAGGAATCACTTAGCGGTTTGATATTTAAGTTAAAATCCTTATCTGATGGTGAAACTGCATCAAACCGTACTTCATAAATTGGAACAGATGTAGCTAACAAACTACCATCTGCAGAGTAAATATTTCCTCTATTAGCAGGTAATTCAAAAATTTTGATGTCATGCTTTTTACCAAGTTCTCTATAATGAGCACCATGAACCCATTGGATATTAGTTAGTTTTAATACAATTGCGGCAGCCATCAAAAAAATGATTAATGCTACAATGTAAATTCTAATGTTAAGGTTTTTAAAGTCATTTTTCATGAAAAAGGCTACTGTTTATTTTCGATTTACTTCTTTTACTATAATTAGTAAAATCTAAAAAGAATTTACTAGACACTAAATAATTGATGTCGTTCTTGAACTTGATTATTTATGGTTTAGTATTGTTCAGAATGTTCTTCTTTAAATTTTCAAACTCTTCTTCATTAATTACTCCCGTCTTTCTTAAAGATTGAAGTTTTTCAAGTTCAGATAATATTTTACTTGATTCAAATACTACCGTTGCCTCTTTTTCAGTAGGGTATGTTGTTTTGTTATTTTTAGACTGAACAAATATCCAAAAAACCAAAATAATAATTATAATAATAAATAATAAAGGCATTATTTCTTTGTTAGAATTTGCAGCATCATTATCAGCTCCATAAATAACTGTTTCATGTTCTCCAGTTAAATCTCCCTCTACATCAGATAAATATGTTTTACCTGGCATAATTACATTAGAATCTTCTGCTTGGGCATTTTGCATTTTTATTCTATCATCTTGCGAAAGAACTTTATCTTGTTTTAATTCAGGAAAGCCTTTAGTAACAGGTGTAGTAACGATTGAACCAACATCTGGGGTAATTGGACCTCTCACATATGGCTCACCACATAAATTGATAAATTTTAAATCTTCATTTTTGTTGCCTAAAATTTGACAACTAATATTTTGAGAATAAAAAAATGATATAATTAATATTGTAAATGTTGTAATTTTCATATTCAAGTTTTAATTTATTTTATCTTCAAATCTTTTCTTACCACCAATTCCCTATCTATTTTAATTCTTTTCTTTTCTCCTCTATCTCCTTTAATAGAGTAAAATTCAGAAAGTGATTCGCCTACTGCAGCTTTTATTTTTTTATTGATTCTAGACAATACAATATTAATTTCATTTTCTTGAGGATTAATTAAAATGTCAATTGCTCCTTTTATTTTTATATCTGAATCATGTTCAGTACTTTTAAAACTCTTATAAAGTTTGGTTAAATCTTTTTTATAATCTGATAGATATGAAATACGAATCCCTTCTACATGTTCTAAATACAAAAAATAAATCGCTTTTTCTTTTGGATTTAATTTTAGCTCTAAATTTCCTAAATCAGTAAAAAAAATATTCAGATGTTTAGTAATTTCTAATCTGCTAGGCTGTTGTAATAAAACAGCACGACCTCTAAAGGTCATGCTATTTCGAATTCCATCTAAAATATCAAAAAACTGCCGAGAATATAAAGGTGATATATCTCTTGCAACAAACTTATCCATACAACTTTCACAAACATCAGCGGTTCGCATCTTTAATATGATTTGAGATTTATCTTTACAAAGATCCATAATACAACCAAGAGGCACTTCATGAACACCTTTTTCTAACTTATCTCTATTTTCAAACATATAATAACGCATAACCCAGCAAATAACTTCATATGCAATTGGAAAACGAATATCAATTGAATAACCAAAAAAATGAGGCCAATTTGATGTTTGAACAAAGTAATTTTTCATTGATTTAGAAACCCCTCCAAACCAATTAATATCATTACCTACATCTGTCAATAAAACAACAAAATCATCCTGAGGTATCGATTTTGAATTTCTATATTTATCACATTCCGAGAATAATTGGTCCCATGTCTTCTTTTTCTCTTTATATGGAAAAATAATATCAGGAAGTTTGAATAAAGATTTATTTTGTGATGCAATATTATTTAATGGGATTTTTTGTGCTTTTTCAAACTCTTTTTTATTATTCCATGTTCTTATTTCCGTTTCATTATCAAATTCAATAACATCATCTTCACAAGCAATGAATTGAATTGGACCATTAAATTGCTGCAATAAATACAACACATTTAGGTAGGTTTCTTTATTTAATTCGGGTGATCTTAGTAGGTGCACATTCATAATGCCAAATTAATATTTTTTTTGAATTTATTTAAGATGGATAAATAAATTCAAAAAAAAATAAGTTATTATTATATTACTTTAAAATTTATTTGTTTTGGAAATATTCCTTCAAAAACAAATTTAGTGACATTACATAACCAAACCGGAACAATTCCTAAGTGGTAAATACAACCATTAGGCGGAGTTTGGATTATTCGTTTTAGAGTTTCAAATCCTTCTGAACAATTTCTATCAGTAGTTAACATAACATCAACACAAGTACCATTGTTAGATAATTTATCGAGTAAAGTATCAGCACCTGCAACCATTTGCAATTCACCTTTAGTTCCTGTCCAATTTGGCAAATTGATATACCAACAGCCGTTTTCTTTATTAAATTTATAATTTTTCATTGCTAATGTAATTATTATCTTCTGTCTTTGTTTTTGATAAAATCTAAAAAATCTCTTTTTATGCTGCCAGTTGATTTACTTGTTGAATATTTTCGCATTGCTTCACTTACATCATTCATCATTTCTGGCATAAAGGTTTTACTAAAAGAAACCACGTTTTCTCTCCTTATGTTCAACATTTTAGAGGTGTGAATTGCATCAATATCAGCACCTAAAAAAGTAAAGTTCCATTTTTCAGTTGCTTCAAGTTCCTCGATAGTTCTAGCAATTTGATGGTAAGTAAATTCGCGGCTTGCATTTTCCATACCATCTGTTAGAATTACAACAACAACGCTCATTTCATCATTAATAATCTTTGTTTCGTTGGCAATTCTAATTTGATTAATTGACATACCAATACCATCCAATAATGCGGTTCCTCCATTAGGACAATATTTTGATAGTTTTAAATTATCGAACTTTTTTATGTTTACATGAGATTGAATATGTTCGACATAATTGTCAAAAGTGGTTAGAGATACTTCAAATTCCTGATCTGGAAATTCTTTTTGTAAATCTTTAATTGTATCCAATTGAGAATTGAATCCGTTAACAGTGGTTTCTCTACAGTTGGACATGGAACCACTTTTATCCAACACAAAATGGTAAAGTGTTTTTTTGTTTTTCATGATATAAATGATTAAAAATTGTCGGACAAAATTAAATCGCTTATATAACAATTAAGAATCTTTGCAAGCTTGCAAATGAAGTTTAAAGTATATTATAAAAAATTTAAACCACATCCACCCCATACACCATATCCAACGAAACATGACAATAATTAATATCATTTCTGTAACCGTTTTCTTTTAAATTACATAAAGTGTGCAATCTTTTTTATGAATTGCGGGAATAATTTTTATATTTGAAAAGAATAAAGTTAAAACATTCCTTCGTAAATACAACCCATTTTGGGTTGCTTTGCGAATGCGTGTCTCGTGTATAAACGAGTTAGCGGTCTTTCTAAGTGACGACAGCACAAACGGGAAAGCTGAAAACCGAATAGAGTATGCACAAATAAAAAACATAAAAAAATGGCAGATAATTGGGACAAATTTCCAAGCAACATCGGTGAAATGTTAGGGCCGATAGAAAGAAAATCATTTACATTCAACTACAAAAGATTTGAAGTTTGGCAAGGCGGTGCTTGTATTCATTCAGGCAACTCAAATGGACACATAGTTGCAATAGTGGTAAACGGACACTTAAATGTTACAATTGATGATGTTATGATTAACAACCACATAATTAAAGATTTTTCGTTTGGAGAAATTTCTACAAATAATGACAGAATAATGTGGAGCAAGGATATTTTCAACTCTTCAGACAAAGTTGAAAGGGATAATCCAGACATATCTTCTCTTTTTTTTAAACAAGGTCTTTTGAGTAAAGTTACTTTTACAATTCACGACCCAAATACACTTGTAGAATTCTATTTATAAACATAAAAAACAAACAAAATGGGACTATTTGACTTTTTTAAATCGGACAATAATAAACCGTCAATAGATTTAACAGACTTTAAATTTCTATCTGACGACCATACGAGAATTGAAAATGGACGACCTACAAATGCCAATAATAAAGGAGCTTGGAGAGGCATTAGAGTTAAAACATCAGACAATAACACTTTTTTTGTGACTATGTATAATATGAATGAAAATCACCCAATTTGGGGAGACAACATTCAAATGGCAGAAAAAAGAATGAAATTAGTTGCCGAGCAAAATGACAAAATCATTCTACGGGGTTTTGGAACAGATGCAATGGGAGCTTCTTTTGCTGACTATGGATTAACACTTTATAAATCAAATGGTACCGTGAATAAAGTTACATTACACCTGCATGACAGAAGTATTGATATTGAATATTTAAAAGCAAAGGAAAAATCAACAATAGAACCGAGTTCAACACAAAATAGTGGTCTTGAAGAAATTCAATCTTTTCTTGGAAAATTTCACTCACTACCTATGAATATAAAAAGAGAGTTAGCAGAAAAAACTGATGAATTAAATAATATCGGTGTAGATTATTATGAAAAAAATGATACTGCTAATGCAATAGTATATTATAAAAAAGCACTTGAAATTTATCCAATAAATGATGATGCTTTGAAAAACTTAATAATTTGTTACAAGGAAACTAACAACCGTTTTGGAAGGATTGAATCAGAATTTAAATTAGATTATCTTAAAGAATTAGGAATAAGTTAGGATTAATAAAAGAACGAACCGCTAACCGCCGTTTGGCAAGATTGCGAATTTTGTGGTAAATTTACGTTTGCGTTCCGCAAGAAATTTTATCTTAAGTGGAAAATAAACGGTTACGAAGTTCGCAACCTCGCCAAGCGGCGGAAAGTTAGCCGTCAGTGTAAAAAGCCTACCGCACAAACAGAACATTTGGTTTTTTGCCGACACAGAAGCGAACGCTCGAAAAAAGAAAATGAACTAATTGAATGATAAAAAAATATTCTGCTAATTATTCTTATACCAACCATAATTTTGTAATTCAGAATCTAGTAGATTCGAGAAAAGAATCTGAATTTTTATCAGCAATTCTAATAGTCAAAAACTTAATTCAAAGAGGAAAACCAACCTTGATGAGCCAATATTTACAAAGTATTTATGGCTCAATTCACAAGAATGATGAACAATTCAAAAAACCATTCGTTTTAATTGGCCAATCAAATGTTTTATGGCATAACACCATAAAAGGAGATGAAGTGAACAATTACTTTCCTGCTAAAATATTTTTAGAAAAAAGAATAAGTGAAGATTTGTTTGATTATGAATTCATAAAAAAACTAATAATTCCTGAAATTGAAATTAACGAAATCACTCAAAGAAATGATGAAAACTTCAGACATCAATGTGTTGACTTTTTCTTACCGCAAGCAAATTTAGTTATAGAAATAGACGGACAACAGCACAAAAAAGAAGTTGGAAGAGTTATAGATTCGATAAGAGATAATCACTTATTGCTATCAAAGATTTTAACGATTAGAATAGATACAAAAGATTTTGAAGAGAGAAATGAAATCTATTTTGAAAAAATTGAGCAAATAAAAACTCAACTAGAGAAATATTCAAGATTTCTAAATTTATACAAAACAAATATTAATCTCAGCTTCGCTGAGATTTCCGAAGAAATTAAAAAAACTAAATTATTGCCTACGGCAATAATTCGTTTTCAAATTTTAATTCTCGAGCTACTTGAAAGTGGCAAAATAAATCTTAATGATAAAAAATGGCTATTTGAAGTTAAAAATCAAGACATTAATGGATATGAAAAACACGCAATAGAAGATGTATTTGAATGGCTTTACCATCTATTGAAATTGCAAAAAAATCCATTTACAGAACCTCAAATCGAAATAAAACATGTTCATAATTTTAGCAATTCAAATTGTATAAAAATTGATTTTAGCCTTTTTCAACGTTGGACAGATGAAAATATGCTAAATGAAGATGTTATTTTTGTTAGAACAGATTATTTAGATCTATATCACAATAGAAATAAAAACAAATTAGACCGAATCAATTATTTTAAACTTAGTACAACCAACAAGTTTGAGTATAAACTCATTTTTAATGACGATTCTGATGATTTAATAAACCTAGAATTTTTTCTTAAAAACATATTTGGATATGATAAATTCAATAATGGTCAAATTTCAATAATTCAAAACATTTTAGAAAACAAAACAACTATTGGTTTATTGCCAACAGGTGGAGGAAAATCTTTAACTTATCAATTGGCTTGTCTTTTGCAACCCTGTATAAGTTTTGTGGTTTGCCCAATTAAATCCTTAATGCATGATCAAATAAAAGATCTTGAAATATCCTATATTCAGAATATTGAGTCCATAAATAGTAATACAATTGGTGCTGAGAGAACAGAAATATTAGACAATTACAGTAACGGAAAATACTTCTTTGTATATATTTCACCAGAAAGGTTTCAAACAAAGGATTTTAGAGAAAGATTAGTTGCAATTAACTCTCAATTAAACTTTTCTTATGCAGTAATTGACGAAGTTCATTGCTTATCTGAATGGGGACACGACTTCCGAACCTCATACTTAAATCTCTCAAAGACAATAAAAAAACTCTGCCCTTCAATAAATTTCATAGGTCTAACTGCAACTGCATCAGTTTATGTTTTAAAAGATATTCAATTAGAATTTAATACTGAACAAAAAAATATAAAAACTCTAACTGATTATACACGACCTGAATTAGAATTTATAGTAATAAATGATAATGGAAATAAATATCAAGAGTTATTATCCATTTTAGAAAATCACAATCAAGAAGAAAGTATTTTCGATTTAAATTGTGACAATCTAAGATGTGGTTTAATATTCACACCTTTTGTAAATGGAGCCAACGGTTGTTTTGATTTATCAAATAAATTGACAAATAACTTTAATTTTCCTGTAAAGTTTTATTCGGGCTCTAAACCTTCTAATTTTCAAATAAATTTCGATTTTGAGAAGTATAAAGAAAATGTACAAGAAGAATACAAACAAAATAAATTCACATTATTGACAGCTACTAAAGCTTTTGGAATGGGAATAAACAAAAAGAATATAAGTTTTACAGTTCATTATGGAATGCCAGCTTCAATGGAATCCCTTTATCAAGAAGCGGGAAGAGCAGGCAGAGATAAAAGCAATGCAAAATGCTACGTTTTGCTATCAAAAGAATATCCTGAAACAGATGTACAAACCATTTTTAATCGTGAATCAACTTATGAAGAAATTCAATCTTTGACAGAGAAAGTTAAATGGAATGGTCAGGATGTTTTTCGTCAAATATTTTTGTATCAAAACGGTTTAGATTCAATATCAAAAGAATTAGAGCTCATAACGCAACTTCATAATACTTACTCAGAGCCAGGAGCAACTAAAGTTGTTTATGCAACAAACTTAGCTTCAAATAAAGCAAAAGTGGAAAAAGCAATTTATCGATTATCAAATTTAGGTATTATTTCGGATTGGACAGTAGACGACTTTTTTAGCGGAGTATTTACCGTTACATATAATACTTATACAGAAGAAAGTATAAAAATCACTTTGCTGAGATTTATTAAAAAGTATGTTGACGATTTTGAATTTGACGACAATTATGAAAGGATCAAATACACAAATATTTTAAATGACAAACAAAATACAAAATTTGAGCGATTAGTGAAAGTTTTACTACAATGGTCATATGATAAGTTTGGTGCCAATAGAAGAGAATCTTTGAAAAATGTATATGAAAACTGTTTGAAATATGATGAAACATTTGAAGGGAAAGAATCTTTTAAAAAATCTTTAGAAGCATATTTTAAATTCACAGAAGCAACATACATTCTGCAACATATCGCAGAAAACAACAATAAAGACATTTCTAAATGGTTTGATGTCTTTTATGACGAAAACAAAAACTTCATAAATAAAGACTCATTATTCGAATTAAAAGGTAATTTACAACGATTTTTAGAGAGTTTTCAAACAAATACAGGATTAAATTTAATAAATGGATTAACTAATTTACTATTAGAAGAAATATTTAATGAAACTGATGAAAAAAGGCTTTCAAAATCAATTGATACTATTTCAAACTATGAAGAATCAAAGTTTGATTATGTTATTGACCAAATTCTTGAAATATCTAAAAGAATAAATCAAAAAGGTAAAAATAAACTGTTGGAATTATTCTTCTATAAATATAGCAAAACAGAAGAAGAGAGAATAAGGTTTGCTAAAGAATTAGGGGATACAGAAGCTATTTTAATTCATTACAATAAAAGACTTAAAAGTATTAATAAAAATATAGAATATGGATTTAGAAAAATTGGATAATGCCATAAATGAATTGGAACAAAATTCAAAACAACTAAAAGATTTTACAACTGTTTATTCAGAAATAAGTACACTTCAATCGAATATATTTCGAAACTTGGAGTTAATTGAAGAGAATAATAAAAACTTGAATTCTGTTAGTATTGTTATTAAAAAGCAAACTGAAGAAAACACAAAACAATTAAAAGTTGCAAATGACTTTCTTGAGCAAAAAATTGGAGAGATTTATAAAGACAATAAAACTTTTCAAAAGGAACTTGATGCAACGCTTATCACAAGACTTGACAAACATAAATCTGATATTCAAGTTGAAATAAGAAATGAAGGAACTCAAATACAAAGAGCATTTGAAACGACTCTAAATTCAAACTTTAATTCAATGGAAACTAAAATCAAAGAGCGTTTTGATTTACAATATAAAGAATTGAAAACATTGAGAGTTTTAGTTTATGTTTTAATTGCAATTGGAATAGGTTTAGGAATCGGATTATATTTGAAATAGCCAACGCTAAAAGACATAAACATTTGCAATTCGCTCCAGCCCACACACAAGCCAAAAATTACAAAAGAGCATGTCTTTGCCAACACTGACACATAAAAAAAAATGAAAATAAATGAACAAATTACTAGATGAAGAAGAACACCGAAGTGCTAACAGCAGTTTTGCGAAAAATCGGGTTCAGGGGTTAATTGAGCATTCGACCTAGCATCAAATTTTGTGGTATGTTGACAGTTTAGTGCTCCGAAATCCGCTTCTTCGCAAAGCCGCAAAACGTTATATGAAACCAATAAGCTACCTAATAAAATCTGGTTTTCGGTTATTGCAGATTATTTCAATTGAGGAACCTATACAAATATATTAAAATTAATATCTAATTTGTAAATTTATTACATTCCATTCTTTATTACATCACCTCCACCCCATCTACAATTTTCAACGAAACATCATAATAATTAAAATCATTTTTGTTACCGTTTTCTTTTTCAATGATATTGATGATGCAATCTTTTTGAGGAATTGGCGGGAAGAAAAGTGAAAAATAGCGCCAATCCTTTGTGGATTCAAAATTGTGCTTTGCAGGTGCAATAGTAATTCCTTCAGCATTTGTTAATGTGTATCTGATTTTAGTTTGAACATTCTCAATAAATGTATCGGGTGAAATTTTAATCCAGCCCCCATTATCATATTTATCTGTGGTAATGTATCCAAAGTCGATTTTGGTATATTCCGGAAATAAATTAATCCTAAGTAATTTTGGATTTGACTCCCCATGTCCAAAAAGATTAAGATGAAATACCAGTTTTATATTATTCTTTGCCATGTTACAATAATGATTTAGTTTCTACTCGCAACCATTCTGGATTAATTACCTCTAGATTTTTTCCGTAAGAACGGAACAACCGAATCAATTCCATACTTGGAACTACTTCAATCGTAAAAAAACTAGAACCCGATTCATTCTTCTCGGCCTTTTGACTAATATGAATTGGGTAGGCTTCGAAATAATTGGTTATTTTAATTGATGTTAAAAAGGTAATTCTTTGCTTGGGTTGATTTTCTATAGGATATACACCATAAATGTCTTTACAATAGGAATTCACCTCCTTTTCATTACTTTCAATATATTTTCTTTTTAAATGTAATGGCTCATATATTCTATCTAAACCAAAGGTGCGAATAGATTTATGTGTTTCTGAATAAGCAACAAGATACCAGCGATTTTCAAATTCTTTAAGTAAAATTGGATGTGCAATTACCACATTGAATTCTCTATAATTATAGGAATAATGTGAAAAAGAAATTGGATACTGGTTTTTACAGGCATTGAACAATGTGTTAAAATTTTCATTTCCCTTAGCGCCCTCAACATAATCAGTTAGTATTATTTTTCTTTGCGTATCACTATCCGGAAATTCTTCTTTATAGGTTGCCAATATCTTTTGAATAGCATAACTAAATCGATCAGTTATTCTATTACCCCCTCCAAGATTTTTTATCAAATCAAGCGCTTCTTTTATACTTGAAATATCATAATCCGTAAGTGGAATTGAATTAATTGAATAATTAGGATTGGAATAATAATATCCTAAATTCTTTCTACAATATACAATTGGAGCATCTAAAACATCGGCCTGCTTCATGTTTTTAATATCCTTTTCCAACGTATTTAAAGAAGGAAATATATCCAAACTGTTCTCACAACCCTCTTGTAAATCGGATAAACTTGGATAAGGTTTGTATATGTTTCTCAACATTTTATCGATAACTCTATACCTGCTGTAAGCAGATTTTGATATTCCCATTTTTGAAAATTTTTATAAATATATAAAAAATATTTAACTCCGTATTCATAATGCGGAATGATGTGAAATATTTGTCGAGTAATTAATCAAATTATTTAAAAATAAAAATTACAAACTGAAATTCAGTTTCAGTATGATATGTTAAAATTGCCAAAATTGGATATAAGAATTATCATACGATTAGATAGTCTCATTACATTGGAGATGACTGGAAGCCCAAAAGAATTGGCCTCCAAATTCTCTATTTCCGAAAGGAGCATTTACAACTATATTTCATTTATGAGAAGAGAATTAAATGCACCAATAAAATACGACAATCAGAGATTATCTTACATCTATACTAATGATTGGGATTTTAGATTCAACAATAAATAAGTGGAGTTCAGAACCCACTATAATAAACGAGGCGGAACCGAAAAGCCATAAGAGTAGGAAAAAAACAAATTATTAATTATGAAAGATTTATTAAAGAAAATTACATTACTATTCATAGTAATTATAGTGTTTGGTTGTTCTAAAGATAGTCCGAATTCAAATGTTGTCAATTGTACTCCTATTTTATGTTTAAATGGAGGGACTTCAACACCTGATTGTGGATGTACCTGTCCACAAGGATATACAGGAAGTAATTGTTCCACCCAAATATTACCAACTTCCATAAAAATAACTAAAATTAAAGTAAAATATTTTTCAAATTATGACAATGGTTCTAATTGGGATGTAACATTTCCGACAGCAGTAAATGCCTCGCCAGATATATATGTAACTTTACAAAACTCAAATAATATTGAATTATTTAATAGTCCAACTTATTTTGAAAATGCAATTTCAAATGGAATAACCACTTGGGACTTTATTCCAGCTACTCCAATTACAATACCTTTTACTTATTTTAATTCATTAAAAATAAGACTTTATGATTATGATGGAGCGGTTTCTAATGTCAATGATGGTATAGATGATTTAATGGCCTCTTCAATTTTTAATATTTATAGTTCAACAGGAGGTTTTCCAACTACTATAAATTTATTAGATTCTTCAACTCCTATAGGTTATGAACTAACATTACAATATACTTGGTAAAAATTTTATTACTTATCAAAAAAAACGCCTCACCACAAAAGTGAGGCATTTTTTTTATTATTTTTTAACTCCGTATAAATAATGCGGAGTGATGTATTTTCTTTGTATAAAATTTTAATCTATGGAATCAAAATTTAAACTTGGGCAAGTAGTTCGTTTTAAAAATTACAAACTCTTAGAAACAGAAAGAGAAGCTTATTTTATTGTCATTCAAGAAGAAGATACAACAAATGAAATGGTGCTTTATACCATTAACAGCAATCGCTATTATAAAACGGGCACCACGATTGTTCCTGAATTTCCGGATGAAGACTTGCGTATTGTAGAGTTAAGACCTTATCATTTAATTGATCAAGAAATCACTATAAAAGAGACAATCTTTAATGATATAGTAACTGGAAAATGTAGTTTTTTCAACAGCGAAAATCATACTGTTCAATTTACACAAAAGGGTGATACTTTAGTTTCTAATGCTGAATTTGAATTTTATTCAAATATCAAATATAAATTGATGGGTCCCTTATGCATTGATATGAATTTTAAAAACGAAAACAAAAAGAAAAAAAATATCTAACAATTATGGAAACACAAAAAACTGAAAAAGAAAGCAGTATTGAAATTGAATACGATACTTTAATTTTTAAATCTCCATCATCGGAATACACACCCGAGCATGAGATTGGAATAGAAAGTATAACCCTTGATGAGCAGTATACTCGAATTGATTTTACCTACATCTCATCAAAGGAATATCCCAATGAAAGTTGGGCAAGTATTAATCCAGGAACTTACATTAGACCTTCGGGATCGAGTAAAAAATTATATTTAGTAAAGGCAATAAATATTCCGTTATCACCAAATAAACATATCTTTAGCAAAAGCGGTCAAGTATTGCAATTTACTTTGCTTTTTCCGGCCCTACCAAAATCGGTAACTGAAATTGACATTATTGAAAAACTTGAGGCAGGAAATTATTTCAATTTTTTAGAGTAGCATTGCAACACAATGCACCAACGCTAATTAGAATTATAAACGAAAATTAAGTATGAAAGCAGTAAAAAGAAATTTTTTAGTCGTTGAAGAGAACATTCGTTTAAACGAAATAAACAATTTTCAAGTAAGCAGGTATTTCAATCCAAGTGATTTCAATATGGAGGATAAATTAAATCTTCATTTTGATTATTCAGAAGGTATTGGTGCCGATTACATTCGCATACTAGCAATATACATTGACACTTTAAAATGCATGGAACCCTATCAAGGTATTGAGTATACTGAGGAATTTAAGTTGCCTTTTCCTGTAGGAGGAATAACTAAAAAGAATGAACTATCTGTTTCGTTGAAGTTAAAAGAAGATTCTAAATTACTATGGAAAATTGGAATTCAAATCCGACATGAAATCAATACCTTAATTCACCTAACAATATCATAAAATTATGAAAATACAATTCAATCTTGGCAAAACTTACGGAGCAAAAGACAATGATAAAACCAGAGTATTAAAAATTATTGGTGAATATCTTGTTGTAATTCAAGAACAAAGCGAAAACAAAAATTTAATAATTCAAACTATTAATTCAAGGAAAGTGTATGTTGAAAAAACAACTCAGATATATGGCAATCCTTTTGATTATTATGATGAGGTGCAAATTAGAGCCATGGACATTTTACTGGATGAAATATGTATCAAAGACAACAACACAGGAACAATTGTATATGGTGATGCTAAAATGTTTATTGGAGAAAACAAAATAATACAGTTTACACCTATTGGTAATGATTTAATAGCCAATGTTCAATATGAAATAGAAACTATAAGTGATGGAAGATTAACAGGCTTTTTGTATTGCACGCACCAACCTAAAAATTTTTATCTATAAAATCGTTAAAAATGAAAAAACAATTTAAATTAGGACAAGTTCTACGATTCAAAAATTACAGACGAAATAAAGACGAAAAAGAAGCCTATTTTGTAGTTGTTCAAGAGGAAAAAGCAACAAAAGAATTGGTACTTTATACTATCAATACGAACAGAATTTATAAATCAGGAACCACAATTATACCTGAATTTCCTGACGAAGATTTGACAATAGTTGACTTAAGACCGAGTGATTTAATAAAACAAAAAATTACAATTAAAGAAAATTTGTTTAATGATGTTGTGGTGGGCGTTGCAGTTTATTTTCTTGGAGACAATGATAGTATTCAATTTAATCATGTTGGTGATATATTGGTTTCAAATGTAGAATTTGAATTTAATTCCACGATTAAACATAGATTGAAAGGGAATTTATACATTGATCTATTAATCCCTTTACAATAACTAATAAAAATTCTAATTTATATGAAAAACCTAAAAACAATATTAAAGTTTTATGCATATGGCTGTATCGCCTCGCTTATTTCATTGGGATTTATTATTATCTATGGTTTACTATATGATTCTTTTTATTCGGATATCGATTTGGAATTATTAATAAAAACGCCATTGTTGAGTGGATTGCCTTTTGGGACGTTACTATTTAT
>JACCDN010389252.1_pt1 | contig 26220 bp, 23 predicted proteins | sample 7441691 | NCBI WGS metagenome assembly JACCDN01 (sample SAMN15323439, study PRJNA562643) | freshwater metagenome | isolation source: river surface water | place: USA:Blue River Watershed | collected 2017-08-16 | reverse complement strand
GAGCTTCACCAATCTGTTCACCGGCTCTTGATCCGATCATGTGGAAGCCAACTACAGGGCCGTTATTTTGGCGAATCAGTTTGATTACGCCAGCGGTTCCCAAAATGTTGCTCTTTCCGTTGCCAGCAAGGTTGTATTCATAGATTGAGACATCGTTGCCGTATTTCTCTTTGGCTTGGGCTTCGGTTAGTCCAATCGACGCAATCTCTGGCTCGCAATAGGTGACTCGTGGAATTCCCATCTCGTCCACCTTCTTTGGCTTTAGTCCAGCAAGCTCCTCGGCAACGAAGATTCCCTGCATGAAGCCCCTGTGAGCCAACTGCAGGCCAGGAACAATGTCGCCTACTGCATAGACACCTGGGAGATTTGTTTGCAGTCGATCGTTTGTCAGAACCCAACCGCGATCCATCTGAATGCCCTGCTGCTCAAATCCAAAGCCAGTCGCATTTGGCCCGCGGCCCACAGCAACCAGCAGAATGTCAGCCGAAACCTTCTCACCGTTTTCTAGTTCAACCTCTACTGAAGTTGGAGTTTGCGAAACGGTTTTGAACTTGCTACCAAGCTTGGTTTCAATTCCACGCTTTCTATATGCCCGCTCAAGTGCCTTGCTAATAGCTGGATCTTCATTTGGAACTAGTCGATCTAGACCCTCAACAATCACAACTTCTGCACCAAAGCTTCGCCAGATTGATGCAAACTCGACACCGATTACTCCGCCACCCAAAACAGCAACTTTTCTTGGAACAAAGTCCATAAGCAGTGCCTGGTCGGAGGTGATTACTCTGCCGCCGATTTCAATGCCAAGTGTCTTGGTGACAGATCCGGTCGCGAGCAGAACATTCTTTCCGGTGTAGTTATCAGAGCCAACAGAAATTGTCTTTGGCCCGGTCATCTTGCCCTCACCAGTTACATAGGTGATGGACTTGCCGCCAACCAAACCGGTCAAACCTTTATAAAGCTTGTCAATGATGGAGTCGCGGTACTTATTTACCGCGGTCATGTCAATTCCCTGCAGCGTTGCCTGGATGCCGTAGTTGGCTGCTTCGCGAGTAGTATCGGCCACTTCAGCTGAGTGAAGCAGCGCCTTGGTTGGAATACAGCCGCGGTGCAGACACGTTCCACCAAGCTTGTCTTTTTCGATTAGAGCAACGCTCATTCCAAGCTGTGCGGCACGCAGGGCAGCGGAATATCCTCCGGAACCAGCTCCCAGGATTACAAGGTCAAAATTGTGTTCAGCCACTTCGGCTCCATCTTGTTCAAACAGCTAACAAGTCTACTACCTGCTAGTTAGCAAGATTTTTAGCCATTTCAACCAGTGTGCGAATCATCACACCGGTTGCCCCGGCTGGATAGACCGAGTAGGGGGAGCCCTCGTTGTTAGCTGCCGAAGCGATGTCTAAATGGGCCCAGGAAGCATCCTTAGCGACGAATTCCTGTAGGAACAATCCACCCACCAACATTCCACCGGCTTTGTTGCCGATCTTCACATTTGTCATGTCTGCCAAATCGCTATTCAGCGTTTCCTTGAGTTCCTCGGCTAGTGGCATGTGCCAAACCTGCTCGCCGACCCCCTTAGCTGCTCGCTTGACCTCTTCGATGGCGGTGCCCTGGCCCATTAGGCCAGTGTGGCGTTTACCGAGTGCGATTGTGGCAGCTCCGGTCAAAGTGGCAACATCGACAATGTGGTCAGGTTTCAATTCAGATAAATAGGAAAGACCATCAGCTAACACAAGTCTTCCCTCGGCGTCTGTGTTGAGAACTTCGACGGTTTTGCCGTTTCTGATCTTGACAATGTCACCCGGCCTGGTGGCCGAACCAGAAGGCATGTTTTCTGCCAAGCACAGAACAGTCGTGACATTTACTTTCAATCCAAGCTTTGCAATTGCCAGTGTTGCCGCCAAGACAGTGGCTGCTCCAGCCATGTCGTATTTCATGCCAACCATGGACTCAGCTGGCTTAAGCGATAGGCCACCGGTATCGAACGTGATTCCCTTGCCGGCTAGTGCCAAGTGCTTTCCTCCGCCGCGGTATTCAATCTTCACCAAACGCGGAGGTCTAATCGAGCCTTTACCAACTCCAAGAATGCCACCACAGTTTTCTTTAGCAAGTCGCTGCTCGTCCCAGATTTCAATTTGCACGGGTAGCCCCTTGGCGAACTCAGTAGCCTTCTGAGCAACCACCTCCGGATAAAGATCGTTGGCTGGCATGTTGATGAGCTCTCTAGCGCGAATCACCTCGGTCGCCAGATGCTTAGCAGATTCAATTGCAACCGGCTGATCTACCAACAGCTGAACATGGACAACTTCATTCTTGCTCTCTGATTTGTAAGCGGTAGGAGTCTTGCTTGCCAGCAGCGCTGCCTCGGCAGCCGCTAGAACTGCTTCTGAATGGCCTCGTAAATCAATCACAAGCGGCGCGGTGTGGGTGGCATTTCGTACAGCTGCGGCAACAAAGTCCATCAGTGCCAGTTCTCCACCGATAACCAATCCCACTGATGAGCCCATGGGAATTCTCGCAATTGAACCAGTCTTAGGTTCAGCTTTATAAAGACTTAGCTGAGCGGATGAAATGTCTAACGAGAGCTTGTTTAGAGCGTCTTCCGAGGTGTAAGGAATTGCCAACTGGTATGGCTCGGTTGGGAGAGTTGTAATCAGGGAAACATCGTGCATAAGTAATAAGTGTAGGGGTGGGTTAGTATCGAAATATGAGTCAGTTATATCGTGAGTATGAGCAGACTGAGCAGCTTTCTGGGCTGCCAATGATCTGTTTACTGACCGGCTTTAGCGACTCCGGATCTACCGTCCAACAGCTTTCTGAGCACTTGTTTGCCAACCTTGATAATGAAGTTTTGATTCGATTCGATAATGATGCGCTTTTGGATTACAGATCAAGGCGCCCGGTTTTGTACTTCGAGAAAGATCACATTGATTCTTACGAGCCAGCCAGCCTGGCCATCTACCTAATGCGCGATGAGGCGGATCAACCATTCCTGTTGCTAGAAGGCTACGAGCCAGACATGAAGTGGGAGGCTTTTTCAAGGTCAATTGTTGAGATAGCCGAGCGCTACCAAATCAGTTCATTCACCTGGGTTCACGCAATTCCATTTCCAATTCCTCACACTCGTGCAACCGGCATAACTGTTTCTGGAAATCGATCCGACATGATTGAACGATTCTCGGAGTGGAAGCCACAGACTCAAGTTCCTGGCAACATCGTCCACCTGCTTGAGTATCGATTGGTTGAAGTGGGTTTTGCAGTTGCCGGCTTCGTGCTGCTAGTACCGCACTACCTAGCAGACAACGAAGTTCCAAAAGCAGCACTGAGCGGCCTCGAACTGATTACCGCTGCAACAGGTTTAGTTTTTCCCTCTGATGAATTGCGCGAGCGCGCCAATTCCTTTGATAAGAAGGTCAACTCGCAAGTCAGCGATAACGCAGAATTACAAAAGCTAATAGCCACCCTGGAGCAGGGTTATGCGTCGGGGGAGACCGCTCCGGCCAGAGCTCCTCTGGGTAAGCCATCAGCGCAGCCCCCATCGGCTGATCAGCTAGCGGACGAGCTGGAGAAGTATTTGGCTACTTTGCGGCGCAATCTCGATGGTGACAAGGAATAATTCGCACCATTTATCCCTTTTAGTTAGGGAACAAGCCACTTTGGTGGCATAATTACCCCACAAAACCCTTTCAGGTCCTTTTTCAGGTACTTGACAAGGGTTTATGTACTGCCCGGAAGAGGACCCCATCGCATCCGTAAAACCAGCCAAGCCGGCGCTGGAAACTGCCAAGGCTAAATCTGCGCCAGTCAAGGCGGCGGTGAAGCCTACGGTGAAGGCTGCTAAGTCCCAACCGACTAAGCAACTCGCGACAGTTGCAACCAAAAAGAAAACTTCTGAATCAAAGCCAGCTCTCAAGCCTTCAAAGCCAATCGCAAAGACTTCAGCTCCGAAAGAGAAGAAGACCTCCGATACTGGCAAGTCAACAAAAAATGTGAAGCAGGCGGCTAAGACACCCGCTAAGCCCAGCAAGGCTCAAACGACTAAAACCGATGCAAAGAAGTTGCAACCAAAGGCCAAAGCGAAGTCTTCGGCAAAGCCAGTTGTCGAAAAGAAGACAACTAGTAAGACTGAGAAAACCCAATCCAAATCTTCTGCGAAGCCCGCAGTCAAAGCCAAGCCAAACAAGTCGGCGCCTAGTAAGCCAGCCAAAGTTTCCAAGGGCAAACCTGCTAAGCCGGCTAAAGAAAAGGCTCCTGCTAAGCCATTGAAGGGAAAGCCACTGCCTGTGAAGAAGGCAGCAGCTGTTCCAGAAAAGCAAAAGGGATTGAAAGCAAAAGCTAAAGGCGCCAAGCCCGCTGATGCAGAACTAGAAGATGACGAAGATGAAGAGATTGATCCCGAAGAGGATCTAACTACGGTTGAAGAGATCGTTGCGGAGGCGCAAGAAGCCGTTGATCTGACTGCAGATGACGATGATGAAGCGGAGAGCGCAAAACCTCAACTTCCCTCTGATTTGATCGTGATTAGCGATGACGACGACGACATCCCGGTTCAAAATCTGACCATCAGCGGAGCTACCGCCGATCCAGTTAAGGACTACCTAAAGCAAATCGGTAAGGTCGCGCTCTTGAATGCGGAGCTTGAGGTTGAGCTGGCTAAGCGAATCGAAGCTGGTTTGTTTGCGGAGGAGAAGCTCGCTACTGCTAAAAAACTTTCCCCTTCAGAGCGCAGAGATTTGAACTGGGTCGTCAAAGACGGACAGCGAGCTAAGAGCCACCTATTGGAAGCCAACTTGCGATTGGTGGTATCTCTTGCAAAGCGCTACACCGGCCGTGGCATGCAGTTCCTAGACCTGATTCAAGAGGGAAACCTAGGTCTGATTCGCGCGGTTGAGAAGTTTGATTACACCAAGGGCTACAAGTTTTCGACTTACGCAACCTGGTGGATTCGTCAGGCAATTACCCGCGCCATGGCTGACCAAGCAAGAACAATTCGTATTCCAGTTCACATGGTTGAAGTAATCAACAAGCTTGCACGTGTTCAGCGTCAGCTATTGCAGGACCTTGGAAGAGAACCGACCCCGGAAGAATTGGCTGCTGAACTAGACATGACCCCTGAAAAGGTTGTTGAGGTTCAGAAGTACGGGCGTGAACCAATCTCCCTTTCAACCCCACTTGGTGAAGATGGTGACAGCGAATTCGGTGACCTAATCGAAGACACCGAAGCCGTGGTGCCTGCGGACGCTGTCGGATTCTCGATGCTCCAGCAGGAGCTTGAGCGAGTGTTAGACAGCCTGCACCCACGTGAAGCTGGAGTCATCAGGTCGCGATTCGGCCTCGGTGATGGCGTGCAGATGACTTTGGATCAAATTGGCGAGAAGTTTGGTGTCACAAGAGAGCGCATTCGACAGATTGAGTCAAAGACAATGTCTAAGCTGCGCCACCCATCTCGCTCACAGCTGCTCAGAGATTATCTGGACAACTAAATGAATTACTCCCTAGCCGTCGCGGTGGGAAAGACCGTTAGGTTTTTACTTCGCAGGGTTAGACGAGGAGGCGGCTCGGCCTTTCCCGGACTTCTTGTTTCAAAACTTGCCCCCGAATTCCTTTCCGATGCAATCAAATCCTTGCCACTCGGATTCGTGATTGTAAGCGGAAGTGCCGGCAAATCATCAACTACGCACATGCTAGTTTCGCTCTTGCGCGAGCACGGGGTCAAGGTCTTCAGCAACTCATCGACAGCAAACATCAAACAGGGATTGCTCTCAGCCGTTCTTGCGCAGTGCGACTGGTCTGGCAAGCTCTACCAAGACATTGCGGTGTTAGAAGTGGACGAGGGTCACATCTCTGCATTGCTTGAACTGGAGCCAGAGTTGCTGGTTTTGACAAATGTCCTAAGCGACCAACTAGATCGCTTTGTGGATCCATCGAAAGTCATTGAGAGATTGGCTCAGGCAGCAGCGGTAGTGCCAAATGTTGTATTCAACGCTGATGACCCAAATCTCAATCAGCTCAAATTTATTGGCACTCCAATTGCGGTTGGACTATCAGCTGCGCTGAAAAAGCGCAAAGACGCTCCTCGGTACGCCTTTAACTTCAAAAAGCAGATTGACTATCCACGCAGCGTTCAGGTCTTTGAAAGTTCTGGTCTTGAATTGAGGTTTGGAAAGCAGCGCTATCAAACCAGTGCTTCCAACTCCCAGCACGCCCTGAATGACGCCCTCGCTCTTGCAGCAGCCGATCAACTCATCGACATAAAACCTGAGATTGTTGGCCAGTGCCTTAACAGTAAGCAAAGGGTTTTTGCGAGAAATGAAAAGGTTGAACTCGCTGGTCGCGAAGTAAACCTTCGCCTTGTCCAGAACCCAACCAGCTTTCAGCTCAACCTGGATGAGCTGACCGGGAGAGAAAACCCACTGATGCTGATGGCTGGCTCTGACATTCATGACCCAAGCTGGCTGTGGACAGTTGATTTTTCGAAGTTAAAGAAAGTGAATGTGGTTGGCGGTTCAAATGCTGCCGAATTGGCTCTGAGGCTTCACTTCGCTGGCGTTTCAATTGAAACCGTGATTGAAGAACCAGCAGCGGCAGCAGACCACTTCTTGACACTGCCTGGTGCGAAACCGACCATCCTTTTCAGCGCAGATGCTATGCGTAGAACTCGCCGTCATTTAGGGCTGGCCAAATGATAAAGATCTATTCTTTTGAGCCCTATTACTTCAATAACAATGGCGATCAGGGCAACATCGAAGTGCTTGTCCAGCAACTAGGGAAGCAAAAGAAGAAATACAAGATCGTGGATGAACCAGAGTCTGCCGATTTTGTCTTGATAGGAGATTGTTCCAATGCAGTCTTGGAGGAATTCTCAAAGCCTCTTTCGAAGCTTCGCAAGTCAATCGCTAAGCGCTGGGAAAAGGGTTTACCGACTTTGCTGGTTGGCTCGGCCTATGAGTTTTTTGCTGCCGAGTTGGGGCTAGAACCTAAGCAGGTGCAGCGGGAAAGTAAATTCGTAACCACCAAGGACGGCTACTTTGGCTATCGAAATAGCGATAAAGATTTGCCGGCTTGTCTGGTCCAAGGCTCCTTCATTGCAACCAGTTTGTTTGGTCCGATTCTCGCTAAAAACCCGCAATTACTGGAGAAGGTTCTGAAGGATTTGGGAACAGACCTAAACCTCTCGGCTGAGGCGCTGGGTTGGATAGAGGCTATTCGTTCGAAGAACGGTTAATTGCGTTGGTTTGATCGTGCCAATTGATCATGATTGGCTCAAGCTTTTCCTTGTTGGCATTGCCGTGGTGTCCGCAAAATAGCAGTTCGCCAGTTTCTAGCTCGACGCGAATGTAGGCTTGCGCGCCACAAATGTCGCAGCGATCTGAGGCGGTAAGGGTAGGCAATGAACTCGTTTCCATGTCGATGAATATAACCGCTGCTGCTGACAGTTATTTCTAAAAAGCCCCCTGTTTCGCTAATTGCGAAGTGGCAAAACCCTAACTGCATCAAAATCGCCTAATCTTTCGGGCGTGGAAAGCTATTCAGCGCGGCACTTATCTGTCCTAGAAGGACTTGAGGCTGTTCGTAAGCGTCCAGGTATGTACATCGGCTCTACCGACACTCGTGGGCTCATGCACTGCGTCTGGGAAATCATCGATAACGCTGTTGATGAGGCACTGGGCGGATTCGGTGACCAAATTGACGTTGAGTTATTCCCTGACGGTTCTATTCAAATCTCTGACTTTGGTCGAGGTGTGCCGGTCGATATTGAGCCAAAGACCGGATTGACAGGTGTTGAAGTTGTCTTCACCAAGCTGCACGCAGGTGGAAAATTTGGTGGTGGCTCCTATGCCTCCTCGGGTGGCTTGCACGGCGTTGGTGCGTCAGTTGTCAACGCCTTGAGCGCCCGATTGGATGTTGAGGTTGATCGCGGTGGCAAGACCCACGCGATGAGCTTTAAGAAAGGTGAACCGGGAATCTTCGACGGCCCGGGGCCTGATGCCAAGTTCAAGCCATTCATTAAAAAGAGCGAGCTGAAGGTTGTTGGAAAAACAGCTAAGAAGGTTTCCGGCACGAGAGTTCGATTCTGGCCCGATCGACAAATTTTCGATGCCAGCGCCAAACTTTCCTTGCCTGACCTAGAGGCCAGACTTCGGCAGACAGCCTTTTTGGTGCCAGGCCTCACCCTTAGTGCGAAAGACGGCAAGGGCAAAAAGATTGAGTTTTCTTTTGAAGGTGGGCTGGCTGAGTTCGTCAATTTCCTGGCCAAAGATGCCGAGCTAATTCCAGTCAAGCGAATCTCAGCCTCTGACACATTCACGGAGACTGTGCCAGTTCTGGACCCCAAGACCGGATCAATGGAGCCACGCGAAGTAGAGCGCACCTGCAAAGTTGAAGTCGCAATGCGCTGGGGGACTGGCTATGAAACCGACGTCCGCTCCTTTGTAAACATTATTTCGACCAACAAGGGTGGATCGCATCTCAGCGGATTTGAGCAAGGAATCCTGAAGTCATTCAGATCAGCCATCGAAGCTAATGCTCGCCGCCTAAAGGCAACAGGACTAAAGCTTGAGAAGGATGACATTCTCACTGGCCTGACTGCCGCAATCTCGGTGAGCTTTCCAGAACCACAGTTCGAGGGACAAACCAAGGAGACCCTAGGCACACCGGCGATCAAGGGAATTGTCACAAACGCCGTCACGAAATATTTAGATCAATTCTTGGCTGGCAAGATTCGCGGAACTAAGGCGGAGGCAGAAAAGCTGCTGGAGCGAGTGGTTAGCGAAGCGAAGGCCAGAATTAGCGCCAGAGACGTAAAAGACACTCAGCGTCGCAAAAATGCACTTGAGAGCTCAACTCTTCCTGCGAAATTGGTTGACTGCCGAGCCAGCGGAACCGAGGGTTCTGAACTATTCATCGTTGAGGGTGACAGCGCCTTGGGCACTGCCAAGTTGGCCCGAGACAGCGCTTTCCAAGCACTGCTGCCGATTCGCGGAAAAATTTTGAATGTTCAAAAGGCCTCTATTTCAGACATGCTCTCGAATGCTGAGTGCGCATCCATCATCCAGGTACTCGGAGCTGGATCGGGAAGAACTTTTGAACTCGAAGCCGCTCGCTACGAGAAAATCATTCTCATGAGCGATGCCGATGTTGATGGCGCTCACATTCGCACCCTTTTACTCACGTTATTTTTCCGCTACATGCGGCCACTGGTTGAAGCGGGCAGGGTTTTTGCTGCAGTTCCGCCTCTTCACCGAGTGATTGTCGGCACTGGCAAAAACAAAGAGACCATTTATACCTATTCACAGCAGGAGCTGACCGAGCTTTTGAAGAAGCTTGAAAAAGCCAACAAAACCTACGAGCAGCCTATTCAGCGCTATAAGGGTCTGGGGGAGATGGATGCTGATCAGTTGGCTGAAACAACCATGAATCCGGAAAAGAGAATGCTGCGCAGAATCAACGTCAAAGACGCTGAAGCTGCCGATGAGGTGTTTGAGCTGTTGATGGGTAATGAGGTTGCACCAAGACGCGACTTTATAGTTGATTCAGCAGACGAATTTGATCGCGAGCGTATTGACGCTTAGTTTGCTCCTGCGACGTAGCTCTTAATCTTTTTACCAGTGCCATCGCGCTTTGGTTCAACCGCTAATCCAGTGATTGGTTTATCCGAATCGTCGAAGACAGTGGGGTCAGAGCCAACGAACTTGGCGAAATAGACCTGGTCTTCATTTTTCAAGAACTTGTGGCAACGAACACCCTTGGACGCACGACCCTGCTTCGGGTATGCCTTCATCGGAGTGATTTTTACTGAACCGGCATCAGTCTTACCCAGCGACTGTGAACTGTTGGCCGCGGTTACCAAGTTTCCTCCATCATTAACCTTGCCAAAGTAGACAGCGCTTCCTTCGCTTAGGCTAACTCCAGCCATCCCTGCAGCGGGTAGTCCTTGTGGCCTAACTGAATCTGCTGCAAACAAAAGCACGTTTCCAACCGAGGTAACAAAACCAACCGTTGCCTTATCGTCTGCCTCACAAGCTCCCACGAGGTTGTCCCTATCCTTCAGTGCAATTAGTGACACCTCGTGTTTGTCTGGCAGAGGGCCGGTTAATCGCTTAACGACACCATTGGCAGTTCCGATTGCGAAGGTTCCCTCTGAGCTCCAGTTGATGATTCCGAGCACCTTTTGTTTGGTGCCAGCGAACTTGGATGCTGAAATCGGCTTGCCCGCTGGCAGATCGCTGACGTGAATTTGGATCGCTTTGCCATCTTCCAGAACAATTCCCACATCACTGCGAAGGCTGGTCGCCAGACTAATTCCTTCTCCGGCCTGATCGGCTCTGGCGATTAGTCCGGTCGGACCGAGGGTCACCACCGTTGGTTCGTCTTCGATTTCCTTGACCGAAGCAGGCTTGCGCACCGGCTCAATTCCAGTCACGTCGACTAGTTCGGTGCGTCTGGGGGTTGCGTGCGTCTTCTGAACCTCAGCCAGTTCCTTAGAAATGGTCTTCCGCAAGATCTTGTCGTCACTAAGGATGCTCTTGAGTTCCTCAATCTCTTTTCTGAGTTGATCTGCTTCTGCTTCAAGTTCTAGGATGCTCAACTTGGTTAGTCGACGAAGCTTAAGCTCCAAAATGTATTCAGCTTGTAAGTCAGACAGGTCAAAGACCTTAATCATGCGTTTTTTGGCTTCATCTGCGGTCTCAGAGGCTCTGATTACCTCAATCACTTCGTCGATGTTGAGAACGGCTAGCTGGAGTCCTTCAATCAAATGCAGACGAGCTAGGCGCTTTTCAAGCCGATTCTTAGATCTCCTGGTTGTTACCTCAAGTCTGTGTTCAAGGTAGAGCTTCAGAAGATCAAGCAGTCCCAATTGCTGCGGTCTGCCTTTTACCAGGGCAACATTATTGATTCCAAAGTTCTCTTCGAGCGGTGTCAAACGGTAGAGGGTGTCGATTACCGATTCCGGATCGACTCCGCTCTTGAGCTCGATTACTAGTTTTAGTCCGTTTTCACGATCTGTCAGGTCAACCACATTGCTGATTCCCTGCAGCTTTTTGCTGTTAACAGCATCACGAATCTTTTCAATAACGCGCTCAGGGCCGACCGAGAGCGGTAGCTCTGTGATAACCAGTCCGTTTTTGCGAGGGGCTACTGATTCGATTGCGATCTTGGCTCGCATCTTGAAACTGCCACGACCGGATTGATAAGCATCGTTTATGCCATCTCCAAGCAGGATTACTCCGCCACCGGGAAGGTCGGGTCCTGGGATAAGTTCCATAACCTGCTCAAGCGTGGTCTTTGGTTTTTGCAGCAGAAGTTGAAGGGCGTCAATGACCTCACCCAGGTTGTGTGGAGGCATGTTGGTTGCCATACCGACTGCAATTCCGCTCGCACCATTTACTAATAGATTCGGTAGGGCAGCAGGCAGAACTTCTGGCTCGGTTAGCTGAGCGTCATAATTTGGAATGAAGTCAACGGTGTCTTCGTCAAGTGACTCATTCAGCGCCATCGCGGCATTGGTCAGGCGAACTTCGGTATAGCGGGCGGCAGCAGGGCCGTCATCTAAGGAACCAAAGTTTCCATGCCCATCAATCAGAGGCAGACGGAGGCTGAAGGATTGCGCCATGCGAACCAGCGCGTCATAAATCGCTCCATCCCCGTGAGGATGGAGCTTGCCCATTACCTCACCGGTTACACGAGCTGATTTGACGTGACCGCGATCAGGTCGCAGACCCATCTCGCCCATTTGATAGACAATTCTTCGCTGAACTGGCTTAAGTCCATCTCTCACATCAGGTAAAGCACGAGAGTAGATAACCGAGTAGGAGTATTCAAGAAAGGACTGTCGCATCTCTTCAGCGACATCAACATCGAGAATTCGGTCTGTATTTTTGGTCATAGCTTCCAGCTGTGCGAAACTTGGCGGGTGCCTTCGACTCTACCTCGACCCCCCAAAGATTTAGCTGCCATTCGGCATGTGTTCAAATCTGCTCTTTTATCTGTGCAGGGGGAGTCAAACCCGCTGAACCTACCTGCCCGTGATCGAGTCCTGGTTTGCTTTATTGATGGACTCGGAGTTGAGAATCTAAAGCAGAGGTCTGGTCACGCACCATTTCTGTCTTCTCAACTTGGGAAGGCAAGCATTACTTACGCGGCCTACCCGGCAACCACTTCCGTCAACATCGGTTGTTTCTCGACCGGGCTTATGCCAGGGGAACATGGCCTGATCGGGCACCAGGTTTTTGATCGCCACCACGACGAGCGGATAAACCTCCTAGTGGGATGGAACGAGCGCACCGATCCATTGGTTTGGCAACCGCATCAAAACATTTCAGAGCGTGCGGTAGCAGCGGGTGTTGTGGCCAATGTGATTGCCGCCGAGGAATATCGCTCAACCCCGTTTACCAGCGCAACCATGCGAATGGCTAACTTCATCGCAGCTGACGACATTGATTCTCGAGTGGATCGGGCAATCGAAGCAGCCAGCAGCTCTGACAGATCAATCAGCTACATCTACTTTCCAGAGCTGGACAAATATGGCCACCAAAAGGGTTGGACTTCCGATGGCTGGGCCGCTCTGCTCGAGAGCATTGATGCTGGTTTGCGAAAGCTCGCCGCCAAGCTTCCAAAAAACACTGGTCTGATTATCACTTCGGATCACGGAATGGTTGAGACAACCAAGGACAAACAGCTAATCCTGGATCAATATCTGGATGGACTGTCGTTGGAATTCTTCGGGGGAGACACAAGAAGCAGCTATTTATACTTTGCCAATAAAAATGACGCCCAGCTTGCAATTGAACAACTTGAGCCACTGGAATACGCACTCGGTGCTCACCTAGCCACGGAGTTGATTGAAGCAGGCTGGTATGGAACGGTTGGTAAGGAAGCTCGGGATCGAATGCCGGAGGTAGTCCTAATTGCTAAAAGCAATTACACGCTTTACCACAGCAAGTTTTCAAAGCAGCGTGCGTTTGACATGATTAGCCACCACGGCGCATTTTCAGATGCAGAACTAAGAATCCCGCTGATCAGAATCGGATTCTGAAGTAGTTCCTAAGACAATTTCATCCCAGCTTGGCAATGAAGTTCGTCCCTTGGCTGGTGCGGGCTTGATTGTTGGCTGCTCCTGAATTGCACGCCTGGCACGGAGCTCTTCAACCAGATCCAGCACACTCGCAGTGTGCTCCTCTTGCTTCTCATACCGATCTTCGGAATAGACAGGCGCTGGTTCTGCAACAGGTGGCAAGGTCGCAGTGACGAGGTCTCGGTTTGAGTGAAGCAGCGTCAAATTCGTTGCGTTGTTGTCAAGTGGCTCTAAGTGACGATTCTTTGGATCAAATCTCCAGTGCATAACCGAGTCGCCGCTTACCTCCAAAATCCACTGCTCATCCTGGCGATAAATTCTGCTTTTACTGCCAGCGTGGTCGCGCTCTAAAACTTGACCAAATTCACTCATGTGATTGCCATCTGCGATTGGTGTTGCAAGAGCTGAGTCGAGCAGATAGCGAAGCTCATCCAACACAGGGGCTGCGAAGGGCTCTAGGTTAGAAACAGGAACTCCCATCTCGGCTGCTAAGTCGTCAACGCTTTCGCCGTGGCGAAGTCTGCTCTGGATTTCTCTCGGTGAAATCTCGACTCTTCCAGCTCCACTTGCATTTCCGCGGATGGCGGACTTTAGGTCTTCCTCTAACAGGGCAGAGTGTCGCGTGCCATCAGGTGCCTCAAAAATGAGCCGATCGCCGTCTCTTGAAATAAACCTAAGTTCCATAGGGTTTGCTCCTTGCAGGAATTTTGGCACTGCCTAGGCTGGTTTGCCTGCTTGGGCTTGGGCGAGTTCTGAACAGTTTCTGTTATTGGCGTGGCAGATTTGCAAAATAGCCTCCCCTGAGGCAAGCTTCTGCGCGAGATTGGAAGGAGGAGCAATGGCGACCGATTACGATGCCCAACGCAAGACCGACGACGATACTGAGTCGCTGGACGCGATCAAAGAGCGCATTCCCGCCAAACCCACAATCTCTGACGACGACACTGACAATGTTGACTCCTTTACCATCCCGGATGTGGTGAACGAAGAGCTGGAAGTTGTAGTCCTGCCTCAGCAAGACAACGAGTTCACCTGTATAAGTTGTTTTCTTGTGAAACCGAAAGCTCAGCTTGGTAAGCGCAGCAAGCTAGGACCTGTTTGCAAGGAGTGCAACAGCTAGCTGTTCTGGCTTCTTTGTGCTGATAACGACATAGGGCGTTGGGTCCGAAGAATCGTTTATTTCAATCTTTAGCGCGGACTTTACATATCCTCGAATAAACAGCTGAGCCCTGGCATCTGCCGCGGGGCCAATTAAATCGCGAAGCTCCAACTTATTAAGTGGCTGAGTATTTCCAATTACTGAGAGTGGAATCCTCATTCGCCCGGCAATCAACTCAGTTGAAACGGAAATGGTTGGCGCAGTCAAGAGCACCAGCCCAAATAAGGCGATAGTGCCGGTGACGGAGACTGTGATTCCTATTTCAGTCCCAAATGGAAGGGCCGCTAGCAGAAGCATTGGAAAAGACAGGGAAGTTGCTAAAAGAATCCCAAAGGAGGGCCACAGACGTTCCGTATATCGCACCCAGATAGATTACGCTCGTGGGGTGAGTGTGGAAGTACTAATTGTCGCGGAAGAAGAATTTCTTCCTAGCTATGCCAATCCAGGCGACGCTGGCGCAGATTTGAAGTCAACAGAAGACATCAACATTCCCGCGCGTGGTCGAGCCCTGGTTCACACGGGAGTAAAGATTGCATTGCCAGATGGCTATGTTGCTCTAGTTCACCCTAGATCTGGTCTTGCGGCTAAAAGTGGCATCACCGTTTTGAATACTCCCGGCACAGTCGACGCCGGCTACCGCGGTGAGATCATGGTCACACTATTCAATAGTTCCGATACAGATTTTTCAGTCAAGCGCGGGGATCGCATTGCACAACTTGTGATTCAGCAGGTTGAAAAGGCAAGTTTTATCAAAGTAAGTGAATTACCGGAATCTGAGCGTGGTGCTCGAGGTTTTGGCTCTACAGGAAGAAATTAAGTTTGGAAAAAGCAGCACCGGTCGATCGAGAGACCAACGGGCCATTTGACGCCTCAGAGGTTGGCGTTCTCAACCCCTACCTTGATTTTGGCTCTATCCGAATTGCCCCGAGAACGGACATGCAAATCAGGGCAGAGGTTGAAGAGACCAACAAGCGAGTGGTTGCTATCACGATTGAAATCAAAGGTCACACTCTGCAGCTGCAAGCATTTGCAGCGACCAGAAGCGAAGGTTTGTGGCTAGCAACCGTAGAAGGTTTGGCAAAGACCGTTTCCGAACAAGGCGGCAGCGCAACCAAGCGAAGCGGAGCTTTGGGGGTTGAGCTATTGGCTGAGGTTCCTGCTCAAAATAAAACCAGTCTTTTTGTTGGCGTTGACGGTCCTCGCTGGTTCCTAAGGGGACTGATTAATGGACCTGATTTGGTCGGTCCCAACTATGCAGAACTAATTTCTGTATTCCGATCTACAGTTGTAAATCGCGGCGAAACCGCACTTCCTCCAGGCGATCTTCTGCCGCTGAAGCTTCCGGTAGCTAACAATGGCTAGGGAAGACGATGTTGCTAAAAGGCTTGGCCTAAGCAAAAACGAATCTGGCTATCAACTAGATAGCAAATCCCTTTTGACGGGCATTGGGGGGCCACTGGGAATCGCCGAGGCCGTTCTGCCAGCAACCGTCTTTTCAATTGCATATGCAATAACCAAGCAAGCACTCCCTGCCGTCGCATCGGCAGCCGGACTGTCCATTCTCTTCATATTGATAAGACTGATCAGAAGACAGTCGCTTCAACAAGCAATAATCGGTGCTTTAGCAATTGCGCTAGCTTCTTTCCTCGCCCTTCGGGATGGTGGCCAGGCAGCTGACTACTTCTTGACCGGCTTTTTCACTAATGCTGCCTATGGATCGGTATTTCTAATTTCTGTTTTGATTCGCCGGCCAATCATGGGATATGTGGCTCAGCTTCTGTTTGGACTAGCCAACTGGAGAACCTCTCGCGAATACAAACGACTTCGATTCATCACGCTTATTTGGGTGGGATTTTTCTCCGCCCGACTGTTGGTGCAGGTCCCGCTCTATTTGGCGGGTCAGGTAGAGCTACTGGCAGCGTCGCGCGTGGTGATGGGCGCCCCCGCCTATGCCGGGCTGCTGGCCCTTACCTGGGTCTTGATTCGTCGAATAGCTCGCGATGAGAGCGGTAAATTAGAGGCAGAAACCAAGGAGTAAAAAACATGGCAAGCAGCTTTTCCGCAGAGAGAACACTTGAGGTCGCTGGTAAGAAGTACAAGTACTTCAGCATGGCTGAGTTATCTGCACAGAAGCTTCCATACTCACTAAAGATTCTGCTTGAAAACATGCTTCGCACCGAAGACGGTGCCAACGTAACCGCAGATCACGTAAACGCAATTGTGAACTGGGATCCAAAGGCCGAGCCTGACACAGAGATTCAGTTCACGCCGGCCAGAGTAATCATGCAGGATTTCACTGGCGTTCCCTGTGTTGTTGATTTAGCAACCATGCGCGAGGCAGTCGCGGAACTTGGGGGAGACCCTCAGAAGATTAACCCGCTCGCCCCAGCTGAACTGGTAATTGACCACTCGGTGGTCATTGATGTTTCTGGCTCTGCTGACGCAGCGGAGCGAAACGTTGAATACGAATACCAGCGCAATGGCGAGCGCTATCAGTTCCTGCGCTGGGGCCAGACTGCCTTTGACAATTTCAAGGTAGTACCGCCGGGAACCGGAATTGTCCACCAGGTGAACATCGAATATTTGGCGCGAGTTGTGATGACGAAGGAAGTTAACGGCGAGAGCGTTGCCTACCCGGATAGCTGCGTTGGTACTGACTCTCACACGACCATGGTGAATGGTCTGGGTGTGCTTGGTTGGGGAGTCGGTGGGATTGAAGCCGAGGCGGCAATGCTTGGCCAACCAGTCTCAATGCTCATTCCTAAGGTGGTCGGGTTCAAGCTAACCGGCTCGATTCCAACCGGTGCTACCGCAACCGATGTTGTGCTGACAATCACTGAAATGCTTCGCAAGCATGGGGTGGTGGGCAAATTCGTAGAGTTCTACGGATCTGGAGTATCTAAGGTTCCACTTGCGAACCGAGCAACGATCGGAAACATGTCTCCTGAGTTTGGTTCGACAGTTGCGATATTCCCAATCGACGAGATAACGCTCGACTACCTGCGCACAACTGGAAGATCAGAAGAGCAGATTGCTTTGGTGGAGGCTTATACCAAAGCCCAGGGACTGTGGCACGACAGCTCAATCGAACCGATTTACTCGGAGTACTTGGAGCTGGATCTTTCAACAGTTGTTCCCTCAATTGCTGGCCCCAAGCGCCCTCAAGACCGCATTGCACTTTCCAATAGCAAAGAGGCCTTTGCTAAGGATGTGAAGACTTATGCAGGTGGCGGTTCAAATCCTGTTTCAGTCAAGGGCAAGGATTTTGCAATCGATCACGGAGCAGTGACCATTGCCTCGATTACTTCCTGCACCAACACTTCAAACCCTTCTGTGATGTTGGCAGCTGGACTGCTTGCTAAAAAGGCGGTTGAAAAAGGCCTAAAGGCAAAGCCATGGGTGAAGACATCACTCGCTCCTGGATCCAAAGTTGTCACCGACTACTACGAAAAGGCTGGACTCACTCCTTATCTAGACAAGCTCGGCTTCAATTTGGTTGGATACGGCTGCACCACTTGTATCGGAAATTCCGGACCGCTAGCAGAAGAAATTTCCTCTGCCATTAACGAAAATGAATTGGCGGTGTCAGCGGTGCTGTCGGGAAATCGCAACTTTGAGGGTCGCATCAATCCCGATGTCAAGATGAATTACTTGGCATCGCCACCTTTGGTGATTGCCTACTCTCTTGCCGGCACCATGGATTTTGATTTTGATCACGATGCACTCGGTAAAGACGCTGCGGGCAACGATGTTTATTTGAAGGATATTTGGCCCACACCAGAGGAAGTCCAGAAGACCATTGATGAGTCAATCAGCAGTGACATGTTCACCAAGCAGTACGCCTCAGTATTTGAAGGAGATCACCGCTGGCAGTCACTACCGACTCCAAAGGGAGCCGTCTTCGATTGGGATGAGAAGTCAACCTATGTTCGGAAGGCTCCATACTTCGATGGCCTGAAGATCAAGCCAGAGCCAGTCAGTGATGTGAAGGAGGCAAGAGTGCTGGTCAAGCTTGGTGATTCGGTTACCACTGATCACATTTCTCCGGCCGGCTCAATCAAGGTTGATTCGCCAGCGGGCAAGTATTTGCAAGCTCACGGCGTATCGCGTGTTGACTTTAATTCCTATGGTTCACGCCGCGGTAACCACGAGGTCATGATTCGCGGAACCTTTGCCAACATTCGCCTTCGCAACCAACTGCTGGCGGACGTAGAGGGCCCCTACACTCGCGACTTCACGAGCAGCGCCGGTGATCAGAGCTTCATTTATGACGCGTCTGAGAATTACAAGGCGCAATCGATCCCGCTAGTAGTCCTGGCTGGCAAAGAGTATGGAAGCGGCTCCTCGCGCGACTGGGCAGCCAAGGGAACCTCTCTGCTAGGTGTGCGCGTAGTTATTGCTGAAAGCTTTGAGCGCATCCACCGAAGCAACCTAATTGGAATGGGAGTGTTGCCACTTCAGTATCCACAAGGACAAAGCGCCACTTCATTGGGACTAGACGGAACCGAAGAATTTGATGTAATCGGGATTGAGAAGCTCAATCAGGGAACTACCCCCAAGACAGTTCGAGTGACGGCCAAGCCAACCGCACATTCACCTGCTGGAAAAGCAGTAGTTGAGTTTGACGCCGTTGTGAGAATCGACACTCCTGGTGAGGCGGATTACTTCCGCAATGGTGGAATTCTGCAGTACGTGCTTAGGTCACTGGTTGCTTAGAGAAATACCCTGCTGAATCGGCTCGGAAACTAGCTCTATTTGCCACGGCCTAGCGCCAAGCTCTTGTAGCTGCCTGGAAATATCGTTTGCGGGTTGATAACAGACCCTTCGAAGTGAGTCAGGGCTTAGCAAAATTTCTGGTGCGAGGGCTAGCTCAGCCGCCTTTTCAGCTATCAGTGGACGAACCAGGGCCAAGCGCGCGTGAGCTTCGGGAAACCTCTTTTCCCAACTTCGGTGATTTGGAATGTGGTTTGGGTCTAATTCCACCTCTGCAATCTCTAGCGAGGCCGATGAGGCAATTGCGTCCCACCAATCGCTGAGCATGCTCCTGGAAGCTCTTCCCTGAAATTCCTTATTACCGGCAAGGTCCTTCTTAGTTGCTGGTAGTTGATTGACGGCTGCCATGATCGACCGGTCAGGAATCAAGCGTCCAGGAGCTATGTCCTTTGACTTAGCAATTTCATCACGCGCTGAATATAAACCGGCTGCAATTTGCAGTCGACGCTTGTCCTTTATTTTGCTAATGCCAGGAAGATTTCTCCAAGCATCACGCGTTGCAGATTTTGGCTTAAAACTCAGCAGTTTTTCAAACTCTTCAGCCGCCCAGCGATCTCTTCCTAAGTCGGAGAGTTTTTGACGAAGGCTCTGATAAAGCTCATGCATAACATCAACGTCAAGAGCGGCATAGACCAGCATTTCTTCTTTGAGTGGTCGAATAGACCAATCTGCGGCGCTGTGTTCTTTAGCCATTTCAAAGTCCAGCAGCTCAAGTGCTATTGAACTAAGACCAAATCTTTCTGCCCCACAAAGCCTTGCGGCCAGTTCGGTATCGAAAATACTCGTCGGCAGGATTCCAAGCTCGGCTAAGCAGGGAAGGTCCTGGGTTGCCGAGTGCAGAAGCCAGGTTTTCGACGAAACCACTTTGGCAAGGCCCTCAATCTCTGAACTTGAGAAGCAAGTCGGATCAATGAGAAAGATTTGCTCAGTGGTTGCAAATTGAATTAGGTAGGCACGCTGGCTGTAACGAAAGCCGCTCGCTCTTTCCGCATCAACGGCCAAGATTTGCTCTTTAGCAAGTTGAGAAACTGCGAGTGCTAATTGATCGGGCGTCTCAACTAACAAATAGGGTCTTCTCGGTTCGAGAAGTCTCAACCGATCCTCGCTACCTTTTGCTCACTTGGAGGCAAGCCTGAAATCATCGCAAGCAAATCAATCCATCCCATTAGGTGTGATGTAAGGTCAAAATTCAGTGGCGCCCAGCTTGCTCTAATTTCAATCTCAGCGAATTGAGGCTGCGCTACAAGTGCCCCATGGCCGGTAGAGATGACGGTTGTCGTGGTGCCGGCTTCATGACCAAACTCGGCTCCGTGGGCCTTTAGTGAGTCCTTCAGCCACTCCCATGGCAAATTAGCCGAGTACTCATCCTTGGCAAGTTCTAGTTCGATAGGGGACTTGGCGTAGCCAATAATTCGAAACTCCGAGTGCCACCCCTCCGGTTGCTGTGGGTCACGACAAAACACCAATCGACTCACGCCGTGATCTGAATTCACTCCGTGATTGATCTCAACCGATAGCGCAATTGCTTCAGGAGCGATTCCCTTTGGGCTCGGGATTTGAGTTAGAACCATCTCTTCCCTCGTTGACACCTGCTGCAGGCCCAGCAACATGCCTGCAAAGGGCTCCGAGATTTCTTTGAGTGAAAGTTCCACAGTAGGAAAATACCCGCCCAGCTGAGGTTTTTGCCCTAGCCACGCCCTAGCAGACGTGCAACCAAGAGGTCGCCGCCGAATTCTTCAACGGTTCCTACCAGCAGCTCATGCTGCTTGGCGAAAAGCTCAATACCTGTCACATTGACGCTACTAACGAAACCAGCTGTCAGGTTTTGATTCAGCAGGTCGACAAATCCAGTTGGGCCGAATTCGCAATGGATTCGTTCGTAGCCACGTGTTCGCAATTCGTCTATGGCACTGCCGAATGAAGCTAGTTTCTCAAGGAATATGACTTTGGTCTTGTCCTGACCCAGCGATTGATATATCCGGTCAGTTCTACTCAAGATGGCCAGCTGAGCAGTGCTGGGTAGGCGGTAGTTTTCGAGTTCAGCGGTCTTTCCCGATGTAAGTACTATTTCGCTTCGGTTACGAAACCATTTGAGTAAGGATAGGTCTGTTGAATTACCAAGACCCTTTGATGTTCCTTGCTCGGATACTGCACTACCAGTTGCGCTAACAACCAAAGAAGCTGTGACAGGTCCAGCTTGCAGGTCAAAGGCCTCATTCACCTGCGAGCTCTTTGGTCTTTCGCTTAATTCTGAACAGCATTCCACGCATACCCCTGACTCGAAGAGGCGAGATCAGCTTCTCAAGTCCCAACTGAGAAGGGAAGTCATCGCTCAGATCGAGAATCTCTTTTGCTGGACGGCCGTTTAGCGCCGAGTTAAGAATGGATGCAAAGCCACGTGTGGTCGGTGCCTCAGGCGGCGCAGAGAAGAAAATCTCAATCTTTTGTGGAGTGCCTTCCACAGCGATAAACACCGGTGCCTGACATTCCTCAACGCGCTCCATCAAATGTGGATTCTCGCCAAACCTAGCTGGCGGTTCCGGAAGTGATTCACTGTATTCGAGCAGTAGCTCTAACTTCTGGGCATCTGGAGTTAGAGCAAACTCTTCTACGATCTCTTGCTCAGGGTTCAAGCAAAGACTCCAGGTTCTTCCCCAACCGCAATTGGAACACCAACCAGGTTGCCCCATTCGGTCCAACTACCGTCGTAATTCTTTACATCCTTTACTCCAAGCAGATACTTGAGAGCAAACCAAGTTAGTGATGATCTCTCTCCGATTCGGCAGTAGGTAATGAATGGATCGGTAGGGGAGAAGCCGGTTTCCTTGAACAGCAGTTCTTCGAGCTGTGCTCTTGGCTTAAAAGTTGAATCCTCTTGCACTAACTTTCCCCACGGCACGTTTCTAGCGGATGGGATGTGGCCTCCGCGGGCAGCACCTTCGTTGGGGTAGTCCGGCATGTGTAGTCGCTCGCCTGAATATTCCTGAGGGGATCGAATGTCAACTAGCGGATTAGGAGTGTGTTTGGCAATGTCATCGCGGAAGGCTCTGATCTTGGCGTCGTGTCGCTCAACAACTGGATAGCTTGTGGCAGCTCGTGGCGACACATCCTTGGTCAGTTCGCGACCCTCTGCCACCCACTTCAAACGTCCACCGTCGAGTAGGCGAACATTCTCGTGGCCAAAGAGTTTGAATACCCAGAAGGCGTAAGCTGCCCACCAGTTGGACTTATCTCCGTAGATGACAATTGTGTCGTCTCGTGATATTCCCTTTGAGCTCATTAGCTTTGCAAAGCCCTCACCGTTTAGGTAATCGCGGCGAATCTTGTCGTTTAGATCGGTGTGCCAGTCAAGCTTGATTGCCCCTGGGATGTGACCTGTGTCGTAGAGCAGAATGTCTTCATTGGACTCAACGATTACAACTTGGTTCAAATTCTCAGCAAGCCACTGCGTGGTGACCAACACCTCAGGGTGGGCATACTCGCTAATTTTTGGTTCCGTGGTCATCAGGTGCTCTCAATCTGCCTAAACTATCGACTTGGTGGTGATCTAACTTGAGAGAACAGCGGCCCGCGGGTGTGAATTCCCTATGCGAGGCATTCCCGGAGATCTCCGTAGAAGAGCTTATGGCACAGCTACAACCGCCTCCTGAGTTCGCTAAAGCTAGGTTTGAGAACTACCAACCAGATAGCCGTTTTCCCTCGCAGCAAGAAGCCTTGAAGGCTGCGAAACAATTTGTAACACCAGCCAGGGGGAAGCTCTTTGGCAAGACGGAAATTGTCCCAGGGGTATATCTGGATGGCGGCTTTGGAGTTGGTAAGACTCACTTACTTGCTGCCATTTGGCATGAACAAGTTGGCAAAAAGGCCTTCGGTAGTTTCTTGGAGTTCACTTCCATCATTGGCTATCTGGGATTTAGTGAAGCCGTTCAAAGATTCAAGACGTACAAACTGATTTGCATCGATGAATTTGAATTGGACGATCCAGGCGACACAATGATCATGTCCAGGTTTCTAAAAGAACTCACAGCGCTTGATGTGAGATTTGCTGCCACCAGCAATACACCTCCAAATGCTTTAGGGCAGGGGCGATTTGCTGCGGATGACTTCAAGCGAGAGATCGCGGGAATCGGGGAGAGATTCTTGATTCTTTCAGTTGATGGCGAAGACTTCCGTCATCGCGACATCGAATCCCACTCTCGCAACCTGGATGAAAGGCAGTTGCTGGATTGGCTATCGATGCAGGAGTCTGGATACCTAGATAAGTTTTCTGACCTACTTGACCATTTAGCCAAGCTTCACCCAACCAAGTTCAGGCAGTTACTGTCAGATGTTGGTGCGCTTGGGTTGAGCGATGTCTTTCCCCTGCACGACCAGGTGGCAGCGCTTCGGCTCGTGGTCTTTGTTGACAGACTTTACGAGCAGCAGATTCCGCTCAGGACCTCTGGAGACGTTGCTGTCACCGAGGTGTTTAGCAACGAGATGCTTTCAGGCGGATATCGAAAGAAGTACTTGCGAGCGGTATCTCGCTTGGGTGCGCTGTGTGAGCTCTACTGAGCTTCCTTCTTGTGCAGCTTTGCGTAGTGTCTACCTCGCACCTGCGATAGATACGCACCAAAGGCAAGTGATAGTAAAGACCCCACGATAACTGCAAGCGTTGCCTCGGCTCGAATTTCAGGGATAGCCTCAAAGGCAAGATTGGTCATGAGTAGCGAAACAGTGAAGCCTATACCCGCCAGTCCTGCAACCGCCGCAAAGTCCAGTGGGTGGAGAGCCAACCTGGCCGCCTTATCGGCTAAGGCGTTGGCAACCACCGCAAAAAGTGTGATGCCCAAAATCTTTCCAAGTGGCAAAGCTAAGGCGATACCCGTGAATACCGATGAAATCTCTTGCTCAAAGGTCGGCAATGCAATTGCCACGGCAAAGAATGCGAAAACTGGCAGGGAGACCGTGTTGGTCCAAGGCTGAATCTTTCCAACTAAGGAGTGAGCTCGGCTGGCAGGAATTATGAGTCCAAGCGCAACGCCAGCGATAGTTGCGTGAACACCTGATTGATAGACGGCATACCAAATCAAGCCAAAGCTAATGAAACGGATTGCGACAATTGGCAGCTTAGGGATGCGTTCTGCGATTGCATGAGCTGCCAGGATCAGCGCGGCCGCAAATAGCCACTCCACTGCAACGTCGTCTGTATAAAAAATGGCAATGATGCTGATCGCGACCAAATCGTCAAAGATCGCAAGGGCCAATAGGAAGACCCTGGCGGACTTGGGGAGTCCTCGTCCAAAAATCGCCAAGACACCCAGCGCAAACGCTATGTCAGTGGCAGTAGGAATGGGCCAGCCAACCATGTACTCGGTTCCCCAGTTGAAGGCTGAATAAATCAGTGCGGGTATTGCGATACCACCGACTCCAGCCACCACCGGTACCAATGCCGTTGAGAGCCTGGAGAGAACCCCAATACTTAGCTCGTATTTGAGCTCCAGACCTGCCACCAAAAAGAAGGTTGCAAGGAGCAAGTCCGAGACCCAATGCTCCACGGTCAGGCTGAGATTGAGCGACTCAAATCCAATGTAGGTGTGCTTCAGATCCAGCAGCGCGAAACCAACTGGGCTATTGGCAAGCACGAGTCCAAAGATGGCTGCGCCAAGCAGCAATAGCGCGGCTGAACGATCACTTTTCACAACCTAAGGATACCCAAGAGGTCCGCTCTCGTAACAAGGATTTAACAAACCGCGCCGCTATCTGAAACATCACATTTGGAGAATTTCACCATTCGATTTCGGAAGGGGATTTATGTTGGACACTGGATCACTTACTTGGGCTGTTGTTGCAACGGCCTTTGTGCTTCTTATGACACCGGGCCTTGCGTTCTTCTATGGAGGTTTGGTGAAGGCCAAGAGCGTTGTCAGCATGATGATGATGAGCTTTGGTTCACTCGCTTTGATTGGCGTTCTGTGGATTCTTTACGGGTTCAGCATGTCAGCGGTTGCATCACCAACTGATTTCTCAGGAAATCCGTTCGCTGTATTTGCGCTAGAGGGTCTGGGTAATGATGAGCTAATTGGTGCGGCCTTTGGTTCAACCTTTGCAATCATCACGGTTGCACTGATCTCTGGTTCTATTGCCGACAGAGCGAAGTTTGGACCGTGGCTGGTATTCGCTGGAGTTTGGTCGACCCTGGTTTACTTCCCAGTTGCATCCTGGGTTTGGGGAGGTGGCTGGATTATGGAGCTGGGTAACTGGCTTGGTGCTCCTTCAGTGATTGATTACGCAGGTGGGACCGCCGTCCACATCAATGCTGGAGCTGCCGCACTTGCCCTTGCAATCGTGCTCGGTAAGCGATTTGGTTTTGCCAAGGGAATCATGCAGCCTCACAACGTGCCGCTGGTCTTGCTTGGAGCTGCTCTTTTGTGGTTTGGCTGGTTTGGATTCAATGTTGGTGCTGAATTTCTAAATGGAATGGCAAATGCGGGTCTGATCACTGTCAATACAATTGGCGCAACCGCTGCTTCTATTCTTGGTTGGCTAGTAATCGAAAAAATCAAGGAAGGCAAAGCAACTTCGATTGGCGCCGCTTCTGGTGCAATTGCTGGTCTGGTTGCAATCACACCGGCCTGCGCTAATGTAACTCCGTTTTGGGCGCTAGTGCTTGGTGTAATTGCAGGAATTGTTTCAGCGCTAGCAGTTGAACTTAAGTTCAAGCTCGGTTATGACGACTCACTGGATGTGGTTGGTATTCACCTAGTAGCAGGACTCATTGGAACTCTGTATCTCGGATTCTTCGCAATCGACACCGGTCTCTTTACTGGTGGTGATCTTGGACAGCTTCTAGTTCAAACAATCGCTGCATTTGGAGTTTTGATTTACTCCTTCGTAGCTGCACTGCTAATCGGACTTGCCATTGATAAGACAATGGGCTTCAGGGTCAAGAGCGAGGATGAGATTGCAGGTGTGGACCTTGTAGTTCATGGCGAGGCCGCCTACAGCTTCGGCCAGGACGAGCGGGCCTAGCCGATCCTTTGTGGATAGGGGGTGAGTTTCTCACCCCCTATCTCTGTCATTGGTTGGGATTTGTGGCATAATTTCACGTGTTCGAAAGAGCAGTGCGGATGTAGCGCAGTTGGTAGCGCATCACCTTGCCAAGGTGAGGGTCGCGAGTTCGAGTCTCGTCATCCGCTCTCAGAGGATCTACCTTTGAAACGGTGGAGTGGCCGAG
>JACCDN010046112.1_pt1 | contig 26220 bp, 6 predicted proteins | sample 7441691 | NCBI WGS metagenome assembly JACCDN01 (sample SAMN15323439, study PRJNA562643) | freshwater metagenome | isolation source: river surface water | place: USA:Blue River Watershed | collected 2017-08-16 | reverse complement strand
CGTCACCCTCATGTTTTCGGTGATGCAGCCGAGCGTGAAGAGTTCAAGGCCGAAACGGGCGCTGACGTGATGCTCAACTGGGATGACCACAAAAAGCGCGAAAAACCCGAGCGCGAGTCCGTCCTGGATGGCATTCCAAAGCATCTGCCGGCTCTGGCGCTCGCCAACAAGGTGATCGGAAAAGGCACCAAGCTCGGGTTGATTCCCGAAGAACAAGCGCCCCTGGACATCGAATCCGAAGAGCAATTGGGCACTCTTTTGCTGACAATCGTGACGATTGCCAAAGCTGCTGGATTCGATTCGGAGCGGGCCCTTCGAAACGCCGTTGGCGATCTAATGAGCGACATTCGTAAGTTTGAGGTTTTGCAGGCCAGTGACGCGGGGGTCGTCGCCCGCGAAGAGTAGGTATTTACGGGGTTTTCTTACCTTGTGAATCGGAAAATTTCCGTTTCGACACGCCATAATTTTCGCTTAGACTAAAGGGGCAATGTGGACTGAAAGGGGGGTTTGGCCAGATGCAAATTTTCAGACGCATTCTCGTCGCCTCTCTCGGTGCACTCGCTTTCATAGTTTTTTCAGCCGTTGCCACTTCTCCAACATTGCCTTCCGGCGAACCTTGGGGAAACGCAAAGTTTCAAGCCGGTTCTGTTGGATTTGAGCCTTTAGACGACAGCGAACCTTTCGTTGGCCGGACTCTGACACCGCCATCACCGCCCGTTAGTCTTAGCCCAGACGACAAGCCTGAATACAAGTGGTACTCCTGCGAAACCAAGCCGGATCTTCTCGCATCAAAAGCTAACTCTTGTTTAGAGATTTCACGTGCTCCAGAATTCACAATTTCGCAAAACGAAGTTGGTAAGTATGTTGTTTATTCAATGTCGGTGGGGGGCGGACCCGAAAGCTTTGGGCTTGCAACGGCAGCAGCGGTTTCTCCGGCACCTTCACTAACCGTTTCCCCACTCGGTCCCAACCGAACCGTTCGATTCGCTTCGGCAAAGACGCCCGCGCTCAACTCAAAGTTCACCCTGGTAAGAGGAGCTTGGCCGGCGACGCCAGGGGCATACACATACACCTACTCCTGGTTCCGATGCACGGAAACTGTTGAAGCAACCGATTCGCTTCCGGCGAGTTGTTCAGTAATCGATGGTGCGCGCTCAACCAGTTACACCGTGACCGTAAAGGACGCTGGATTTAGGATTGTGGGTTCTGTAGTTGCCTCGCTAGATGGCGTCGAAACGCGAATCTGGACAAGCTCCTCGAGCGTGGTTTACACAAACATCCGCTACTACAAAGGCGCCACGGTTGCCGCCGGTTCAGGTTCATATCCAGCCGTCGTAGGAATTCCTGTCAAGCCGAACCCTGGGACCTGGGATGGGCCACCAGTTTTCAAATACCAGTGGTACGTCTGTACTGTCAAAGTCGCCGGCTCAGCGAGTTTGAACAAACTCTGCAAGATCATCGCAGGTGCTACCCGCGAGAGCTTTACTCCTACAGCCGCTCAAAATGGCAAGTACCTCATGGTCAGGTTGAGTGGCTCCACACCTCTTGCCTCGACAGTAGTGACAACATTTAGCGCGGGTTCGGTGAAGGTTCTCGACGATCCGTCCAACGCCAAGTCCGTTTCGGTACCTAACGTTTCACCAATCGTAGGTGACAAGTTGTCAGCAACAGCGGGCACCTGGTTGGGTTCGCCAGCCCCCACTCGGACCTACCAGTGGTACGCGTGTGAAACAGTTGACCTGGCTGCAGGCGATGAAATGCCCGAAGACTGCGACCTCATCCCTGGCGCTACAGCTTTGTCAATCAACGTTGGGCAAGACCTTTATGACAAGTTTTTGGTTGTCGAGGAACGAGCCACAAACACAGCAGGTACAGCCTCCGTTTTTAGTGCTTCTACGCTAGCCGTGGTTTCTAGGCCGGTCTTTGAGAGCGAGCCAATAGTTCTAGGAAGCGAAGAACTTGGCGAGACCTTGGCTTCGGTGCCGGGTGTTGGCGAAAGTTCGCTTGAAGACTCCGTAACTTACCAGTGGCACTCTTGCGCTACAACTTCACCTGCGTCCTCAACCAAACCCGCGAACTGTCTGCCTATTAGCGGGGCGACAAGCTCGGAATTTGTTGCAACGAGAATCGTTGAAGGCTTGTACCTTTCCGTTGCCGTTACGCTGACAAACAACGTGGGCAGCACTGTTCGCTTCAGTGCGACCACAACAGACTTCGTGAAGTCGGCACCGCTCCTCGACTCTGTGGCTCTGACTCCAAGTCCCGATCCGCTTGCAGGTACCGCTCTCACGGCACCATCTGGTCTTTGGCGAGGTGCGCCAGCACCGCAGTTCAGTTATCAATGGCTTGTTTGCCCAACAATCGGTCTAACCAGCGACAGCCTGCCTAGTGATTGTGAGTCGCTACCTGGTGCAGTCTCGGCTACATTTACTCCAACTCATGATGAAGCTGGTCTTTATCTCCGTGTTCGCATAACTGCCAGCAACGAGAACGGCGTTGTGACAGTTTGGTCCGGAACTTCGACTGCGGTTCGAGAACGACCAAACTTCATCAGCGTTCCAATTATTAGTGGCACGGCCATCAACGGCTCGACTATCCAAGTTTCTGAGACTGCTGCAAATGGAGTACCTGTTCCTGCCCGCTCCATTGCCTGGTACCAGTGCAAGACTCAAGTTCTTTCGTCGACTGCTTCGATTCCGGCGAATGCTGGCTGTGTCTTAATCTCTGGACAGTCCGGCTCTACTTACACAGCCTCCAATGGCGACCTGGACCGTTTCATCGGCGCTTTGGTCACTAGCACAAACACGGTTGGCTCCACATCGGTCTTCACGGCAACCACTTCAGTTATTCGGGGTGAGCCCAAGTTACTTGGAACAATTGGGGCGCCTGGTCTTCTAGGTACCTCTCCTCGGGTGGGCACGCCCGTCAGCGCTCCGAATAGCACTTGGATTGGCTCGCCAAGTCCGACCAAGCTACTGCAGTGGTACAGCTGCGCTGAGGAACTATCGGGTTCAGATCAACTCTCTGCAAGTTGTTCTGCAATCGACGGGGCTACAGCGCCGGCCTATACGCCAACGGTCGAGGATGTCGATCGTTACCTTATGGTTCGCATACTGGCTACAAACTCGCTGGCCGATGTTTATCAATACTCACCAACTAGCCTCATTGTTCAGGAGTCTGCGACCTTCCTTGTAGATCCAGAAATCTCTGACGGACGTTTGTCTGGTGACCTCTTGGTTATCGGTGAACTTTTCACTCGGGGTAGCCCTACACCGCAGGTTACCTATTCGTGGCACCGATGCGATAACGCTGTTGCTGCGGTTCAAAGCTCTTCGACTTGCCCAAAGATTCCTGGAGCAGCTTCTGCTAGCTATCGGCTAACCGCGGCAGACCTAGACAAGTTTGTTTCAGGTTCTGTAACTCTTACCTCGTCTCTCGGGTCCGTAACCAAGGTCACAAAAAGCACGGTGAAGATCCAAGGTGCTCCAGCTCTTGTTGGGTCGCTCAATGCTCCTAGTTCGGTGCCTGTGCGAGCAGATGTGCCAATTGTTATGCCGAACACTGTTTGGACCGGTTCTCCTGCGGTAAGCAGAACAATCCAATGGTTTTCCTGCCCCTCTGCCATCGCGCTTGCTTCGGACCTGGTAGATCCGACCTGCGAGGTGATTCAAGGGGCCGTCGCAAACTCGTTTACTCCTTCAATGGCTCAGGTCGGAAGATTCTTGGCCGTCAGAATTGTGGCGACTAACGCAATCGGTTCTGTGACAGTTTTCAGCCCTACAACTTCGGTTGTAAACGAGATTCCAAGTTTCCAAGGCGAGCCGATTGTCGATGACGTCAACCTTGTTGGCAGCAAGGTTACGGTTACCGTTCCGGCCGTTCGAGGCTTTCCAGCCCCGGTGGTCACACAGGCGTGGTACAGATGTTCGGCGGCGGTGGGGTTACCGTCGGCTTCTTTGCCAGCAGGCTGTATTCTCATTACCGATCAAGCTCAACTTCAATACACGCTCGATACACCAGACTTAGATCGCTTTGTCCTCGCCGCCGTGACTTTGACAAACTCTTCCGGCGCGGTGACCCGTTTCACGCCATCAACAGTGATGATTCAGGGCGTACCTAAACTAACCAACACTCTAGGCCTTCCAAGCTCAAGCATTGTTGGGGTGAACTCGCCTCGCATAGGCACAGTTCAGAACGCACCGACAAACACCTGGGCTGGGTCACCAAAGCCAACTGTGACAATTCAATGGGTTCGATGCGATGACATTTCTATCGAATCGAGCACGGTCCCTGTCCCGTGTGAGGACATTCCAGGAGCCACCGCAGCCACATATACACCGACCGTAGCCGATAAAACTTTTGCTCTCAGAGTCCGCATCACTGCCACAAACGTCCTAGGAACCACAACAATTTGGTCCGGCACAACTCAACGCACTCAGCAGCCCCCAAGTTTTGCATCAGACCCAACGCTGAATGAGTTCATTAGTGTGGGGCAGTTGCTTCGTGTGAATTCCGTCTCTCAAGTGGCTTACCCAACGGCAACAGAGAGCTACCTCTGGTATCGATGCACAACTGCAGTTGTGGCACCAAGTAGCGCTGCAACCCCTCCGACCGGTTGTACCCAAATTCTCAATGAGACGATTAGCACGCACACTATCTTGAGTGCCGACGTCGACGCATACTTGCTTGCCAAGGTGACTTTGACAAATCAGGCCGGCACTGTTTTCAGATACACGGCGTCGACTGCCAAAATTATCACTCCGCCAGTTTTTGAGCAGGAACCTACTGTGGTTGGCCAAGCGTACGTAACTGGCACTCTGGCAATTAACACCTTCAATGTGACCGCAAAGCCGGCAGCAACATTGAGCTACCAGTGGTACGATTGCGCGGCTAGAACTTTTGCAGCGGTCGCCTCGGTTCCAGCTGGCTGCGATCTGATACCGGGAGCTACATCCGCGACCTATAGTCCAGGCGATAGTCTTGCCGGACGTTTCGCGAGTGTGCTTGTCACCGCGAAAAATGCCGCTGGACAAGTTTCATCTTTCTCTAAGACAACTCCAGCGATTTTGGTCCCACCTAAAAACATCGTCGCCCCGGTTCTTTCTGGCAACACTGTCTTTGGCGCTACCCTTTCCAGCGATTCGGGCACTTGGATACCTGGAACAGGCGTTAACTTCGAATACAAGTGGTACGCATGCTCAAAGCCTGTCCCAGCATCGGACACAATTTCGCTAACGGATTGCCCGCTAGCGACTGGCTCTACGACTTCGACCTTCAACCTCGACAGCCCACAGGTTGGTAAGTACATGGTGGTAGGTGTTACCGCCAAAAACTTCACGATCAACGTCACCAAATTCTCGGCGTCCAGCGAAATCATTGCCAACACACCGGTTTACGTGAGCGGAATGAATGTCACTCTTCCGACAGGCGAAGGTTCGACTTCGGGAGCGCCAAGAGTTGGCTATAAGATCGCGGCCTTTGAAGGTGTTTGGACTTCGACGCCTGCGCCAACTTTTGCGTACCAGTGGTTTGTTTGCGGAACCCAGAAAACACTGGCGGATGAGTCTCTGACGGTAGATTGCCGAAACATAATCGGCGCCACGGGTCGCGAGTTCGCCATTTCAAAAGAACTAGCTCTCGACTACGAACTTGTGGGTAAGTACCTTGGTGTGCGCATAACTGGCTCGAACAAGGCAGGTTCCGACTTCGCATACTCTGTGACTTCGGCAAAGACAGTAACGATGCCTCCTCAGCTTGTTTCAGCCCCCGAGATCTCGGGTTACCGGTACGTTGACGGTGTGCTCACCGGAACGCTAGGTACCTTCACCGGTACCCCTGATCCAACCGAAAAGCAGGCTTGGTGGCAGTGTGACGCAGCGATTACCGAGGCCGTGAGCGTAAGGCCTGCGAGCTGCTCGGCGATTTCCGGCGCTACATCCGCAACTTTGAAGCTGACTCTTGCCATGAAGGGTAAGTTCATCACGTCGGCCACGACTTCATCCAATGATGCTGGTACATTGACCATCTGGGCCCCTTCGATAATCGAGGTGACTACCGGAGCTATCAACACCGTTCCGCCAACGATTTCCTCTGATCCTGCAGGGCTTCCCAAGGTTGGTGGCACCTTGATTGCTGACCACGGAACCTGGTCTGGAGATCCTGCGCTAACCGAAGACTCTTACACGTATCAGTGGTACAGCTGTGAGTCAGAGGTCAAGGTAGCAAGCTTCAACCTCGACCTAACTGCAGGATGTATCCGAGTCGGAGATGCGGTCAACAAGACTTTCCAGCCGATTAGAGAAGATGCTGGTCGATACGCTTTGGTTTCTGTGACCGGCACAAACTCTCAGGGCGGATCAACGATCTTCAGCGTGACAACCCCGAAGATCAATGCAGCACCCGAAAACATGGTTCTGCCATTGCTATCTGGAACCGCGTTCGTGGGAACAGTTGAATCAACATCTGAGGGAACTTGGACCGGTGTTCCAGACCCGACCTTCAGCTACCAGTGGTTCCTTTGTGACAGCGAACAGACAGTCGCGCCAGGGCAAGTGCCGGCCGATTGCGTCTCGATTCCTGGAGCGACTAGCTTTAATTACACCCCTGTCATCGCTCAGGTAGGTAAATACCTAATGGCACAGGTGAGGGCGACAAACATCGCCGGTAGTGCTTCTGTTCTGTCGCTCACTTCTTCAGAAATCAAGTCGGCACCCGTAAACCTTGTCGCCCCGAGCGTTTTGATTTCTAACGGTACAAGTGGCCTCCCTGTCGCAAAGCAATCGATACTCTCTACCGGTGGTGGAAGCTGGCAGGGTCGTCCAACCCCGACTCTTGAGTTTGAGTGGTTTAGCTGTGGCTTTGCACTCACAGCAAGTGCCGAAGAACCGGCAGCCGAGAAAGATTGCCGATCAGTTTCAGAGAAGGCAGCTGCTGTAACTTACAACCCGGTAGCAAGTGACCGGGGGCGCTTCATCGCGGTGAAGGTTTACGCAACAAATATCCATGCAACGGTTACGCATTGGTCTTCAACCACTTCTGTCGTCAACATGGCTCCAGAACCAGATGTAGCGCCCGTTGTTACGGGTGTCGCTTTCGCTCAATCGTTGGTCAAGGCGACGGCCGACACTTGGACGTCTTACCCTTCACCAACTCGCAGCTTCCAGTGGCTTTCGTGCGGTGAGATCGAACTTCCGACTTCTTGCACGGTAATTGCAGGTGCCGCTTCCGAAACCTACACAATCCCATCGTCGCTCGTTGGCAGATCAATCATGGTCAAGGTGACAGCAACGAATGCATTCGGATTGGCCAGTAGTTACTCTCTGGCAAGTTCTAAGGTGACAACCGGTCCAGTTAGTACCTCGCCGAACGTTATTTCGGGCTCAGTTGCGTATCCTCCCGCCGCTGGTGCGGTGCTAACTTCGAATGATGGAGTTTGGGCTGGAGATCCAAGGCCAACCCTTACCTACCAGTGGTACCGTTGCTCAGCAATTGTGGCAACTAGCGTTTTCGCTCTCGATCCGCGTTGCTCTGCAATTTCTGGCGCAACCTCTAACACATATGGTCTTACCGACGAAGATCCGAGCAGCTCTCTGGTAGTCGGAATTACCGGTGCAAACCAGTGGGGAACGTCCACTCGGTACTCCGCTTCCACCCCGATTGTCACTGAGAAAGTTCGCGTTTTGACGCTACCTTCACTCTTGTCGTCGGCGCGAATCGGCGAGGAGATTTCGGCCGACGAGGGAGTCTGGCGAGGGTATCCAGCACCGACAACTGTGTATTCCTGGTACAGCTGCACCGTGGCAAATGCCGCCAACCCGGTGAGAATCCCAGCTGCTTCGGGCGCTGGCGTCCTGCCTCCAGCGGCTTGCACCAAGATTCTCGGCGCTACTAGAACCACTTTCTCAGTGTCCAATACTCATCTTGGCAAGATGTTGATTTTCATGGTGTCTAAGTACAACGATGTCGATGGCGTCCGAACAACCATCAACGCCTACTCACAATCAAGCTTGCCGGCCGCTCAACCTCCTGTAGCGCTCGCGAAACCTGTTATTTCTTCCCCAGGTGTGGTGAGTGGTACCAACCCGAAGGTTGGCAGTGTCTGGACCGTCAGTTCGGGTCTCTGGGCTGACCCTCAGCCTGTGAAGAGTTACCAGTGGTATCGCTGCGACACCCAAGTAGCCACTGGCCCAGCTGAAATCACATCACTACCTTCTGGCTGTGTAGCTATCGAAGGGGCAAGCGGAACTTCTTACACGTTGGTTGCCGAAGATAGCGGCAAGTTCATAAGTGTCGAAGCTGTCGGATCAAACGCTGCCGACACCTTAAGGCGTTGGTCGAATTCAACTCTTTCTGTTCTTCAGGTTCCCATCGCGATTGTCCCGCCAACCATTACCGGAGATCGCCAGCGCGGAATGGCTCTAACCGCTGATCCGGGTGTTTGGACGGGTAACCCGGTTCCGGTTATCACCTACCAGTGGTACAGCTGCAAAACACCTTTCGCAACGACTTCGACCACACCCCAACCGGCAACTAACTGCTCACAGATCAGCGGTGAAACAGGGGCAACCTACACCCAGTCACCAGCTGGAGGCGACGATGGCAAGTTCATAACCGCAACGGTGAGTGGAACCTCCGGCACATCTGATCCGACTGTTTATTGGGTTGCGGTTGGCGTCAACGATGCAACCGCCCAGGCTCCGACTGTCAAGGCTTTGCCTACCATCTCATCCGTGTCTGGTAACGCCGCCGTCGGTGAAGTATTTTCCATCGCTGACTTTGATTGGATAGCAGCGCCCGCGCCAACTTTCAGTTTCAAATGGTACGCCTGCGACATGCCAAACATTCCAGCCGGTTCTGCGCTGCCGACCGGTTGTGCGCAGATTTCTGGGCAGACGTCTCAGACATACACTGCAACTCTTGAGCTTGCAGACTCAAGAAAATACCTGTTGGGTGCTGTAACAGCTACTAACCGCGCTGGAACATCGACTGCTTACTCCAAGTCATTTGGCTCGATTATCGACAAGGGAATTATCAACACTTCCCCTGCTTCGATAGCAGCAACGAGCCTCGTTGTGCCAACTTCGGTGTCTTGGACTGGGGGTGTCTGGTCTAGTAACTCCGAACTTCGCGTAACACATAGGTGGATCGCCTGCCCCACTGCTTTGCCAGTTGTTTACTCTTACATTCCAAATGACTGCGAATACATTTCGAATGTTCTTGAGAATGACCCCGCAGGAGCTGATCCGCTTTCAATCACGGCTGCGTCTGAGTTATCTGGTCAGTACATTTCGCTCTACGAACGCGTCGACCAAAAAGTAGACACAATTTGGCGCAAGGTTCGCGAGAGAGTTACCGCTACCACTGGTCAACTCCTGGAAGCTCCCTCGCTTAGAAGCGGAGACCCTGGTTTCGTTGCACCGTCTGTACCTAAGGATGTTGTTGTCGGCTACAGTGCGGTCGCTTCAACTGGTGATTGGGTTCAATACCTACTTGGCGAAACCTCCTACACTTGGCGCGGTTCGAAGGTTGGAACCTTCAGTTACCAGTGGTTCAAGTGCCAAACCAGCCAGGCAAGCTACAACGTAACTGGTTTAGCTTCTGGATGTTCAGACATCGTAACAACTGCAGTCCGGGTTACGACGAATGCTTCACTAGTCCCAATTGAGTCCGAAGTCGGCTCGTTCCTTGGTGTTCGAATCACTGCTACGAACGCAACAGGATCGTTCTCGGTTTGGACTAATACCTCTAATGCCGTGACTCAAGAACCAACTAGCATCAGTGCGCCGAACCTGGGTAGCGTGAACGTTGTAGGCGAGAGGCTTACATTGACGGGTGGTTTGGTCACCGACTGGAAGGGTTCGCCTACACCTGCTGTAACGGTTGATTGGTACACCTGCTCGGCTCCATTCACCTCAGCGCCGGCATCATTGCCACAGCAGTGCACGAAGTTTGTGAACGGTACCGAAGCGCCGAATGAGGGAATAACGATTCCCAACGATCGCTGGCAGGGTACTCAGTATCTTATGGTTGGCGTGACGGCCACGAATACACCTTGGGTTACCGCAAACAAATCGGTTGCCGTGACTTTGTTTAGCCCCACGAGCAAGCGGATTATCGCAAAGCCTTACATCAACACGGCAGCCGCGAGCCCAAGACCAACTCTCGCTGGTTTTGCGGATGTCGGTAGTCAATTAGATCTTTCGGTCGGAAGCTGGCTTGGTACCCAACCAATGACCCCAATTGGTCGCTGGTTTGCTTGTGATTCCGTTGTTGCAGTTGGATCCACAGAAGCCAACGTTGCTCCGGGTTGCACTCTCTTCAAAACCGGCACATTCAACGTTTTGCTGACCCAAGCCCAAACCGGTAAGTACATTGTCGGGCAAGTCGCTTATTCAAATGAGGCTGGAATCTCGTACCACTCGACAATCTCCTCAGTCAAGGTTCTCGAGCCTCCTACAATCATCACGCCGCCGGAGCTCACCCTTTCGGGAACTCCAAGCGCTTCGGGCAACATAGAGGTCGGGCAAACACTTAGCTTCAGTTCGGGTGTCTGGGGTGGATCGCCCTTGCCATCTGCTACCGGCCGCTTCTACGAATGCACAAGAGAAATTCCAAACCCAGTAACCGTTGTGCCAGCGGAATGCACTTTGATTGGGGGAGCAGCTGGAAGTTCGTACACACTCGGTGATGCACAAGCCGGAAAACACATTGTCGCGGTAAGTGTTGCCAACAACACTGTGAACTCTGGACCTAAAACGGCGTTTAGCGTTTCCTCAAGCCTCGGTCCTATCTATCGAGCCCCTTACTTTGACACCGCTTCAGCGCCCTCAATCACCGCAAGCCCTAACCTGCACGTTGGCTCTATTGCTTCGTTCACCAAAACCACAGTCAAGGGTTACGAGGTTCCAACTGTCAGCTATTCGTGGTACATCTGTGACAACACGGTTCCAGCGCCAGTAAACAACGCGGTCCCAGAAGGCTGTAGCAAAGTTGGAGGGGCCGACAATGCCGCGCTAACCATTCCAGCTGAAGCTGCAGGAAAGCGACTTTTGGGAATTCAAAAAGCCAGTGCTGTATGGACATCCGAGTTCGTAACTCGTTCGACCCTCACAAGCGCTTTTGTCACTGCATCACCTGTAGCAACTGTGCCGCCTAGCGCAACCGGTGACGATTACGTTGGTGGCGCTGTCAAACTGTCGGTAGAAAAGGGTGCCTGGACAAGTTATCCGGCGATTTCGGACTTGTCGAAGTATTCAATCTCCTGGCTTCTTTGCGACAAGGCAAACGTTGCCGGTTCCACACCAACCGGTTGTGCCACAACCCCTGTTTCCACGTTCACCGCAAACTCACCTGTCGAGCTTGCGCCGGCTGCTGCGCACGCAGGAAAATACCTTGTCGCCAGAGTTACTGCCACAGCCTCGACAAATAAAAGCGCTACCGACAATGGAATCTCCTACTCGGCATCAATTGGGCCGATCAGACAAGCTCCTACACTCCCCGGTCAGCCGTCAATTACAGGTAAAGACACCCCAGACGTAGGCAAAACCTTGTCTATGGTGACGACAACGCCTGGTGGTTTCCCTGTGAATACACCAACTTACGACTGGCACATTTGCTCGACGGCTTCGACGACTATTCCAACAACATTGCCTGCTAACTGCGAGGTCATTCCGGGAGCTAGCACTAAGGCTCTAGTTATTCCGTCTAGTGCTGCTGGCAAGTACATTCTTGGATGGGTAACAGCGACCAATAGTCTGGGTAGCGTTTCCAAAGCCACAGCATTCACTGCTGTTGTAAAGATGGCGCCAGTGAATACTGCATCGCCGTTGCTATCGGGCGGTGACGAGGTGGGAACTCCAATCTCTTCTAGCCCTGGCGTTTGGTCAAGCTCGCCAGCACCTACTTACAGTTACCAGTGGTACGTGTGCGACACGGCTACTTCTACGGTTTCGTCTGGATGTGTTGCTCAGGGTCAGGCTTCCGCAACTTCAACATTTACCCCTGCGGAAGCTCACGCAGGAAAGTTTGTCTTAGCCAATGTGACTGCAACCACTGCCATTTGGTCTGGCAGCGTCCAAGCGGTTAAGGCAACGGCGTCTCTCGGCCCGATCAGAATGCCTGCAACGATCAAGATTGCGCCGGTTATCACAGGCACACAACATGTCGGAGAAACCCTAACCATGGCCTTCCCGACAAACGCGATTTTGGGCTTTCCAAAGCCAACCCAAAACTACGACTGGTACGCCTGTGCAACCTCAGTTGCTACCGCGGTCACCTCTGTGCCGGCTAACTGTGACCCGATTGTTGGTGCCGACAGCAATAAACCTCTCTTGCTGACTCCCGAGTTAGCTGGAAAATTCATTACTGCACTCGTGAGTGCCTCGAATTACCAGTCAACGACGAGAGTTCTTGCTTCAACGGTCGCGACAACAGAAACACTTACTAACCTCACTGCGCCGCTACTCAGCGGAGACCTTTTTGTTGGTGGTACGCCGTTGGCAGTTACCACAGGAGGCTGGTCGAGCTATCCGGCTGTAGTTCCGGCAAACGACATTACCTACGCGTTCTTCTCTTGCCCAACCGCTGCCTGGTCGAGCAGTGACTGTTCAGCTATCATCACCGCAAACACGAAGGTCAACTCCCTGACTTTGACCTCAGGTTTGCAGGGAAGGTTCGTGCTGGTTAGGGTGACCGCCAGCGTTTCGGTCAACAAGGCCGGTGCGGGTGCGCTCACTCTCACCTCTAATGCCATTGGCCCTATTGAGGCAGCGCCATCATTCACCAGTGTGCCTTCCGCTAGTGGTGTAATGCATGTTGATTCCGTTGTGACGGTTACCGCGTCTGGCGAGCGAGGTGTTCCGACCCCAGAGAAGACATACGCCTGGTACATCTGCAGTTCTGCCGTTGCCTCAAGTTCGGCGACCATGCCAGCTGGTTGCGAAAGGGTTGCGCCATCGCTCGATGGAGCTACATCGCTCACCTTGCCTGCCGCAGCAGCCGGCAAGTTCGTCTCGGCACTCGTAACGATCTCGAACAGTAGGGGATCTGTTTCGGCCAGCACAGCTTCTACCCTTGCGGTCTCTGCCACTCCCGAAGCGCTAGTCAACCCGCTACTAGCTGGCGACGATGTTTTTGCATCTGGTAAGTCAGTCACAGTTACAACTGGAACATGGCAAACTGCACCCGCCAATGCAACCAAGAGCTTCGCTTATTCTTGGTACGCATGCCCGACAGCTACGAGCCAAATGAGCAACTGCGCCTATTTGGCCGATACCCCGAGCGGTTCGATTGCTACTAGTGAGGCCATGGTTGACAAGTTTGTCGTCGCCAAGGTGACAATAACTGTTCCTGTCAACAAAACCGGTGCCGGCACGTCGTTTGCCTATAGCAATGCCTCAAGCCGAATTCGCAAGGCTGCAGTTTTCACAGGCACACCGACTGTTACTGGTTACATGCACGCTGGAGAAACCGTTACCGCCTCCACCGGTAGCCCATCCGGAGTCCCTGCACCGGTTGTCGACTACACCTGGTTTATTTGCCCATCGCCAGTTGCCGCCAGCGTGTCCACAGCGCCTGCAACTTGCGTCCAGAACAACAGCTCTACGAATAGCACCTTTGTTATACCTGCCAACGCAGCCGGATCCTATGTTTTGGTTTTGGCTAAAGCTTCGAGCGATGCCGACCTAGGGTCTGTGACCAGGTCCAGCGTTTCCACGATCGCGGTTTCTTCTGCTCCGGTTATCGGCGCCACGAAACCAGCCATTACTGGCAGCGTAGTTTTGGGTGCAAATGCGCCCACGGTTAGCACGGGAACCTGGACTTGGAAGCCAACGAGCTCGACGGCTACATACAGTTACAAATGGTTCGCCTGCCCAAGTTCCGAGGCTTTCACCGGTGGATCCGCTCTGCCAAATGGCTGTGTTCAGATTCCAAACCAGACTTCAAACTCGCTCCCACTAACCAATTCGCAATTGGGATCCAAACTTCTGGCCGAGGTAACCGCTTCGGTCGCGACGAACCTGCCTAGCCCAAGTCGTTCGAGTTACTTCACCGCAGTTACAGATGTCGTGTCTTCTAAGCCAGCTCCTGGCACGACTCCGCCGACGATAAGCTACACAACACTCACGGCAGGTTCGATCTTGAAGGCTGGTTTGGGTACGTGGAGCGGTTCGCCAGTTCCTACGTTGTCCTACGTTTGGTACACCTGCCCTTCAAATACACTTCAGCCGACGAATAGACTCGCGCCAAGCACCTGCACGGCCTTGACAACAAAGGGAGACCTCACCGTTCTGAGCACCTTCAAGGGCCTCAAAATCTTACTGGTCGTGACTGCATCCAACAGTGCCGGGACCGCGACAAACACTTCAGCGCTGCTGACCATCCCATAGTCCAAGTCGAAAAATGAGTTGTTTGCCTTTGTTAGTCTGTTTCTACTTACCTGAGGGGGATGATCTGCGCGTGGAGCGTTCAGTTTGCACCCCCAAAATTAAGTCATCAGCGGGGCTGGTGTAATTGGCTGCTTCGCAAGGTCGACTTAGCGACCGAATTCTCAAAGTCTTTGCAATTCTGGCTGTGCTCGGAGTTGTGGTTGCCGCGGTCGTCGTCAAAGGATTTGAGCAGGGCGAGGTAAAGCTCAATACTCAAAATCTTTGGTTGCTGCACAAACAGAAAATCGATTCTTCCCACTACTACGGTCAAGTTAACACCGGTCTTAGCGAATTGACCTCGGTTAATTCGGTTGCAAAGCTGCCCGAAGCCATTTTTCAGAGTAGCTTCGGCGCGGTACTTCTCGGTGAGAAAAACGTCTCCATGGCGAGCATCAATCTTTCCGCCCCGGTTGATTACGCAGCCGAATCACAAGAGTTCGTAGCCACTCTGGGGTCGGATTCAGTTTCGATTTCCGAAAGTGTCGTCGTTTTTTTCAACAAGGCTGCGGGCTCGGTAAGTTATTCGAAATTTGAAAAAGGCAAAGCAAGTGCCCCGTCGGCCATTCGTAAACCCGATGCGCTTGGTGATCTCGGGTTCTCTGCGGCGAGCGTTAGTCCGGCTGGAGTTATTCAGGCCGTTTCGGCAGCGGCAGGTCGGATGTTCTACTTTGATACTCGGAATGGTGAGTGGTCTGATTCCTCGGACACGTTAGAGATTCCAGGCACAGGCGATTTTGCTCTGACGAGTGTTGGCGACGCTTGGCTGCTGGTCGATCGCGAGTCCAATCAGAGTTGGATTCGTGGCTCAGCAGCCGCCAGGTCACTGGGCAGTAAAAGCAACATAAAGCTTCAAGCGCCTTCCTCGTCCGGCCAGTTTGGCTATTTTTCAACCGATAAATCGCTTTTCTCGGTAGACATGTCTAACGGTGACCTCAAAGAGATTGAGACGGATGCTGGAGGAATGAACAGCGCACCTGTCATCTTTGAGGGCAATGTTTACTCTGCTTGGCTTACAGCCAACTCAGGGCTGCTATACAACGGATCACTCGGTGAAATTTTGCCTCTTGGGGGCTTTGGCGCTGGTGAATCTCTGGGGGGCAGCCAAGAACCTGTCATTCAGTCAAACGGCACCGCTGCTGTTTTGAATGACGCCCAATCGGGTTGGGCCTGGAATCTCGATGGCTCTGTTATACCTAGTTCTCAGGACTGGAAGAGCAAGATCATCCCGCCGCCACCAAGCAGCACCGGTGGTGAGGAAGCGAAAAAACCTGAGCCTCCAGTAGCCAATGATGACTCATTTGGGGCAAGGCCCGACACGCTTACAAACCTACCTGTGCTACTAAACGACACGGACCCAAACCCTGACGACGTTCTGACAATCGACCCGAATTCTGTTACAGGCTGGGATTCCAGTAAGGGCACCTTGAGGATTGCAGCGGATGGGCAATCCTTCTCACTTCTTGCTAAAGAGACGGTTAAGGGTTCGGCAAGTTTTTCCTACCGAGTTACAGATGGAAGTCAGGCGAAAGGTTTAGTTTCCAAAAACCTGGCTAGTGTCACTGTCAGTTTCGTTTCTGGAAAATCCAACTCTGCGCCCGTTTGGTGCTCGGATGCACCTACCCCTTGCGCCGAGAGACTTGACCCAAGCGCAAGCGTTCTTCCGGGACAATCAGTTTCAGTTCGTTTCGCCGACGGTTTCATCGACCCTGAAGGTGACAAAGTCTTTATTGTTTCAACCGAGCTCGTGAGCGGTACGGGAAGCGTCGGTTTCACTTCTAAGGGAGAGGTTGTCTTTAGAAGTAGCCTCTCAAATGGGGCAAGAGAGGTTGCCAGAGTAAACGTCACGGTAAGCGACTCGTTTGGCGCAACCACTACTAAGCCACTCTCCATCAAGGTTGATTCGGCAACAAAGCTCGACTTCGAACCGTTCGTTGTAAGTGCTGTGGTTGGTCAGACCAAAGTTGTTGATATTCGTCGTGGCGCATTAGGTGTTAACGGGCAAGTAAACCTTCTAGAGGTCAAATCACCAGCCAGCGCAGAAGGCCTTGCCGTCCCTATTGTTTCTCAGACAGCTTTCTCAATAACTGGTACTCGCGCTGAACAAGTTCAAGTCTCTGTCAAGTTCACAGACGACAGCGGTGTTCCAAAGACATCATTCGTGCAGGTGAATGTCTTTGAAGACTCGCAGTCAGACATCGCTGTGAGCCCGGTCAACGTATTGGTGCGGGCTGGCCTCGACTCGACGGTTGACCTGTACACCGCTATATCAAACCCTTCAGAGCGCGCGCTGATCATCTCAGACATTGAGGTAATCCGTGAGCCAGGCGCTGTTCTTTACGCAGGCAAGGTTAAGGGCGGAAACCTTCGCGTTCGCGGTGAAACCGAAACTCGAGCCGCAGGGAGAATCGGACTTATTAAGTTCCGTGTAAGTGACGGCTCGAGCGATAACAAGTTCGCTGCTGAGGGTCAAATCTTCGTTTACCAAGTAGCTGGAGCAACCAAGGCTCCCGTCGGTGTAGACGACTCAATCACCTTGCGTGCTGAGAGCACCGGCGATCTGGATGCACTGGCTAACGATGTTGGGACACCCGGAATTCCTCTCTCTTTGGATGCGAAAAATGTGTCTTGTGAGGGTACAGACTTCGAACAAAATCAGGGCATTGTTTTTGCGGCTCACGGAGTCTTGAGAATAGTTGCTCCGAGAGTCAAAGGCATTTACAACTGCACCTACTTCTTCTACTCTTCAGATTCGCCCACTCAGAAGAGTTCAGCAAACTTCACCGTTAATGTGACCTCAAAGAGTAGCAACCGAGCGCCAATCCCAGTGACCGTTAAAGCCCGAGTCACTTCGTACGCCACAATCGAAATCCCTATTCCTCTGAACGGCATCGATCCCGATGGTGACTCCGTAACGATTACCTCTGTCGGGCTTGCGTCCGCAGGTAAGGGTTACGCAGCAATCGGAGCGAAGGGAAACTCAGTTCTTTTCACTGTCGTCCCAGGAGAAGTGGGTCAAGACGCATTCACTTACACCGTGAGTGACGGTAATGGTCAGAATGGTGAAGCTGTCGGATTGGTCAAGGTGGGTATCTTCGCCAACCCTTCCAATGAAGGACCTGTCACAATGGTGGACCTAGTTAACCTGGTCGCCGGAAGTGATGGTTACGCGAAATTCGACCCCACTGCCAATGACTTCGATTCGGCCGGCAAGGGTCTCAAGTTAGTTCCAGGTTCATTGAAGCCGAAGATGAAGTCTGGGACCGCCGCCTATGAAAAGGCTGCGGCGTTGGTGAGTGAACCTGAAGACCCTTCAAAGAGTCGTTTGGTAACGATTCGCGCCTCTGACCAGCCATCCGAGATCGAGTACAACTACTCGGTGAAGGACGGCTTCGGTAGCGAGTCGCTCGGCACAATCATTGTTCGTGTTACTGAAAAGCCAGTCCCAGACAATCCGGAAGTGCAAGACACCATCGTCGACGCATCGCAACGTGCAGCTCTAGGAACGAACGGTATCGATGTGGTTAGCGGAAAGGTGACCTGGCTGACGGGCGACGCCACCTCGCTGAAGCTTTCAATCGTGGGCAACAATCGTGGTTTCAGAGTTGTCGGTTCTTCTACCATCGTCGGAAACGCTCCGTCGAGCGCCACTTTCGTGGTGTTCAAGCTGTCTGGTAAGAACTACGCGAATCAAGACGCGTACACATTCGGAATCCTTCATATCCCAGCCGAATCTAAGGTTATAAACCTAAAGGACGCAACAAAGGTTTGGGAGGTTAAGGAAGGCGAAGTCGGCGAGCAGAATCTAATCGACTGGGTGGCCATCCTGTCGGGATCCTCTATTGAAATCGACGGAGAAAACGTAGCGACTGCGCCGAACGGTCGACCTGAAGGTTCTTGCACTGTCAAGAGCGGAACAACCGTTAGCTATAGCGCTGGCAATGGTGGCAACAAATTTAACGACGTCTGCATTGTTCCAGTGCGTTATGTGGGCGAGCCAACCTTCACGCTTATCCCTCTTCGTATTCGAATAATCGCTGACAAGCCACAGCCTGTCTTCACAAACGTCACAGTAGAGGTGATGCCAGGTTCTAAGGCCGAGCTGAACCTCCGAAACATGGTTGCTTGGGATTCAGAAAACCCCACCTTTGATTGGAAAGTTTCCAAATCCAGCGGTTCAAGCATTTTGTCTACCGGGCCAACATCCGACCTGATGACTTTTGAGGTGGTCCAGGGCGCTGAAAGTGGACAGACAGATGTGTTCAGCGTTCGCATCGGCAACTTTGAGTCTTCTGGTCTAATCACCGTGGTTGTCGGTGAATCACCAAACGCAAAGCCTTCGGCCACACTGACTTTCAACAACGCAAGTTGCGATGTGAAAAAGGGAACCTGCTCATTGTCAGTCAATGATTTGACTGGTGTTGTGAACGCTTTCCCTGAGCCGCTAAAGTTCATGCCGATTGGTTATGGTCAAGGAACCCCAAATTACAAAGATGGGGATACTCTTACTTGCCTCGGCATCAAGATAAAAGTCACAGACGCAAACACGGTTACCGCCAACTGGGATGTCAAGAAGGGCACTCCTAAGTCGCAGGCCTGCCCGACCCAAGACGCACCTGGTGCACTGCTAGACGCTGAAGGTAAGAAGGGTGTGCTCAAAGTAGCGGTTGATCTGCAGGGAGTTCCGCAAGCGCCTTTGACAGTCGAGCAAGTCGACTTCAGCCGTTCTACGATCACGATTCGAATCAAGGCAGGCGACGACACGCTTGGTGAAAATGCCGTGACCAGTTACATCGTTAAAGAGTCCGGCAGAGAGGTAATTACTTGCCAGCGAGAAGGCGATGAACTCGTCACGACCTGCCAACCAATCGAAGACCTTCGCCCATACCGAGGTACGGGCGACAAAGAAAACCTGCACACCTATTCGGTCACCGCGGTCAACCGGATTGGGGAATCGGCTGCAAAAGTTAGCTCAGGCATTTACGCCTATGAGAGCTTGAAGCGGATTACCGCAGACGTAATTGAGGGTCAAACAATTCTTGGTCGTGAAACCTCTACAACAATGGGTGTGGTTCGGGTTACTTTAACACCGAGAGTAGATCCACTTGCTGCCAAGTATGTCGTCGCTGGAGAAGGCGGCACTTCTGTCAAGACAATTCCAATCAACGGAGACTTTAAGCCAAGAGTGTTCGAAGTTTCAGCAAAACCCGGTCTTGCCACGTCAATTACAGTCCGAGCCGAAGGTGCTATTCCGCCCCCGGTCAAGAATGGTTCTGTAGAGAATTCCTCCACCAGCTGGTCTGGTCGCGTTACAGGTACACCAACTCTAGGAAAAGCAACAGCATCAATCGTCGGCGACAGCGCGCCTTACTTCGGCAAGATGACCCTGGACAACGCGAACCGAAACTACAGTAACCGCGTATCGAAGGTAGCTTATGTATTCTGGCCGGGCACCAGCGGCCCTGCCTGTACCTTCGATGAATCGACGAACACCCTCACCGTTGGCTCCGTCCCAGGTTCGATTGTTAAGTTTGCCGAGGACAGAGCTTTCAACGATCAAGTGGTTGACCTAACTTCCCCCGACATTTCTGGCTTGCAACAGAATGTCAGTTATAGGGCAAAGGTTTGTTATTCAAACGGCTTCAAAGTGATCGAGGCTATCGCTGCAAATACACTTTCTACCATCGCTGATCCTTTGGACGGAGACTTCGAGTACACAGTCGCCCTCTCTTCAACCACCCAGGCAACAACTGGCCCTCTGTTCAGCTGGCTGGTTAAGGAAGCTAAGAAACCAGCAATTCCTAATGGTCTCAAGGTTCAATACTCTGGTGATCCGACCAAGCCTTCCGAGTGGAAAGACTCAATCTACTCGACTGTTTTCGGGGCTAAACCCGTAATCAAGGTTCGCTACTGTAATGTCGCCGGAACGATTTGTAGTGCAGGTCAAACACTCGTCAAGCCTGAAAGTGACACTAAATCATGGCAGTTGCAGATTGATCGCGCGTACTTGGCAACTCCGGATGAAAATGCCACCGAAACAACAGCGTGTGTAGCACGACCGGTGGACGTCAACTTTGGCGTAACTGGAATTGGAACATCCGGTTGGATTGGCGGAAAGTCAGAGTCCATCGAGGCTGGGGCTTTCAAGGCGGAATATCAACTCAAAACTTCTACGGGTTGGGTTGAGTTGGACGATTCTCGTACCTACTTCCGAATTCCGCGCGGTGTGGGGGAAGTTTCAAAGATCCGTTTCTGGTTCCAGCCGAATACGGGAACGACTAAAGATCTCGAGAAAGTTCAAGTGACGCTAAACGTCACCTGTTAGAAAGTTAGAGGAAAGGTAGAAAATGGCACTAACAAAGCAGCAGGTCACCGACTTTAAACGCGGTTTTGACCTGATCACTGAAAACATTGAAAAAGCGGTCTTCGGTAAGCGAGAGGAGATCCGACTCGTTCTTGCCGCAATGATTTCTGAGGGCCACGTTCTCCTTGAGGACTTCCCGGGAACTGGAAAGACAGCGCTGGCTCGCGCTCTGGCAGAGACTATTCGTTGCGAGAACAAGCGAATTCAGTTCACACCGGACCTTTTGCCAAGCGATGTCACCGGCATGGAGATTTACAACCAGAAGACCCAGGTGTTCAAATTTGAACCGGGACCTGTTTTCGCAAACATCGTTTTGGCCGATGAAATTAACCGCGCGGGTCCGAAGACACAATCCGCATTGCTTCAGGCCATGGAAGAAGGGAAAGTCAACGTCGGAAAGGTCGAATACGAACTTCCAATGCCTTTTCTGGTTATCGCAACTCAAAACCCTGTCGAGCAAGAAGGTGTCTACCCGCTTCCAGAGGCTCAGCTTGACCGTTTCATGATCAAGACTTCGCTTGGTTACCCCGATGCAGAGTCAACCAAATTGATCCTGAGTGGGCTGATGAAGCCAGCTGGAAAGCTAACCCCGGCCGTGGTGTCTGATGAGGTGCGTGACATGACCAAGCTAGCGCGCGAGGTAACAATCTCAGACGACCTAATTGGTTACATCGTCAAGATTGTCGAGGAGACTCGCAATAACAAACGAGTAGAGATCGGTTCATCGGTGCGTGGTGCTCGAAACCTAGCGAAATTGGCCAAGACTTGGGCGCTGACTGACGGCCGAGACTTTGTCGTTGCCAATGACATTAAGTCGCTCGCTGTCAGTGTCTTGGCACACCGCCTTAAGCTCAACCCGGAGCTGGAAGAGAATGACGGCGTGAAGAACGAAACTGTGATGTTAGAGATTCTCAACAGCATTACCCCTCCAAAGGATCCAGGTAAGTAATGGCCCGCATCAGAACGGCAGTATCAGGCCTCACAAAGCGCACCAACCGAGCATCACGTCGGTTGGCTAATGTTGCTGCGTCGCTGCCTGTTTCTGCAGTATCTGATGCAATTTCCAAAGTTTCACCAAGAGATTTTGCTCGGACTTTTGCATCGGTGCTAACAGCCGCAGGTTGGTTCGCTATAGCTCTTGTGGTTCTTTGGTGGCCGCTAGGCGCTGCCCTTCGTTGGGTTGAGTTCGCTATCGCTGGTTCGATTGCTCTGCTTCTGCTTCTCTTCGCTCTACCTTTCCTCCTTGGAGGGCAGAATTACGCAATTCAATACGAACCAAACTCAACTGCGGACATCCGACTCACCACGGGAGAAGCTTTTGAAACCACCCTCCTAATCGAGAACAGTTCGTCAAAGTTGGAAATGCCTGGTCAGCTCGAGAGTTCATTCGGTGACGATCACCTCGTCGTTCGGGTCCCGCTCCTCGGGGCTTTCGGCACCTACCGGCACACAATTCGTCGGCCGAACATGAAGCGTGGAAAACTCGTCCTGTCTTGGAGGTCCATTCGAAAGGACCCACTTTCTCTTGTCCGAAGAGAAGTACCATTCGATCCGGCTCTGGGGCAATCCGACAAAACTGTTTGGGTTCACCCCAAAATCGCAAAGGTTGGGTCGCCTCTGCGCGGCATCATCAAGGATCTCGAAGGAAACCCGAGTGCCCAACTGGTTGATTCAGACACTTCGTTCCACGCCATTCGCGAGTATCGAGCGGGCGACAGTTCGCGTCACATCCACTGGGCGTCGACGGCGAAGATCGGCAAAGTTGGCGAATTTATGGTTCGTCAATTTCAAGAAACAAGACGTTCACGAGTGGTGCTGATTTTGGCCGCAAACATGACCGAATACCAAAAGACATCTTCGGGCGAGGAACTTAATTCAGAGTTCGAATTAGCGGTGAGCGCACTTGGTTCAGTTGGCTATCAAGCTCTTCGTGACGGTCGAACAGTGACAGCTGTGATGGGGCGCGCGCGCACCGGAGAAGCGGTGTCCAGCGGAAGAGGCGCCTCAAGAGCTGCACTTCGCGAACTAAAGGCCACCTCTAAGTTCAAGTTGCTCGACAGCTTGAGCGAGGTTCAGCTGAGTAGCCGCGCATCGCAGCGAACACTGAAGGAAGTTAGCTTACGCGTCGGCCAGACGTATCACGATGTCTCCTTGGTTGTAGTCTTTTGTGGCTCAACCGTTACGGATGCTCAGTTGCGAACTGTCCAGCAGAACCTCCCAAAGGGAATTGGAATTTTGGCTGTCGTGAGCAATCCCTCGGGCACAGCATCTTTCAGGACCATCGAGAAAATGAAGGTGGTTAACCTAACCTCACTCGATCAAATCAGCTCAGCTGTGAAGAGGTTCCAGCGATGAAATTTTTAAAACTTGAGAGACCAGCCATGCGCGGTCTTGTTTATCAACTTGGTTTTACCTTTTTTGCGACTTGGGTGATCTGGCCCATTTACGCAGACCCTTATTTCTTTGTTGTTTTAGTCGCGGCTATTGTCCTCGGAATTGGCGGCGCGATCGCTTTGGTGAGAAGAGCCAGTTCTTGGTTGGGTCGAATTCTTTTCGCGCTCGTTACCGTTGTCCTGTTGGGGCCTTTTGTTTCTTCTCCATCCATCTTTTCTTCCGGTTCGGGTTTCTTCAGGAACTGGACCGATGCGGTTTCTTCACTTGTATTCGGTTGGAAGCAATTGGTGACAATCGACCCTCCGGTGGGTACATATCACGGCCTAATGACTCCGGCTTTCGTTGTCTTCTTTCTTGCCAATTTTGCCGGGGCACTAGTCGTCATCGGCTCTGCAAAGCGCCAGTGGTTAGCGATTGTCCCGTTCTTTGCAATGGTGGTCTTCGCCTTTGCCTTCGGTCAGTCGACAGTAGATGACAAGACGAACTTTTTTGGCATAGTGCTGGATGTACCTAGCTCGTATTTGTCGGGACTGGTTATTCTGATTGCATCGATCAAGTTCCTAACTCCAAGGTTGGGTAAACGATCTGGACTTCAATTTTCATCACTGCGAAGCGTCGGAGCTCTAACCCGTAAGACCGCTCAGGTTGGTAGTTCATGGGCGCTAGTTATTGCTGCACTAGTCATTGTGTCGCTGGTCCTAGGCGTAAATTCCGTGTCGTCTCGTCAGGTTCTGCGAAGCGCAACACCGGCGAACTTCGAGAGTTCTGACCTAAGCCCTTTGAGCTTGTACCGACAAAACTTCACGAACACCGAAAAACTCAACAATGAGATTCTGCGATTCGAGTCCGATAGCACAGAGATCGACCGAATTCGCCTTGCGGTAATGACGAGCTTTGACGGGCAAGTGTTCAAGGTTGAGAACGAAGAAGGTAAGGCACTCTCCTTCAGCCTTCTCCCTGCAGCGCTCGTCGCCGAGCAACCAAATGCCGAGATCATCTCAACGCGTATAAGTCTTCTGGATCGCGAATCAGTCTGGTTGCCCCTGGTCTCCAATGTCTCCAAGGTTGAATTTTCGGGTGAAGCTGCGCAGGATTTTGGCGACAGTTTCTACTTCAATCGATCCACGAACTCTGGTGCATTGCTCGGGTCTAACACCCCCGCGGGTGAGGTCACCTACAAAGTCGAGAGCTTTAGTGGCGGAGAAATCGACCCATCGCAAATCACCTCTACACCGAATCGAGTTTGCTCAGATGCCTTGAATGGTGACGGAGTGGTGCCTCAGACCCTCTGCGACTGGTTAGACCTTCAAGAAGAAGACCTATCCACGGCTGTCGGGTTTGAGAAACTAATCAAGAACTTGCGTGCGAGAGGATATTTGACACACTCTCTCGATCAGCCAACCGGCCAAGGTAACTGGACCGAACTGCTGAGCGGAAACTACGCATTCGTAAGCGCTAAAGCTGGCCACTCTCAGGGACGCATTGAGCAGATGTTCAAAGATCTGACAGCAGTTCAAAAAGCAAATAAGCCTGGCGCTCCCAATTCTCGCCTCGTGGCCACGGCTGGCGATGACGAGCAGTTCGCCACGGCTGCTGCACTTCTTGCGCGTGCCGCTGGATTTGATTCACGAGTTGTAATCGGGTTCAAGACCGTTTCGAACGAACCGAATGCGGGCGTCCAAGCTTGCGCGAATTCCGTCTGTGCCGGTAAAAACCTAACCGCTTGGGTTGAGATTTCCGGGGGAGATTCCAACTGGTTGCCGATTGACGTTACCCCGCAGTTCAAGAATCGCCCTGTACCGCCAACCGTTCCACCAGGTCTAGACCAGAACGACGCAAACCCCGTTCAGGACGACGCAACTGTTGTCCCGCCAGCGCCGGTTGCGCCAGCGCCAGACTCTTGTGAAGAACCAGATGGTTGTGGACCCGATGAAAGGTTTGACTGGTTGGGTCTAATCGGCTCAATTCTGAGCGTCATTGGCACGGCAATCCTTATTGTTTCAGTCATCTTTGGCCCACCTGTTGCAGTGTTGCTAGGCAAACGTCGCCGTCGCCGTAATCGCCAAAACGCAGCAACGTTGGCCGAACGCATTACAGGTGCCTGGGACGAGTATGTAGACAACTTGATAGATCTCGGTGAGCGGGGTCTTAGAAGGTTGCCTGCGAACGAGACCCGACCTGAACTGCTGGTGAGGGCTGCCATCGCCAACCAGGAACTGGCGAATAGCGCATTTGCGAGGGCGATGGTTCGTTACACGGATTCGGCCGCGTTTGCGCCTTACCAACCAAATCCAGCCGACGAACAGGTTGTTTGGGACTTTGTCGACACCGAGTATTCGAAAGCCACTGCCGCGCTTTCTCGCTACCGCAAGGTTCGAGTGATGCTTTCGCTGCGGTCAATCATTTATCGAGCATCAGCACCTGAGGCGAACACCGTAAACACCCGGCGAATTGGCGCCGAGGGCTCCACATTGGCTGCCTTTGTTGCCGTTGCAAGGCAGGGCGTTTCCGAAGGATACGACTGGCTACAGCCGAGAGTGAAGAAATTTGTTGACAGCCGCCTGCCGTTCATTAATCGGATTATTGCGAGCGCATCACCAGTTGCGAAGAAAGTTCTTTCTGCGATTCCGTTGAAACGTAAGTCAAAGAAGTCGGAGGGAACTGATGGCGAATGATCGTGCTGATTCCGAAGACGAGTACACGCGCGGATTCACAGAGCTTCCTGATTCCATGTTTGATGATGGGTCCAGAGTTATCACCGCGCCCTTCACACCTAAAGAAGTGGCTCACATTAACCCTGAAAAGCGACTGAGTAAAAAAGTTATCTGGTCGATTGTGACTATTGTCACTCTTAGCTTGGGTGGGCTTATCGCCGTAATCGCGCTGTCTTCCTCGCAGACCTCCTAGGGTTTTGTGGGAAACTTGACGCATGGCTAACCCTGTAAACCCGCCGCGTGGAATGCGCGACTTCCTGCCTGCCGAGAAGGCTAAGCGCGAGGCAGTACTCGCACTAATCAAGGGCACCTACGCGGCTCACGG
>JACCDN010532270.1_pt1 | contig 26222 bp, 19 predicted proteins | sample 7441691 | NCBI WGS metagenome assembly JACCDN01 (sample SAMN15323439, study PRJNA562643) | freshwater metagenome | isolation source: river surface water | place: USA:Blue River Watershed | collected 2017-08-16 | reverse complement strand
CCTCCCGCCCCCCCTTAAGAAGAGGGAGGAGACTGATCGCGCTTTGTAGATAAGCAGTCTGACCCCTCCCCCTTTCCAAGGGGGAGGTTGGGTGGGGGTTAACATGACACTCAACACTTGCCAGCCCAATGGCCAACCCCAATAATCCTCTCATTAAGTTTTTGATCCACCGAGGTCACCATGAACGCAACTGCGCCTGCACTCCCCCTCGATACATTGTGGGAATCCATTCGTAGCCAGACACGCAAGCAAGCCGAGCAAGAGCCTGTGCTGGCGAGTTTTTTATACGCCACCATCCTCAACCACGACACGCTGGAAGCCGCACTGAGCTTCCACCTTGCCAATAAGCTCGATAGCCCAGCGCTGCCCGCCATGCTGGTGCGCGAAGTGATTGAACAAGCCATGACTGCTGACCCTAGCATTAGCCAAGCGGTACGCGCTGATTTAATGGCAGTAAACGAACGCGATTCCGCCTGTTGCTCGCTGGTAACACCTTTTTTGTTTTTTAAAGGCTTTCATGCGCTCCAGTCTTATCGCATTGCCCACTGGCTGTGGACACAAGGCCGGAATTCGCTCGCCCTGTTTGTACAAAACCGCATTTCCAGCGTGTTTGCGGTAGATATCCACCCAGCCGCTAAAATCGGCAAGGGCATTATGTTTGATCACGCCACCGGTATAGTTATTGGCGAAACAGCGGTGGTGGAAGATAACGTATCCATCATGCAATCCGTTACCTTAGGTGGAACGGGTAAAGAACATGGCGACCGTCACCCCAAAGTCCGCAGTGGTGTGCTGATTAGCGCAGGCGCTAAGGTGCTGGGGAATATTGAAATTGGCGAATGCGCAAAAATTGGCGCGGGCAGTGTCGTTTTGAAAGATGTTGCCCCGCGAACTACGGTTGCCGGTGTACCAGCTCGTGAGATAGGGGCCAGCCCTTGCGTACAACCTGCCAGAGACATGGACCACCACATCAATCAATAGAGAGCTTTATACGACATAGCAAGCGATAGCAGTTCAAGGCAAAAATCACTAAAAAAGCGGAGTTAACACCGAGCGAGTGAGCATTCTTTAATGATTTGTAACGCCGCTATGTCGAGCGCAGTAGTCGTGCAAAGGTTTCTAATACCAAATAGCTCTCAGAATTTACTATTTTAAAAGCTAATTTTGGTTAACAGGCTAGACGCACACCGGTATTTGCCACATGATCGGCCAATTCCTTTTAAATATCCGCCCCAGCTATGCGCCGAATCTGTCTTGGTCTTACGCTTTTCGTTAGCCTCACCATTGGGTTCTCCTCTGCATTTGCGGAAGAGCCGGTTCTCATTGCTGTTAATGAAGATATTCCCGCCGATTACCGCCGCTTTTTAAATGGTCGCGATCCAGTAGATGTACAAGCCTTTAACACCGACGGTGCCCGCCGCGACATCATCGAACTCACGCTGCTTATGCAAGCACTCCACTTAGGCGGTTTCCGCAAACCGATTGAGCTTCGTATTGAACCGAGTTATTTACGTTTGTTACGCGGTGTGGCAGATGGCCGATTTGTTAGCTCCGGCGCACTCATGTGGAAAAATGACATAGATTTGCTGCGCACCAACCTACATGTGAGCCACCCGCTCGTGAAAGAAGGTGAGTTTGTGGTGGGGATTTACACCCCGCAAAAGAACATTGAACGCTTCAATAAGCTTTCAACTACTCAAATCAAAAAGCTGAAAGTAGTCACCAACTCCCAGTGGAAAAGCGATGTAGACACCCTTAAAAATCTGGGTTTTAGCAATATCACTTACTCGCCAAATTGGGTGAATATAACCCGCATGCTGGGGGCCGACCGCGCAGATATTACCCTCGCACCCTTCCAAACGACCGAACACATGACCATTAGCGTAGGGGATGTAACACTTTACCCAATCCAAGGGATTAAAGTCGCTATTTCAGGCTCGCGCCACTGGCCCATCAGCCGTAAACACCCGGATGGTGAAGCCTTCTATCAAGCCCTCGAAAGCGGCCTTGCACAACTGGAAATCAAAGGCACCATTGCCCGCGCCTACCGCGAATGCGGCTTCTTTCACCCGGATGTGGGCAGCTGGGTGTTGATGGCGCCAGATCGAAAATAACTCACCATTCCCACGCTCATACTCAAGCCGGCGCTGGAACTACCCTGCCCATAGCCCTCGTAGGGGCAAATTTCAGACATAAAAAGACCCGCCTAAGCGGGTCAAGAGTGCTACGAGGGAGTGAAAAAACTCAAGCTGTAGCGCGGCATGCACCGCACTACAGCTTAGGGAACGTAAAAGACTCTAAAGTCAGCCACTTGCAAATCCAGCGTTAACTTGCCGCCCGTGACTGTCAGGTTCTGCAAGCTCACGCGGTCCTGCACGTTCGCCACAGACCCCATGCGCGTTGCTGCAAGATTGATCTGCACACTGGTTTTTGCGGTCATATCTGTATTGAACACAGCCACAAACTTGCCGGCAGAAGTCACCATATCCCGCACGATGACACCGCTGGTTGAGCTGGCTGGGGCAACCTTCAAACTCGGCTGTGCGGGCCACGCGAGATAAGCGGCGTTAAAACGACGCAAATCTTGTGGAGCCCCCGTGTTGAAGGAGTTGCTGGAGAGGTAGCCAATCCAGTAAGGATCGGCGTTGGCGACACCTTTCACTTCCGCCAGCATGGTGTAAGGCGTGCTGCGCTCTACATCGCTAACGAAATAACCGAAGTGCCCGCTCATTGGCCAATTTTTGAAAGAGCCTTTGGTGTTATCTGTAGCAAAATCACCCGTTCCGTCGTCTTCATTCAACGGAAAGTGACGAACCAGCGCCATGCCTTTTTGGGTACTAAATTTTTGCAGCAGCGCCGGGTCTGCCATGGTGTATTGGCGACCGTACGGCATGGTCATAAACACACCTTCACCACTTTGATAACTCACCGGATCTGCCGGTGGGGTTCCGTGAGACATCTCGTCATAGGAACCCGTACCGGCGAACTGCGTATCAGTCGGCAAGTTCATGGCCGACAAGGTGGTTTCATAGCGTTTATCGGTAAGCCACGTCAAAAAGTTGATAGGGCTGTAACGATACTGCCAACGGCTATCGCCATTGATGATTGACCATGAATTGGTATCGTCGGTTACCACACGCGTATCGCCATAATTGGGTGCAGGAATGGGCAAACCTTCTTCGTGATAGCTGGTGAAAAGTACATCCGCATTACTCACACCATTGTTGCCCGCTTTACCTGCACGCAAATAATCGCGAATTGCCGTCAAATAGGCTTTGCGCTTGCTATTCCACCATGCGTAATAATCGGCGCGCAGGCTGCTGCTTGCACGCAGATCGGCTTTGGTGGGCGTAACCACATTGCGGTCTGCTGCGTAGCGGGCGCGGGTCGCATCGCTGAAGCTGATCGGCCATGAGCCAACCCGCGTGCGAAACCACACACCAGCAAAACCGGCAGTGTCTTTTAAATCCAACACGTTGGCAGCCACGAGTTTTTTCACATCAACCAACGCATTGGGATCACTGACATCCACACAGGCCGTTTCCGCCCAAGAGTAAGGCGTGTAGCGTTTTTCCACCCGAGTTAAGGGTTCGCAATTTTTCTGAGAACCATAACTTGGCATAAAGCATTTGGCTTGGGTTTGCCCCCATGGCTTTTTGCACTGGTAAGCCGAATCGAGTAGGTTTGACGCACAGAAACTGTTGCCCGCGACATCTTCACTTGGGCAGCTGGTGGTACTGAATTCACCTTCCCCCATAGCCCCGTAATATTCAAAGTAAGGCATAACCTCCAAACCATAGGTGGACGCCTTTTGAACCATCTCCGGCCAGAAAGCCACACGAGCAGAGTAATACCATTTGCTGCCGCCGTAACTGGAGGTGTTGATGCCTTGGTTGTGACCAAACTCCAGCAAGTCTTTGGTGAACACGTTGAAGCCCAAGACTTTGGAGAGCTTCATTTTGTATTCCAGCCAAGTGTTTGTGGTGGTGCCTGCGCTAGTGCCTGTGGCAGGGTTGCAAACGCCAGTGTTGGCGTAGGTGGCCGAGGTTGGATCGGTATTCACCACGCTATCGCCGCGTTGACAAAGCGCTGTGCTATCGTTCATTTCCTCGCGCCAGAAGGTACGTCTGTGCGGCAAATTGCCGGGGGGGTAATTAATCGCAAGGGCGGCGCTGGCGGTGTTGTTAACCGAATAGAGCCTCACCTGCCCGATAACCGCACCTTCATTAGTTGGGTTGCCATAGGGGTTAAATTGACCCACCGCTACCCAAAAACCATCGGCTGGCCCGTAGGGACGCTTGGTGTCTACTTCATTGCGCACCGCCGCCAAAGGTTGGAAGCGGTCATGCAAGGTGAAATAGAACCGGTAAGTTTTCCATTGATTGGTTAGCGGGTAAGCCATGGATTCCGGATTAGGGTAAGCATACTGCTCGCGGTTATCGCCAAGTTCTTTACCCGTTGCAACTGTACGTACCAAATCCGCTCCACGGTTTAAAAACACCATATGACGCGGGGCGTCGTCTGGGTAGTCAAACTCCAGTACATAGGCTTTACCTGCCACCAAACCTTTGTTTTTACCCACCAAAAACGCCGCATAACTCGCTTTCATACTTCCGGCGGTATTTTGTGGCGTGAGCATCAAGGCTTGACGCCCCAGAATCGTTGGCGTGGTAAAGGCGCCTGCGGGCTCCATTTGGGTTTCACGGGTGCCGGGTGACACGGGATCAAAGCTGTCTACCAGCGTCAAAGTGCCGAATTCAGGGTCGTTTTTGGTAGAACCAAGGCTCGATGCCACACTGGAGGAAGAACTCGAAATTACCGAGCTGCTACGAGAAGAACTGCTCGATAACGAGCTGCTTGAGCTCACAATTATTGAGGACGAACTTGAGCTGGATGAAGTTTTGGAACTTGAACTACTGCTCGCCACCGTACCTTTGGTGTACTGCAGCATCCAATCGTAGACGCTCATGTTATATGCATCACGCCCCGTCACTACCGCCGTACCCATTCCACTAAGATTGTACGTGCGCGTCCATCCATCGTGCCCTACGCCGGTGTAAACCGTGAGTTTGGGCGCTACGGGCGCAGGGCAGGCTTTCAGGCCGTTATAGGGTGAAGTTGCATGGCTAAACACCTGAGCAGTGCCGTCGTTTTCACCAAAGAATAACCAAGTAGGAACCTGCTTCCACATGCAAGGCGCGGGGCTGCTGGAAAAGCTGTAGAGGGTATCAATAGGTACCGCCGCTGCAATATCGCCGCCACTATAAGCTTCTAAGTAAGCAAAAAAGGGCCCGCCACCGCCGGAAATACCTGTCAAATAAATACGATTGGGGTCAATTTTGTAGTTGGCCTTGGCGAACTGAATGAATTTATCGACATCCGCCGCCGTACGGGTTTGCCAGTTCATTTGCGGCGCAAGCACGACAAACCGTTTGGAGGGATCCCACGCCCCCTGCGCGACCTGCTTAGGCAAGCCGTCATCGTCAATCAACTGGATATCCGTAGCATTCCCCGTTCCTGACTGACCATTCCCGTTCAGGTAGATAATGACTGGCCAACTAGACTGGCTGGCGTAATTTGCGGGGACATATTCGGCGTAACCCAAGCTCGCACAGTTACTGCCCTTGGCAATCAGTTTTTGCGCGTTAGGGGTGGGCGTTGTAATCGCTGGCGTGCACTTGTAAGGACTAGCGGCGGAACTCAAACTTGAGCTTGAACGACTGCTTGATGCCAAGCTAGTTAGGGAGCTGCTTGAAACAAAACTGCTGGACGTAGAACTTCTAGAGACGGAGGAACCACTTGAAAGCAAACTACTACTGGCAGAGCTTCTGGAAAGCGATGAACCGCTGGATAGCGCTGAACTTGATGTGGAGCTGGCTGACACTGCTGTCGAACTTACCTGGCTACTCATACTATTAGCCGCACTCGAAACCGCCACAGGAGCGGAGCTCTGCACAACTCCGGTTGAACTTGCTTGGCTAGTTGCCGCAACAGAACTCAAGGAGCTACTGGCCACAGAATTCGCCATGCTGCTCAATGAAACCTGGCTAGTTTGCGCCACTGAGTTTGCCGAGGAAGCTGAGCTTACTGGCCCACCTGATTGATCGCCTTGCACGGCGGTTGAACTAACGACCTGAGCGCTACTTGTACTGAATGGGTTGGTTGAGGGCGAGTTGCTTTGGTCTCCCCCAGCCCCGCCCCCACAGGCGCTTAGCAAAGCGCCAGACATAAGAAATACGCCCAACTTAATGGGTGATAAAAAACGAGGTTGCATTTGTCTCTCCTTGCCCCGTGGTCAACAGCGCGAATGCGCTGAGCCCAAGGCATATTTTTGTGAGCAGACAAACTAGCTAATGCCACTAAAACCGTCGTTTGAACTCGTGTATTACCTAAACCTGAACCTCAGAATGTGAACCACCTCCAAAAAAAAGCCCCGCGATCTTTGCAGGGCGTTGGGTGGTTTTACAGGTGAAACTATAGCGCTTCCAATTTGGCGTATTGCATTACCAACCGTTTACTACCTGCCGTGCTGAAATTGACTTGGATAACGGCGTTATCGCCCGATCCTTCAAAATGCAGAATCACTCCCTCGCCAAAAATTGCGTGTTTAACACGCTGCCCCAAGCGAAAGCCGGTGCCTTCGCCCGTGTCGTACATGGGTTGGCGGTTAGATGGTTGGGTATGGGCACGATTGAATGACACTGGTCTTGTTACTGCGGCTTTTAACCGCACCTCTTGAATGGATTCGGATGGGATTTCTTTAACGAAACGGGAAACCTGATTAAACGTTTCACTGCCGTATAAGCGGCGCGTTTCAGCATAGGATATATAGAGTTTCTGCATGGCGCGAGTTATTCCCACGTAGCAGAGGCGGCGCTCTTCTTCCAAACGGTCTGGGTCGTCGGCAGACATCTTGTGGGGAAACAAGCCCTCTTCCACTCCCGCCAAAAACACGAGCGGAAACTCCAGCCCTTTGGCCGAGTGCAGCGTCATTAATTGCACCGCATCTTCAAATTCGTCGGCCTGGGTTTCACCCGCGTCCAGCGCGGCTGTGTCCAGAAATTGTTGCAGAACACTGATCTCGTCGTTTTCATCATCTGCATCAAAGGCGCGGCAGGCGGTAATCAGTTCTTGCAAGTTCTCACCACGCGCCTGACCTTTTTCGCCTTTCTCACTTTGGTGGAATGCCAGCAGGCCGGTGTCATCAAGAACCTTTTGGGCGATTTGATCAAGGCCTAACACATTGCCGCGGACATCAATCTCATTGGCATCTTGCGCCAACTTTTCCACCAAAGTCAGGAAGCTCTGCACGGCGTTGCCTGCGCGTGCCGCAAACACACGATTGGCCAGCATTTTCTCCGCCGCGTGCCACAGCGAGCAACCTTGCTCGCGCGCAAAGGCGCGAATATCGTCCACAGTTTTACCACCAATGCCGCGCGTAGGCGTGTTGATAACGCGCTCAAAACCGGTGTCATCATGGCGATTGGCAATCAAACGCATGTAGGCCACGGCGTTTTTAATTTCGAGCCGATCATAGAAGCGTTGACCACCGTAGATTCGGTAGGAAATACTCTCGCGCAGCAAAGCCTCTTCCAACACACGTGACTGCGCGTTTGAGCGGTAAAGAATTGCGCAGGAGTTATTAGGGTTGCCCTTACGCACCCAATCCTGAATACGCTCAACAATAAACCGGGCTTCGTCCTGCTCGTTGTAGGCGGCGTAGAGCGAAATGGGTTCGCCCTTATCGTCTTCCGTCCATAAATTTTTACCCAACCGCCCAGAGTTATTGGCGATAACACCATTGGCCGCTAACAGGATATTTCCAGTGGAACGGTAATTTTGTTCAAGACGAATGGTTTGGGTGTGGCTGAAATCGGTGGTAAAGCGCTGGATGTTTTCAATCTTGGCACCGCGCCAGCCGTAAATGGATTGGTCATCATCACCCACCGCCGTTACGCAGGATTCTTTACCCGCAAGCATGCGCAGCCAGGCGTATTGCACGCTGTTAGTGTCTTGGAACTCGTCCACCAAGATAAACGGAAAGCGGTTGCGGTAATGCTCAAGAATATGCGGCTTGTTCAACCACAGTTCGTGGGCGCGCAGCAAAATCTCCGCAAAATCCACAGTGCCGGTGCGCTCGCAGTCGGCTTCATAGGCGCGATAAATCTGCAGCATGGTACGAATAAAAGGATCACCGGTCTCCTGAATGTGCTGAGGGCGTAAACCTTCGTCTTTTTGCCCATTGATATACCACTGCGCCTGCTTGGGCGGCCACTTGTCTTCATCAATATTCAGGTTTTGACTCACGCGTTTGATCATACGCAATTGATCGTCGCTATCCAGAATCTGGAAGTTTTGTGGAAGGCCGGCATCTTGCCAGTGCGCTTTCAGAATACGGTGTGCAATACCGTGGAAGGTGCCAACCCACATGTTGCGGGTATTTATGTGAGCATTGTTCTCGGAAAAGAGCTCATCCAAGCGCGCCCGCATTTCCCGCGCCGCCTTGTTGGTAAAAGTCACCGCCATGATGGAGTACGGCGAGAGCTGCTCAACCTGAATTAGCCAAGCGATGCGATGCACAAGCACGCGTGTTTTACCACTACCCGCTCCTGCGAGAATGAGTTGATTACAGGCTGGCGCCGAAACAGCTTCACGCTGGGCGTCATTAAGGCCTTGAAGGAGATGCGAGAGTTCCATGGTATATACACGAGAAGAATGAGATAGCGGGATTTTACTGGCTAAATGTACATATTGCTATGCATGAGGGAAATTGACGGATTGCGAAAGTCGAGGTGCCATCCAAAATTGGATTGCACCTTAATAATATTGTCCGGTATATAAGGCTATTGCCGCTCTGTGAGCGTTAATTTTTTGAAAAAATCCGACAATGTATTTTCCGACAAATCGGTAAGCTCGCCAGCATCAAAATACTTACCGTAGCAGGTTGGACAGCTTTCATACCAAATGTGTGGTTGTTTAGCATCGACCATCCTTAACATTTGACTGTTTGGGCAACACGGGCATTTTATTTTACCGAGTTCATTGTTTTTCTTACCAACCTCGTCACTACCTGTATCTATTCCTTTCGCAATTTGAACCATATCGTCCTGCTCAAATGCATCAACCCATAAACCTTTACATGATTGGCAACGCTCCACTTCTCCAAAAGGGGTTGATACCTGCTCCATGTTGTTCTGACATTTCGGACACTTCATTATGGTTTCCTCTTAGTTACACAAATTCAATTATATTTAAAATTTTAATAAGCTTTACTCGGCTGCGGCAAATCGGGCAACGAGGGTACGCTCAATTGCAATGCCGCTTGATAAACCTCCGCGCTTTTTTGCACATCGCCCAAACTCGTTAACAAGCGCGCCAATTCAGCATAGGTCTCAACATTTTTTTGCACCACCAAACTGCGTTGAAAATAGTCGCGCGCTAAACCCCACAGCTGGTTACGCAAATTCAAACGACCCAAGGCTCGCAATAAAAATGGATTTTGCGGGTAATATTTCAACCAGCTTTCTGCATTACTAATGGCGGAGGCGACATCCACGACACGCAAAATTCCATACAAATCGATGAGCGCATCGTCCCACGTTTTTGACAAGGTTTTACGCAACACAACTTCTGCCTCATGGTCTTGCAAGTTGTGAATTAAGGCCTGCGCGTAGGCCGCCACAACGCGAGGATTGCGCTGCAAAAAGCTGGGCACTTTTCCCCATGCTTTGCGTAACTCAAGCACGCGTTCGGAAATAGCTAAACGCTCCGCCGAGTCGTTCGCTTGCTTAAGTTGACCGATTGCAATCAAGGACTCCATAGCAAAAGTATCAGCAACTGAGCATACCTTATATTTTTTTACCAAGGGTGCGAGTTCGCTGAGCGCCAACCAATCGTTGCGGAGTTCATACAATTCGCGCAAACCATTTATCACCAGCGGATTTTTAGGCGCACGTTGCTGAAGCCCAAGTAAAATAATTTTTGCTTGCTCGTAACGAGCATCGCGAATTTCCATTTTGGCTTGTGCAACACCAATAGGTACAACAAAGGAGGGATATTTCTTCTGCGCGTCTTGCAAAATTTTTATCGCATCCTCCTGATCACCCATTTCATAACTGGCACGTGCCGCAGCCAAATAATTTACCAAGGGCGATTCAACTTTCGTTGCTGTGCGCAATAATTTTTTGCGCGCATGAACCCAATCGCCTGACAGAAAATCAATCATGCCACTGGCAGCGCGCTTGCTTGCACGCTCGGTAGTGCCAAATACAAAAAAATCTGTAAGACGCTGTGCAATAGACCAACTGACATGAACAAAGCGTGTAGCCAACCACCAAATCACAGCTAACGCCAAAATGGCAAAACACGCAAACCACAAGCTGGTTTCTACTGTTTTTTGGCCGAGAATGACGAGCACGTAGCCCGCGTCTGGCAGAATTACGCCGAATCCCCAAAGTGCTAAAAAAATTAAAACAATAACAAGGGCAATCAGTTTTTTCATTGACTGCCTCCGTGACGGCTAAACGCCAAACGGTCTTTTTGACGCAAATATTCTTTAACAAGAGCTGCTGAGCCAGAAAAATCGGGCAGTGGTTGCTGCACGTTATTTTTCTTAAGTTGCTCTAAATCGTTCAACACAATTTGGGCTTGATCATTTAATGGGTAGTAATCGCGAATCCAATTTTGTGCTTTATCCAAGCTGGCTTGGTAAACGTGTTGCTCTTCGCGCAGCAAACCGATTTGTGCTTGCTCTAACATCAAACGCAAATTTTGTTTCAAATACATTTGATCTTCAGGCGGAAGAATTGCATCTACACGACGACCTTGATCGCGCACACGCACGTAAGCGCTCAGTTTATGCCAAACGCGCTTACCCATATTTTTAACGCTTTGCCATAGGGTGGTATTAGCCGGTTCTTCACCTTGCTCCATAGCAGCAAGCGCTTCTTCATCTTCTTCAACCAGGGGTTCAATGAGTGGAATTGCTTCGATTTGTTGCGTGAGCGCCAACAATTGCAAATAAATACCTTCGCGGTCTACTTTGCTTGCAAGCTTCAAGGCTTCAATTTCTTCGCTCAGCTTTTTGCGCGCCGGAAACAAATCAGCATTTTGCATTTCAGCAAGCACGCTATTAGCAGACTGTGCTAAAGCCAACGAATTTGTGGCTTCATGTTCCATAAGAATTCGTTGATTAGCCATACGCAATAGAAAATCAACTTCTGCTAACTTCCAATCGTCGTGACTCATGTTGGTAAGCGCAAGAACCTTGGAGGATGTGCTATCCAAACGCTGCGTTAATTCAGTGACATCGCCCTGCACTTGCTTACTTTGCGCTGACAAATCTTCAGCAACTTTTGCTTCAAGCGCTTTGCGTTTTAATTCGAAGGACTGATTTTGTTCACGCAGTTCACTGCCCAACTTTTTAATAGCCTGGTGCTGGTACCACATGAATACCGAAACGCCCACCACCAAAAGCAGCAACACCAGCATAATCCATTGACCAATGCGCGATTTCGCAGGCTTCATTTTTGCTTGAGTCGGAATAGCTCGCGTTTCATCAGCCTGTGCCGAAGTATTCAGGTCACTCACAGTTGTATACCCTTATTAACGTGCGTTTAAAAAATATCAAATCCAAAAAAAAATAATCAACGTGCACTTCACCCTAGAGCGTACTCACGTTTTAAATCCAAAAGTCCCTGCAACATACTGGCTTCTGTTGCATTTTGTGCGGCAACTACCCGGGAAAACCCCGCCGCTTTTGCCAGCTCCAAGATGCGTTGGCTCGGCACAACCACATGTATGTTTAGCATGAGTTGGGCGGGCGAAACGGTCATCTGGCGTACAATCTTCTGTAAATTATCGAGCGCTTCACCACTGTGAAGTACCAATACCAAATTAGCTCTCTTTTGCGATAGTAACTGAGCTAACGCACTTGTGGATTCACTCGGCAACACTCTTTCGTAAAGCTCGCAATAGTCCACTTGCGCACCGCGCTCACTGAGCACCTCACCAATATGAGGCCGCCCACCCACGCCGCGAAAAATTAATATTTTTTCACCTGCTACTGATTGCAGCGCAGGTGATTGCAAGAGCGTTTCGCTGGTCATTGCACCCGTTTGCGATTGGGCCAAATCAGTGACGTTAAAACCGCGCTCTTGCAGTTGTTTAGCGGTTGTTTCGCCCACCGCAAAAAAATCTATCCCATAGGGAATTTGCGGCCAGTAGTTCTCCAACCATTCCACGCCATGTTCTACTGCATTTTGGCTAACAAAAATCGCTTTTCGGTAGAGGTCGAAATCCAGAATGCAATTTTTAACCGCTTGCACTTGGGATTCTTCGGTAACCGGTACAATTTCGAGTAATGATATAACGCTCGTTGTCGCACCTTGCGCACACAGGCGCTCTGCCCAAGGCTCAGCTTGTGCTCGCGGACGTGTTACAACAATGTGTAAACCGGATAATTCACCCATGCAGCTTCTGCCTGCTAGTCGGGGATGCCCGTGGCATAAACCTCGGCGAGAATTTTGTCAGCCCCTGCTGCGAGCAAACGGTCGGCAAGCGTGATGCCCATGGCTTCACCATCCGCGGCATTACCACGAATTTCATCGCTCAACATTTGCTTTCCGTCGGGCGAACCTACCAAGCCGCGCAGCCATAGTCCCTCGTCAGTGTGAACGGCATAGCATGCAATAGGCACCTGACATCCACCCTGCAAACGCCTGTTCATTGCGCGCTCGGCAATTACTTGCTGAGCGGTCAACTCGTGGTGCAAGGGCGACAGCAGCTCCTGAGTTGCGTCGTCATCCATACGACATTCAATACCCACCGCGCCCTGCCCACCCGCTGGCAGAGAAAAATCCACACTGATATACGAACGAATACGTTCACTTAGCTCAAGGCGAATCAAACCGGCCGCAGCGAGAATGATCGCATCGTATTCGCCGTTATCCAATTTTTGTAAGCGGGTTTGCACGTTGCCGCGCAGGAATTTTACGGTTAAATCCGGGCGCGCAGCCAGAAGCTGGCATTGGCGACGCAAGCTTGAGGTACCTACCACGCTGCCAGCAGGCAACTCGTCAAAATTATTGTATAGGTTCGAGACAAAGGCATCGCGCGCATCTTCACGCGGGCAAATCACGGATAACCCCAAACCTTGCGGAAAGTCCATAGGAACATCTTTCATAGAGTGCACGGCAATATCGGCCTCTCCGTCCAGCAATGCCTGCTCTAACTCCTTTACAAACAGCCCTTTGCCCCCAACTTTTGCGAGGGGAACATCCAAAATCTTGTCACCACGGCTGGTTAAAGGCACCAGTTCAATACTCAGGTCGGGGTGATGTTTAAGGAGTTCGGCCTTCACATATTCGGCTTGCCATAGTGCGAGCAAACTTTTACGGGTGGCGATACGCAGGCGGGCGGGAGCGGCGGACATAATAGATTTCGCTAACAACAGAATTGTGGCGAATCATACCAGAGCGGGCACCAGCAACCAATGAGGCCACCAAGTGGATTTCTTTATGACGTTGATAGCTTGATGGAACTCAAAAAAAACGCCAGGACGCTGCCTGGCGTTTTGTGAACAAGGCGCTTAGCTTAAGCTTGGCCCGCCAATTGGTAGTGCTTACCTTGGGTATTGGCGATCATTTGTTTCATCAATGAACCCACAAGCATACCTACTAAGGCCGCGATCAAGCCGGCCAATTGCGCTGGGAATACTTCGCCATAGCCCGTTGCCATAAACGCGACCCAGAAAATCAAACCAAGCGCAATAGAGAAAATAGCGCCTTGTGTCGTTGCGCGCTTCCAATACAAACCAAATACCAGCGGAACAAAAGCACCTACTAAAGTCACTTGATAAGCACTAGAAACCATTTCATAAATCGATGTCCCTTCCAATGCAATTGCATAGGAACAAACCGCAACACTGAACAACAACACGGCGATACGCATGGTGCGCAATTCTTCTTTATCATTAATGCGTGGGAAAAATTGCCGCCAAATATTTTCAACAAAAGTTACTGAAGGCGCGAGCAACGTTGCAGACGCTGTTGACTTAAGTGCAGATAAAAGCGCACCGAAAAATATCACCTGCATTATAAACGGCATGTGTTCCAACACGAGCGTTGGAATAACTTTTTGCGGATCTTCTGAAATTAATTCCTGCGCTTTTTCCGGCATAATGATCAATGCACTGGTCACCAAAAACATGGGGACAAACGCAAATAAAATATAACTAATACCACCAATAATAGGCCCGCGAGTCGCAGCCTTTTGGTCTTTTGCGGACATTACGCGCTGAAACACATCTTGTTGAGGAATTGAACCAAACATCATCGTAATAGCAGCAGCAACAAAGAACATGACTTCGCTCATACTGGGTTCTGGCAAGAAGCGGAACAAATCTTTGCTTTGCGCAAGCTCAATCACTTTTCCTGCGCCACCCGCCAAATCTGCCGCTACAAATGCAATGATTGATAAACCTACAACCAAAATGATCATCTGCACAAAGTCTGTAACCGCAACTGACCACATACCACCGAAGAGCGTGTAAGCAAGAATTGACGCCGTACCGATCATCATACCGACAGAAACACTGATTGCACCCGCCGACAATAAATTAAACACCAAGCCCAATGCAGTAACTTGCGCAGATACCCAACCGAGGTAACTCAAAATAATGGCGATAGAGCAAATAATTTCCACGGTGCGGCCATAGCGCTCGCGGTAATAATCGCTAATGGTTAACAAGGTCATTTTGTAGAGCTTGGCGGCGAAAAATAACCCCACCAAAATCAAACAGGTGCCCGCACCAAAAGGATCTTCAACAATACCGTTTAAGCCAGACTCCACAAAACGCGCTGGAATACCCAGCACCGTCTCTGAACCGAACCAGGTTGCGAAGGTAGTGGTAATCACCATAATCAAAGGTAAGTGGCGACCAGCAATGGCGTAGTCGGTAGTATTTTTTACACGCTTTGCGGCCCATAAACCTATGGCGATAGTGACCAGCAGATAAAGAAAAACCAAGCCTAGTAGCATGATGGAACCAAACCTCCGGAAAATAGATTTTCGTAAATAATGCGCTCCACGGTAAAGCTCCCATTTCAATAGGCACAACGCCTTCTGAACGAAGGGCGTTTGCGATACAACATTATGAATGGAGAAAAGCCAACCTTCAGAACGAAGGGACAACACGCTTGTTATTCGACTTATTTGCAAAAATTTTACCAACGCGACTAGTGCTGGCGAAAAATTCCAAAGCGCTTAAGACGCGGCATTTTAAAGAGTTTTGCCCAGCAAAATCCAGCTTTGCGCCGCGAAATCAGGCAATTGAAAAAAATGATAGGATAAAAACAATTTGACCCCGATGAACGGGGTCAAAAGCAGAGCAGCTACATAGCCTAAGTGTTCTTAAATGGGGCGGCCGCCATAATCAGGGCTAGGTTTTTTTGGTGGATCTGCAGTCACGTTGGCAGGCACTTCGTTAATCTTGCCACCGCGCGCCAAAAAGGCTGCAATCTGGTCTTCCAATTCGTCGCGAATCTTCTGACGTGATGCAATACTAAAATCTTCCAGCGCTTCTACAACCGCTGCTTTACTGCTTGCGCTGTAGCTAGCCTCATCACTCTCTAATGGCTCATCATCGGTGTCTTCGGCTTCACCATCTTCAATAGGCTCTTCGATTTCGTCTTCTTCGTTAATGAGATCGTCACTCATACTTTCACCTGCATGTTCATTTTTCACTAATTATATCGACACGACTAGATCAACCTAAGGACTTGAGCCTAGTGCCAACTCTCAACCTCGATCTTCGCTCTAGTATATAGCCCACACTCTGCGCTACGTCACGGGGACTCTACTAAATTTTTAGTCTTTTTTATCTTGCGGTCAACGGGCAAGATCAGCAAAGCGAACCTGTACGTCATTACTACCCAAGTGTATGGGCCGCATTTTACTGTTCCAAGCGACAAGCGCAATCGGCGATTTATAAAACTTAACCAGAAACCCAAAATAAAAATAAAAAGGTGTTTTTAGCTGCACAACGGCGCTCGCTTTTTACACAATACTGCCACTAAAACACACAGATTTACTAAGCCTACTCAAATCACGGGCAAAAAAAAGCGCACTTCGAAGTGCGCTATTTATGACTGTGAAATTAAATTGCCTCTGGGCCGGTTTCGCCCGTACGAATACGAATGATTTCTTCCAGTGGTGCAATAAAAATTTTACCGTCACCAATTTTGCCAGTATGCGCAGCCTTGCTGATAGCCTCTACAGCTTGCTCAACCATTGAATCATCTACCGCTAACTCAAGTTTCACTTTTGGCAAAAAATCTACAACATATTCAGCGCCACGATACAACTCCGTGTGGCCCTTTTGACGCCCGAAGCCTTTTACTTCAGTTACGGTCATGCCGGTAACGCCAACTTCTGAAAGTGCAGTACGCACATCATCTAATTTAAAAGGTTTAACAACAGCGGTTATTAGTTTCATTGTTTGTTCCTTTGTTTATGGTCTCATGAGTGTAGCGCTTTTGTTAAAAGAACGCCCAAATTGTCTTCTTCAAACTGGTTCAAAAAAACCTAAGATACACCTTAGCTCTAGGAAAAGCACCTGTCCTTAGTTCACAAAGCGGTTGCCCTTTGCCCTCGCTGCAACAGCCTTTTCCTATGCTGTCTTTCGAAACCCTTTGCTCGTTGCTGAGCAGGGGTTTGGAGGGTTAAAAAAAGCCCCTTGGTAAATCACAAGGAGCTTTTTTTCATACCGTCAACTCAAGATTAAGAATGGTAAGCACGCTCGCCGTGCTCAGCAGTATCCAAACCTTCAGTTTCAACTTCTTCAGTCACACGCAGACCGATGATTACATCAACCAGCTTGTAGGCGATGAAGGATACAACACCAGACCAGATGACGGTTATTGCAACTGCTTTGGCTTGAATCCAAACTTGAGCAGCAATACCTGGTGATGCATTCCATGTGCCTGCAACATAATCAAATACATCTGTACCACCAAGATCTGGGCTGTTGAATACACCAGTCAAGAGTGCACCCAAGATACCACCGATACAGTGAACGCCGAACACATCCAAGCTATCGTCGTAACCCAACATTGCTTTGAGTTTCAACACAGCGAGCATACAGACGAAACCACCGATCAGACCAATTACAATACTGCCCATTGGACCCACCCAACCGCACGCTGGAGTGATCGCAACCAAACCGGCAACAGCACCAGAAGCAGCGCCTAACATGGTTGGTTTACCACGAATTGCCCACTCACCGAAGGCCCAAGCCAATACTGCGGCGGCAGTTGCCAAGAAGGTGTTGATGAACACTTGAGCAGCAAAGCCGTTAGCTTCGAGGTTAGAACCTACGTTAAAGCCGAACCAACCCACCCACAGCAATGCGGCACCAATCATAGTAAAAGGAACACTGTGCGGAGCAAGAGATTGAGTACCGTAACCTTTACGCTTGCCGAGCATCAAACAACCGACCAAACCTGCAATACCCGCGTTGATGTGCACTACAGTACCACCCGCAAAGTCCAAGGCACCCATTGCAAACAAGTAACCAGCACCAGCAGTAGCAGCATCAGCAGCTTCTTTAGTGGTGTAAGCATCTGGACCCGCCCAGAACCAAACCATGTGCGCAATTGGCAAGTAGGCGAAGGTGAACCACAACACCATGAACACCAACACTGCAGAGAACTTCATACGCTCGGCGAAAGCACCTACGATCAAGCAAGGTGTTAGAGCGGCAAAAGTCATTTGGAATGCGGCGTAGAGGTATTCCGGAATGTAGACGCCTTTGCTGAAGGTAGCTGCGGCCGTCAAATTACCAGCTGCGTCCAGCATCCCCTTCAGGAACAAGCGATCCAAACCACCGATAAAAGGGCTGCCGGAAGTAAACGCCAAAGAGTAGCCGTAGATTGCCCATAGAATTGCAATCAAACAGAAGGTTACGAAAATTTGCATCGACAGTGACAATACGTTCTTCGCACGCACCATACCGCCGTAAAAAAGTGCCAAACCTGGAAGCACCATGAACAATACCAACAAGGTACTGGTCAGCATCCAAGCAATATCACCTTTATTAAACTCAGGCGCAGCAGCAGGTGCGGCTTCCTCAGCTGGAGCCGCGGCAGCAGCGTCGGCCGCCGGTGCAGCAGCTTCAGCAGCAGGCGCTGCAACTTCGGCGACTTCGGCGGCTAGACTACTGGATGACGCGGCATCTTGTGCGAACACACTACCTGCCCCCAATACCAGGGCGAAAATGCCCAACATAAATACGAGCTTGCGGCTCATTTCTATAAATTTATTCACGGGAAATACTCCTAAGTGATTATGTGATACAGCGGTTTACCCCGGTTTGTATCTGTTATTGGTTTAAAGTGCTTCTTCGCCAGTCTCGCCAGTACGAATACGTACAACCTGCTCAAGACTTGACACAAAGATTTTCCCATCGCCAATTTTGCTGCTGTTGGCGGCCTTGGTAATAGCTTCAACCACGCGGTCAACTTCAGCGCCGGCCACAGCGATTTCCACTTTGGTTTTTGGCAGGAAGTCCACCACATACTCCGCACCACGGTAGAGCTCAGAATGTCCCTTCTGACGACCAAAACCCTTCACTTCTGTTACTGTCATCCCATGAACCCCAATCTCGGACAATGCTTCACGCACTGCATCGAGCTTAAAAGGCTTAATGACTGCTGTTACTAACTTCATTCTTGTACTCCTCAAAAAATCCTGCACCCAAAGGGCAGAAAGCACCGGAAATACCACTTAATTAAAGATGGAATCCACAAAAGCCGCACCATCAAGCCCCGTTGGACTCAGTTTGGAATACGCCTTTATATTCATGGGCAGTTTTGCATATTGCAGGCCAATTAAAACTTATTCTTATAATTCAAAGACCTAGACGATAAACAGACCACCATCTGAGGCTTGTAGCAAAGCCTTTTTAGATAAAGAGCACCAATTTGACGCATTGATGCGTGCGCATAGCACCAAGTTGGTGTCAAATTGAACACGGTTGAGCAATAGACAAGTTTAATGGACGAAAATGACACCTAAATCAGCACGAATTGGAGGATGCCCTGCAACCCTTTTGTTATGAACTCAAACAACGTGACGCCCAGGCTTGCTAGCAGATAAACTGCACCAAACTTTATCGAGGAACCAACATGATTAGCCAACTAGCTCAACGTTTAAGCCAGGAGCTGCAAGATGCCCTTCCTCTCATCAACGGCCTAATCCCTAAAAAAGAACTACAAATAGGCTTACAGTCTGCACTGGCCAAGTTAAATTTGGTTACGCGCGAAGAATTCGATGCACAAACTGCCGTACTTCAGCGCACCCGTCAAAAGTTGGAGGCACTGGAGCTCCGCTGCGCCGAAATGGAGCAAATCTTAAACAAATTAGGTGAGTAAGCTGCTATTTTGCTTTCCTTGGCGAAGTTGGTTATATTTGCCAGCTGATTATTGAACCCATAGGTGGCTAGGAGCCGCTCACTCTTGTAAAGGAATACGCATGTCACTCGCTATTGTTTATACACGCGCAAAATTGGGGGTTAACGCCCCACTCGTTACCGTTGAAGTTCACCTCTCCGCAGGGCTTCCCAGCTTATCCATTGTTGGCTTGCCCGAAGCGGCCGTAAAAGAAAGTAAGGATCGCGTACGTAGCGCCATCTTAAACAGCCACCTCGAATTTCCAGCCCGCCGTATCACTGTCAACCTTGCGCCTGCCGATTTACCAAAAGAGGGCGGCCGGTTCGATTTGGCGATTGCCTTAGGCATTCTCGCCGCCTCTGGCCAAATCCCCGTTGCATCCTTAAAACACTATGAATTTTTAGGCGAACTCGCACTTTCCGGTGACTTACGCTCTGTCAGTGGCGCCTTACCTGCAGCGCTTGCGTGTGCTGAACAGGAGCGTGAATTAATTATTGCCAACCAAAGTGCCAGCGAAGCGGCCTTGAGTACCTCATCGCGCGTTTTTGGGGCCAAAAGTCTTTTACAGGTTTGTGCACATTTGCACGAGCGTGAGCATCTGTTCCAAGCACAGCCTCCGGAAGCCTTGGATTTGGAACATCTCACCGACATGCAAGATGTTAAAGGCCAAGCACAGGCAAAACGTGCGCTGGAAATTGCCGCAAGCGGCGGACACAATCTGTTATTTTTTGGCCCGCCGGGAACTGGAAAAACCATGCTGGCCAGCCGCTTGCCCGCCATTTTACCGCGCTTGAGCGAGCGCGAAATGTTAGAAGTTGCAGCAGTCTATTCGGTTGCCGCGCAATCACATCATCAATCATGGCGAACCAGGCCTTTTCGTGCACCACACCACACAGCATCTGCGATTGCGTTGGTCGGAGGTGGGAGCAATCCCAAACCGGGGGAAATTTCGCTCGCGCATTGCGGCGTACTTTTCTTGGATGAACTGCCCGAGTTCCATCGCCAAGTATTGGAAGTTTTACGCGAGCCTTTGGAAAGCGGCGAAGTCAGAATTTCACGCGCAAAAACACAAGCAACTTTTCCCGCGCGCTTTCAGCTTATCGCGGCCATGAATCCATGCCCGTGTGGATATTTCGGAAACAACGATGATCGCTGCCGCTGCACACTTGATCAAGTGCGCCGCTACCGCGACCGCATTTCTGGGCCGATGCTGGACAGAATCGACATGCACGTTCCTGTGCGCGCACTTAAGCAAGGTGAATTGCATGTAAAAAGCGACGGCGAAAGCAGCAGTTTAATTCGCGGCCGCGTGGAAGAAACCCGCGCACGTCAAATTGCTCGACAAGGCAAAGCGAATAATTTGCTAAGCGCACCTGAGCTGGAAAAATATTGCGAATTAAAAGACGCCGATAAAGCCTTATTGGAGCACGCAATTCACAAAATGGGCTTATCAACCCGCGCTTACCATCGCGTATTAAAAGTGGCGCGTACGCTGGCCGATATGCAAAATAAAGCACAACCTGATACGGAAAATATTAGCGAAGCATTGAGTTATCGAACTCTTGATCGCCAATGAAAGCATCTTCATCAACACCTGCATGATAGCGTTCGAGCGTTGCACAAACCTCTTCGAGCGATTGCGGCGGCGCAAAATAATAACCTTGCATTTGGTTGCAGCCCGTTTCTTGCAACCAACGCTTTTGCTCAAGGGTTTCAACACCTTCCGCCACCACAATTTTCCCAAGGTTGTGCGCAAGGTTGATCATCGCTGCCACCAAACGACGATCACTGGAATTACGCTGCAATTCAGTCATCAAGCGCGACGCTAACTTTACCGAGCTAATGGGTAAGCGCTGCAAATGCAAGAAAGATGAACTCCCCGTACCAAAATTATCTAACGCAAAATTAATTCCAAAGAATGCCAAGGGCCGCATACATAAACTGACTAAATCAATGTTTTCCATGAACGATGATTCACTTAACTCAAACTCTACATCACCCGCTTGAATATCAAAGTCTTCAAAAATACTGGCAATTTCTTGCACCAAACGCTCATCTTTAAATTGGCGCATGGAAATATTAATCGACATGGCAATAGTATTGCCAAAACGATTATGAATTAGTTTTAAATCGTTACAAGCTTGGCGGATTGCCCAATACCCAATGGCGGTAATCAATCCGGTATCTTCTGCGGCTGCAATAAAATCGCTCGCGTTCAATACACCCAATTCGGGGTTATCCCAACGCAGAAGAGATTCCACCGCAACCACTTTTTGCGTTTCAACATCCACACGCGGTTGATATTGCAAAAAGAATTGGTTTTTCTTTAGCGCTTTGCGTAGGTTGGCTTCCATGCGCAATTGGCGGCGAACATTTTTATTCATTGCATCGGTAAAAAAACAAAAACTGCTGCCCTCTTCTTGCTTGGCTTTGTACATCGCCATGTCGGCATTTTTTAACAGGCTATCTGCATCGCGCCCCGCTTGCGGGTAAATCGCAACACCAATGCTACAACCCACCACCACTTCATATCCGTTAATTTCCGCGGGCTCCGATAAGAGCGCAATAATTTTTTCCGCGATGTGCGCAACATCTGTGTGGCTTTCTATATGCGACAGGAGGAGGGTGAATTCGTCGCCCCCCATACGCGCTACCGAATCACTGCGGCGCATGCATGCACTCAAGCGCTCAGCGCAAATACGAATGATGGCATCGCCTGCATCATGACCAAAATTATCATTGACTTGCTTGAACCCATTGAGATCGATAAATAACAATGCGAAAGAGGTTTTGTCGCGATTTGCTAAATGAATTAAATGTTCGAGGCGATCACGAAATAAAATTCGGTTAGGAATATCGGTGAGCTGATCGTAATGGGCAAGGCGCGCTAAATATATTTCCGTTTGCTTGCGCTCAATCGCGTAGCGCAAAGTGCGCTCTAATAATTGAGTGTCAATTTGTCCTTTGATGAGATAATCCGAAGCGCCGTTGCGTATCACATCGCGGTCAACTTCAATTTCCATTTCATCCGTCATGATAACGATTGGTGTTTTGTTGGCTTGTACTTTAACGCTGTTAAGCAAATCGCGTGCACTTAAATCGCCCCAATAAAAATCCAGCAGCACAACATCAAATTCGCCCGATAAAATTTTTGACGCAGCCGTATCCAGCTGGTCACACCAAACCAGTTGATAGTTGACGTTGCGCACATGAGAAAGAATGTCTGCAATAAGCAGATACTCACCGTGCTCGCGATCAATAAATAGAATCTTTATGGTTCTTTCCATAAACTCGTAGGCCATATCCTCACATTGCTTGGCAACCCTTTGAACAGGTTGAAGCGAAGTATCCGACGTTTTTTTGAGCTTGTTCCCTAGAACTCTACACGCTGCCACGGCGATAATAAATAACATCCGCTTACATATAACAAACGAAGACACTTAAATTATTTTTAAAAGTATAGGTTATAAAAACGAATAATTGCATCGACGGCCGCCGTTGTTACAATAGCGCCCCCTCGCCTCCTCTGACAGCAAACCAACGTGACTCAACTAAACGCCCGCCAACAAGAAGCCGTACTCTATATCGACGGCCCATGCCTTGTATTGGCCGGTGCGGGCAGCGGTAAAACCAGCGTAATTACGCGCAAAATTGCCTACCTCATTCAAAAGTGCGAGATCCCGGCGCGCCACATAGCGGCCCTTACCTTTACCAACAAAGCCGCGCGCGAGATGAAAGAGCGGGTGAGCAATCTGGTTCGTGGTAGCGAGGCCAAAGGGCTTACAGTCTCCACTTTCCACAATTTGGGTTTGAATATCATTCGTCGGGAATACAAAAGTCTTGGCTTCAAGCCCGGCTTTTCTATCTTTGATGCGGAAGATGCGCGCTCCCTGCTTAAAGAATTGATGCTCAAAGACGGCGATCTCGACAGTGATCATTTGAATCTAGTGCAAAGCCAGATTTCCAACTGGAAGAATGATTTAATCACCCCCAAGCGCGCGCTGGAACTGGCACAAAGCCCCGGTGAACAAACTATCGCGCTCGTCTATCAGCAATACAATCAAGCCTTGCGTGCTTACAACGCGGTAGATTTTGATGATTTGATCCTAATTCCCGTGGACTTATTTCGGCAGCATGAGGAGATTCTCTCGCGCTGGCAGAAAAAAATTCGCTATCTATTGGTCGACGAATACCAAGACACCAACTCAAGCCAATATCTATTGGTTCAACTTTTGGTAGGCAACCGCGGCGCACTTACCGTCGTTGGCGACGATGACCAGTCTATTTACGCCTGGCGCGGCGCACGGCCAGAAAACATGGCGCAGCTCAAAGTCGATTACCCCCAACTGCGCGTCATCAAACTCGAGCAAAACTACCGCTCCACCAGCCGAATATTGCGCGTTGCAAACCATTTGATCGCCAACAACCCACACGAGTTTGATAAAGCACTGTGGAGTGAAATGGGGTTGGGCGACCCCATCCGTGTTGTGCGCTGCGCGAATGAGGATGCGGAAGCTGAGCGCGTAGCCACAGAAATTTTGACCCAACGGTTGCGCAAACAAAACAAATTCCGTGATTACGCGGTTCTCTATCGCGGCAATCATCAATCTCGCCTGCTAGAAGTAAAACTGCAGCAACACCAAATTCCCTACAAAATCAGCGGCGGCTCGTCTTTTTTCGCGAAGACAGAAATAAAAGACATCATGGCTTATTTGCGGTTGCTGGTTAACCCTGACGATGACAACGCCTTTTTGCGCATCGTAAATACACCGCGCCGCCAAATAGGCACTAGTACGCTGGAGGCATTGGGCAGCTACGCTAGCCAACGCCACATAAGCTTATTTGCCGCGCTTGATGAAGTGGGGCTGCAAAGCCATATCCCAGAAAAGAATCTTGAACGCCTTCTGCGCTTTTCTCATTGGATGAAGCAAGTTGCTATCAATTGCACGACCAAAGACCCCATAGGTGGCGTGCGTGAAATGATCGATGACATCGATTATGTGGGTTGGATGCACCAGAATTCGCCCAGCAGCAAGGCTGCCGAAAAGCGTATCGAAAACGTGTTTTATCTCGTCGAATCCCTTCAAAAAAGCTTGGATAAAACAGCGGATGACGATGAGGATGATGAAAAGCGCATCCAAGACGCCATCGCCAAACTCGTACTGCGGGATTTGCTCGAACGCCAAGAAGAGGAAGATGAAAGCGATCAGGTTCAGCTAATGACCCTCCACGCCTCCAAAGGCCTGGAATTTCCACATGTGTTTATGGTGGGTATGGAGGAAGACTTGCTACCGCACCGCAACAGTATCGACGACAACAATATAGAAGAAGAACGCCGCTTAACTTACGTTGGTATCACTCGCGCCCAAAAAACGCTCACAATGACCTTGGCGGGCAAGCGCAAACAGTTTGGCGAGCTCAGTGAAACCGCCCCAAGCAGGTTTTTAGATGAATTGCCAAAAGAAGATGTAGAACATGAAGGTTTTGGTGAAAGCAGCCCTGAAAAAAATACCGCGCAGGGAAAGGAAACGATTTCCAGCCTTTTGAACTTGTTCGACTAGCCAAATTCGAGTTGAAAAAAAGCCAGCTCAAGGCTGGCTTTTTTGAACATGGACGTTTATTTGCTTCCATCCACCATATATTTAACAGCGCCTTTAATTTCATCATCTGTACAGGCTGCACAAGTACCTTTTGCAGGCATGCTGTTAAAACCACCAATCGCGTGGGTATAAAGAGTATCCAGACCTTTAGCCACACGGGGGGCCCAATCAGCTGCGTTGCCAAACTTGGGAGCACCCAAAACACCTGCGCCATGGCAGGTCGCACAAACGCTTGAGTAAAGATCCTTACCTGATTTTGGGCCCGCAGACGCTGGCGCAGCCGGCGCAGCAGCACAGGGCTCACCCGACATACAAACCTTACCCACAGGCGCAATGCGTTCTTTAACCGTATCGACGGCTTTGCTCTCGCTGTAGGCAACTCCAGATGCAGCTACCAAGCCGGCAACCATCAACATTCCTAACAATTTCTTCATTGGGATCACGGTTTTTTCCTCTATCGATATTCTGTACGCGACTGAAGCGCATCTGTAATTGCTGCTGATATTCAGCGGCTCCCAGCCATTATAGCCAAAAGCCTTGACGATTGCTCACACCTGTTTCTAGCTAAATGTCAGTCTAACGGTGCATTCGCAGTCCCGTTTTGATCTGGATCGCCTCAATGCTATGCTTAGGCCAATAATAAATTTCGGAATTCAGCTCCATATGGAATACGCAGAAGTCACCTTTACGGCTTACCTCAGTGCCGCCATTGTTTCCACCCTACTGACTATCACTTACTTATATCAGTTTTGGCAGCAGCAACGCGGTCGCGCTTTTGCGGTTGCGGCCGCGATTAACACCTTTCATTTGGCGGCGATTGCGTTCTCATATACAGACCACCATCTAACCACCAACTGGCTGTTATTTATTGAGTGCTTGCATTACAACATTTGGGTCTTGGCAATTGCCTTGAGCCTACGCAAACATAGCCAACAACAGGAATTTCCGCGCAGCCTTCAAATTTTGTTTGGAATAGGATGGCCGTTGACCGGGCTTATATTTGCCCTAGCCTTCACCAATAACAACACCATATTTGCCTTTACGCCTTGGATCGCCTTGGTGCTCGCCGTTATTAGCTTGGTCAGCGTTGAACAGCTTTATCGTTACGCTGCCAATAATGACCGTCAAATCAAATTATTGTGCATGAACTTGGGCGCAGTTTTTATCTATGATG
>JACCDN010886823.1_pt1 | contig 26225 bp, 28 predicted proteins | sample 7441691 | NCBI WGS metagenome assembly JACCDN01 (sample SAMN15323439, study PRJNA562643) | freshwater metagenome | isolation source: river surface water | place: USA:Blue River Watershed | collected 2017-08-16 | reverse complement strand
GGATATTTCCATGTCACCGCGCTGCCGGTTTCCACCTGAGTCCAGCTCACCTTGCTGTTCCGTCCTTGGCACAAAGCGCGCTTGGTGACGAAGTTATAGATGCCGCCTTTGCCCTCAGCGTCGCCGGGATACCAGTTTTGCACGGTCGAATATTTGATTTCGGCATCGTCCAGCGCGACCAGCTCAACCACGGCGGCGTGCAGCTGATTCTCGTCGCGCATCGGCGCGGTGCAGCCTTCGAGATAGCTGACGTAGCTTCCCTTGTCGGCGACGATTAATGTCCGTTCGAACTGCCCCGTATTTTCCGCGTTGATACGGAAATAGGTGGAAAGCTCCATCGGGCAGCGCACGCCTTCGGGGATGTAGACGAACGTGCCATCGGAAAAGACCGCGCAATTGAGTGTGGCGAAATAATTGTCGTGCATCGGCACAATTTTGCCGAGATATTTGCGGACGAGATCAGGATATTCCTTAATCGCTTCCGAAATACTGCGGAAGATAACGCCAGCCCGCTCCAATTCCGCGCGGAAGGTCGTCGCGACTGACACGCTGTCAAACACGGCATCAACCGCGACGCGGCGTTGGGGCAAGCCACCATCTTCGCCGCCTTCGACACCAGCGAGCAACTTCTGTTCGGCAATCGGAATGCCCAGCTTTTCGTAAACGCGCAGGATTTCGGGATCGACCTCGTCCAGTGAATTCAGCTTTGGCTTCGCCTTGGGCGCGGCATAATAATAAGCGTCCTGATAATCGATGGGCGGGACATTGAGCTTGGCCCAATCTGGCGCTTCCATCGTCTTCCACATGGCAAAGGCTTTAAGCCGCCATTCGAGCATCCATTCGGGTTCATTCTTTTTTGCTGAAATGAAGCGGACGGTATCTTCGTTCAGGCCCTTGGGCGCGAAATCGGTTTCGATGTCCGACGACCAGCCATGCTCATAATCAGCGACCTTTTCGGCGGCATCCCATGCAGCCTTGTCTTTGATCTCAATATCGTCGGTCATCGCGTCAGTCCTGCCAAATTGATTTGCGCAAGCGCACCGCGCACAGCGTTGTTGACGACGGGCCAATGCGATTGGACGTGGCAGCTGCCTTCTTTCGCACAATGCTGGCCCAAGGCGTGCTTATGCGTATCGCAGCACGCGGTCATCGCAATTGGGCCTTCGACAGCCTCAATAATATCCGCCAGATTGATGGCCGCCGCAGGACGGGCAAGCGTGATGCCACCGCCCGTGCCACGTGCCGAACGCAAAAGGCCTGCCTTGGTCAACATGCTCACCAGCTTTTGAGTCGTGGGCAGCGCAAGGCCGGTTTCGGTCGCAAGGTCCGTCGCAGATACGCGCGCAGAGCCGCAATGGCGCGAAGCCGCGCTCATAACCACCACTGCATAATCTGCCATATTCGACAAACGCATAACAACGTCCCTAATCAGATAAATTTACTCCGATTGGGGGCAGATGGTCCTTTTATCGGCGGAAATCAACCCAGAAAGGACACGATATCGCGGTAGTTTTCCTTGCCCAGCCGCATGCGCTTTTGAACATTCACGATATTTTATGGGGTTAAGCCGCCTTATTTCCGTAATTTGCCGGCGACGTAGCTTTCCAATTTCTGGGTTTCTTCAGCAGAAAAACGCAGGCCGAGCTTGCTGCGCCGCCACAATATGTCGCTTGCGGAGCGCGCCCATTCTTGGCCGATCAAATAGTCGACTTCGCGGGCATACAGTCCGTGGCCGAAATGCGTGCCAAGATCTTTGATTGTGTTGGCATCGGCCAGAATCGCTCGCGTCAGCGTACCATAGCTGCGCACCCAGCGATGGGTGAGCGACGCCGGCAGAAACGGGTATGCGCGCTGCAGTTCATCCGCCAAGTCATCGGCGCCATCGGTCGGAAAGTCGCCACCCGGAAGCGGCTGTTTGAGGGTCCAGCTTCGTCCATCAAGAACGGGCATATATCCAGCAAGCTTTTTGACGGCGCTTTCTGCCAAGTGGCGGTATGTTGTAATTTTGCCGCCGAAAACAGACAGGATCGGCGCTTGCCCGTCAGCATCAACGTCGACTTCAAAATGGTAACCACGCGATGCGGTTTCGGGCTTGCCCGACCCGTCATCGACCAGCGGACGAACACCGGCATAGCTGTATATAACGTCTGCCGCAGTGATGGTTTGTTTGAAATATGCCCCAGCGGACCCGCAGATATAATCGATTTCCTCGGGCGTCGCGAAAACATCGTCGAGCGAACCTTTGTGATCCGCATCGGTCGTGCCGATCAGGGTGAAGTCATCCTCATACGGAATGGCGAAGAAGATCCGGCCATCGGGGTTTTGGCAGAAATAGGCCTGCGGCGTATCGAACATTTTGCGCACAACAATGTGCGACCCGCGCACAAGCCGGATAGTCTCCGCTGCGTTGCGTTGACGCCCGGTGGTGCGCGCAAGCAGTTCAAGCACCGCTGGACCTGCTGCATTGGCAACGGCGCGCGCCTTGATGGGTGGCTGTCCTGCAATTTCGATATGCCAGATGCCGTCGCGTCGTTCGATGTGCGTGACTTCGGAGTGCGTGCGGATTTCCGCGCCATGTTGCGCCGCGTCCATGGCGTTAAAGATCACCAATCGGGCGTCATCGACCCAGCAATCGGAATATTCAAACGCAGTTGTGAATTGGGGCTTCAGCGGCTTCCCGGCGGGTTCAGACGCAAGCCTTACAGTGCGGGTCGCGGGGAGCAGTTTGCGGCCGCCAATATGGTCATATAAAAACAGGCCCAGCCGAACGAGCCATGCGGGCCGAATGCCCTTTTGATGCGGCAGGATAAAGCGCAGCGGCCAAATGATGTGCGGCGCAATGGCCCACAACCGTTCGCGCTCAATCAAGGATTCCCGGACCAACGCGAATTCATAATGCTCAAGATAGCGCAGGCCGCCGTGAATAAGTTTTGTCGATGCAGAGGATGTGCCGCGCGCAAGATCACCGCGCTCGAGCAAGACAACCTTTGCGCCCCGCCCCGCCGCGTCGCGCGCAATGCCCGCACCGTTTATGCCGCCGCCGATTACGGCGAGGTCAAAAATTGGCTGGCTCATAAAAATCCCCATGCAAATGTCGCCGCGGCGAAGAAAGCGGTCAAGGTGGCGAGCATGACGGGCAGCATCGCTTTCCAGCCTTGCCCGAGTAACAGATCAAGCCGTGACCGCATAGCGGTTGCGGTAACCGCGAACAAGAGCATCGCCTTGGATGCCAGCAGGCCATATTCGGCCACCCACTTGGGTGCGTCGACAAGCGAATTGATGGCAACCACCGCGAAGAATGCGATGATGAACCAAGGCAGTTTCAACTTCGCAGCAAGGCTTTTCGATTGGCCATTGCCCGAACCGATGGCGAGGCCAATGAGCGCCACTGCGGGCGCCAGCAAGGCCACGCGCGACAGCTTTACAATGGTGGCCGTTTCACCGGCGGATTGGGAAAAACTATAACCACCGCCCAGCGACTGCGCGACATCATGTATCGCAGCGCCCATCAGGAAACCCGCCTGACGATCCGTAAAGGCGAGCTGCGCCGCGATGAGGGGGTAAAAGGACATGGCGATAGCACTGGCGAGTGAAACCCCCACCAACGTCAGCGTGAATTGGTTCTGGTTCAGCCGCTCGCGGCCAATAACGGCGTATATGGCCAAGGCCGCGGACGCGCCACAGATGGCCGTCGCGCCGCCCGCAAGCCAGCCCGCATAATTGCTTTGCCCAGCCATTCGCGCGCCGAACAGGCCCGCGCCCATCACCAGCGCCATGATGCACACCAGCCCCAGAAAGGCGAGTGCACCCAATCCGCCAATCTGCATCGCGGTCACCTGAGTCCCCAACAGAACGATGCCCCACCGCAAACACGTGGTGCCGCAGAAATCGAGGCCTGGGTGGACCTTTTGCTCAGCCGATATAAAATTGAGCGCCAGACCAAGCAGAAGCCCGGCCAATATGACGGGCATGGCATAATGTTCGGAGAACCAAGTCGCTGCGACCGACGCGATACCAACGACAGCAAGACCCGGGAACAATGCGCTGATCATCAATCGTTTGCGCGGTGCCGGATTTTCCTCAGCAAGATATGTCTCGCCGTACAGGTCAGCGATATAATTCTCGTTTATGTCTTGCGGTGTCATATGGGCTTCTATAGGCAGATGCATTAGAAGTTCCAGCATAAAGCAGGACTTGGGAGAGGATTCAATGGCCGACACCGAGATCGCAAAGTCCGGCGATGCCGCACGCTATATCCGTTACGGACTCATTGCCCTTTTGTTTTTCGGCACGGCGCTCAATTATCTCGACCGACAGGTTCTTGCACTTCTGAAACCCACATTGCAGGTTGAATTTGGTTGGACCGACCGTGAATTTGGCCATTTCGGATCAGCATTTCAGATCGCCACGGCAGTAGCTCTACTCGGCGTCGGGTGGTTTATTGACCGGTTCGGTGTGCGCTGGGGCTATGGTTTGGCCGTTGCGATATGGAGCTTGGCGGGCATGGGACATGCTTTTGCCAGTTCGGTCGGGCAGTTTGTCGCAGCGCGCGTCACTCTTGCTGTAGCAGAGTCGGTAAACACGCCTGCGGCGATGAAATCCGCCGCCACATATTTGCCCATTCGCGAACGATCCATCGGTATTGGCGTGATTAACAGCGCGTCCAATATAGGCGCAATTCTGGCGCCGCTGACCGTGCCATGGATTGCCATCATGTATGGCTGGCGCGAGGCGTTTATTATCACTGGCGCGCTTGGCTTTGTCTGGCTGGTTTTCTGGTGGCTCGGGACAAGCAAGCTTCAGCCATTGGGAACAGCTGCGCCAACTATTGCCAATCCAGCAGACAAAGGCCCGCCATGGCGTGAACTGTTGAAGGAACGGCGCACATGGGCCGTGGCAGGCGCAAAGCTGCTTACGGACCTTGTCTGGTGGTTTATATTATTTTGGGCGCCAGATTTCTTTGCACGGCAATTTGGACTGGGGCAGGCTGAAATAGGCGCGCCCACGGCAATCGTATATGCGCTGGCGGCCGTTGGCGCTTTGACCAGTGGCATCTTGTTCCCGATCCTGTTGGGTAAGGGAATGACGCCCAATGCAGCGCGCAAAAGCTCCATGCTTTTTTACGCCTTGCTGATTTTGCCCATTCCCTTGGCCCTGCAAGCGCCAAATGAATGGATCGCAGCGCTGATCATCGGGCTGGCACTTTTCGCGCATCAGGGTTTTTCGACCAATATTTTCGGCATGACGGCGGATATTGTTCCCGCCCGTCAGGTCGGCAGCGTGATCGCAATCGGTGCTTTGGTTGGCAATTTGAGCGGCGCAGCCATGCTCGAATTCGCTGGCTGGTCGCTCGATGCAGGCCTTGGCTACACGCCGATGTTCGCAATCTGTGCAAGCGCCTATTTACTGGCGTTGCTGTGGATTCACATCATGCAGCCAAGGCTGGTTGTGGTAAATGACGCCGACTGATTAGCCAGCCTTGGCCAAGCCTTCTGCGTCCACAATTGCTTGCAGTTCGCCCGCTTCGTACATTTCCATCATGATGTCCGAACCACCAAGGAACTCGCCCTTGACGTATAATTGCGGGATTGTTGGCCAATCGCTATAATCTTTGATGCCCGCGCGGATTTCCATATCCTGCAAGACGTCGACGCTTTCATAAGCGACATTCAAATGGTCAAGAATGGCGATCGCCTTGCTGGAAAATCCGCACTGCGGAAACAATGGCGAACCTTTCATGAAAAGGACGACATCATTGCCTTTGACGATCTCATCGATCCGTTCGTTAACGCTCATTTCAATACTCCAATAATCAGGGAATAGCTGTTGTCAGCTGAAGGGCATGCAAGACACCGCCCATGCGTCCGCCCAAAGCGTCATACACCGCCTTGTGTTGTTTTACGCGCGGCATTCCGCGAAAGCTTTCGCTGACGACGCGCGCGGCATAATGGTTGCCGTCGCCCGCAAGGTCAGTGATTTCGACGAGCGCATCGGGAAGCGCGGCCTGAATCATTTCCTCAATTTCGTGCGCGTGCATGGCCATTATGCGGGCTCGATAAATTGACGGCGGGCTTCCACCATTTTGTCTTCGAGCGCAGCGCGGATCATCGCGTCATCCACGTCGATACCGGCTGATGTCAAATCGCCAAGCAGCTTACGGATCACGTCTTCGTCGCCCGCTACTTCAAAGTCCGCCTGCACGACCGATGTCGCATAGGCTGTGGTTTCTTCGGGGGTCAGGCCCATTTTTTCGGCTGCCCATTGACCGACAAGCTTGTTGCGGCGGGCGGTAATCTTGAATTGCAGGTCCGCATCATGTGCGAACTTGTTTTCAAAGGCTTTTTCGCGATTGTCGAAAGTTGTCATCATGCCGTTCCAATTTGCTGTTGTTCAAAGATAATGCCTGCATCGTCGCGCAACAAGGCCGGTCGTGTTAAATGTGTACGACCAGCTTCCCAACCGCTGCCCGGTCACCCAAGCGTGCGATTGCTGTTCCGGCGTCCGCAAGCGCGAATGTTTCCGAAATGCGCGGCTTGATCTTGCCGGCGGCATATAGGTCAAACAGCTCTGCAATATTGGCGTGATTTTTCTGCGGCGTACGTGCGGCAAAGGCGCCCCAGAAAACGCCGCACACGTCGCAGCTTTTCAGCAGTGTGAGGTTCAATGGCAATTTTGCGATGCCGGCGGGAAAGCCAACCACGAGAAACTTGCCTTCCCACGCAATCGACCGGACGGCAGGTTCGCTATAATCGCCACCCACGGTGTCATAAATGATATTGTAGCCGTCACGGCCAGCGGCCGTTTTGAACAGCTCGGCGACAGCTTTGGACTGGTCCTTGTCGAACGGTTGATGCGGGTACACGACCACTTCGTCAGCGCCTGCTTCGCGCGCGATGTCTGCCTTTGCCTCGCTGGAGACACCAGCGACAACACGGCCGCCAAATGCCTTGGCCAGTTCAATCGCCGAAATCCCGATGCCGCCTGCGCCGCCAAGCACAAGGACATTGTCACCCGACTTCATATGGCCGCGATCCTTCAGCGCATGGATTGATGTGCCATAGGTCATCAACAAAGCTGCGCCATCGTCAAAGGACATGGCGTCGGGCATTTTGAAGCAATTGAACGCTGCGACCGCGACTTTTTCGGTCAGACCGCCATTGCCGCACAGGCCAATGACGCGGTCGCCAATGGCAAAGCCGGTCACGCCTTCGCCAATCGCTTCAACTGTGCCCGCAATTTCGCCGCCCGGCGCAAAGGGGCGCTCAGGTTTGAATTGATAGAGGTCGACAATCATCAGCGTGTCGGGAAAATTAATCGAACAGGCCTTTACCGCGACCACAACTTGGCCGGGGCCAGCGGTGGGTTCAGGCAGTTCGCCCATGACAAGTGTTTCTGGGCCGCCGCTTGCGGTTGATAATAAAGCGCGCATGTCTCTCTCCTAAACGGGGTTTGGCGCCAGCCAGGGCCGGTCCGCAGATAATTTGGCTTCGTACACCGAAATCGCGTCGCTGCTTTTCAGCGTCAGGCCGATTTCGTCTACACCGTTAATAAGGCAATGTTTACGGAATGGGTCGATTTCAAATTCGAACCGGTCTTGAAACGGCGAGGTGACGGTTTGCGTTTCCAGATCGATGTGAATGTCATCGGTCCGCGCGACTTCCATCAAACGGTCAATCGCCGCCTGCGGAAGGACGATAGCGAGCAAACCGTTCTTGAACGCATTGCCCGAAAATATGTCGGAAAAGCTGGGCGCAATAACCGCGGATATGCCCAAATCGGCCATCGCCCACGCCGCATGTTCGCGGCTCGATCCGCAACCGAAATTGTCGCCAGCGATCAAGATCGGCGCACCGGCATATTCAGGGTCATCAAACACGTTGCCCGGGACCGCGCGCAAGCTTTCGAATGCACCCTTGCCCAGTCCAACGCGGCTAATGGTTTTAAGCCACACCGCCGGGATGATCACATCGGTGTCGATATTCTTCAAACCGACGGGATAGGCCCGGCCTTCAACACGGCTTATCGCTTTCATAATTTTAGTCCGTATCTGTCTTGGGCTGATTGTGCGTCATCGGTGCAACTTCGGGCTCAGGCGACATTGGTTCCAGCTTTCCCTTTTTCTGGGTCAGGCTGCGGCGTCCTGCGTAAATCAACGCCGCCATCAATGCCGCCGAACCTACTGCAGCGCCAACCTTGGCTGTGGTCGACCATGTGTCGCCCTCGTCGGATTTTTTATTGGTCATAAGCCTCTTCCTTGATGCCAACTGCTTTAGCTTCGGCATTTGTGACAAGTAAAGGGAATAGCTTCACCGGCACCGCCGCATAGGCCAGCGGTGCCGCGCGTGCGGTACCCTTAATTGGCGAACGCACGGACATCCGTTAGCTTGCCAGCAACAGCAGCGGCCGCCGCCATGGCCGGGCTGACCAGATGCGTGCGTGCGCCCGGTCCTTGGCGGCCGACGAAATTCCGGTTGCTGGTTGATGCGCAACGTTCACCAGCGGGCACCTTGTCCGGGTTCATCCCCAAACATGCCGAGCAGCCCGGCTCGCGCCATTCGAACCCAGCGTCGGTAAATATCCGGTCCAGACCCTCATCCTCGGCCTGCTGCTTCACAAGGCCACTGCCGGGCACGACAATTGCCCATTTGACGTTCGCCGCCTTTTTGCGGCCTTTCAAGATTTCAGCAGCGGCGCGCAGATCTTCAATGCGGCTGTTGGTGCAGCTGCCGATGAAGATATTCTGCACTTCGATATCGGTCATCCGTGTGCCGGGCGTCAGCCCCATATAATCCAGCGATTTGCGCGCGGCTTCCTGCTTGGACGGATCGGCAAAGGCGGACGGATCGGGGACGATGCCTGTGATCGGCAACACATCTTCGGGGCTGGTGCCCCATGTGACGCTGGGTGCGATATCCGCGGCATCAATCGACACGACCTTGTCATAGGTTGCGCCCGGGTCGGTCGCGAGTGTGCGCCAATAGGCAACCGCCGCGTCCCAATCTGCGCCTGACGGGGCCATTGGCCGGCCCTTGATATACGCAAAAGTGGTGTCGTCGGGGGCTACAAGGCCCGCACGCGCGCCATGTTCAATGGCCATGTTGGAAATGGTCAGCCGCCCTTCGACGCTGAGCGCGCGGATGACGGATCCGGTATATTCGATCACATGGCCGCTGCCGCCTGCGGCACCAAGCACGCCGGTGATGTGCAGCACGACGTCCTTGGCGGACACACCTGCGCGCAATTCGCCCTCGACGCGTACTTCCATGGACTTTGAACGTGTCAGTTGGAGCGTCTGCGTCGCCAGAACATGCTCGACCTCAGACGTACCGATGCCGAATGCCAGCGCGCCAAGGCCGCCATGGCAAGCGGTGTGGCTGTCGCCGCACACAATCGTCGTGCCGGGAAGGGAGAAACCCTGCTCTGGCCCGACAACATGGACGATGCCCTGCTTGGCATCGGAGGCATTTATATAGTCGATGCCGAACTCCGGCGCGTTTCGCTCGAGCGCTTCCAATTGCTGGGCGCTTTCCGGGTCCGCAATCGGGATCGGTTGTCCGTTGCTGTCCAGACGCGCGGTGGTGGGCAGGTTGTGATCCGGCACAGCCAATGTCAAATCGGGTCTGCGGACACTGCGCCCTGCCGCCCTTAGGCCTTCAAAAGCCTGCGGACTGGTCACTTCGTGCACAAGGTGGCGGTCAATGAAGATCAGGCACGTACCATCGTCGCGTTGTTCGACGACATGGGCGTTCCAGATTTTTTCGTACAGTGTTTGCGGTGTGGACATAATAAAAGTGCCATAGAACTGATTGCAGCGAAATCAAGTGAGGTGACAATCGTTGCACTTCAATATTCCGCTGTTTGCGTATAATGGAAACAGCATGAGCGTTATCAGCATCGTCCTCATTGTGCTTGGCACCGTCTTCGTCATGGAATGGGTGGCGTGGTCGAGCCATAAATATATCATGCACGGCTGGGGCTGGGGCTGGCACCGTGACCATCACGAGCCACATGACAATGCGCTGGAAAAGAACGATCTTTATGGGATTGTCGGCGCGGTTACGAGCATCTCCTTATTTGCGATTGGCAGCCCTTTGTTGCTCGGTGAGAAAGCTTGGGAGCCTGCGACGTGGATTGGCCTTGGCGTGCTATTTTACGGCATCATCTACACTGTGGTGCATGATGGCCTCGTGCATCAGCGTTACTTCAAATATGTGCCGCGCAGTGGTTATGCCAAGCGGCTGGTTCAGGCGCATAAATTGCACCATGCCACCATCGGCAAGGAAGGCGGCGTCAGCTTTGGTTTCGTGTTTGCGCGTGATCCTGCCAAGTTGAAGGCGGATCTCAAAAAACAACGCGAGGCCGGGACCGCGATCGTCCGCGATGCGGCGATTTAATAGGTCCTGACCCTAAGCTTCGGGCTGTCGCCAAATCCAGCCAAGGCACAATATTGCAACGCCCAGCGGTATTAACGACCAAGGCAATGCCAAAGTGATCATTCCAATCGCGAAGCTGATGCCAAAGGCGACGGTTGCCGACCATTTGCCACGCCTGCTCACCACCCCTTTTTCACGCCATGCAACAATATGATGCCCAAAGGCGGGATGATTCATCAAGCGGGCTTCAAGCGCCGGGCTGCTGCGCGCAAAGCAAAACGCCGCCAATATCATAAACGGGACGGTCGGCAGCAACGGCAGAGCGATACCAACGGTGCCCAGCGCCAGAGCGCACAGCCCACCAATCAGCCAGAGCTGCCGCTGTATCAATATTGATGGACCGCTTTGGTCACATAATAGCTGTCGAGACCTTCGGGGCCGCCTTCGCTGCCAAAGCCGGATTCCTTTACCCCGCCAAAGGGCGCGTCAGGCATGGAAATCACAAAGCTGTTGAGGCCAACCATGCCGGTATCCAACGCATCGGCGACAAGGTTCGCCTGTCGTGCGTTTTCGGTGAAGGCATAAGCGGCAAGGCCAAAGGGCAGGCGGTTTGCCTGCTCAATGGCTTCGTCCAACGTCTTGAATGGCCGTATCAATGCAACGGGGCCAAATGGTTCATTGTCCATGACGTCTGCGGACATGGGAACGTCCGCGAGCACCGTGGGCTGAAAGAAATAGCCCTGTTCGCCGCGTGTGCCGCCCGCCAAAAGCTTCGCGCCTTTTGACGTTGCATCTTCCACGAGGGCAGCGATGGCCGAAGGCCGCCGCGCATTGGCCAATGGCCCCATGACGGTACCAGCGTCCAAGCCGTTGCCGACCTGCACATTCTTGGTATGCGCAGCAAAGCCGGCGACAAAGCGGTCGTAGACGCCTTCCTGCACATAGAAACGCGTTGGCGAGATGCACACTTGTCCGGCGTTCCGGAACTTTGTGGTGGCCGACAAGGTGATAGCCTTTTCAAGGTCGCAATCATCGAAAATGAGCACAGGCGCATGGCCACCCAATTCCATCGTTGTGCGCTTGACGCCGTCTGCCGCAAGTTTCAGCAAATGCTTTCCGACCGGAACAGACCCTGTGAAGCTGACCTTGCGGATGATCGGCGATGCGATCAGGTGGCGGCTCACCATATCGGGAACGCCGTAAATCAGCTGGGCAACATTGCCCGGAACGCCGCCGTCGATGACGCACTGCATGATGCCGATTGTGCTTGCTGGCGTTTCTTCCGGTGGTTTGGCGATGATCGAGCAGCCCGCAGCGAGCGCTGCCGCCATTTTCTTGCACATCAAATTGACCGGGAAATTCCAAGGTGAAAACGCGGCAACGGGTCCGACGGGCTGTTTCAGAACAATCGCACGTTGTCCCGTCGGTCGGACGAGAACGCGGCCATAGCTGCGCTTGGCCTCTTCGGCGAAATAATCAAACTGCGCGGCGCAGGACAGAACCTCGGTCCGCGCTTCGGCGAGTGGTTTGCCCTGTTCGGTCGTGAGCAGAACGGCGATGCCCTCTGCCCGCTCACGGATGAGATCGGCAACCTTATGCAATATTGCGGCGCGGGCATTTACATCGACGCCGCGCCAATATGCAAAGCCCTTTGCTGTCGCAGCAAGCGCTTCATCGAGGTCTGCAGTGGTCGCCAGCGGTAACTCCGCTAGCGTTTCGCCAGTGGCCGGATTGATGACGGCGTGACAATCGCGGCCTTCGCCCTTGCGCCAGCTGCCATCAATATAAAGGCCTAAATCGGTAGTATAGCTCATCGAATGTCCCGCAAATTTCTTGTCCGTTCCATGTAGGCGTCAGCGTGTGGGTTTGGAACCCCTTGCAAGCTTCAACAGCCAGAAAACCGGGAACCCAGCCAACAATAACGCAACGCCCCAGATCAACGCTTCGGCCCCTGCGCCATAGATCGTCCAGCAGGAATATAGTGCGGCAAGCAACAATATGATCTTGAACCCTGCTTTGCCCGGCAACTGTCCCGTGGTCATCAAACGGAAAGCAGCGACGGCGCATCCGAAATACATCACCAGAACAATGGCGGTGGTGAGTAAGATGAGAAATTCAAACATCGATGACATCGACCGGCTGCTGTTCATCAGGATGACCAGCGTCAAAAGTGTTGAGGTAAACAGATGCGCGTTGCGCGGCGTGCCATTGGCGCTTTCTTTGCCCATGAATGCCGGGAACAGGCCGTCGCGCGCCAAAGCGGCGGGCATCTCGGCCTGGCACATGATCCAGCCGTTCAACGCGCCAAGCGCGCTGATAGCGCCGACCGCAGCGATAGCGGTGCCGGCATTGGCGCCCGCATATACATTCACAAAGTCCGCAAATGGCGCCGCCGATACGCTGGTGATGGCAACCGGCAGCATCAGGACCACCGCGGAGCAGACGAGGATATAAATCACGCCAGCGCCGGCGGTTCCAAAAAGCGTCGCGCGGTTGATCGTGCGTTCGGGGTCCTGCACCTTGTCGGCGGGCACGGTTGCCAGCTCAAGCCCAAGCATCGCCCATAGGGTCAATATGGTCGCGGTGGAAATGCTGGTCGCGGAAATGTCTGCGGTCACAAATGGCTGCACAAGCGCGGTGCCTTGGGTCGCAAGTACATAGGCTGCGAGCCCGATCACCGCGACCAGAGGCAGCAGCTTTGCGATCGTCCACACGATCTGAACTTGCCCCGCAAGTTTGGTTCCGCGAATGTTGATGAGTGTAAATGCCCAAATAATCGCGATCGTCACGGCGGACGATACGCCATGCGCTCCGACCACCGGAAACAACTGGCTCAGATAACTGACCGCAGCGGTGGCGATGGCGGCGTTGCCAACCCACATCGATATCCAATAGGCCCATGCAACCGCGAAGCCTGCGCCGTCGCCGAAGGCTGCGCGCGTGTAGGCATATGGTCCACCCGCCTTTGGCAGCGCCTTGCTTAGCGCGCCAAACACCGCTGCTACGCACAATGCACCACCAATGGTGATCAACCATCCAATAACGGAATTCCACCCCAAGGGCGCAAGGCTCGCGGGTAACAGGAATACGCCTGACCCAATCATGCTGCCCATCACGAGCGCGAGTGCCATCCAAAAACCCATTGGACGGCCTGTTTTTGCTGTTTCTTGCGTCACGTAAATCCCCCTCACTCGGTACCCTGACTGGCACGGAAAAAGGGCAAAAGCCAATCTTTGTTTAGGTCCTGACCCTAATGCGCAAGCAACACAGGAATGCCCAATTCGCCCAGCATGAACCGTGTCACGCCGCCAAACAAGGTTTCGCGCCACCGCCCATGGCTATAGGCGCCCATGACGAGTAAATCGGGTCGCCACGCATTTACTTCAGTCAGCAACCGTTCTTCGACGCTTTGATCACCCTTTGCCGCAACCGCTATTTCGGCGCGGACGCCATGGCGCGACAGATAGGTTGCAGCGTCCGTTACGGGGAATTCTTCGGGCACGGTTTCGACCTCTGCAATCCGCACATGCGTTGCGGCCTGAAGCAACGGCAATGCTGCGCGCAACGCGTTGGCTGCTTCAAATCCGCCGTCATATGCCACCATCGCGCGGTCCCACGCGATGCGCTTTGTTGATGCAGGCACAGCAAATACCGGCGTTCGCGAAGCTGTGACGACATCGCTGACCCATGCGCGCGCGGCACCGGGTGAGCCGGCTTCATCCAGCGACATGACCAATATGTCCGCCAGTCGCGCTGCATTAATCAACGCATCGGATGTCGTTCCGTCGAATATCTGCCAGTCCCAAGGCACATCCTCCAATTTCAAATGCGCGTCCGTGCGTGCGCACAGCTTTTCGCGTTCCGTTTCGGCTGCATCAAAGGCTTCGGCAATGAAATGCGCACCGCCGAACATATCAAACGCCACATAGTCCTGTGTTGGTCGCGGCAAGACAAGCGTGAGATGCCCGTTGAAACGGCGGGCAAGATCAAGCCCCGCCTGCAACCGGCTTTCAAAGGCTGCGTCTCCGCCAGCATGTACCATGATAGATTTCATCATCATTTCCTTTTCTTACGCCAGAATAGGCCGACTCGGATTGATGCGATTGAGTGTAAGCGGATGCGGCGCGACGTCTTTGATCGATATCAAACACCGCAAAATGCTTCCAAAGGCCGTTATATTATGTCAGCGATGACGGATGGAAGACGCGGGGCAAGCGAAGAACGAGATGATCGTGCGGGGCGCGTGTGTCACCGACGCTAACGCAATAGCCGACATTTATGCCCATCATGTTCTGAACGGCACCGCCAGTTTCGATACTGTGCCGCGCACATTGGATCAAACCGAACAGAAGATTGCGGACATTTTGGCCCATGGTTGGCCGTTCCTTGTTGCCGAATGCGAAGGGGCGATATTGGGCTATGCCTACGCCACGGCATTCCGCGACCGGCCCGCTTATGGCTTCACCTGCGAAAACTCGATTTATGTGCGCGCTCAACATGTGGGGCAAGGGATCGGTGTCGCATTGATGCGCCGGCTGCTTGATGAGGCGCACGCATGCGGTTTCCGTCAAATGATCGCGGTGATCGGCGGCGGAGAGCCTGCGTCGGTGGCGCTACATACGAAAATGGGATTCACTTTTGCCGGCCGGATGCGTTCGGTCGGTCGGAAATTTGGCCGCTGGCTTGACAGCGTGTACATGCAGGCCGAGCTTGGAGAAGGAGACCGGAACGCGCCAGCGCGCGAGCCGGGGTGAAGGAGAGAAGATGATGGCAGAGTTTGAATTGGTCGCCGACGGCCTGCGCTTCCCGGAAGGCCCAGTCGTCATGCCCGATGGCAGCGTCATTTTGGTCGAAATCGCCGAGGGGCAAATTACGCGCGTGCGGCCCGACGGCAGCAAGTCCGTCGTCGCAAAGACGGGCGGCGGCCCCAATGGCTTGGCGCTTGGTCCCGATGGCAAATTATACTGCTGCAACAATGGCGGCTTTGAATATATGGAAGCCAATGGCTTTTTGGCGCCGCACGGCATTGCGCAGGATTATTCCGGCGGCCGGATTGAACGTATCGATATCGATACCGGCGCAGTCGAGATACTGTATAAATCGGGTGACTTTGGCTGCAGTCTGCGTGGCCCGAACGATATTGTTTTTGATGCGCATGGCGGGTTTTGGTTCACCGACCATGGCAAGATCGATTATGCCAAGCGTAGCCATGATGTCGTCGGCATCTTTTATGCCAAAGCAGATGGCAGCCATTTGGAAGAGGTTATCTTTCCGTCGAACAACCCCAATGGCGTTGGCCTGTCGCCCGATGGCAAGACATTATATGCCGCCGAAACCTACACCTGCCGGTTGATGAAGTTCAACATCACGTCGCCAGGCAAAGTTGCGGCAGATGCGGGTCCGGGCGGGCCAGGGATTCCCGTATATCGTCCAGCCGGATATAAATTTTTCGACAGCCTTGGCATCGAAGCAAGCGGCAATATCTGCGTCGCGACGATTGGGGAGTGCGGGATCAGCGTGATTTCTCCGGATGGCGAGCTGGTCGAATTTGTCGCGACCGATGATATCTTCACCACCAACATCGCGTGGGGTGGAGACGATATGATGGACGCCTATATCTGCCTGTCGGGCAGCGGGCGTCTCGTTAAAACCCGTTGGGCGCGGCCGGGGCTTAAGCTGCAATATTGAGATCGGATTATCGCATATGCCAAGGCACAAGGAAGCGCATCTTATTGACCGTATCGGCTGGCTGCGCGCATCCGTCCTTGGCGCGAACGATGGCATCGTTTCGACCGCCAGCCTGATCGTCGGCGTGGCGGCGGCGCAAGCGTCACCCGCGACCATATTGATGACAGGAATTGCGGGCCTCGTGGCGGGTGCGATGTCGATGGCCGCTGGCGAATATGTGTCGGTCAGTTCGCAATCCGACACCGAAAATGCCGATAGGGCCCGAGAGACAGAAGAGCTGGCGACGGTCCCCGATAAGGAACGCGAGGAACTGGTCGGCATTTATGAAGCGCGCGGGCTTGACCGGGCGCTGGCCGAGCAAGTTGCGGACAAGCTGACCGCGCACGACGCGCTGGCGACACATCTGCGCGATGAACTTGGCATGGCAACGCATACAGCGGCGCGCCCCGTGCAGGCGGCTTTGGCTTCGGCGGGGTCATTCGCGATTGGCGCGGCGCTGCCCTTGGCCATGGTGCCCTTGTCACCTGCCGCCACGCTCAGCTGGACCGTGTCGATTGCGGCGCTGTTGTTCCTTGCCATTCTGGGCGGTGTCGGTGCGAAAGCGGGCGGGGCGCCTATGGGTAAAGCTATTTTTCGGGTGACCTTTTGGGGTGCAATTGCAATGGCGGCAACTGCAGCGATCGGATCGCTGTTCGGCACAACAATCGCCTGAGGCATTGCATGACATTTAATACGGTAATTTTTGACTTCGGTGGGGTTATCACTTCGTCGCCGTTTGAGGCGTTTAACCGGATGGAGGCGGAGCGCGGCTTGCCCAAGGATTTCGTCCGCCGGGTCAATTCGGTGAATCCGGACAATAATGCCTGGGCCAAATTCGAACGCGCCGAATGCAGCGCAAGTGAATTTGACGCGCTGTTTGCTGCCGAAGCGCAGGCACTGGGGCATGCATTGGACGGTGCGTCGGTTATCGCCTGCCTTGCTGGCGAAATCCGTCCAGCCATGGTGGCGGCGCTCGATCAACTCAAATCGCTTGGCTTTGCGCTGGGGTGCATCACAAACAATGTGCCGTCGGGCAAAGGCGCAGGCATGGCGGTAAGCGACGCAAAAGCGGCTGCGGTGGCGGCGGTGATGGAACGGTTCGACCATATCATTGAATCGAGCAAAGCGGGCGTCCGCAAACCTGACCCGCGTATCTATAATATGATGTGTGAAGCGCTCGCCGTTTCTCCGCCACAATGCATCTACCTTGATGACCTTGGCATCAACTGCAAACCCGCAGCAGCAATGGGCATGGCAGCGATCAAGGTCACCAGTGGCGCACAGGCGCTCGGCGAATTGGGCGCGCTATTGGCGTTGACCTTCATACCCGTTGAGGTCTAGGCGGGAGCCGTTCCGTCTCTCCCAACTATTGGAGCACTTCATGGCGAAAAAACTTTTCCCGGACGCAGCATCCGCGCTCGACGGCCTGCTCAAAAATGACATATTGATTGCCAGCGGCGGCTTTGGCCTGTGCGGCTTGCCCGAACGGTTGTTAGACGCCGTCCGTGACAGCGGGGTCACTGGCCTGACCTTCGTATCCAACAATGCCGGTATCGACAATGAAGGCATCGGCAAGCTGCTGCGCACCAAGCAGGTGAAGAAAATGATCTCGTCTTATGTGGGTGAGAACAAAGAATTTGAGCGGCAGTATCTGGCGGGTGAACTTGAGGTCGAATTCTGCCCGCAAGGGACGCTGGCCGAACGGATGCGCGCTGGCGGCGCTGGCATTCCCGGTTTTTATACCAAGACGGGCGTCGGCACTTTAGTGGCTGAGGGCAAGGAAGTGAAAGATTTTGGCGGTGAGGAATATATCCTCGAACGCGGGATATTTGCCGACCTTTCCATCATCAAAGCGTGGAAAGCCGATGAAAGCGGTAACCTTGTCTTCCGCAAGACGGCCCGTAACTTCAATCTGCCTGCCGCGACCTGCGGCAAGGTCTGCGTGGTTGAGGTGGAGGAAGTGGTGCCGGTTGGCAGCCTTGACCCCGACTGCATCCATTTGCCCGGCGTTTATGTGCAGCGCATGATCATTGGCGCGCCTTATGACAAAAAGATCGAGTTTCGTACGTTACGTGAAAGGGAAAGCGCATGATCCGCAGTTTGGCAGTCAGCGTTGCCGCGCTCACGCTGGCGCTGGCCAGTTGCGCAGCGCACGGTCAGCAGGTTGCTGCGCCATTGCTCAGCAAGGACGCGCTCGCGACCCAGATCGGCGAAAAGCCAACCTCCGCTTCGCCACCGACGGGTCAGCAATGGCTTTATGGTTCGGCTGAAGGCAGCATTGCATCGGCGCAGCTATATAAAGCGATGGCGCAATATGTCCGTGCCAAGGCCCTGAACCGTGCCATCAAATCGCAGACTGTACTGGCGGATGGGTCAACCCCGGACGCCCCCCGGTTCGAAAGCTGCGGTTCAAAGCCATTGGCCGCGGTATTTGATGCCGACGAAACGCTGCTCTGGAACGTAGGCGCAATGCGCTACATGGCGGAGCAGGGTAAGGATTTTGATCCCGTCATTTGGAACGCGTGGGAAAAAAGCGGGGCGGGGAAAGCACTGGCCATGCCCGGCGCGATCGACGCACTGAAAATCATGCGCGATGCCGGCGTGACCATCATCGCAAACACCAATCGCACAGCCGCGAACGCAAAAGGCACGGAAGATGCGCTGGGTATGGCGGGACTTGGCGAATTCAAACATAAAGACACGCTGTACCTTATGGGTGATGACGCGACCGGATCGAGCAAAGATGGCAGGCGCGCTGCCATCGCCGCAAAATATTGCGTGATAGCGCTGGCGGGCGATCAGCTTGGCGACTTTGTCCAGGCGTTTAACGCCAAGGGCCTGAGCGTCGCTGACCGGCGGAAGCTGGCGACCAATCCCGCGATTGCGGACATGTGGGGCAATGGCTGGTTCCTGTTCTCCAACCCTGTCTATGGCCCGTCAATCCGTGGCGGCTATGATGAAATCTTTACGGCCGACACCAAATGGGAACCCGCGAAATGAGCGATAAGCCAGTCCCACCGATTTGCCGACTGAACACCCCACCACTGATGAAGATGGATTGATACATTGAGCTGGACCCGTGACGAAATGGCCGCCCGCGCTGCAAAGGAATTGCGCGACGGATATTATGTGAACCTGGGCATTGGCATCCCCACGCTGGTCGCCAACCATATTCCGGCGGGCGTCGAAGTGACGCTGCAGTCCGAAAATGGTATGTTGGGCATTGGTCCCTTCCCCTTTGCGGGGGAAGAAGATGCCGACCTTATCAATGCAGGCAAGCAAACCATCAGCGAGCTGCCGCAGACCGCCTATTTCGATAGCGCCGCCAGCTTCGCCATGATCCGCGGCGGGCATATCGACCTAACCGTACTGGGTGCGATGGAAGTCGCCGAGAATGGCGACATCGCCAACTGGATGATTCCCGGCAAAATGATCAAGGGCATGGGCGGGGCAATGGACCTTGTCGCTGGCGTGAAGAAAATCATCGTCGTGATGGAGCATAACGCCAAGGACGGCTCGCCAAAGTTCATTCCCGCGTGCACATTGCCGCTGACGGGTAAAAATGTCGTCGATATGATCATCACTGATTTGGCGGTGTTCCAACGCCCCGACAAATCATCCCCGTTCAAGTTGATTGAAGTTGCGCCGGGAATCACCGTTGATGAAGTCGCCGGCAAAACCACTGCACATTATGAGGTCGCGATTTAATCGGTACGATGCGACGTATTATTATATCCTTGATCACCGCCTCTGCATTGGGGCTAGCCAGCTGGTATACTTTAAACCCGGCGCCGGCGACGAGCCAGGTCGCGGCGGTGCTGCGTAAACTTGTAAAGACACCCCCGAATCTGCCCGATCAGCCGGACGAATGGCGCGGTCGGATCGATTATGGCAAACTCGACCAGCAATTTGCCGCGCTGACGCGGCGTTCTGAAATGGCTGGGCTCGCGGTAGCCATAGTTGAAGACGGCGAGCTGCGCTTTGTGCATAGCTATGGCGTTGTTGACCGTTCCACCGACGTCCCTGTTACCAATAATACAGTGTTCCGTTGGGCTTCAGTCTCCAAAACGGTCGCCGGCACGCTGGCCGCATCGATGGCGAGCGAAGGCGCGGTTGATCTGAATAAGCCGGTGTCGAGCTGGCATAGTTCGCTGCGTTTGCCCGATGGCGCGGAGTCGCGGATCAGTTTTGCGCAGTTGCTGGCGCAGCAGACCGGCCTCACCAAAAACGCATATGATGAAAGGCTGGAGGATGGGCAGGACCCGCGCGTCATCCGCGCCAGTCTGGCAGAAGCGCCGCTGCAATGTACGCCCGGGACGTGCCACACCTATCAGAACCTGGCGTTCGACACGGCCAGTGAGATATTGGCCAAGGCGGGCAAGCGGTCCTATCCCGATCTGGTCAGCGAACGTTTCTTTTTGCCGCTGGGCATGACCAGCGCGAATTACGGCATGGCCGGACTGACGGGCGCGAAGGATTGGGCCCGGCCGCACAGCGGCCGCAGCGTCCGCACCTTAAAGGAAAGCTATTGGCGCGTGCCCGCTGCGGCGGGGGTAGAAAGCAATATCGTTGATTTCTCCCGCTGGTTACAGGCGACGATGGGCGAGCGCCCTGATGTGTTGCCTGCTTCAACGCTTCGATTGGCACAGGCCCCGCGCGTCAATACGGCGCGAATCTATGGCGGTGAGCTGCGGCAGGCGAATTCAGATACCCATTACGGCCTTGGATGGCGCAGCTTCACTTATGATGGACGCCAGTTTATTGGCCATTCGGGCGCGGTCGATGGATATCGCGCAACGCTGATTTTTGAACCCGCAACGCGCACGGGCGTTGTCGCCATGTGGAACAGCAACTGGGGCACGCCCTTCCGCATTCCTTTCGCCGTTTTCGACAGCTATCATCAGCGCACAGATTCGCGTTGGCTGGAACTCAATGATTAGCTGGCGCGCCCAATAGCCCATTTTCACCGGAAAGGCCGTTTCCAATGACCTACACGCTGATTACCGCGAATCGCAATTACTCCAGCTGGAGCCTGCGGCCCTGGGTGTTGATGACGATGCTGGGCGTCCCGTTCGAAGACCGCATCGAGCCTTTTGCGGCTGATATTAATTACGAAGCCTTCCGCGCGTTTTCGCCGACGGGCCAAGTGCCCGTGCTGTTGGACGGCGAACGGACTGTCTGGGATTCGCTTGGCATCACTTTATATTTGGCTGACCGGCACGACGGTGTCTGGCCGCAGGATCCTGCGGCACGCGCATGGGCGCAATGCGCCGTGACCGAAATGCACGGCGGCTTTTCTGCTTTGCGCAATGACTGCACGATGAATGTTGGGGTGCGGGTAAAGCCAAAGCCCATGTCTGCCGCCTTGGAACGCGATGTCGCCCGGATATCCGAGCTTTGGGCGCAAGGCCTCGACAGCTTTGGCGGTCCGTTTCTGGCGGGGCCGCATTTCACCGCCGTCGACGCATTTTTCGCGCCCGTTGCGTTTCGCGTGCGCACTTATGGCCTTGATGTCGGCCATGCCGGGCAAAAATGGGTGCACCATATGCTCGGGCTTCCCGCCATGCTTGCGTGGGAGAAGGATGCGCTGACGGAAAGCTGGCGCGAGGCGGGCCATGAAGCAGAATTGCAGGCCTGCGGCGAAATCATCGCGGATTACCGTCAGGCATAAAAGCGGTTGCCAGCAACGCTTCGGCGAATGCGGTGCCATTGTCGGGCGCAAAGCGCAGAAAGAGCGAGGGTTCGATTAGCTCCAGCTCCATCAAGCGGAACACACCATCGCCATCGCGCAATATGTCGACTCGCGCATAAGCCAGTGTGCCCGTGCCGGTGATGGATGCGGTGGCGGCTAAGGCGCGCTGTGCCAGATCTTCTGCTGCGGCAGGCGGTGTCACCGCCGCTTCATGACCGCCATATTGTTCCTGCACGCGGAAATCGCCTGCGGCTGGACGCTTAATGATGGCGTGGCTGAAGCTGCCACCAAAGTAGAAGAGCGAATATTCGCCTTCCTCGGCTATCGTCGGCAGATAAGGCTGAATCATCATGCGTTGTCCGGCGACCGAATCGGGAATGCCGTCGCCAAGCGCCAGCCGGAATGTCCCGTCGGCGCCGCCCGAAATAGGTGGTTTGACCACGAGCGTGTCGACAGCGAAGGTGGCGCGGGCATGGGCAAGCGCTGCGGCATCCAGCGCGTCACTTACTAACGTCGGTACGGACGATATGCCGGCGGCATCCAATTCTGCCAGATAGGCTTTGTCGCTGTTCCACCGCAAGATGCTGACCGGATTGGAAACGGGGGTGCCGTCGGCCTCCAACCGGTCAAGCAGGGCAAACCAGCGCGGGCAGTCGCGCGGATATCCCCATGCCAATAAGGGCGTGACCAAATCAAAGCCGCTCAAATCGTCCGCCTTGGTCCAATCGATAAAGGTCGCCTGATCGCCCAATAGCCGCGCATAGTCCGCCTTTATATGCGACCAGTTCTCTTCATATTCGGGGACGGGCGCGAGAATCGCGATCTTGGGCACGGTCATTCGCCCGCCATTTTCAATATCTCATTCCACTCGGTCTCGCGCACGGGCGCTACCGATAGGCGCGATTGCCGCAGCATTTCCATTTCGGCCAGTTTCGGGTTCGCCTTGATCGCCTTGAGCGTCACCGATTGGGCAAGCTTGCGTAACGGCTTGACCTTCACCGCAACAAAACGCGCCTTTTCATCGGTCGGGTCGATGAAATGCTCTTGGCTGATCGTGATGATGGCGACAATCTCAAGCCCGATATTGCTGTGGTAGAAAAAGGCTTGGTCGCCGACCTTCATCGTGCGCAGGTTAATCGCCGCGCTATGGTTGCGCACGCCGTCCCAGGTGCCTTCGCCTTCCGCCACCAAATCATCATAGCTATACACATCGGGTTCGGACTTCATCAGCCAAAATTGTTTTGCCACTTGCTGCTCCTTTTCGCTGGCAAGCCTTTAAGGCAGGCAGTAACACGCTGTCCATGACACATATGCCCGTTATCTCATTGCGCAGCGGCGATGCCGACGCGCTTGGCCAGCAGCTTGGCAATTCGTTCCAGACCTATGGCTTTGCGACCGTTGTCGATCATGGACTTGATCCGGATCTGGTTGCGAAAGCCTGGGCGCTGACGAAGCAATTGTTCGAACAGTCCGAATCGGAAAAGATGAAGGGGTTCGATACCGCGATTGCGGGTCAGCGCGGTTACACGCCGTTCAAAACGGAAATCGCCAAGGGCGCGGACTATCATGATCTGAAGGAATTCTGGCATGTCGGGCGTGATGTCGCGCCGGACAGCCCATTGGCAGGATCGATGTTGCCGAATATCTGGCCAGACGTTCCTGAGTTTAAAGAGACGTTCCAGTTGCTCTTTGCCGAAATGGATAAGGTCGGCGCGCGGATATTGTCCTCGATCGCCCGCTATCTTGATTTGCCTGCAGACTGGTTCGACCCGACGATTGAGGATGGCAATTCGATTCTGCGGCTGCTGCATTACCCGCCAATCGCCGGAGACGCCGAAGGCTGCATCCGCGCCGGCGCGCATGAGGATATCAATCTGATAACGCTCTTGCTGGGGGCCGAAGAGGCCGGGCTGCAGATTTTGCGCCCCGACGGCAGCTGGATGGACGTGTCGCCACCGCAGGGTGGGCTGGCGGTCAATGTGGGGGACATGTTGCAACGGCTGACCAACCATGTGCTGCCGTCCACGACGCACCGTGTGGTCAACCCGACGGGCGATCGTTCGCGGTTCAGCCGCTACTCCATGCCATTTTTCCTGCATCTGCGGTCTGACTTCCCAATCGCAACGCTGCCGCAATGCGTGAGCGCGGAAAACCCGAATCGCTATCCCGACCCGATCCTCGCGGATGATTATCTGCGCGAACGTTTGATCGAGATTGGCTTGCTGAAGGCCTAAGGTCGCCGCCAAAGATCGCCACCGCCTTGCGTTATATTGACAAGATTCACGCAAAGGCTGGGGTGTAACTGTCCAGTCTGTCAATTTAGCACCCGATGGCTGGGCTGGACTATCACCGAAGCCCTGAGCCTGTCGAAGGGCGGCTCTCGGGGTAGCGCCACAGCCGAGAGGCACCCTTCGACGGACGCAGTCGCCCTGCGACTGCTGCTCAGGGCTACGGTGATGTTTCACGGCAAAGGGGTCCTCCCCGCGTTATATTGACAAGATTCACGCAAAGGCTGGGGTGTAACTGTCCAGTCTGTCAATTTAGCAGTCCAATGGCATTGGGCTGGACTATCACCGAAGCCCTGAGCCTGTCGAAGGGCGGCTGTCGGGGTGGCGCTACAGCCGAGAGGCACCCTTCGACGGACGCAGTCGCCATGCGCCTGCTGCTCAGGGCTACGGTGATGTTTCACGGCAAAGGGGTCCGACCCGTGCGGCTGTCCTCGCTCCGCAGCGCGCTGCGCAATATGCGCATATCGGGCCCGCCATTCACGGTCACCGAACCGCCGCGCAGCACGCGGACGGTGGTGACGCCGTGGATCGCGCGTTCCATCGCAAGGTCGAACTGCCGTTGCCGCCCCATATCGATGGCCGCGTCCCAGCTTTTGGCAAAGCTCTCCGCGCCTGCGCGTTCGGCTAAATTATAGGCGGACTGCCGGCTCATCCCCACCGCCTTCGCCGCCTGCCCCACAGAACCCATGACATGCAGCGCCAAGATAAACCGTTCCTGCTGCGCCGCCGTCCAGCCATTGGAGCGCCGCCGGTCAAGCGGAACAGGAGTAAAGGCGAGCCGGTCCTCGTCAGCGAGGAGCAGGGCGGGCGGAGCTGGGGAGGGTGAGTCGGTCATTTATGTATTGGAACATAAATGGAACATGTAGGAAAGGGGGGCAAACGTCCTTAATCGGGTCGATTACGAACCAACTTCTTCCGTAGACCCTCACGCACCAAGGGCGGTGGCAGGGTGATGCTCACTCTTTAACCAAAGCGCGGGTCCGTCGGTTGGTATGCGGCTGCGATCTCGTCGGCCGGCTCTGCATTGATCCGCTGCGCTCGACGGACATGGCATCGGCAATATGTAATCACGCAAAGGCGCAAGTCTGGGATGGCGCGGAGGGGGTGGGCTGTGTCTCTGCGTCCTCTACGCCTCTGCGTGACCATCTTGTGGGACCGTGGATTAATGGCACATGTGGCGGCAACAATTGGGTTCGGACCCAAACACCGCATGAGAATCGGGCAAAAAGCGCTTCCGATTCTCCGATTCTCCCATGATTCTGTATCTTTAGCCGTGCCCAAGCCCCACGGAACCTATGCCCAGCCCAACCGTTATCCCGTCTCAACCCACGGAAAACCGTGATATTCCGGGGAAATGCATTTTTTTTGTAATAAAATTGCAAATGGCTGTTGACCGAATCCTGAAGTCGCTTTAGAGGCCCTCTCACCGGACGGGAAGCAAGCGTTTCCGCGGTTCGGTCGCCAACAAATAGGTCACCTACTCCTCTGGTAGTAAATATCAGGGAACCATAGGTGTCCGCTTTTTTGTCGGTGGTAACTGGGTCAAACCGGTTCGGCTCTTTGACATTGTGATATTTAGATGAAGGGACATGTGGGCGACGGCGCCAGGTCCGGGGGTTTTTAGGCCCCGGGTGCTTGGTTAAAAATTAGCTGTTCGCACATAATGTCCTATACACCATGTATAGTAATTTGTGCAGGAACAACGCCTGAAAGTTCGAGCCTTGCTGGTTTGCGGATTTATCCGTGCCAGTCTGGTTTTTGAATCAAACTTGAGAGTTTGATCCTGGCTCAGAACGAACGCTGGCGGCATGCTTAACACATGCAAGTCGAACGAGACCTTCGGGTCTAGTGGCGCACGGGTGCGTAACGCGTGGGAATCTGCCCTTAGGTACGGAATAACTCAGAGAAATTTGTGCTAATACCGTATGATGTCGAAAGACCAAAGATTTATCGCCTAAGGATGAGCCCGCGTAAGATTAGCTTGTTGGTGAGGTAAAAGCTCACCAAGGCGACGATCTTTAGCTGGTCTGAGAGGATGATCAGCCACACTGGGACTGAGACACGGCCCAGACTCCTACGGGAGGCAGCAGTGGGGAATATTGGACAATGGGCGAAAGCCTGATCCAGCAATGCCGCGTGAGTGAT
>JACCDN010895848.1_pt1 | contig 26272 bp, 26 predicted proteins | sample 7441691 | NCBI WGS metagenome assembly JACCDN01 (sample SAMN15323439, study PRJNA562643) | freshwater metagenome | isolation source: river surface water | place: USA:Blue River Watershed | collected 2017-08-16 | reverse complement strand
CGAGAATCTACCGACGCACCTTGCTTGAGAACTACCTCGCGCGCTAACTGAAAAGCGGCTGCTTCTGATAGCAACACCGCCTCGGGCTCATAGCCGATTGACAGTGCGTTATCGCGAAACAGGTTATTGGCATAGGCGTTATAGGTAGAAATGGTCGGTGCCACAAAGTCATAATCGAGATCTGCTGGCCACATCTCGGAATCGCGAAGTTTTAGCAGGCTCTCAAATATTCGCTTGCTCAATTCGGCAGCTGCTTTTCTGGTGAAAGTGAGGCCCAAAATTTGTTCTGGCGCTGCAACACCGTTGGCTACTAGCCAAAGCACCCGAACCGCCATGAGTTCGGTCTTGCCGCTACCAGCGCCAGCAACAATCAGAGAAGGCGAATTAGTGCTGGCAAGCTCGACTGCAGCTGCTTGCTCGGCAGTCAGGTCGAAGGGTTTTATTACTCGATATACCTGGTTTGCACTGAATTTAGCCACCGAACGACACCGCCTTGGTTAGGTGAAGTTTGCAGCTACCGAATTCGTTTTCGTTAGTGCAGTGGGAGCCAACCTGTGCAACAAAAATCTGATCTGTCATGGCCATCCCGACCGTTGCTGAAGCAACCATTTGCTCGAACTTTTCTTTAGCATCGTTGTCTGCAGCGATGCTGTCCTGTGTTCGCTCTGCGAGTTTTGATCCGACTAAAAGCAACTTAGCGCCACCGAGAGTTTGGGCCTCCGACATGCCATCAAGATGACTAAACGCTCCATTTTCAAAACCAAGTTGATAGAGACCCAACTGCGCATGGTTTTGAGCTTCATCTTTGGTGAAATCTTTTGCGCCTGTTTTGAGATCAACGATCATCACTCGACCATCAGGATATAGTTCAAGGCGGTCTACCTGGCCACGAATTTTGGCCCGGCCCAGATCAAACTCAAAATTCACTTCTTTGCCGATTACCTGCCCACCGGCTGACTCAAATTCTCGGATGTACTGAACCATGTTGGCAATCATCTTTTTTGCTCTGCGACGACCAGCCTGTTCTAACCAGTCGGACTCAAATTTGAGAGTGTGCCACTTTGAGTCGACTAATTTCCAGAGAGCATCTTCACTAACCTCAGTTGCAAGCTCGAACGATTTGTGCAGCAGAGTTCCAAGGTTGGCCGAGAATGTGTAATCAGAACCGCCGTGGGCGCCGAGGAACCAGTGCAGAGGGCACTTCAGAAAACTCTCTAACTGTGACGGACGAACAAAGACCTGTGCCTCTGGGTCTTGCAAATCAGTCAGAGGCTCAATTGTCGACAATGGCAACATTCCATACCAAGTGTCTGGGTGCGCCCCGGCAACGCCGGCAGAAGCCAAGCGTGCCAGCCCCAAAGCCAATGAATCGGTTTCAGATTGAACGGTTGAATTAGCCAATCGGCGACGAAGTGAGCCGGCCATTCCACGCAAACTCAGTGCTGCCGTCGAATGGCTGATCGGTTCAGGCACTGCGCCCAGCAGAAGGTTAACAAACTGCGAAGTTTGAGTGTCTTCACTGTTAGCCACTGACACCAAGATTTTTTGACTTGCAGCACCGACAGATTTGTAAAGCATTCTGAGTTCATCTGGAAGTTCAGAGCGTTTCAATTCGTTAGGGTCGTCAACTCGGCCAGATTTCAGCGCATCGAGTGCAGTTGCGCCCAAGAGCGAAGACCTTGGCCTCAAATTTGGCCACATGCCCTCAATCAGTTGCGGCAGTGCAACTAGCTTGTATTGACGGCCAATCAGCCCAGACGGGGTTACCAGAGATACCAAATCGGCTGATTGATTAGTTAGAGCCAATGTGTCTTCGGGTAGTCCTAGAGCCAACTGTTGGTTCACAAACAGCCGTGGATCAGCCCCTGGGTTTCGCTCTACAAATCGGTTAGCGGCAGCAAATAGAGCTACTACGGCATCGAGGTTTCGGTTAGCTTGAACGGCAACTTCGCCAACTCCGCGGGCCGATTCTCTCCACATTTTTTCGAGGTGCGAAGTGTTCCAAATATGCCAAAGCAAGTCTTCAATCGAAGCTGAATCGTCTTTAGCAATATTGCGGGCTTCGAAAAAAAGCTTTAAGAACGCGTCGACCCTTTTGCCCTCTTGGCTAGCAACTGTCGAGACTGAACCCTCGGCATTGAAAAGCTCAGCAAGCAGCTCGTCGCTATTGCGTAAACCTTCGTTTTGTAATTCTTCGCGACGAAGGGTCCTTCGCAGTCTTCGCAAGCCTAGCGAGTCAAGCCCGCAGAGCGGCGAACTCAAAAACTCAATGGCCTGATCGATCTGAATCGCCTCGGATGAAAAACAAGCCTGCGCTAAACGCAGCAACACCCGCGAACCGAATTCATCGCGCAGTGGCGATTGCGAACCGACAATCTGGAGCGGCACCGACTCATATGCCAATGACGCCGATAATTGCTCTAAAGCAGCACGCGAACGAGCAACTACCGCCATTTCATTCCAGGCAATGCCGTCGTACAGGTGAGCTTCTCGAAGACTTCGCCCCAGCCAGGCCAGCTCTTCTTGAGGATGATTAAACACTCGCCCAATGACAGTGTCTGCGTCTGGCTTTCTGGTGACCAATGCCTTTCGCTGGCGACCTGCCCTCGCAGTATCAATTTGAGCCGCGACCCGCCCTAATGCCTCAGTGATTCCATCCGCTCGTTTTGTCAACGAAGCATCGAGTACCTCGACTTGAACTTTTTTGCCTTGGATGCCAGCCACGCGATCAGCTAGGTTTGCCATAGCTCGCGGGTCAGCCGCCCGAAAGCCGAGCGTTGAAGAATCTGGGTCACCGAGAAGCACAAGTGAAGCACCCTTGCTTGCCAGAATCGCAATAAAATCACTGGCCGCCGGGGTTAACTCCTGGGCATCGTCGACCAGAATCAACTTGAGGTCTAGGAGCCGTTTTGGCCATTTAGAAGTTTTTAGTATCGAAATAGCCTCGCGAAGCAACATCGCAGAGTCGAATTGATTTTCGAGTGCCCCGGCCGAAACAAGGTATTCGTCAAACCAGTCGGCGGCGGCGACCCACTCTGCCCGACCAAACTGCAAACCAATCCCCCTAAGTTCATCGGGGCTTACCCCATGCTCAAGGCTGATTGAAATCAAATCGCGCAGTTCAGACCTAAACCCGTTTAGACCAACCACCTGCTGGTTGATGTGCTTAGGCCAACCAGCTTGCTCAAGATCATCGTCAAGGTGACTCTCGATGATCTCGGCCAGGATTCGATCTTGTTCGCTTCCGCTGATCAGCTCTGGCATTCGAGCGCCCTGCGCTGCGGCACGCTCACGCAAAATTTCGAATGCGCATGAATTTAGCGTTCGGGCCAGATCGCCCGACGTTGCAGTCTGAAGCAACAGCGCTAGGTCATCACGCAAATCATTGGCGGCCTCGCGACTTGCAGCGATAACCAAAATGTCGTTCGTGTGAAGACCCGCAGCTAATGCCGACTCAAATTTTGACTTCAAAACTGTTGTTTTGCCAGCGCCCGGCGCTCCAAAAACAGTGGTGATAGTCATGCTCTCAAAACTACCTCGAGCGGCCGACAAAATTGAAAAATCTCAACACCTGGCCAGAACTTGCCCCCGCCTGTCGTAATCTAAAAGCAAGCAAGAAAGGCCCTTCATGGACATCAGAATCGGTATCAAAAACAGCGCTCGCGAAATTAGCTTCGAGTCAGATCAATCTGCCAAGGATGTTGAAAGCGCAGTTGCTGCTTGTCTCGAAGCTGGCCAGAAGGTGCTAAAGCTTTCAGACAACAAGGGTCGACTTTTTGTGGTTCCAACCGAGGCTCTCGCTTACGTAGAAATCGGTGCTGAAGAAGCTCGACGCGTTGGGTTCATCGCCTAATGGATCCAATCAACCTGCTCAGCCTGGCATTTGTAGTTGTTTACGCTCTGATTCTTGGCCTCGTCGCGCCCTACATCAACTTGTCCAGCTCAAAGTTTGGCGCGCTTGTTCCAACCGCGCTTGCAATTGTTACGGGCAGCCTGGTGTGGAGTATTTTGACCTGGGCCGGTTTTCACTACGACGAAGCGTGGATTTGGCTTTTCGTCATGTTGAGCATGCCGGTTGGTATGTGGTTGGGCGCCAAGCGACTAAATAAGATTCGCTCTTAGGCGGTAAGACCTAGGGCATCCATGCGAATTGTATGAGCGCCAATCAATTCGGTAACCAAAGGCTCAAGCTTTGAATAAGAAGCTAGATTAACTTCACGCTCTTCATCGAGGCTTAGTTTTTTAGTCTTCGAAATTCCGGCAAGCTTGCGGTTGTCAAAAGCTGCGCGCAGCTCTAGCAGTACATCGCCCATCAGGCGACGACCCCACAGCGCAAGGCGAGAAGACAACTGAGGGTCTGAAGCCATAGCCTCTAGCAATACTCGTTTGGCAAATTGTTCAAATTTCTTGTCGCTCAGCGCCTTTTCAACATCGGCACGCAGTGTTGGCTCAAGGCCCACTGCAAGCCGGCGATAGAAATCGTCTAGCAAGCCTGAAACCAGATAAACCTTGATAACACTTTCGAACCAATCAAGCCCGTTGGTGCGCGAGTGAAAGGTTTCGATGCGCTCTACATAAGGATCCATCGCGTCGGTTGGGTCAACGCCAAGACCTGCAATCTTCTTAGAAATTGCCCGGTATTTTTCAAAACTCTTAGCCGCGGCTTCACCAAGTTCGGCTTTGTACTGAGTGTTCGGCGAATACTTCAGTTCACTGGTGAGAATTTCAAATTGGCTGAGCTGCAGATAAGCCAGCTGGCCTAAGAAAGCCTTCGGCTCTGGGGTGTATGGCTTTAGATTGACCTCGCCGGTGTTGCGGGCAGCACGCTCTTCGCGCGGCGGCAGTGTGAACTTGCGAGCGCCAGCGCGGATTCTTTTAAACCAATCAAACACATTGATAAGGATACTCACTCATCCGTGGCTCGCCATGCTCTCGCGAGTAGACTGGTCAAGACTTAGGAGCACTATTGAATTTCGCCGAATTAGGCATCGATGAAGACATCGTTGAAGCCCTCGCATCTCGAGGCATCACCAGCCCTTTCCCAATTCAGGAAGAGGCCATCCCAGTTGCTCTAACTGGTCAAGACGTAATTGGTCAGGCAAAGACCGGAACCGGCAAGACCCTGGGTTTTGGTTTGCCACTGCTTCAGAGCTTGGGCAAGAACCCTGAGAAGGGCGCCAAGGCACTAGTTGTTGTGCCAACTCGTGAGCTTGCAATTCAGGTTGCCGATGACCTAAAACTTGCCTCTGCAAACCGCGCCACCATGGTCGCTGCCATTTATGGTGGCAAGGCTTATGAAGAGCAGGTTGCCGAAATCAACGCTGGCGCACAGGTGATCGTTGGCACCCCGGGTCGTTTGATCGACCTCTCAAAGCAAAAGCTTCTCGACCTTGGCAACATTCGCTTCATGGTTCTAGATGAGGCCGACGAGATGCTCGACCTTGGTTTCTTGCCAGATGTTGAGCGCCTGTTTGCTTACACCCCGGATGGCCGCCAGACCATGCTCTTCTCTGCAACCATGCCTGGCACCATCGTCACGATGGCTCGCAAGTATCAGAACCGCCCGGTGCACATTCGTACCAATGACCCAGATGAGGGCCAGACCAAGGCTGACATCAAGCAGTTCGTCTACCGCGCCCACGCGCTCGACAAAGATGAAGTTGTCGGCCGAATTCTTCAGGCTGAGGGTCGCGGCAAAACCGTAATTTTCACCAAGACCAAGCGTCAAGCCTCAAAGGTTTCAGAAGAACTCGTAGACCGCGGGTTCAACGCAACGGCTCTACACGGAGACATGACCCAAGAGGCGCGCGAGCGTTCGATGGCGGCCTTCCGCTCAGGTAAAAAAGACATCTTGGTGGCAACCGAGGTGGCTGCGCGAGGAATCGACGTTGACGACGTTACTCACGTAATCAACTACACAATTCCTGAAGATGAAAAGGCCTACCTGCACCGTGTTGGTCGCACCGGTCGCGCTGGCCGCACGGGCATCGCCGTTACTTTTGTTGACTGGGAAGACCTGACTCGCTGGGGTCACATCAACACCGCACTCGAATTTGGTCAGCCTGAACCGACCGAAACCTACTCGAGCTCAGCTCACCTGTTTGCAGATCTTGAAATTGCAGCCGGAACCAAAGGTCGAATTGCCAAGAGCAAGCGCCCTGAAGGCTGGAAACCAGGCGACGACGAAAAGCCTCGCGGCTCTCGTTCAGGTGGCGGCCGTTCAAACTCAGGTCGCCCAGGTGGCCAGTCTGGTCGCGGTCACAGCGAAGGTTCAACCCGCGGTGACAAAAACCGACGTCCTCAGGGTGACAAGCCTCACAAGACTGAGGGCGAAGCGGCAGCAAAGAGTGAGTCACACGGCGGTCACGAACACCCGCGCCCAGAGCGCAATCGAGTTCGCCGACGCGTAAACAAGAGCCAGCAGAGCTAGTTCTAGATTTGGGCTTTTGTGCCCGACCCCTGAGCCAAAATTCGATCGAGCATTTCTAACTCGGTGATGTTTTCGCCAAGTCGATTCGGCTTGCCATCTATGCCGTGATAATCACTCGAGCCGGTAACAACGAGATCATGCTCGCCAGCCAACTCAAGTAACCATTCACGCGCTTGCTCAGAAACCTCTCGGTGATAAACCTCGAAGCCAGCCAAACCCGCTTCAATCATGGTTTCGAAATATGCCTGGGGTAGATCTCCTCGATTAAGCGAGCCCTTTACTCCACCAAGCGGGTGCGCAATGATGGGCACTCCCCCGGCAGCCCGAATCATTTGGATTGCTTCAAGTGTGTCGGTGGTTTTCGTTGCAACGTAATACGGGCCATGCTTGTCTAGCGGGCCATCAAACGCCTGTGCTCGATTCTCAAAGTGCCCCAGGTGAATCAGTGCATCGGCCAGCGCCGGGCGACCAATGGTTGCACCCTCTTCAAGCATGTTGGTAACGAGCTCCCAGGTGATGTCATAGTCAACCGAAAGCAGTTCAACTATTCGCTGAGCGCGAGTTTCGCGTGACAAAACCGTTGCCGCAAGTTCGCGGGCTAAGGGTTCATAATTTGGGTCGGGCAGGTAGGCCAGCATGTGAACGCTGATGCCGCGAGGTTTTCCATCCTTGGATGCGGTTTCAGCCCTAGTAGTTACCTCAATACCAGGCACAAATCCCAGCCCCAGACGGGCTGCGGTCTCAGCAGCTTCGGCCCAGCCAGAGGTTGTGTCGTGATCGGTGAGAGCCAGGATGTCTACTTTTGCGAGCGAAGCCTGCTCAAAAACCTCACGCGGAGTTTCTCTGCCATCAGAGCGCGTGGAGTGGCTGTGTAAATCAATCCTGGTCATAGTGCCAGAATAAAGGCATGAGGAGTCGCACACCGCACAGCAGCCAATTCTTGAATTACATAAGTTCAAACTGGGCAGCTCCTGAAAAGCACAAGGTCAAAACTGCCGAGGTCGCTAAATATGCTGCGAAGCGCCGAGCCACGGTAGCTGCAGAATTTGCAGGCAACGTGTTGGTTTTTGAAGCGGGGGCCTTCAAGGTTCGCTCGAATGACACCGATTACATGTATCGACCTCACTCGGCTTTCGCCCATCTCACCGGCTGGGGCTCAGACACGGTAGCCGACTCAGTTCTGGTGATTGACGCTCGCGAAGCAAAACCCGTTTCAACCCTTTATTTTCGAGAGACCGCTGGTCGTGACAGCGACGAGTTTTTTGCCAACTCAGCGATCGGTGAATTCTGGGTCGGTGCTCGACCAACCCTGAGTGATGTTTCGAAACTTCTCGGCATCAACACCCAACCGCTCAAGGCCTTCAATGCGTTCAAGCGTTCTGTTGCGAATACGCAACTAATCAACTTGAACAAAAGTACTGATTTGGCTCAGTTCGTTTCAGAGCTGCGCCTTATCAAAGACAAGTACGAAATTGAGCAAATGCGTCTTGCTGTCGAGGCAAGCATCCGTGGGTTTGAAGCAGTAGCTAGAAATCTGAAGCAAGCCAGCAAACACCACCGCGGCGAGCGCATTGTTGAAACTGCCTTCTATTCAAAGGCCCGGCTCGAAGGCAACAATTTGGGCTATGACACCATCGCCGCCTCTGGCCCACACGCTTGCACCCTGCACTGGATCGTCAATAACGGACCAGTGAAAAATGGCGACCTTCTGCTGCTAGATGCCGGTGTTGAGATGGATAGCCTCTATACCGCTGACATCACTCGAACCCTGCCGGTGAATGGCAAGTTCACCGATGTTCAGCGCAAAATCTATGAGGCCGTTCGCGAGGCTGCCGATGCAGCATTTGCGGTTGCCAAGCCTGGTGCAAAATTCAAGGATGTTCACGCAGCGGCCATGCAAGTAATCGCAACCAAGACAGCCGACTGGGGCTTGCTGCCGGTAAGTGCCGAACGCTCGCTTGAACCTGACCAACAGTTTCACCGCCGCTGGATGGTTCATGGAACCAGCCACCACCTTGGTCTAGATGTGCACGACTGCGCTCAGGCTCGTCGTGAGATGTATCTTGAAGCCGAGCTAAAGCCAGGCATGGTGTTCACTATCGAACCGGGGCTTTATTTTCAGCCCGATGACCTTTTGGTTCCTGAAGAATTTAGAGGGATTGGTGTTCGAATTGAAGACGACATTTTGATCACCAAAAAGGGTGCTGAAAACCTCAGCGCGGCATTGCCTAGAGAGTCAAAGGCCGTTGAAAAATGGCTGAAGAAATTCAGCTAATCAGGCTCTAGTTATTCGGTGATGATTTGCTGAGCTTCGATTAGCTTGGCTTGCTCAAAAAGGCTGCTTGGCACCTGAACCTGATATTTGGCGGCGACCAAAGTTGACTGCGCAATAAAGGTTCGTTTGTTCTTGGCCAGACTGTAGCGAATAACGTTAGCCAACATTCCGATGCCGGCACCAATCACGATTGACGAGCCGATGCCTGAATAAATCTGGTTGATGCTTGAGTTTAAATTTGCTGGGTCAGGGTTTGCGCCGAACAACAAGGCATAAGCCAAACCCACCCATGCGCCGGTTGTTGCGCCGGCAATGGCCATGCGCGCGTAATTGATTTTGCCGCGCACGCGCTCAACCGACCGCAAATCTGAACCAACAATGGCAATCGCACCAGCCGGAAACTTGCCGGCGATTAGCTTTTCTACCAAGGCTGCCGCCTCTGGATGAGTCTTAAAAGTTGCGAGCACTTCACCCTTTGGCAGGGCTGGCAGCTGGTTTCTTGAATTCTTTGGCTTGTTGTTCACCTTTTCATTCTGGCATGGCTCTTGCCTCTCGTCTAAGGTTGAACGGTGAGCGCAACTAGAGTATTCGTCGCCAGATTGGCTGGCTGTGGCGTCTTTGACCCTGCGGGAGACCGCGTAGGTAAAGTCATAGACGTTCTTGTGGCCTACCGTAAATCTGGTTCACCGCGCGCAACCGGCATGCTGGTTGAGATTTCTGGCCGACGCCGAGTTTTCGTTCCGATCTCACGAGTGACCTCTATTTCAGCCGGTCAGGTAATCACCACCGGCCTGATTGACCTGCGTCGTTTTACCCAAAGAGGCCAAGAAGTTCGCGTGATTGCAGAGATGCTAGGTCGAAAAGTTCGCTTGCTTGATGGCAGCGGCGCTGCGAGCATCGAAGACCTAGCAATTGAGCAGGGTAAAAACAAGGAGTGGACAATCTCTGAGTTGTTCCTTCGCCGCCCAAAGACTTCGGCATCACCTTTCGCACGCGGAGCCACCCTTTTTGCTGCCTGGGAGCAAGTTTCTGAAGAAGCTCGAGGCGAAGAAGGTCAGAGTGCACAGCAGCTCATTGCTACCTATTCAGACCTTCGCCCTGCCGACTTGGCGAGCGCACTTCTTGACCTGCCAGACGAGCGCATGCTTGAGGTTGCTGAAGAGCTAGACGACGAACGTCTTGCTGATGTTCTTGAAGAGCTGCCTGAAGACGAGCAGATTGACATCATCACCGAGCTCGATGACGAGCGTGCGGCCGAGGTTCTCGACCTCATGGAGCCTGACGATGCCGCTGACCTTATGGCTAACCTTCCAGAAGCGCGCACCGAGGCAATTCTTGATCTCATGGATGAAGAAGAAGCAGACGACATTCGTATGTTGATGCAGTTCGACGAGTTCACCGCAGGTGGTTTGATGACCACCGAGCCAATCATCTGTGCGGCTGATGCAACCGTTGCCGAGGCAATGGCCTTGATTCGTCGCGTTGAGGTTGCACCCGCTCTAGCGGCATCCGTGTTCGTGACTTTGCCACCCTATGAAGTTGCTACCGGTCGCTACCTTGGCGTGGTGCACTTTCAGCGCATGCTTCGTTACCCACCGCACGAGCGTCTGGGCAACCTGCTTGATACCGAGCTTGAACCGGTGAAGGCAGACACCCACATTTCGGTGATTCACCGAACTCTGGCGAACTACAACTTGGTAGCGCTGCCGGTTGTTGACGCAGACCACCGCCTGATTGGTGTGGTTACCGTTGACGACGTACTTGACCACCTATTGCCTGATGACTGGCGAACCGAAGACGAGGAGGCACAGCATGGCTAACGACCGCCTAGATTCACCGCTGCGCTCACGTCAGCGGTTGGCTCCAAAGATTTCGATTGACCGCGAGCAGTTTGGTCGCGCATCTGAGGCTTTTGCACGAGCAATGGGTACCGGAGCATTTTTGATTGGCATGACCGTAGTGGTCACCATCTGGCTGATTTGGAACACGCTGGCACCTGAGTCTGCCCAGTTCGACCCGCGCGCGACGAACTTCACCCTGATGACTTTGATTTTGTCGATGCAGGCTTCTTATGCTGCGCCACTGATTCTTTTGGCTCAAAACCGCCAGGATGACCGCGATCGCGTGCAGTTCGAACAAGACCGCCAGCGTGCCGAGCGAAACCTTGCCGACACCGAATACCTGGCTCGCGAAGTAGTTGCGCTGCGCTTGGCAATCGAAGATTTGGCAACCAAAGACTTTGTTCGCGACGAACTTCGCGACCTATTGAAAGAGATCTTGGATGAGCGCAAGCGCGATTGAGCGCGCCCTCGCCACCGTAATAGACCCTGAGCTGCGGTTGCCACTAACCGAACTCGACATGGTTGAAATTGGCGAGAAATCAGTGACCGTAAAACTCACCGTGGCCGGTTGCCCAGCTGCGCAAAGAATTGAAGCTGATGTTCGCAAGGCCCTTGCCGAATTCGACCTCGAAGTAGTTATGAGCGTCATGAGCGTTGCCGAACGTGATGCCCTGAAGGTCAAACTGCGTAACGGCAAACCACCTCGCTTCAACCCGTTTGGCAAAGACACCCTCACGCGCGTTTATCTAATTGGTTCAGGCAAGGGTGGCGTGGGTAAATCATCGACCACCGCCAACCTTGCAATTGCGCTAGCCGAACAAGGCTTTCGTGTGGGGCTGGTTGATGCTGACATCTTTGGGTTCTCGATTCCAGGCCAACTTGGCATTACCGAAAAGCCAACCAGGGTTGACGAACTAATCTTGCCCCCGGTAGCCGAAGCTGGCCCTTGGGGTGTAAAAGTTATCTCGATTGGCATGTTCCTAGAAGACAACAAGCCGGTGGCATGGCGTGGGCCAATGCTGCACCGAGCAGTTGAACAATTTTTGTGCGATGTCTTTTGGGGCGACCTCGATTTCTTGTTGGTAGACCTGCCACCAGGCACCGGCGATGTGGCGATTAGCCTCGGCCAGTTATTACCTACCGCAAAAACCATAGTGGTAACTACACCCCAGGTCGCAGCTGCTGAAGTTGCCGAACGCTCCGGCTCTGTCGGTCTCCAAACTGGTCAAAGCGTGTTTGGCGTAATCGAGAACATGAGCTGGCTTGTGCAGCCCGACGGCAGCCGTTTCGAGCTCTTTGGTGCCGGAGGCGGGCAAGCTGTTGCTGAACGTTTGTCGGGCATCTCAGGCGCTCCTGTGCCGGTTCTGGGCCAGATTCCCATAAGTGTTGCCCTCCGAGAAGGTTCAGACTCTGGCAAGCCGGTGGTGAGCTCGAATCCGACCGACCCGGCAGCCGAGGCTATCCGTGAAATTGCTGTGAAAATCAGCCAAGACAAGATTGGTTTAGCGGGCAAACTGCTTAGAGTTAGCGTGTGAGCGAAACCAGTATTGCAACCCTGATTGCACATCTACCCCAGACTGACACCACTGCTGCGGTTTTGAACCCGAGCAACGGCCGCAAGATTTTTGACCTACCCCAGCTGACCGAGGCGCAGGTGGTTGCAGCCATTAAGAAAACCAGAGAAGCCCAGGATGATTGGTCGCAAACTCCGGTCTATTCCCGCGAGCGCGACCTGCTCACTTTGCACGACCTTTTGCTTGCCAACGAAGAAAAACTGCTCGATCTGCTGCAGCTTGAGACTGGCAAATCACGCGCTCACGCTTTTGAAGAAACCGCAGGTGCGATTTCGGCAGCTGCCTATTACGGCAAAATTTCGGGTAAAACCTTGGCACGCAAACGTACCAAGGCTGGTGTTCCGTTGCTGACCAAAACCTATGTCGATCACATACCAGTGGGTGTGGTTGGCGTGATTACCCCCTGGAATTATCCGCTGGCGCTAACCATGCTCGATGTTCTGCCCGCGCTCGCTGCAGGTAACACAGTGATTCAGAAGGCTGATAACCAAACAGCGCTAACAGTTTTGTTTGCCAGGCACCTAGCGGTTGAAGCTGGTATTCCCGAAGATGCCTGGAGAGTGGTTACCGGCGACGGAGCCACCGTGGGCAATGCCATTGTCGACAATGTAAATTACGTTGCTTTCACAGGGTCTACTGAAACTGGGCGAAAGGTCGCTCAGCGAGCTGCGGGGCGCCTGATTGGGTGCTCGCTTGAGCTCGGTGGCAAAAACCCGATGATCGTGCTCGAAGGAGCAAACCTAAAACGTGCCGCCGAAATTGTGTTGAGCGGAGCGTTTAGTTCGGCCGGTCAATTGTGCGTCTCAATCGAGCGCGTTTATGTGTCGAACGCCGACAAATCAAAGTTTCTAGAAATTCTGGCTGCAAAAACCGAAGAGCTCAAAGTTGGCAAGTCGAACGACTTTAGTTTCGACATCGGCTCGCTTGGCGGTTATAACCAACTTCAGCGAGTTTCAGGTTTCATCAACGAAGCAGTTGCCCAGGGCGCTGCGGTTGTGGCCGGCGGCAAGCCGTTGCCAGCGGTAGGTCCGTATTTTTATGCCCCAACGGTAATGACCGATGTTCCCGAAAACGCACGTATGGTTCGGCGTGAAGTGTTTGGGCCAGTAGTAAACGTTGAGGGTTACGACAGCATCGACGAAGCCATCGACAAAGCTAACGACAGTGATTTTGGCTTGAATGCATCGGTGGTGGGTCCGGTCAAAGCAGCCAAAGAAGTTGCTCGCTACCTGCACGCCGGAAGCGTCAACATTAACGAGGGCTTTCGGGCGAGTTTTGCATCTATGCAATCACCGATGGGCGGAACTAAAACCTCAGGCCAAGGTCGCCGAAATGGACCTGGTGGATTGCTGAGATTTACCGAAACCAAAGTGATCGGCATTGCCAGCACTGCATTGCGCTTGCCAAGCCGTGCAAAAGATTACGAAAAAATGGCTCCGTTGATGCGAGTGCTGCTCAAAGTTCTTCGCCGTTTTACGCTCTAAAAGCATCTCCTAAAACGTCAAGCCAGCAAGCTTGTTTTGGGCTTAGGTTGCCTCTGAATCAAATGGTGCAGGGTCGCCCTTTTTGAGCAACTCAGAAGCAGGCGTAGCTTTAGATTGAGCAGGCGTTGATTTGCCAGGTGTGCCCGCAGCATTGACAGTTGCAACCGCACCACCAACTGCGGTTTTCACTGGTTCAATTTCTTCGGCTAGCGCTTCACGAATAATTCGGCGAGGGTCGTAACGACGGGGGTCGAGCTTCTGCCAATCGAGTTCTTCGCCAATCTCATTTTCAATCTGACCCTTGGCGCCTTCAGCCATTACTCGCAATTGCTTGATCAGAGTTGCGAGCTTTTTTGCATAGCCCGGTAGCCGGTCTGGCCCAATTACAAAAACGGCAATTAACCCCAGGATGAGGAGCTTCTCGCCGCTTAGACCAAACACCCTTTCAGATTACCGCCTCGCTACCGAGCATTGGGCAAACTGCCGTTTATGCTTTGAGCAAGGAGAGCCCAATTGGTAGACAAAATCAGCAGCTGGAAGTTTGCAGAAGACTTCACACTAGAACCAGAAGCGTTTCGAGACGCACGGGTTCGGGCTGAAGAACTTGGGGTCGAATGCATCACTCCATCGGTTGGTGCACATCTTGCCCTCTTAGTTTCGGCGCTGGGCGCGAAAGCAATTGTTGAAGCCGGCACAGGCACCGGTGTCTCAGGTCTCTGGCTGCTATCTGGGGCACCTGAGGCGGTTTTGGCAACAATTGACAATGAGCCAGAAATTCAGTTTGCCGCTAAAAAATCTTTTGCCGAGGCGGGCATCCCAGCTAATCGAACTCGAGTAATCAACGGTCGTGCAATCGATGTCATGTCGAACATGGCTGATGCGGCCTATGACTTAGTTTTCTTGGATGCAGATCGAGAAACTCTTGAATCTCAATTGCATGAGGCGTCACGATTGCTGCGCCCAGGTGGCGTGGTTGCGATTGCTCACGCTCTTTGGCGCGATCGTGTTCCTGACCCAGCCATGCGCGACGACGCCACTGCGATTTATCGTGACGTGCTCAGATTCTTCAGCAACAATGAGAGCTTCGTTTCAGCCCTTTCACCAGTTGGCGACGGCCTTTTGCTTGCGAGCAAAAGAAACTAGCGACCTCAATATTTAGAAAACAAAAAAGCCCAGTCATCACTGACTGGGCTTTTTTTATTGAAACTTATTTTTTGACGACCCCTGCTAGAACCTCGTGTAGGTTCTTCGCCTCTTCGTCATTCACTGAAACTACCAGGCGACCTCCGCCTTCTAGAGGTACACGAAGGATGATCAGTCCGCGAGGTTCGCGTTCTGCTTCCATTGGTCCGTCGCCGGTACGTGGCTTCATTGCTGCCATTGAGAACTCCTTGAATAACAGACCCTTGCGGGCCGAAGTTCTATTATCCCACGGTTAACCAATTGCGAAGCCCAGTTTCACAGGCATAGATCTGGCTGGCCGGAACCGCCTCATCATCGGCGTGCGCCTTGCTCGGATCGCCTGGGCCGTAGTTCACCGCTGGCACGCCAAGTTCACTGAAACGCGCAACGTCGGTCCAGCCATATTTTGGTCGCGCTACCGAGTTGGTTGCAGCAACAAATGCCTTGGCTTCTTCTCGGTCAAGACCAGGTCGAGCACCTTCGGCCAGATCGGTAACAACAAGGTCGAAGCCTGCAAAAACTTCACGCAGGTGGGCCTCGGCTTGGGCGCCAGATTTGCTCGGCGCGAATCGGTAGTTCACGGTCACGTTGCAAAGATCAGGAATCACATTGGTTGCGATTCCGCCGTTGATCAAAACCGCATTCAAACTCTCGCGATAAACCAGACCATCAACTTCAACCTCTGCCGGCTGGTAGGCGGCCAATCGGGTTAGCGCCTCAGCCGTTGCGTGAATCGCGTTCTTGCCCATCCATGGCCTTGCACTGTGGGCTTTCACACCACTGAAAGTTAGGTCTACGCGCATGGTGCCGTTGCAACCTCCCTCAACCTGAGCATTGGTTGGTTCGCAAAGCACGGCAAAGTTGGCCTCGAGTAAGTCTGGGCGATTGCGCGAGAGTCGACCGAGGCCGTTCTTGGTGGCCTCAACCTCTTCGTGGTCGTAGAAGATCCAGGTGACATCAACCAAGGGTTCGGCAATAGTGGCTGCCAGCTTCAGCTGCACAGCAACTCCAGCCTTCATGTCGACTGTTCCGCGACCATAAAGCACCTGTTCGCGCTCCATTGAAAGAAGTTTGACCGGCAAATTATTTGCTACTGGAACAGTGTCAATGTGGCCGGCAATGACTACGCGAGAACTGCGGCCCAGATTGGTGCGGGCAACGACTGCATCGGCATCACGAATAACTTCAAGGTGTGAATAAGAACGGAGTGCTATTTCAATTGCATCGGCAAGAGCTTTTTCGTTGCCAGAAACTGACTCAATGTCGCAAATATCGCGAGTCAGTTCAACTACATCAGCTTCAAGATTCAGGGTTACAGGCGCCATATAACGAGCCTAACTTGTAACCTTGAACCTATGACTCAAGCAGGTTTTCTAGATTCAAAAGCATGGGGCTTCGGCCTGGCAACAATTTCGAGCGATGGCAGCATCCTTGATGTTTGGTATTCAAACCCTCAACTAGGCGCAGCACCGAGCGATGCAAGCGCACCCGACACCCTCACCGCGATGGTTGGCGAAGACGCTCGTCGTCGCGTGAGCAGCAAGGTGGTTCTTACCGAGGTTGATCTAACCGCTCCGGTTGCCGACACCGCAGATGCCTATTTGCGCCTGCACCTGCTTTCAACCCTCCAGGTAAAGCCGAACACCATCAACTTGGATGGCCTGATTCCAGCACTGCCAATTGTTGCGTTCACCAATGTTGGCCCGGTTGCGCTTGATGATCTTGATGAGCTTCGCCCGGCACTAACCCGCGCTGGAATCAGCGTTTATGCCATAGACAAGTTTCCGCGTTTGGTCGACTATGTGACTCCGCGCAAGGTTCGAATCGCAGATGCGTCTCGGGTTCGTCTGGGTGCACACCTCAGCCCGGGAACCACAATCATGCACGAGGGTTTCGTGAACTTTAATGCCGGCACCCTTGGCGTTTCTATGGTCGAAGGTCGAATCTCTCAGGGTGTTGTAGTTGGCGATGGCGCTGACATCGGTGGCGGCGCCTCAATCATGGGCACGCTCTCTGGCGGTGGCAAAGAGCGCGTTGCTATTGGCGCAAGAGCGCTACTAGGTGCAAACGCTGGCGTAGGAATCTCAATTGGTGATGACTCGGTTGTTGAGGCAGGCCTCTATGTAACCGCCGGCACCAAGGTGACAATTATCGATTCTGAAGGCGAGCGCAGCGCAAAGGCTGCCGAGCTATCTGGCGTCGCCAATCTTTTGTTCCGCAGAAACTCAGTGAGCGGCCGTGTCGAGGTTTTGCCTCGCGCAGGTGTTGGCATTGTGCTCAACAGCCAACTTCACGGCTAAATCGTCAAAGCAGAATTAGCCGCGAACTGAATCCCAGCCGTGCTCGGGCAGTGACTGTAGACCAAGTAAAACCGGTGCCGGCCCAGCCGGAATGACCAAACCAATTGGCTTGAACGCCCGTGGTAACTTGGCCTCTGGTGAAAAGGTCGCTAGCAGCGAGTGGTCTTCTCCACCGCCAATCACCCAGTCAAATTCGTTGGCTTCAATTGCTCGCGCTGGCTCTTCGAGAACAGCTTCATAGCCCTGAAGTTGCAGACGATCAATTTGAATTGACACCCCAGAAGCCTTTGCAATTCGAGCAGCATCTTTGGCCAAGCCGTCTGATAAATCGAGCATTGATGTTGCCCCGGCAATAGCGGCAGCAACTCCCTGAGCAACTGGCGGGTTTGGGCGGCGTTGCGTATTCACAACAGCGTCGTAAGAGTTAATCGCATCGGTGTTGCCACTTTGCAGCAGCGCCAAACCAGCGGCAGCGCGCCCTAGAGTGCCGGCCACGGCCACAATGTCACCAACCTGGGCGCCAGAACGCAAAACTGGTTCGCGGCCCTCTAGAGAGCCGTGCGCGGCAACCGAGATCATCACCTGATTTGCAGCGGCAAGGTCTCCCCCGACAACACCGCATCCGGGAGCCAATTTTTGGCAAGCATCGCGCAAACCATCGGCAAAGGCTTCAAGCCAGCCAATTTCGGTGTCTGCCGGCACGGCGAGAGCAACCACCAAAGAAGTTGGCATTGCACCCATGGCGGCTACATCGGCAACGTTAGAGGCAACAGCCTTCCATCCGAGGTCATAACCGGTTGACCAGTCGAGTTTGAAATCGTGGTCTTCGATCATGGTGTCGGTGGTGACCACAAAACGACCATCTGGGGCTGCAATGACCGCTGAGTCATCGCCTGGGCCGACTAGCGCGTGTTCAGAGCTATTCAGGCGGGCGATGGTGCGTTTTAGGCTTTCATTTTCGCCAAGACTGCGAATGGTTTCTGCGTGAGTCACATAACAAAGGTAGCCTGTTGGAGATGAGAATTTTTCGTGCAGTAGCAGTTGCCCTAGTTGGCTTGACCTTGAGTTTGAGCTTCAGCGCCTGCACCGCAACCGTGAACCTAGATGCAGCTCCGCTGGCGAACGACCCGGCCTGCGCTGAAATCATCGTTCGCTTGCCTGCAGAAGTAGCTTTGTTGCCTATTCGCAACACCAACGCTCAAGCCACTGGCGCCTGGGGTGAACCGACCGCTGTGATATTGCGTTGCGGGCTAGAGCCTGCCGAGGTGAGCTCGCTGCCCTGTGTAACAGCTGGCGATGTCGACTGGTTGGTAGACGAAAGCCAAAAGCCTTCCTACCGATTCATAACTTTCGGGCGCACTCCGGCTACCGAAGTAATTGTTGATTCAACAGCTGTTGCCGGGGTAAGCGCGTTAGAGGCAGTCGCGGGTGCGGTGCAAAACATCAAGGCAACCGAACGCTGCCTCGGTTAGTTTTTAGCTAGCGCCAGACCGATCAATTCGTCAATTAGGTCGACATACTCAAGGCCGGTTGCCTGCCACAGCGAAGGAAACATCGATAGCGGGGTAAAACCAGGCATGGTGTTGATCTCGTTTACAAAGAACCCATCCGCGGTCAAAAAGAAATCAACTCGGGCTAGGCCTTGGCAACCAAGAGACTCAAAGGCGCGGCGAGCAATCGATTGCATTTCTTGTAATTCGTCGGCGGTCAATTTTGCCGGAATGATCAGGTCAACTGAATCTTCATCCTGATATTTAGCCTCAAAATCATAGAAGTCGCGACCGGTGACAACAATCTCTCCGGCAACAGAAACTCGAGGGCGTGCGCCCTCTCGACCCTCGATAACAGCGCACTCGACCTCGCGACCAACCAAACCGTGCTCGACCACTAATTTGTTGTCGTGCTCAAATGCCAGGGCAACCGCTGCTGCGAATTCATCCCAGGTTTTAACTTTTGAAACACCCACCGATGAACCCGCGCGCGCAGGCTTCACGAAAACCGGCAACCCGCCGAGGCCGCGAACAGCCTCGAGCGAAGTCTCTGGGTCGCGCTGCCACTGGTTGGCGCGAATAACTACGTGAGGAGTGACCGGAATCTTGGCATCTTGGAACAGTGCCTTGGTGAACTCTTTGTCCATGCCGGCAGCCGAAGCCAGAACACCGTTACCAACATAAGGAACGCCGACAAGTTCGAGAAAACCCTGCATGGTTCCGTCTTCACCGAAAGGGCCGTGAAGCACAGGGAACACAACGTCAATAGCCCCAAGCGAGGCCTTGCTTCCGTCAATTGCGATTCGGAACAACTGGCGTGAGCCGTCCATGGCAAATTCAACTCTGGCGCCCTCGTCGGTCACGCTGGCAAGTTCACCCTTGCGAAGCGCCCAACGTTCAGCGTTGTCTTCGGCTGGCACAAAAACGCCCTGCTGGGTGATGCCAACCGGAATTACCTCGTATTTGCTGCGATCAATTGCGCCCAAAACTCCGGCAGCCGTCGCGCAAGAAATTGAGTGCTCGCTCGATTTGCCGCCGAACAGAATGACAACTTTTAGCTTGGCCACGTTATTCGCCCTTCGGGCCATCGGTCTCGTGAGTCAGGTGCGGAGCGATATCGCGAGGCTTCATGGTGCCGTCAAGCACACCCTGCACCTGCTCAACAATTGGCATCGAAACATTTTTGGCAGCTGCCAACTGCAAAATCGGAGCAACCGACGCAAGGCCTTCGGCAGTTTGCGACATGCGCTTCTTGACCTCTTTGAGCGTGTAACCCTTGCCCAACATCTCGCCAGCCTTGTGGTTGCGAGAAAGCGGCGACTCAGAGGTTGCGATGAGGTCGCCAAGGCCGGCTAGGCCAACCATGGTCTGAGCTTGCGCGCCATAGGCAACAGCAAATCGTGAAATCTCGGCTAGGCCGCGGGTCATGATTGAAGCCTTGGTGTTCTCGCCATAACCAACGCCGTTGACGATGCCGATGGCAACCGCGATTAGGTTCTTGAGAATGCCACCGAATTCAGTGCCGATTACGTCGGTGTTGGTGAAAGTTGTGAAATAGCTGTTGCTCGAAGCGTGGGCCACCGCTGATGCGGTTGCCTGACTTTGGCTAGCGGCAACCGAAGCGGTTGGCTGCTCTGCTGCAATTTCGAGCGAAAGGTTTGGGCCAGAAACTACGGCGATCTGGGTTGCTGAAAACCCAGTTACCTGAGCGATAACCTCACTCATTCGAAGGCCGGTGTCTTTTTCAACACCCTTCATCAAACTGACCAAAATTGCCTTGGATGGTAAGAGCGGACCCCACTCCTCCAAGTTGGCGCGCAGGGTCTGTGATGGAACTGAAAGGTAAACCTGTTCTGCACCTTCAAGCACCGCGGCAACATCGGTTGAAGCCTTCAGATTCTGTGGCAGGTTAATGCCAGGCAGGTAGTCGCCGTTGCGGTGGTCATCATTGATTTCTTCGGCAACGTCAGCGCGACGAGCCCAAAGGGTGACTTCATTTTCAGGGTTGTCAGCAAGAACTTTGGCAAAGGTGGTTCCCCAGCTACCGGCACCCATCACTGCGATTTTGGCCATGACTATTTGCCCGCTTTCTTGAAGTTACCCGAAGTGGTTTGACCGGCCTTGATTGGGTCCCAAAGATCAGCCGGAGCCTTCTCGCCGCGAAGCTTTTCGACCAAAGCTGTGATCTCGCGCATCACCAAATCGGTGGCTTCGTTCACTTCTGCCGGGGTTAGCTGCTTCTTGCGATATTTATCCAGGTTGATTTCATCGCCAACCAAAATCTGAACTGGCTTCCAGAAGCCTGGTCGAAACTTGCTGCCATACTGCGGCAAAACTTTTTCGCTGCCCCACTGAGCCATCGGGTAAACCGGCACGTTGGTCTCAATTGCTAGGCGAACTGCTCCGGTCTTGCCACGCATCGGCCAAAGGTCTGGGTGGCGGGTGAGAGTGCCCTCCGGAAAAATCGCGATCGAGTGACCGGCATCCAGGTATGAATTTGCCGCGCGCATCGGTGCATCATTGCGGTGACCCGAGCGATAAACCGGAATCTGGCCAGCCGCAAGCAAAATGCGGCCAATCACTGGAATGCGAAACAGGCTCTCTTTAGCCAAAAAGTGCGGAGCACGACGAAGCACGCGATAAACGAAATAAGCAACGGCAAGTGCATCAACGTTGGTTACGTGGTTTGCCACCAAAATGTAGGCGCCTTGCTTCGGCAGTTTTTCGACGCCCTTAGCTTCAAGTCGAAACAGCCCTCGCACGATCGGAATCAAAATCGATGCAATCAGTGCAAGAGTGAAGTGACGTTCCGAAGAGCTGATCTTCGGCATTGGCAATTCTTTTTTTGGCTTGGCCATGATGACTATTCGGTGTAGCTGAAGTCTGCGCCGAGGGCTTCGAGCTTCTTCAAGAAGTGCTCGTAACCGCGTGAAATTAGCTGAACGTTGGTGACGTTCGAGGTGCCCTTTGCGGCCAGAGCAGCAACCATGTGGCTGAAGCCTCCGCGAAGGTCTGGCACACGGATGTCTGCTGCGTGCAACGGTGTTGGGCCCGAAATAACTGCAGAGTGGTTGAAGTTTCGCTGACCAAATCGGCAAGCGGTGCCACCAAGACACTCGCGATAAATTTGAATCTGAGCGCCCATTTGAACCAAGGCGTCGGTGAAACCAAAGCGGTTTTCATACACGGTTTCGTGAATGATCGAAAGACCCTTTGCCTGAGTCAAGGCAACCACCAGAGGCTGTTGCCAGTCAGTCATGAAACCTGGGTGAACGTCGGTCTCGAGCACTACCGGGCGAAGTTCGCCACCCGGGTGATAAAAACGAATGCCGTCATCTTCGATCTCAAAGGCGCCGCCAACTTTGCGGAACACGTTCAAGAACGCCATCATCTCAGGCTGACGCGCGCCACCAACAAAGATGTCTCCGTTGGTTGCCAGTGCAGCACAGGCCCAAGATGCAGCCTCGTTGCGATCAAATAATGCACGGTGAGTGTAGCCACGAAGTTCTTTGACGCCTTCGATGCGAATTACGCGGTCGGTGTCAACCGAGATAATCGCACCCATCTTCTGCAAGATGGCGATTAGGTCCATGATTTCTGGCTCGATAGCTGCACCAGAAAGCTCGGTGATTCCCTCAGCACGGGTTGCGGTGAGCAAAACCTGCTCGGTTGCGCCAACGGATGGGTAAGGGAGGGCAATTTTTGCACCCTTCAAACCCTTCGGAGCTGAAAGTCGGGTGCCGTTTTCAAGCTCTTCGATAACTGCACCAAAATTGCGCAGCACCTCAAAGTGATAGTCGATTGGGCGGTCGCCAATGTGGCAGCCACCGAGGCCTGGGATGAAAGCTTCGCCCAGACGGTGAAGCAGAGGGCCACAGAACAAAATTGGAATACGTGATGAACCTGCGTGTGCATCGATGTCTACCATGCGAGCCGAGGCAACATTGCTCGGGTCAAGAGTCATCACGCCGTCTTCAGAGTGGGTAATTGCCACACCGTGAAGTTGAAGCAATCTTGAAACGATGTCTACGTCGCTGATGAACGGAACATCCTTGAGAACGCTCTCGGTCTCACCCAGCAACGCGGCAACCATAGCTTTGGTAACAAGGTTTTTTGCACCCTTGACGTCAACGCGGCCAAGAAGTGGCTTGCCACCATTTACGGTGATCTGGCTCATCTGATTCCTTAGTGCTTCGCTGGAAGGGTTTTTGGCATCCAAGCTGGTCGCTTGGCTTCAAAATCGGTGATCGCCTGCTCGTCTCGAAGGGTCAGACCGATGTCATCCAAGCCTTCTAGCAAACGCCATTTAGTGTATTCGTCGATGTCGAAGTGAACCGATAGCTCACCAATCGTGGCGGTCTGCTCGATTAGATTCACGGTGATTTCAGCGCCCGGGTTTGCCTCAAGTGCAGCCCAAAGCTTCTCGGTGTCTGCCTCAGAAATCTCGCCGGCTACCAAACCCTGCTTGCCAGAGTTTCCGCGAAAGATGTCGGCAAACTTGCTAGAGAAAACAGCTTTGAAGCCATAGTCGCGAAGAGCCCAGACTGCGTGCTCGCGGCTCGAACCGGTGCCAAAATCTGGGCCAGCAACCAAAACCTGGCCAGCCTTGTAAGGCTCTTGGTTCAAAACAAATTCTGGGTCGTTGCGCCAAGCCGAGAACAGCGCGTCTTCGAAACCGGTCTTGGTGATTCGCTTCAAATAAACAGCTGGGATGATCTGGTCGGTGTCTACGTTGCTGCGTCGCAGTGGAACGCCAACGCCGGTGAAAATTTCAAACTTTTCCATTAGTTGGCTCCTGCGTTCTGCTGCTCAAGAAGGTCAGCTGGGCTAGAAAGGGTTCCGCGAATAGCAGTAGCTGCGGCAACCAGAGGTGAAACCAAGTGGGTGCGAGCACCCTTGCCCTGGCGACCCTCAAAGTTTCGGTTTGAGGTTGAAGCTGCACGCTCACCCGGTGCCAACTGGTCTGGGTTCATTCCCAAACACATTGAACAACCGGCAAAACGCCACTCGGCTCCAAAGTCTTTGAATATCTTGTCTAGGCCTTCGGCTTCAGCTTGCAAGCGCACTCGAGCTGAACCTGGCACAACCATAAAGCGAACGCCCTCGGCCTTCTTCTGGCCTTCAACGATCGCGGCAGCTGCACGAAGATCTTCGATGCGGCTGTTGGTGCAAGAACCTAAGAACACGGTGTTGACCGCAATCTCTTTCATCGGGGTTCCAGCTTTTAGATCCATGTATTCAAGGGCGCGCAGTGCAGCGGCCTTCTCGTTAGGGTCTGAAATGTCGTCTGGATTTGGTACGTTTTCATTCAAGCTAACGCCCTGGCCCGGGTTGGTTCCCCAGGTGACAAATGGGTCAAGCGTGTTGGCATCCAAGAAAACCTCGGCGTCGAACTTGGCGCCTTCATCGGTAGGCAGAGTGTTCCAGTAGGCAACTGCTGCATCCCAGTCAGCACCAACCGGAGCGTGTGGGCGACCCTCGAGGTAGTCATAGGTGGTCTGGTCTGGCGCGACCATACCGGCACGGGCTCCAGCCTCAATAGACATGTTGCAAATTGTCATGCGGGCTTCCATTGAAAGCGCACGGATAGCGCTGCCGCGATATTCAAGCACATATCCCTGGCCACCACCGGTGCCAATCTTGGCAATAACCGCAAGGATGATGTCTTTTGCAGTAACGCCTGGGCGAAGGGTGCCCTCAACATTGATGGCCATGGTCTTGAACGGCTTTAGCGGCAAAGTTTGGGTGGCAAGAACGTGCTCTACCTCGCTGGTGCCGATTCCCATGGCCAAAGCTCCAAAAGCACCGTGGGTTGAGGTGTGCGAGTCGCCACAAACAACGGTTAGACCAGGCATGGTCAAACCAAGCTGCGGGCCAACCACGTGAACAATGCCCTGCTCGGCATCACCGAGCGAGTGAATTCGAACACCAAACTCGGCGGCGTTGTGACGAAGGGCCTCAATCTGCGTGCGGCTAACCGGGTCGGCAATGGGCTTGTCGATATCCCAGGTAGGGGTGTTGTGGTCTTCGGTTGCAATAGTCAGATCGGTGCGGCGAACCGGGCGACCAGCCAAACGCAAACCATCAAAAGCCTGTGGACTGGTTACCTCGTGCACCAAGTGCAGGTCGATGTAGAGCAGGTCTGGAGAGCCGTCTTTGCCCTTGACCACCAAGTGGTCGTTCCATACCTTCTCAGCCAAAGTCAATGGCTTATTTGTCATGCAAACACCTCAAAACGTTTAGGTCTCAAGTTTACCTTTAGGCTGAGAGGATGCGCCCTTCAGAGCTGGATATTCTTCAGCGTAAAACCGTAAAAGTACTAACCTCTGGGCAGATTTTGGGTGGGTTTGGGCTTGGTTCAACGCTGTCGATTGGCTCGCTTTTAGCAGCCGATTTGTCGGGTTCTGAGGCCTGGGCTGGTTCAGCCGCTACCTTCAGCACCTTGGGTGCCGCAACCTGGGCCATTCCGCTGGCCAGATTAGCTTTTGCCAGAGGGCGAAGAGTCTCGTTGGCCACCGGAGCAGCATTGGCCATTTCGGGTGCGATGTTGGTCATCACTGCGGCCGCAATTCACTTTTTTCCGTTACTGCTGGTGGCCTTGTTCTTGCTCGGCGGCGGGTCAGCGGTCGGTCTCCAAGCTAGATTTGCCGCTACTGATATTCCAACCGAAGGTTCAAAAGCTCGCGACTTGTCGATTGTGGTCTGGGCAACCACAATTGGCGCGGTTATTGGCCCAAACATGTTTGGACCTGGCGAAATTGTTGGCCACGCCCTCGGCTTGCCAACCCTCACCGGGCCGTTTTTGTTCACCATCATGGCCCAACTGGGTGCAACCACAGTTTTCTGGTTTGGCCTTCGCCCCGACCCGCTGCTTGTTGCGAAATCACAACAAGTCGAAATCAAAGGCATCAAACCTAAGGTTTCATTTGCTTCGGCGATTGCGACCCTTAAGGCCTACCCGTTGGCAGCCTTCGCTGTAATGTCAATTGCACTGAGCCACATGGTGATGGTATCGGTGATGGCCATGACACCAATTCACATGAAGAGCATGGGATATGACCTAGTGGTGGTTGGCTTCACCATCAGCCTTCACATTGCCGGAATGTATGCCTTTAGCCCAATATTCGGTTGGTTCGCCGACAAATTTGGGCGCATGCGAACCATCTTGCTTGGCCAGCTAATTTATGTTTCAGCTCTAGCCTTTGCTGGTTTTGGTGCCGATGATCGCTTCTTGGTTACTCTCGGTTTGTTCTTGCTGGGCCTTGGATGGTCGGCATCTACGGTTGGCGGGTCGGCACTGCTAACCGAAACCCTTCCACCGCTTGAAAAAACCAATGTTCAGGGGCTGAGTGATTCTTCGATGAATTTGGCCGGGGCCTTCGGCGGAGGGGTTGCTGGAAGCATTCTTGCGGTGTTTGCCTTTGTGGGTGTGAATGCCGCGGCTTTGATACCGGTGGTTTTGATCGTTTTGGCTGCAACCTTCGGCAAACTCAAAGCGCCCACGGCCCTTTAGCGCTGGCAAGTTAAGAAAAAACTCCCTCCCGAGAGCAAGTCATCGAGAGGGAGAATTCGTGATCCCAAGGGGATTTGAACCCCTGCTGCCGCCGTGAGAGGGCGGTGTCCTAGGCCGCTAAACGATGGGACCGTTTTGTGCAACCTGACAATTATGCCATAAGTGAGCCTGCTTCGCCACTTG
>JACCDN010285967.1_pt1 | contig 26275 bp, 17 predicted proteins | sample 7441691 | NCBI WGS metagenome assembly JACCDN01 (sample SAMN15323439, study PRJNA562643) | freshwater metagenome | isolation source: river surface water | place: USA:Blue River Watershed | collected 2017-08-16 | reverse complement strand
GTCTATAGCACTTGGTAACCTAAACCCAAACTCTACAAGGTTCATTTTTCTACTTCTGTCCCCTCCATACATGCCTGAAATTTGTGGAATAGTAACATGGCTTTCATCTATTACACATAAAAAATCTTTTGGAAAATAATCCAATAAGCAGAATGGTCTTGTTCCTGGCTTGCGTCGATCAAAAAATCTAGAATAGTTTTCAATGCCCGTGCAATAGCCTAATTCTCTTATCATCTCTATATCATATTCAACCCTTTCTTTGATTCTTGCTGCTTCTTGTGGCTTGCCCACGTTTTTAAAATACGCTACTTGTGCGCGCAACTCGTCTTGTATTTCAACAATAATTTCTTGTAGCATTTCTTTGGGCGCCATGTATAAATTCGCTGGAAAGATCGCCGCGTTCTCCATGGGCTCAATTCTTTTTCCTGTTTCTATTTCTATGCTTTCAATAGATTCAATCTCATCCCCAAAGAAGGTGATGCGGTATCCATAATCAACATAGGGCAAACGAATGTCTACCGTATCTCCATTCACCCTAAATGCACCACGATCAAATTCGGTTACAGATCGGTGATATAAACTATTAACTAGTGCGTGTAAAAATGCTTGGCGTGATAATATTTGTCCTTGATGAATTCGAATGATTCCGTTTTCGTACTCGGTTGGATTTCCCATACCATAAATACAGCTCACGCTCGCAACAATCACAATATCCCTTCGTCCACTTAATAATTGTGCCGTTGCCTGAAGCCTTAACTTATCAAGCTCCTCGTTAATGCTTAAATCTTTTTCAATATATACTCCAGAAGTTGGTAAGTAAGCTTCTGGTTGATAGTAATCATAATAAGACACAAAATAGCCCACTGCGTTGTCTGGAAAGAATTGTTTAAACTCTCCATACAATTGAGCAACCAGTGTTTTGTTATGTGTTAAGACTAGGGTGGGGCGTTGAACGTTTTGTATCAAATTGGCAATGGTAAAAGTTTTACCAGAACCCGTGACCCCTAAGAGTGTTTGTTGTGCATCTCCATTCAGCACACCCTCGGTCAGTTGCGCAATTGCGGTTGGCTGATCGCCCGAGGGTGTGTAGTTGGAATGAAGTTTAAAAGGCATACGCAAAGGTAAGCGCAAACCTTAAATATGTTTCGTTAAATTAACGCTTTATAGTGTTTCTAAATAGTCTGCCAATCTGTTGATTGCTGCTGCTACTTCTCCTATTTGAGCGCTTGTTTCTGACCAATTTTTTTGTTCAATAGCTTCGCGAACGCCTGGAATTGTTTTAACGCCATAACCAGTATAGAAACCCGGTGCGTATAAGCTATGTTTATACCAAGGCCTGCGTGGTAGGCCACTGGACATTAATAAAGCCTGTTCTGCTTTATAAATTTTAGCATTCATTGCTGCTAATTTTTGTGCATCCGCGTTTGCTTTTACTTGCTCTACTTGTTGTGAAGCTTTTTCTAAATGTGCTAATGCATTTAAGATCGGCGCAAAATCAATATAAGGAACATCTGCCACCGTTGTTGGTAGTTTTAATCCTTCTGTAGGATCAGCTGCAACAGCGTATGCTTTTGTATTAACCAATTCGTTTTCCACTTTTGCTTTTTCACGCATTTGCTCCACATTCGTCATCAACTCTGTAATATAGCCCTTAACGGTTTTATGTAAAGCAGTAAAATCAAATGGTAGGGCATCTGCTTCTGATAACCTCAATGCTGCGCGTCCTGCAGTTTGCGCAAGCGCAACGCCATATGCAAATCCAGGATCTTTGTATTTTGAATAGTGATCGTAAGAATCATAAATAGAATGGTATTCTCCTCCTTCGTTTTCTCCACCAAAACCAATATTTAATGATGGTACGCCCACATGTTGAATGAACGAAGAATAATCAGACCCTGATCCCATGGCGCCTAAAGGATAGGTTGTGCTATTTAAAATTTCTTTTTTAGCTGTTATTGTTGTTGCCTCAGTTGCATGATTGGCTCTTTGTCTTTCGAAAACAGTCACGCCTGTTTGAGGATCAATAATTGATTTACTAATATCCGTCATTAATCCTGTGAACGCATGTGAACCTTCTGCACCTAAGAAGCCTCTTCCGTTTCCATCTGAATTAATATAGGCCACCGCTTTGGCTTGTAAAGAAGCGGCGTGTTCTTCTACCCACTCAACAGATCCCATTAATCCTTGTTCTTCTGCATCCCAAGCACAGTAAACTAGGGTTCTCTTTGGCTTCCATCCAGATTTTACCAAGGATCCAATCGCAATAGCCTCCTCAAGTTCGGCAGCCATGCCGCTTACAGGGTCGTTTGCGCCATTTACCCAGGCGTCGTGATGGTTTCCTCTGATCACCCATTGGTCAGGATATTGGCTACCCTGAATCATTGCAATTACATTGTATGCTGGGCGTATTTTCCAATCAAAATTTAATTTTAAATGCACTTTAGACTTGCTTGGTCCAATATGATATGTAAAAGGTAGTCCTCCTCTCCAGGCTTTTGGAGCAACCGGTCCCGCCATGTCTTGTAACAATGGTGCTGCATCATGATAACTAATTGGTAGAACAGGAATTTTTAAAAGGTTCTCTGCATTGTTGTGATCTACTCTAGGAGCTCCATCCACTGAAGCATAGTTGGGTGTACTAGGGTCGCCTGGATAAATTACCATATCCATAATAGATCCTCTTTGTACACCATATTCGTTTTTGAATGGTCCAACTGGATACACATCACCCGCACCATAACCATCATCTTGTGGATCAGAATAAATTAAACAACCAATTGCACCATGTTCTTGCGCCACTTTTGGTTTGATGCCTCTCCAGCTTCTACCATATTTTGCAATCACTATTTTACCTTTCACATCGATGCCATATTTTGCAAGCGTCTCATAATCTTCTGGTAAACCATAGTTCACAAATACCAACTCGGCGTTCACATCACCATCCGCGCTCCAGCAATTATAGGTAGGTAATTGATCTGCTTGTCCAGAAGTCGCATCTTCTTTTAGTGCTGGCTCTTTCAATAAGGCTTTAAAGTTGGTTGCACCCTTCATTTCTAGCAAGCGGGTAATTGGTGTTGGAAATAACAATTGATACGTTACAATTTTTGTATCCCAACCAGCAGCTTTAAATTGTTTAGCAATTTCGTCAGCAACAAATTTTCCACCCACTGAACCAATATGGTGTGGCACAGAAGACATTAGTTTAATGTTTTCTCCTACACGCTTAGCGCTTAAATGACTATCAAAATTTGCTTCAAGTTTCTTCTGCGCGTCAGTATTTTTAAACCCTGTAAATTGTTGTGCAATACTATTGAGGCTAATACTCAATAAAATTGTGCACAAAACAACTTTTGTTTTTTGGTGTACCATGGTATTGTTTTTTAATGGATGTTTTGGATTATACTTTTCTATTTAAATAATTTGAATAATTAGGAAGCTCATATTCATATTCACTCTGCATAAAAGGAGAAGTGACTAAAAAATCGGCTGTTGTCCTATCACAGGCCATTGGAAGGTTCCAGGCCACGGCAAGTCTTAATAACGCTTTCACATCACTATCGTGGGGTTGTGCTTCCATAGGGTCAAAAAAGAAAAAGACCATATCTATATCACCTGTTGCAATCATTGCGCCAATTTGTTGATCTCCACCTAGCGGCCCGCTTAATAATTTTACCACTGGCTGGTCTAGGGCTTCTTCAATTAGTTTACCTGTAGTTCCGGTTGCAACCAAGCTGTGCTTTGATAAAACAATTTTATTGTGTACCGCCCATTCTATTAAATCCTTTTTTTTATTATCGTGCGCGATAAGTGCAATTTTTTTTCTTTTGTCAAGCTTTCTTATTGATTTCATTCTGTTAATTTAAAATATTATTCAAGTACTTTTTTTCCAACGATTGGAAACATGATCAAGATAACCAAAACGATAGTTGTTGGAATATGAAATAGTTTAAGGATTAAATAAACTAAAATTAGAAATAGTGGATAAGTAAATAGTAAAACTGAAAATAATACTGAATCAAAAAAAACAGTGTATTTGGTTTTTCGATCAACCCATTTTTTAATGATGTTATAATAAGGAAGATGTAAACTATAAAATATATTATTTTTATTTACCCTTGTTGGCGTGGTTGGTATAATGATGTTTTCTTTTAGTTGTTCAAAAACAATTTGATTAAACACAACGCGTTCTTTACTATTTAAAATGTTTGGTATGTTGCTCATTTCAGAAATGATAAGATTAATTTTTTTACCAATCCCTCTTAATTGATTAAATGCAATTCCCGCAATATGAATCTTTAGATTGACATTTAATTTTTGAACACCTTCCAAAATTCTTGCTGTTCCTTTTTTAAACGGTTGTAATTCGTGACTATTAATACAAATACCTTCAATAAAAATTAATACAGCATACCCTTTACTTAATAAATCGATTGACTTATTAAATGCATAATCATTCAGGTGTAAAAACTCTTTTCCCTCTCTTAATCTATAAACAGGAATCATATTTAATGATTCTAAAATAAAACGATGAATTGGTTTTTTAAATGCATCTCCTCTTGCTAAAAAATATACTCTTCTTTGATAATAAGAACCAATTATTAAAGCATCTAAGAAAGAATTAGGATGATTTGCAATAATTAATAAAGGGCCTTTTGTTTTGAAAAGCTGTTTGTTTTTAAGGTGTATCTCGTGACAGAATAACCATAAACCGGCTTGTATAAATAATTTTAATAATTGCACCACGGTATAAATATAAAAAAACCGCATCACAAATGATGCGGTCACTACCTACTAACCTTAAAAAAACACGTTGAATGATATTATTGTGCTGCAGCTGCTTCTACTTTTGCTGCTATTTTAGCTCTAATTTTTGCTTCTATTTCATTCGCCATTTCTGGATTATCATGAAGAATTGTTTTAACAGAATCACGACCTTGTCCTAGCTTATTTCCTTCATAACTAAACCAGCTACCGCTTTTATTAATTATTTCTAATTCAACACCCATGTCTATAATTTCTCCAATTTTACTAATTCCCTCTCCGAAAATAATTTCAAATTCTGCAGCTCTAAATGGAGGTGCAACCTTATTTTTAACCACTTTTACTTTCACTCTATTTCCAATAGCTTCGTCACCATCTTTAATTTGAGCCATTCTTCTTATATCTAAACGAACAGATGCATAAAATTTCAATGCATTTCCACCCGTTGTTGTCTCTGGGTTTCCAAACATAACACCAATCTTTTCACGTAATTGATTGATAAAAATACAAACCGTACCTGTTTTATTGATTGTTGCCGTTAATTTTCTCAATGCTTGAGACATTAATCTTGCATGTAATCCCATCTTAGAATCTCCCATTTCGCCTTCTAATTCACTTTTTGGAACTAAGGCAGCTACAGAATCAATTACAACCACATCAATCGCACCAGATAAGATCAATCGATCAGCTATTTCTAAAGCCTGTTCACCGTAATCCGGTTGAGAAACTAAAAGGTTATCCACATCAACACCTAAACGCTTTGCATAAGCACTATCAAAAGCGTGTTCAGCATCAATAATAGCACACATTCCACCTTTTTTCTGTGCTTCTGCAATCACATGAATTGCAACAGTTGTTTTACCTGAAGATTCAGGTCCATATATTTCAATTATTCTTCCCTTTGGTAAACCGCCTATTCCTAACGCAGTATCTAAACCGATTGAACCAGTTGAAATGACCTCTTGAGGCTCTTGACTGCGCTCATTCATCATCATCACACTTCCTTTACCGTAATCCTTGTCGATCTTATCAATGGTCAACTTAAGGGCTTTTAATTTTTCTGCGTTACTCATAGCTTGTCGTTTTATGTTTTCGTTTAAATAGAATGTGAAGATAGGGATAAATTGTTAATAAACTAAATTATTTAGTATTTTTTTACTAATTAGATTAGTTATTTATTATACTTCACTTTAAATTTTATATAAAACATTGATTTTTAATAATTTATAATATTTTTTTTACTTTAGTAATAAATTTAGTATTTATTGATTTATCTTTTTCGAGTATTTACCTTTTCGTTTAAATAGGTGTTTAATAGCATGGAATAAAAGTAGTTCATTTTAAAATAATCAATCAAAAAGTAAATGTGCATTACTACCGTAGTATTCTTTTATAATACATTTATATAAATCAACTAATACTATTACGGCTGTTAATATCTTAATATCTTAGTTATACACTTTTCATCTTTTTTTAAATTCATTCTATACTTAACATTCCCTTTTATGTAAAGTTCATCCAGGATTGAGTTTATAATAATGTATTCATTTTATTTATTATCTGTATTAGTCTTCATTTTTTAGATAGACACAGGTTATACACTGTTAATTAACGGGTATAAGTTGACTATAGTTTTCTCTAAAATCTACTTATTTAATTTTCCAAATCTGCTTATTCCATTTTTATACCCACTTATTCTATCAAAAATTGGGTTTATCCACTGTTTTTTTAATTATCCACCTACCCATTGTGTATTTTATTACGAATTCAAACGTAATTGGTTCATATAATATACTAAATTTGCTGCCTATATAATTATAAGATACATATGTCTATTATTCAGAACATTCGTGAAAAAGGTGCTTGGATCATCTTTACAATTATTGTAATCGCATTGATTGCTTTTGTATTACAAGATGGAATCGGTAAACAAGGTAATACTACTATTACTGATCTTGGAAAAGTGAACGGAGTAAGTATTAATAAAACAGACTTTGAAGAAAAATTAGAGATGCAGGTTCAAAATTATGCATCCCAGGGTATCAAGCGTGAACAAATTATTGGATTCTTATGGAATCAAGAAGTTGATCGTGTTTTATATGCTACAGAAGAAAAAAAATTAGGTATTTCTGTAGGTACAAAAGAAATTTCTGATGTTTTATTTGGAACCGAATCTCCTTTTAAACAAGAATTTACAGATCCTAATACTGGTGAGTTTAAAGTGAACGATGCAAAGCAAGCAATTGCGCAGGTTAAAAAAAGTAAAAATCAAGATCAAATCAATCAGATAGAAAAGATGTATATCGAACCTTCTATTGAAAATAGATTGAGAAATAAATATCAAGCTTTAGTGGTGAAGGGTGTTCAAGTTCCTTCTTGGATGGTTCAAAAACAATATGCTGAATCTAATAGTATTGCAAACATTAATATTGTTGGTATTCCATACGCAAGTATTTCTGATAGTACGATTAAGGTAACCGATGATGAAGTTGCTGCGTATATTAAAGAGAATGCAGCTGCTTATCAAGTAGAAGAAGCATCTAAAAGCATTAGCTATGTTGGATTTTCTGCCGCTCCTACTTCTGCTGATTCTACAGCAGTTCTAAATAGTATTACTGCCTTAAAGGCTGAATTTCAAGCCGCACCTGACGCTGCTGTATTTTTAAATAAAGCGGGTTCGGATTTACCTTTTTATAACAGTTATATCAGTAGTAAGTCTTTACAAGTTCCAAACAAAGAAGCAATCATTGCAGCTGGTGTAGGTAATGTATATGGACCTTATGTAGATGGAAAAAATTATACAATCGCTAAAGTGCTTGGTGTTAAACAATGGCCAGATAGCGCAAGTGTTAGACATATTCTAGTTGCAACTGCAGGACAGAACGGACAAATTGTACGTGATGATAGTACCGCTAAGAAATTAATTGATAGTATCAAATCTGCAATTGCAGGTGGTGTAAGTTTTGATGAGATGGTACAAAAGTATTCAGATGATGCTGGTAGTAAAGCAAATGGTGGAAAATATGAAATGTTTGCTCAAGCACAAATGGTTGGTCCTTTCAATGATTTTTCTTTTGATAATAGTGTTGGTGCTAAAGGAGTTGTTAAAACTGATTTTGGTTATCACTATATCGAAGTATTAAAACAAACACCAAGAAGTCCTGCATACAAAATTGCCTATTTATCAAAAGCAATTTTACCAAGCAGCGAAACAATTGGAGTTGCATCTGCTGCTGCCGCTGCTTTTGCAAGCGCAAGCAAGGATGTAAAATCTTTCAACGAACAAGCTGTAAAATTAAACAAACAAGCTTTCCCTGCTACAGGAATAAAGGCAATGGATTATGAGATTCCAGGAATTGGAGAATCTAGAACTTTAGTACGTTGGATTTATGAAAAAGATATCAATGCAATCTCTGAGCCTATTGAGGTTGGTGATAGTTATTTTGTTGCAGTTATTACTGGTGAAGATAAAGTAGGACTTGCTTCTGTTGCATCTGTGAAACCCCAAATCGAAGGAATATTAAGAGATCAAAAGAAAGCGATTCAAATCAAACAAAATTTCAAGGGTAACACAATAGAAGAAATTGCTGCTAGTGCAAAAACAATTGTACAACCTGCTGATAGTATTAATTTCAACTATTCAATGATTCCTGGTATTGGTAACGAACCAAAATTAGTGGGTGCTGCTTTTAATAAATCTTTATTAAATAAGCCTAGTGCACCAATTGCTGGCAATGCTGGTGTGTTTGTAATTAGTGTTAAATCTCAGGGAGCTAAAGCCGCTTCTCAAGATCTTGTTGGTTTTGAAGCTGAATTGCTAAATAGAACCAGATCTGTAGTTTATAGAACAAATATTGGTTTAAAGAAAGTGGCAAAAATTGTTGACAATAGAATGAAAATCTATTAGTCCTTTTAATAAAATTTTAAAACCCTCGATTTATCGGGGGTTTTTTTATTCGCTTTTCGAAACCCTAAATGGAGGAGAATTCTAAAAAAGAATCTAATTTTACAATATGTCTGAAACCTTCATTAATAAAGTGGCAGAGAGTGGTTTAATTAGTTTAGACCTTGCTCAATATATACCAAATAACGAGATTGTTATTTTTGATATCAAACCCTATTTATTCATGGAGCTTATTCTTAAGGAAAAAGATTTTCGTGCCAGCTTAGCTACTATTGATTGGACTCAATATCAAGATAAAATTGTTGGAATTTATTGTAGTGCCGATGCGATTATTCCGATGTGGGCCAATATGCTTATCGTTTCAAACCTATCGCCTTTTGCAAAGTCAGTTTATTTTGGGGATGAAAACAAAACAAGAGAATTGGTATTATTAGAAGAAATTCAAAAAATAGATCCTTCTTCTTTTAATGATCAACGAGTTGTTGTAAAAGGCTGTGGTGATACACCTATTGGAGAGTCTGCTTTTATTGCGATTACCCAAAAACTTCGCCCAGTTGTTAAAAGTATAATGTATGGAGAGCCCTGCTCTACTGTACCAGTTTTTAAGAAAAAATAATTTGGGAATTTTTTATAAAAGGGTTTAAATAGATTTTTTACCACTGCTCGTTTTCACGACCTCTTCTTTAAAATAATTATTTCTTTCTATTTCTTCTCTTACTTTTTCTGGAACTAAATAGCGTATTGTAATTCCATCTTTACAATTATTTCGAATCAGCGTTGCAGATAATTCTAACATTGGCGCTTCTAAATATTGAACACGCGCGCCATTCATTTCTGTAATTTCAAAGCCGGGTCTTCTATAAACAATGAATTGATAGTTTTTAATAAGCATTTCAAAGTTTTTCCATTTAGGTAAATTTTGAAAACTATCTCCACCCATGATTACAGAAAATTCGTGTTGTGGAAACTGCTCTTGTATATAGGTGAGGGTATCTATTGTGTAAGAAGGTTTGGGAAGTTTAAACTCAATGTCTGATACCTTAATTTGATCATCATCTTCAATTGCTAATTGAGCTAAATGCAATCGATCATATTCGTTTAATAAACTTGCCTGTGTTTTATGAGGATTTTGAGGAGAAACCACTAACCAAATTTGTTGCAATGCTGTATGATTTGCGATGTAGCTCGCCACCATCAGGTGTCCGTGGTGTATTGGATTAAATGAACCAAAAAATAGACCAATTTTCATCTCAATGTATTGATAATCAACTAATTAGATAATTCTTGAGTAATAATTATACTTTCTGCTTCGTCGTTTCTTAAACTTAATTGATAACCCGCTACAGAGATTGATATTGGATCACCTAGTGGCGCAATTTGTTCAACTCTGATGGATTCGCCTGGGATACAACCCATTTCCATTAATTTCAAAAATATCTCATCGTTTTCAAATGAATGAATGACGCCCGTCTCCCCAATTTTTAAATCTGATAATTTCTTCATAATAGACCACAAAGATACCGTAGTTTATATTTAAGTTCTTACGAAATATGGAGCATTAAATTTCGTTATCAATATAATCATCTTCAATGATTTATGTGTATGACAATATTTTTTAACAAGGCGGATAAGGGCAGCAGCCTGGCCAATCGCATACTACTAAAGTCTTTTATAGAAAAACAACTTCGCATGGAGGGTATTGCTATTGAGGCGCTGCAATATGTATTTTGTTCAGACGACTACCTATTAAATATCAATAAGCAGTTTCTTAACCACGATTATTATACAGATATCATCAGCTTTGACCTTTCAGAAGAGAAGGGTGTTTTAATTGGAGACATTTATATAAGCGTTGATCGAGTGAAGGAGAATGCAAAAACACACGGAAACAAATACCTACACGAACTCTTAAGGGTTATTTTTCACGGCGCTTTACACTTTTGTGGTTATAAGGACAAAAAACCCGCAGACGCTAAGCTCATGCGATCAATGGAGGATAAATGGCTTAAAGCGTATTTGAAAACAATTACCTAGCGCTTTCTACTATAGGAATGTTCCACGTGGAACATTCAATCCAACCAATATAGTTAGAAAAAATACCGAAATATTCTCCTCTCAGCTCGCTTCGCTCGAATGTTCGGCGAATATTTGTATTGTTTTCCAACTATTTAAGTTGCTCTTTATACTTAACAAATTAATTCATTTAGATAACGAGAATATGTGCTATTCCGTAACGAACATTCGAGCGAAGCGAGCTGAGAGTCTAGGAATAGGCGCATATTCTGTTTTAAAGCCCGTTGTTAGTTAACACTTATTAAAAGAGGAAAAGTTTTATACTGTTCCACGAGAAAGCACGAAGTGCTTGATATTCAATTTAAATAATTGACGTTCCACGTGGAACGTCAATTATTTAGAAAAACCAACTTATCTTTGCATCCTTATGTTTCCAAAATACAATGTAATAGTAGTAGGCGCGGGCCACGCTGGATCTGAAGCGGCAGCGGCAGCGGCCAATATGGGGTCCAAGGTTCTATTGATCACAATGAACATGCAGACCATTGCTCAAATGAGTTGTAATCCTGCCATGGGCGGAATTGCCAAGGGTCAAATTGTGAGAGAGATAGATGCGCTGGGTGGATATAGTGGAATAGTGTCTGATCTAAGTACTATTCAATTTAGGATGTTGAATAAAAGTAAGGGGCCTGCGATGTGGAGTCCAAGGGCTCAAAATGACCGCCACCTGTTTGCTAGCAAGTGGAGAGAGATGTTGGAGCTTACCCCTAATGTAGACTTTTACCAGGACTCGGTGAACGAGTTAATTATAAAAAACGGAAAGGCTTGTGGTGTTAAAACAAGTTTAGGCCACGAGATTTTGTCGGATGCGGTGGTCATCACTAGTGGCACGTTCTTAAACGGCATCATGCATATTGGTGAAAAACAATTGGGTGGAGGACGTGTGGCAGAAAGGGCGGCGACAGGAATTACTGAACAATTGGTTTCTTTTGGATTAGAATCAGATAGGTTAAAAACAGGAACCCCTCCAAGAGTAGACGGTCGAAGTTTGGATTATTCCAAAATGGAAGAACAGAAGGGCGATGAAGAGGTGGTTGGTTTTAGTTATATGGACATCCCAAGGGTAAAAGCGGCAGATCAACGTTCTTGTTGGATTACGTATACCGATCCAATTGTACACGATATTTTAAAAACCGGATTTGATAGAAGCCCAATGTACCAGGGTAGAATAGAGGGTGTGGGTCCAAGATACTGTCCAAGTATTGAAGATAAAATCAATCGATTCGCTGATAGAGAAAGACACCAACTATTTGTTGAGCCAGAGGGCTGGAATACAGTAGAAGTATATGTGAATGGATTTAGTACAAGCTTACCAGAAGAAGTTCAATACGAAGCCCTTCGTATGGTTCCTGGATTTGAAAAAGCTAGAATGTTTAGACCTGGATATGCTATTGAATATGATTTTTTCCAACCCACTCAGCTAAAGTATACCCTAGAAACCAAGGCGATTGAAAACCTTTATTTTGCTGGACAAATTAACGGTACAACTGGTTATGAAGAAGCTGCGTGTCAGGGCATGATGGCGGGCATGAACGCACATTTAAAAATCAACGAAAAGGCGCCTTTCATTTTACAAAGAAGCGATGCCTATATTGGTGTATTAATAGACGACCTAATTAGCAAAGGCACTAATGAGCCCTATCGTATGTTTACGTCAAGAGCAGAATTTAGAACCTTATTGCGCCAAGACAATGCGGACTTAAGACTTACTGAATTGTCCTATAATTTAGGCTTAGCGAGTATAGAACGAATGCGCAAAGTACAAGATAAAAACAACCATGTTGCAGAGATTAAAAACATCTTAAACACGCACTCGGTTGAACCACACGAAATCAATGCATTCCTTGGTACGATTGATTCTGCGCCGATGAACGAAAAACAAAAAGCAGCCAAACTGGTATTAAGACCTAATATTAGTTTACAACAAATAATGGATCACTCGGTTTCATTAAATGAAAAGCTTCAAGGAAATAATCCTGATTATTTAGAGCAGGCAGAGATTCAAGTGAAGTATGAAAGATATATCGAGAAAGAAAAAGAAATCGTGGAACGCATGTCTGCATTAGAAAATAAAGTAATACCAGACAGCTTTGATTATGATAAGGTTGCAGCACTCTCTATTGAGGCGATGCAAAAATTTAAAAAGATAAGACCGGCCACGCTTGGTCAAGCGAGTAGAATCAGCGGGGTGAATCCTAGCGATATACAAATTCTAATGGTATACATGGGCAGGTAACCATTTATCAAAAAAACAAAACAACCACTCTGTTGAATCGTTGTTTTTAGTAGCTTTAGAAAGATGAGTTTCCAAAATTTTTCCCTAAAAATGGGGTCTACAATTTGGTAAATATTTTTTTATTCAAAACTAAAATCAACCGCGTATGAGGAGGATTATTTTATCACTTCTTTTGCTTGTAATTGGAGCGTCTGCATTTGCGCAGGAGTCTTTTCCAATTAATGGCGTAAGAGATGTGAGAACTGGCGTGTATGCATTTACCAATGCAACCATTGTTCAAAACGAAAAAACTAAGATTGAGAAAGGAACCCTTGTGATTAAGCAAGGAAAAATTATTGCAGTGGGTGCAGTAGTTGAAATTCCCAAAGAAGCAATTATAGTTGACTGTAATGGTAAGTTTATCTATCCAAGTTTTGTAGATCCTCTAACAGATTATGGTGCGAATACGCCAAAGCGAACTGCGGCAGGATTTAACTTCGGCGCGCCGGCACAATTTGGTTCAAATAAAGCTGGTGCATACAACTGGAACCAAGCAATTAAACCAGAAGTGAATGCGGTGGAATCTTTTAGTGTGGACGAAGCAACAGCAGCGGGATTTAGAAACAATGGATATGGTGTTGTGTTTACACATGTTAAGGATGGTATCGCTAGAGGAACGGGCGCGGTGGTTACCTTGGCCGGTATAAATGAAAACAATAGCATTTTAAAATCAAAAGCAGCACAAGTATTTTCTTTTGATAAGGGGACCTCTACACAATCTTATCCAAGTAGTTTAATGGGTAGCATTGCGTTGTTGCGTCAAACTTATTTAGATGCAAAATGGTATGCAACTAAGCCTGCAACGGAGGGGGTGAATTTATCACTTGAAGCATTTAATGCAAACGCAAGCTTACCTCAAATTTTTGTTGCCGACGACAAATGGTCTACTCTTAGGGCAGATCGTATTGCAAAAGAATTTGGAACACAATATATTATTAGAGGCGCCGACAATGGTTACCAAAGAATTGACGAGCTGGCTAAAATAAAAGCATCTTATATATTAGGTCTTGACTTTCCTGCAGCCTTAGATGTAGAAGACGCGAATGATGCAAGATTTGTTTCTTTAGCAGAAATGAAACATTGGGAATTGGCCCCAACTAACCCTGCGGCATTTGAAAAAGCGGGAATTAGTTTCAGTATCAGCGCAGCTGATATGAGAGATGGAAAACAGTTTTTGTCAAATCTTAGAAAAGCAATTCAATATGGCCTTTCTGAAACCAAGGCTTTAGAAGCATTGACAAAGATACCTGCACAACAAATTGGTGTTTACGATCAAGTTGGATCTTTAGAGGCGGGCAAATTGGCTAACTTCTTAATTACAACTGAGCCTATTTTTAATAGCAATGCTAAAATTATTGAAAACTGGATTCAGGGAAATAAGTATGATGTGAATGGCGCAGAGTGGAACAACTTTGCTGGCAAATACAAGTTAACTATTAATAACGCTGGTGTAAAAACAGATTACTCTGTTGACATTAAAAAAGACCTATCTGCAAATATTATAGGAACAGACACCCTGGCTGCTAAAATTACAGTGAACGAATCTTTGGTAAAGATTAGTTTTCCAGAAAGAAAAGGTCGTGGTGTTGAAAGTATTCGCTTAAGTGGTGTAATTGCTGGTGGCGCATGGAATGGATATGGAACAGATACAAAGGGTGGAAAATTAACTTGGTCTGCAAGTTTGGTTGCACCAGCAACTGCAGCGGCAGAAGAAAAGAAAACAGCGGAGCCGGTGAAATTGGTTTCAAAGGTTACCTATCCGTTTGTTGGATTGGGGAATGAATCTATACCGCAACAAGAAACAATTTTAATTAAGAACGCAACGGTATGGACGAATGAAAAAGAAGGCAAACTGCAAAACACCGATGTTTTATTAAAGGCGGGTAAAATTGCAAAAATTGGAAAGGGATTAACAGAGACTGGTGCAAGAATCATTGACGGTACTGGTAAATATTTAAGTCCTGGTATTATTGACGAGCATTCTCATATAGGCGCATTGTCTATCAACGAAGGCGCACAATCAGTAACTGCTGAAGTTCGCGTTGGTGACAACATGAACCCAGAGGACATTAATATTTATCGTCAATTAAGTGGTGGTGTTACATCATCTCATATCTTACACGGAAGCGCTAACACCATTGGTGGCCAAACGCAATTGATTAAATTAAGATGGGGTACCACAGACGAAGGATTGAAATTTGCAGGTGCAGACCCTTTCATCAAATTTGCATTAGGTGAAAACGTGAAGCGTACAACCTCAACAAACAACAATCGTTTTCCAGACACAAGAATGGGTGTGGAAGAAGTTTTGACGGATGCATTTGATAGAGCGGTAGATTATCAAAAATCAATGAAAGCAAATCCAACTACAACAAGAAGAGATTTGGAATTAGAGGCATTGACCGAGATCATGAATAAAAAACGCTTTATTACTTGTCACTCTTATGTACAAACAGAAATTACTTATGCAATGCGCGCTATTGAGAAATTCAACGCACAAGGCTACGATTTTAATATCAATACCTTTACGCACATTTTAGATGGCTATAAGGTTGCAGATAAAATGAAAAAGCATGGTTCAAGTGCTGCCACTTTTTCTGACTGGTTCGCTTATAAAACCGAAGTAACAGACGCTATTGCATACAATGCGGCAATCATGCACAATGTTGGTGTAAACACAGTCATCAACTCTGATGATGCCGAAATGGCTCGACGTTTAAATCAAGAGGCGGGTAAAATTGTAAAATACGGCGGCGTGTCTGAAGACGAAGCTTTCAAAATGGTTACGCTGAATCCAGCTAAGGCGCTTCATATCGACAATAAAGTAGGAAGCATCAAAGTGGGTAAAGACGCAGACGTAGTTTTATGGAGCGAGAATCCATTAAGCATTTATGCAAAATCTTTATACACTATTGTTGATGGTACAGTTTATTTTGATCGTGAAAAAGACGCGGAGCGTAGTAAACAAGTAACAGCAGAAAGAACAAAGCTGATCCAAAAAATGCTAGGCGACAAAAGAGCTGGCATGCCAACAAGACCAGCAACACCTAGCACGCAAATATTATTAGAGTGTGGAGATCATGATCATAACGAAGATCTTAACACTATTTACGAATCTCAAAAAAACTAAACCATGCAAAAGAAATATTTAAGCATTTTTGCTCTTGCATTGTTAGGTTTAACTGCAAGTGCACAAGACAATGTGTATCCGGCTGCACCACAAAAGGGTGTGACTGTTATTACACATACAACAGTTCACGTTGGAAACGGAACAACTTTGACAGACGCTTCGGTTGCGTTTGAAAATGGAAAAATCATTGGAGTGGGCAACGTAGTTGTGCCAGCCGGTGCCACAGTCATTGATGGAACGGGAAAACAAGTTTATCCAGGTTTGATCTTACCAACATCTGATTTAGGACTTAGAGAAATCAGTGCTGGTGTGCGTGGTAGCAATGACTACGCAGAGATTGGAGAGAACAACGCTAACATTAGATCTATTGTTGCCTACAATACGGATTCAAAAATAATCGGCGTGTTGCGCGAGAATGGAATTCTATTAGCAGGCGTTGCACCACAGGGTGAACTAATCGAAGGCCAAGCAAGCGTAGTACAACTAGACGCTTGGAATTATGAAGACGCTGCTTATAAAATGGATAATGGCTTGTATATCAATATGCCAAGCTTAATGCCTCGTCGCGGTGGTCGTATGGCGTTCATGCGTCCTGGTCCTGGCGGCGATCCGGTAAAAACAGCAATGGATAAAATTGAAACCATCAAACAATTCTTCACAGATGCTAAAGCATATTATCAAGAAAAAACACATGCTGCGAACAATTTAAAATTAGAAGCGGTGCGTGGTTTATTTGATGGTAAACAAAAATTATTTGTACGCGCAAATGAAGTAAAGCAAATTTTATTGGCAATGGACCTAGCTAAATCTTTTGGATTTAAATTGGTGATTGTTGGTGGAACAGAGGCTTATCAGATTGCAGATTTATTAGCTGAAAACAATGTGCCAGTTATACTAGATCGTCAACATGCTTTACCAAGTATGGAAGATGATGACGTGGATCAACCCTACAAAACACCGGCAGCTTTACAAAAGGCAGGTGTGTTGTTTTGTTTAAATGATACACACGATCAAAGTCGCTTTCGTAACCTAGCCTTCAACGCTGGAACGGCTGCTACTTATGGTTTAACCAAAGAACAAGCGCTTTCCGCTGTAACTTTAAATGCGGCAAAAATTTTGGGCATTGAAGATAAAACAGGCACTATTGAATCGGGTAAAGATGCCAATCTTTTAATTGTCAATGGTGATTTATTAGACATGAAGTCTAGTGTCATTGGTCAGGCGTTTATTCAGGGCCGTAACGTGTCTTTAGATAATAAAGGCAAGCAATTGTACGAGCGCTATAAGCATAAGTATCAATTGAAATAAACAAAAGTCGATCCACCCGCAATTCGATAACTATTAGAATTGTACAGGTGGAAAAATAAGTTTCCTCCCAGCTCGGTAAATCTGAACTGGGAGGATTTTTTTTGGCTAACTTAGCGCTATGTCTAAAAAATTGTATTTACTAGATGCGCTGGCCTTGATTTACAGAGCATATTATGCTTTAATCCGTACGCCAAGAATCACGAGTACCGGAATCAACACCAACGCACAATTTGGTTTTACCAATACCTTATTAGAGATTATTAAAAAGGAAAATCCTTCACATATTGCAGTGTGTTTTGATACACACGCACCTACAGAGCGCCATACCGATTTTACCGATTATAAAGCAAACAGAGAAGCCGCTCCAGAAGACCTATTAAGTTCGCTTCCTCATATAAAAGCCATCATCGAAGGATTTAACATTCCAGTTGTGGAATGTGATGGTTATGAGGCAGATGACGTGATAGGTACATTAGCTTGGCAGGCGGCCGATATGGGATACGAAGTATATATGGTTACCCCAGATAAGGATTATGGACAATTATTGGTGAAAGAGAATGTGTATATGTGGAAGCCACCAGCATTTGGTAATGAAAGAGAAATATTGGATGCAGAAAAAATTAAAGCAAAGTGGGACATCGCCCGTGTAGACCAAGTGGTAGACATGTTGGGCTTGATGGGTGATGCAGCAGACAATATTCCGGGCATCCCTGGTGTGGGCGAAAAGACGGCAGCTAAATTATTAAAAGAGTACGATACGCTTGAAGGGGTGTTAGCGAATGCAGATAAAATAAAAGGCGCCATGGGCGAAAAAGTGAGAGCAGGAAAAGATTCTGCTATCATGAGTAAAAAATTAGCCACTATCATCACCAACGTTCCAGTACAATTTCACGAAGAAGATTATAAATTATCAGAAAAAAATATTCCCGCATTAACAGAAATTTTTAATCTACTTGAATTTAAGACCCTTGGGAAACGCATATTGGGTAGTGATTTTGAATTGGTGGTAGCGCAAGATCCTGAAGTGCAAACAGATTTATTTGGCAACGAGGTTAAATCAAAAAAGCCAGTCATAAAAACCAAAACAATTGTATTGGATTCGACGGCGGGAACACAGTCGGTGCTAGAGCCAAATGATGAGCCAGGCAATCCCGGCTACGAAGCGGATGAAGAAGCGGATTCAGATTTGCCTAAATTAATTGCAAATAAAAACATTTCGAATACACCTCATCAATATGAAACCATTGTTGGCGATGACGCAATTGAAGCCTTTATAAAAAAGATAAGTGCTAAAAAAGAAATTTGTATCGATACAGAAACAACTGGGATTGATGCCAACAATGTCCAATTGGTGGGCTTGAGTTTTTCAAATACGATTCATGAGGGATACTATTTACCAGTTGCCAATGACGGCGATGGTGTAGATGGTGCAAAACATATTTTAGGAAAACTAAAATCATTATTTGAAGACGAAACAATTACCTGGATTGGACAGAATTTAAAATACGATTTCTTGGTATTGAAATGGTATGGCGTTGTGTTAAAGGGGAAAACATTTGATACCATGCTGGCGCACTACGTGATAGAGCCAGAAGGCAGAAGGAGTATGGATATCCTTAGTGAACAGTTTTTAGGATACGAGCCAGTGAGTATTGAAAACTTGATTGGAAAAAAAGGAAAAAATCAAGGTACCATGCGCGATGTGCCATTGGACCAAATCACCGAATATGCAGCAGAGGACGCAGACATCACTTTACAATTAAAAGAATGCTTTGAGCCTTTATTATCTAAGCGTGAAGTAAGGCGCGTGTTTGAAGAAGTGGAAAATCCTTTAATGCAAGTTTTGGTAGACATGGAATTTGAGGGTGTTAAAGTTGATGAACAATTTTTGAACGAGTATAGTAAGGTCCTAGAGGATGATATTAAAATAAGCGAAGAGCGCGTGTTTGAGCAAGCGGGCGTCCGCTTTAATCTTGCGTCCCCAAAACAACTAGGCGACGTGTTGTTTGATATATTAAAAATTGATCCAAAAGCAAAGAAGACAAAAACAGGACAATACGCCACCGGAGAAGATGTATTGGCGAAGCTCGCAGCAAAACATAAAATTGTAGATGACATTTTAAATTTCAGGGAACTAAGTAAATTAAAATCTACTTATGTGGATGCCCTGCCTGCCATCGTAAATCCTAAAACAGGAAGAATACACACTAGCTATGCGCAAGCTGTTGCTGTGACAGGAAGATTAAGTAGCACCAATCCAAATTTGCAAAACATCCCAATACGTTCTGAAAGAGGTAGAGAAGTGAGAAAGGCATTTATTCCCAGAGACCCATCTCGCATTTTAGTGAGTGCCGATTATTCACAAATAGAATTAAGGGTGGTTGCTGCCATTAGTGGTGATCCGAATATGTGTGACGCATTTAAACAAGGTAAAGACATCCACACCGCAACCGCCGCGAAAGTATATGGTATAGCAGAATCAGAAGTGACCAAAGAGCAACGTTATAAAGCAAAGAGTGTCAACTTTGGCATCATCTATGGACAGGGTGCATTTGGCTTAGCAGAAAACCTTGGCATTTCCAGAACAGAAGCAAAAGAGATCATTGATAATTATAAAAAAGAATTTCCCAATATTCAGTTGTACATGGATCAGCAAATCAACAAGGCGAAAGAACAAGGGTTTGTTGAAACATTGATGGGCCGTAAACGTTGGTTAAGAGATATCAATAGCTCTAATTTTACGGTACGTGGCTTCGCTGAACGCAACGCCATCAACTCTCCTATACAAGGATCTGCGGCTGATATGATTAAATTAGCGATGATTAAGATTCATCAAGAAATGAAAAAGAAACATTGGGAATCTAAAATGATCTTACAGGTGCATGATGAATTGGTGTTTGATGCTGTGGAGTCCGAATTGCCAGCACTAAAAGAACTAATCTTATCCTGCATGACCACTGCAATGGAACTACCCAACGGGGTTCCGGTAGAAGCAGAGTTGGGCGTTGGTAAAAATTGGCTTGAAGCGCATTAGGGTTAAAATAAATCAGCACCCTCGTTTATGGGGGGTGCTGAAAAAATCATAAGAGTAAAAAAATAATGCCCTTAACTTTTTGTAAGGGCATTATTTTTATCGATTCATGCTGGCTAAAAACTCTTCGTTGTCTTTCGTGCCACGCATACGTTTTAATAATTCATTCATTGCTTCGTCGGTATTCATGTCGTTCAAGAATAAACGAAGGATATTCATTCTCTGTAATACTTCTTTGTCTAGTAATAAATCATCACGACGTGTGCTTGATCCCGTTAAATCAATCGCAGGGAAGATACGCTTGTTCGCTAAACGACGATCTAATACCAACTCCATATTACCAGTACCCTTGAATTCTTCAAAGATCACTTCATCCATTTTAGATCCTGTATCAACAAGCGCTGTTGCAATGATTGTAAGTGAACCACCATTTTCAATTTTACGAGCAGCACCAAAAAATTGTTTTGGTTTTTGCATTGCATTGGCTTCCACACCACCTGATAAAACCTTACCAGAGCTAGGCGCAACTGTATTGTGTGCACGTGCTAAACGTGTAATGGAATCTAATAAAATCACCACATCGTGTCCGCATTCTACTAAGCGCTTTGCTTTTTGTAAAGCCATTGTAGAAACCTTTACGTGTTTTTCTGCAGGTTCATCAAAGGTAGATGCAATCACTTCTGCTTTTACAGAACGCTCCACATCTGTTACTTCCTCTGGTCGCTCATCCACCAACACCACCATCAAATAGCATTCTGGGTGATTCGCAGCAATCGCATTGGCAACTTCTTTCAACAACATGGTCTTACCCACTTTTGGCTGAGCTACCAACAATCCACGTTGACCCTTACCAATAGGCGTAAATAAATCCATGATACGCGTACTATAATTATTGGCAGTGGTATATAAATTTAATTTCTCGTAAGGAAATAAAGGGGTTAAATAGTCAAAAGGAATACGATCACGAATTTCGTCTGGTTTTTTTCCGTTGACAAAATCCACCTTTGTCAATGCAAAATATTTCTCACCTTCTTTGGGGGGACGCACGGTGCCTTGCACGGTGTCACCTGTTTTTAATCCAAATAATTTTATTTGCGAAGGAGACACATACACATCATCTGGAGAAGACAAATAGTTATAATCAGAACTTCTTAAAAAGCCATATCCATCAGGCATCATTTCCAACACGCCTTCAGATGCGATGGCACCATCAAATTCCACATTGAATACGGGTTCTTTTTTAGGTTGATGTCTATTGTGATGTGGGTGTTGCCCTTGACCAGGACCCCTTTGACCGCGGTGTTCTCCGCCTTGTGGGGTTTGCCCAGTTTGGTCACCCTGAGGTGCAGTTGCAGCTTCTGGATTTGCTACTGGTGCAGGCGCTTGGCTTGCCGCAGACTCATCTCCAAATAAAGCAGCTGCTATTTTAGAAGCTTTATCGTCTTCGGAATGATCTTTTTGAATTTTAACCGGAGCGGCCGTTCTACGCTTGGGCTCTTCTATAGGCTCCGCTGATTTTTTGGCAATCGGCTTGCGCGCTGGTTTAGATGCAGCAGTATCTGCTTTAGCTGTTGGAGCAGTCGCAGCAACAGGCTTGCGTCCTCTCTTTGGTTTGTCGTCTTTTTCTTGCACTGTAAATGAAGGGTTTTTTAAATCGAATCGAGATCGGGGAATAGTTGAAAAAATCTAGTTGAATTTGGTCAAGATTTGACCGATGATTGAAGAAGCGCGAAAAATGACATCTGAGTGTTTCGCTCCTTTCTAGCACAAAGTAAAGCAGTTTTTGCATAAAAAAACAATTTTTTATGGGTTATCTTTGAACCTCGAAATAAGTAATATGTTCAATCAAAGAGTCAAAATCAAGCAATTGTTAAGCGGAACCGATGCTACATCAGCAATAGGGGCCGAAGTCGTAGTCATGGGATGGGTTCGTACCTTCCGAAACAACCAGTTCATCGCCTTGAACGATGGCAGTACTAATAACAATGTGCAGGTAGTGGCAAGTTTGGGGGAGTTTGACGAAGCTTTATTAAAGCGCGTTACAACAGGTGCTTCTTTAAAAGTAACCGGCGTGGTAGTGGAAAGTCAAGGTAAAGGACAAACTGTCGAAGTGAAGGCAAAAGCAATTGAAATTTTGGGAGACAGTGATGCTGAAAAATATCCGTTACAACCTAAAAAGCACTCTTTAGAATTTTTAAGAGAAAAGGCACACTTACGTTTTAGAACCAATACGTTTGGATCTGTGTTTCGAATTCGTCATTCATTAGCTTTTGCAGTACACCAGTTTTTTAATGATCGCGGATTTTTATATTTAAATACACCAATCATTACTTCAAGCGATGCTGAAGGAGCAGGAGAAATGTTTCGTGTTACTACGCTTCCATTAGAAGGTGCTCCAAAAAACGAAGCAGGTGAAATTGATTTTAACGAAGATTTTTTTGGTAAGAGCACCAACCTAACGGTGAGTGGTCAACTCGAAGGAGAACTAGGCGCCATGGCGTTTTCAGACATTTATACTTTTGGTCCAACCTTCCGTGCAGAGAACTCAAACACCACTAGACACTTAGCAGAATTTTGGATGATTGAACCAGAAGTGGCGTTCAATGATTTAGAAGACAATATGAATTTGGCCGAAGATTTCATCAAGCATTTGATTGCATATGTGATGGAGCACAATGCGGATGACTTAGCATTTTTAGATGCACGTTTGGCAGAAGAAGAAAAACAATTGCCTACAGAAAAAAGAAGTGGACTAGGGTTGATTGAAAAATTAAAATTTGTTGTAGAAAATGGATTCGAAAGAATCACCTATACAGAGGCAATCGATATTTTATTAAATAGCAATCACTACAAGAAAAAGAAATTTAGCTATGATGTAAAATGGGGCATTGATTTACAAAGCGAGCACGAAAGATACTTGGTAGAACAACATTTTAAAAAGCCGGTAATTGTTACTAATTATCCAGCTGCAATCAAGGCGTTTTATATGCGCATGAATGATGGTTGCGAAGCCGGTAAAGAAACCGTTGCCGCAATGGACATTTTAGCACCAGGCATTGGAGAGATTGTAGGTGGATCACAAAGAGAAGAGCGTTTGGATAAATTAGAAGCTAGAATGAATGCAATGCACATACCATTAGAGGAGATGAGTTATTATTTAGATACAAGACGCTTTGGTACAGTGCCACACGCTGGATTTGGATTGGGTTTCGAGCGTATGGTTCAGTTTGTTACCGGTATGACCAATATTAGAGATGTTATCCCGTTTGCAAGAACGCCGAAGAATTGTGAATATTAATATGGGCATCATTTATGTCTTAATTGGCGCATTTTGTTTTGCGATCAGTAATGCCTACTGGAAAAAAGTAACAGCCACTATTCCATATCAAATTGGCATGTTTTACCGCGGCATTTTTGCTACCATTATTTTTGCAATTTTATATTTTGGATTTCGCCAGGCAGACTTTTTTAAATATTGGGTAGTAAGAGATATTGTAATTGATCAAGAATTTATTTTATCCATTGCGCTAAGCGTGTTCAATATTTTTGGTCTTGTGTTTTTTTTACAAGGACTACAGAAAGCGCCTGTAAGTGTTGTGGTGCCTGTGTCTTCACTTAAACTGTTTACAATATTAACTGCCGTTTTTGTGGTAGGTGAAGTGTGGAAGGGTAATTATTTAATTGCTTTTATACTCAGCACGGTGGGTTTATTTTTATTGTATTATAAAAGAGGAGAGATACATAATGCTAAAGAATTTGAAAAAGGAATGTTATACGGATTGGCTTCAAGTTTTTTCTGGGGAAGCTCTTATGCATTGTATAAATTTCCAATCGCATGGTGGGGTCCACTTGGATTTAGTTTGATTATTGAATCCGTTGCGATGTTGTTTGGTTTGGTCTTAGTTGTAAAAGATGGACTTAGCAATCAATTGGTATCATATCTAAAAGCGATTCACTTAAAAGCATATTTAATATTAGGCGCCTTATTGGTGATTGGCGGATTGGCCATCAATATGAGTTATGGTTATTTGCCTGTAGTGGTCATTAATATCTTAATTATTGGCAGCCAAATTATATCTGTTTTGATTGGTTATTTTATTTATAAGGAGCGCTTAAGCATCAAACAGTGGATAGGATTGGCCTTAATTATAGCCAGCTTTTTTGTAGTAGCTGCTGTATCATAGGCTACTTGTTTTTGCTGATTTTCAATAAAGAAGCCCAATTTTTTGCTATTTAAGGGTGGTCTGCTTATATTTGCTCCCCGAACAAAGCAATTTGTTTGGATGGATGCAAATCCGATGGCGCTGTAGCTCAGTTGGTAGAGCAAAGGACTGAAAATCCTTGTGTCCCCGGTTCGAGCCCGGGTGGTGCCACAAAATGAAAATAAAAGCCTTGTAAGTTTAAATTTACAAGGCTTTTTTTACGCTACCATGACAATTGTCTTTTTTTTCTGCTTTAGTTTTGTTAGATGAAATACATCTACTTTATTCCCATTTTCACCTTTATTTTATCTATAATTTTTTCGGTTGTTTTATTTAAACATTATCAACAAAAAAAGGAGGCCAATTATTTGTTGTGGTGGCTAATTGGCATTCTAACATATGGTGCTGGCACTTTCACCGAGAGTTTCAATACTCTAAATGGTTGGACTGAAACCAATTTTAGGTGGTGGTATATTACTGGCGCACTTTTGGGCGGCGCACCACTAGCACAAGGTTCTGTATATCTGTTGTTAAAAAAGAGGTGGGCAAATATTTTATCCTTTATGTTAATTTTTGCAGTGTTGATTTCCTCTGTTTTTGTTTTGCTGTCTCCTATTAATTATGCTCTAGTGGAACCAACCAGAATGTCGGGCAAGGTCTTTGTTTGGCAGTGGGTTCGTTATTTTTCTCCATTCATAAATCTTTACGCGGTAGTGTTTTTGGTGGGTGGGGCATTTGTATCTGCTTATAAATATTTTAAAAAAACCGGAACTGGAGTGAGATTTTGGGGAAATCTACTCATCGCAGTAGGTGCCATATTGCCCGGAATAGGAGGAAGTTTTACTCGACTAGGTTATGTTGAAGTTTTGTACGTCACAGAGTTTATGGGCTTGTTCATTATCTTGATAGCATATTATATGATGAAAAACGAAAAGGTTACGTCAGTTCATTTGAATCAAATATAGCGCCCGAGAACACGGGTTTATATACTGAAGTTGGTGTACTTTTGAAATAACATCATTTCATTAACCCAATTTACAATGCGTTTATTTTTACTTGCCCTATGTACCCTTATGGTGCAATTTGCTTCTAGTCAATTTTCGAATCCGCCCATCATAAGAACAGAATTAATCAATATTGCTAGGGATAGTTTTGGTGTGCCACATATTTTTGCACCTACTGATCCCGAAGTAGCTTATGGACTTGCATGGGCACATGCAGAAGATGATTTTGCCACAATGCAAACATTGATCCTAACTGGAAAGGGGAAAGTAGCAACACATCTTGGCAAAAAAGGAGCACCCATAGATTTTGTTTTTGGATTATTGAATACAAAGGCAACTGTGCTTGCTCAAATGAATCAGTTTGACCCTAAGTTTTTACAATTGCTGAAAGGTTATTTGTTGGGATTAGAAGCCTATGCAAAAGCCCATCCCGATAAGGTGTTGAACAAACACGTGTTCCCAATAAGTATCGAAGATTATTTAGCTTCAACTGCATTTTCTGTTGCTATATTTTGTGGTGTAGATAAAGCATTGCCAAAAATTTTAAATGGAACTATTCCAAAGCTAGAGGGCTTCACCGGAGAAGG
>JACCDN010169709.1_pt1 | contig 26276 bp, 28 predicted proteins | sample 7441691 | NCBI WGS metagenome assembly JACCDN01 (sample SAMN15323439, study PRJNA562643) | freshwater metagenome | isolation source: river surface water | place: USA:Blue River Watershed | collected 2017-08-16 | reverse complement strand
TGTAGGATACGCATGCAGTCCTACATTTCATTCTCACACGTATTTATACGTCAATTCAGTGCAAGCTGGGGCAACCTACTTGCCTGCTGAATTGACTCTGTGTGAGCCAAGAATGTGGGACTGCCAAGTCAGGTTGTCCCTTTTGTTTATAAACCTAAAAATATGACGATCATCGTATCTAAATCAGGTAAAAATGCGCAGAAGCTTGAGCAGTCCAACTTCGATAGAGAAGACCACTTGCAGCAGTACATTTATGAAAATCCAGGCTCAATCCCTCTCTACGACATAAAGGAGGATATTCAGCTTTTAATACTTATTCGTGAGTACCCAACAAACAGCGGGCCTATAGACGCTCTCGGCGTTGATGCGGAAGGGAATCTTTATTTGGTGGAAACCAAGCTATATAAAAATGCGGATAAAAGAACCGTGGTTGCTCAGGTTTTGGACTACGGAGCATCGCTGTGGAAGAACGGGAGTAATCTTGCTCAATTCATTTCTGAAATAGATCACGCCAGCAAACAATTCTTCAAGATGCCAGTGGAAGATAAATTGAAAGAATTCTTCGGCTTCGAGCAAGAGGAAGTGGCAACCTTTTGGGACAGCGTAAAAAATAACCTGAATGAAGGGAATTTCAAGTTCGTAGTGCTCATGGATAAACTCCATCAAAGGCTCAAGGACCTCATCGTGTTCCTCAATCAAAACAGCCAATTTGATGTGTATGCGGTAGAGTTGGAGTATTACAAGCACGACAATTTTGAGATCATTATCCCAAAGATTTTCGGAGCCGAGGTGAAGAAAGATATAGCGGTGAAAACTAGCAGCACAGCCAAGCGATCTTGGGATATGGAAAGCGTAATTGCAGATGCACAAAGCAGGCTAAAAAAAGACCAGTTCGACTGTTTTATGAAGCTCAAGGCTTTTTTACAGGAAACGGCTGACGAAATTTCCTTCGGAACGGGCATTAAGGCAGGCTCTATCAAGCCACGATATTTTAAAATATGCCCTCGTGTTTTCCTTACAGCCTCTTCAGATGGGAGCGTTGCCCTATACTTCAATTACCTCAATGAGGATAATCAGCGTCTAAAATTCTACCAAGCATTAAAGGCAGCAGGTGTTACTTTCATAGATCGTATAAACCCAAGCGACTTTGCGGACTTGTATCCAAAAGTGGATGAGGTCGCTTCAAATTGCGACAGGCTCATTGAGGGACTGAAAGCATTTCTGGACTCCTAGCAGTGCCTAGCCAGCTCGTCCTTGAGTACCATCATGGCAATACAATCATCCTCATTGTAATCTAGAATTCGCTGCATTTTTTCGTATGACTGGTCTTTGCACCATTCGTTGAACCATTGAATGGAGGCGGCCCCTGATGGATTGGCATCTCGCCAATTGAAGCCAAGGTGTTGTGCCAAGGTTTTAACAGAGTAGTTGTAGGTAGGCCATTCGGTGTGTTTTTTGACCAACTCATAGAGGTCTATGGAGGCGTCATTATCAAAGAAGTGCTCAAGCTCATCTTCATCTACAATTCCCGGGAACTTTTTCATTAAGTTTCGGAACTGAGTCCGTTCATATTTGCTGTAGTAGTAGACGGCAAAGTCACCACCCAGAGAGCGGATGTAATCCCAAAACTTTTGGAAGGCTTCACGCTCCTCAGTATCACTCACTCCCTTTGCGAGGAAGGAGTGAAATTTGGCGTTTCCATTGTCACCGTTTCTCCGCTCTACAATTCCGTGGAGGTAGACGATGTTTTGAGTGGGATCGGTCTCTATATCGAAGTACAGTTCAATATCTCGCTTTGGAAGAGCGTAGGGGGTCGTCACCAGCATGTCTTTGGATCCGCTGGAAAGCAATTCCGCTCGTTGATGGAGTTTGCGAAGAGTGGATTCACCGATGCCAGGCAAGTTTACTTTGCCTTTCGCATCAATGTGATCTTCAGGGTCCAAAGCTGCGAGTTCATGAACCGTGGAAACCAGTCCTTCAAAGGCCTCTTGCTTGGCACGACCAAGCTCAGGGATGAGGGAAAGATAGTCTCCATCAATGCAGGTTTTTTTACAGTTGCTATACCAAACGCACATTTTGCATGTTGCTCCAAGTGCAGGTTTTGTTTGAATCTTTTTGAGCAAGATATTCCTCGTGACCATAAGGACTTCTTCATATTCTTCCCACCAAGTTACTTTCGCCGTTTTACTTTTTGGTTTATCGAGTTCGTACAAAACCATCTTGCCCGTGCTGTCGAAGATTTTTCCATGGTAATGAGTGGCAAAACCAAGCTGCCTGAGTGCATCCACATAAAGTGCCAGTTGCAGTGCGTAATGCCGTTTAGGTTTTCCTTCTGTGAAATCGTCTCCTCCTTCCAAGCCCATCCCCGATTTAATATCTACAGGCATATACTCACCGTTGAGTTGAAGTTCCAGCAGGTCGGGTTCCCCAAGCAATTCGCCCACCTCCAAGCGTCCGTGGTAAATAAGCGGCTCCTTACGATTCATGGCATCCAAAGTAGCCTGTGCACGCTCTTCTTTGGAAAGGATAGATAGGTCTAAAACAGACTGGTCGCCCTCCATGTTTTCAAGGACTTCTTTTTCGTACTGAGTCCCTTGCTCCCAGAGGAGCTGAACGAATTCATTCGGATCATCTCTGAGATTCGGATTGTCATGAGCATCCCGCCAAACCCTATGAGGGCAGGCATCGTAGTTGTAGAGGTGGGATGCTGTGATTTTCATAGCTTGAGCTTAGCAAAAAAGAACCGTGCTGTGTACAAGAGTTGCAGCACTTTATATTTCAGATGATTTGAGCTAGAATACAGGAGAAAATTAAGCCCTCATGATCGACCCGCATAAAATAATTCACGAGTATCTTGTTGAGATACAAAAGATACTCCAATCTGGGGATGCGCGTGAGCATGCTTATAGGCCTGCTTTTCAAAGGTTGATTCAAGGGTTAAAGCCAGAAATTCAAGTAATTAATGAGCCTGCTTATACGGGTGGTAATGCTCCAGATTTTCTATTCAAAAGCGGGGCAACGCCAGTAGCCTACGCTGAGTGTAAAGATGTGACGGTTGACATCGCCAATTCGGAGGTACAGAAACAGGCAAATCGGTATGTTGAAGCATTCGGAAGGATTTTGCTTACGAATTATTTTGATTTTCAAATTTTAAGTGAAGAGGGTGAAGTAGTTGCAATTTCCATTGCAGATAAAGACGGAGATCAAATCATAGCCAAACAGTCAGAATTTGAGCGTTTTACGAACATTATTCAGGACTACATCACTCCGTTTCATCGCACGATTAGATCTGCAAGAAAACTGGCAGAGATAATGGCAAGTAAGGCACGAATCTTGAGAGATAATGCCCTAGCTTCTTTGACTGAAAATCCTGATTCAGACATTTACGCTCAGTACAGAACTTTTAAAGAAGTACTTATTAGAGAACTTTCCGAACAAGAGTTCGCTGACATGTATGCTCAAACTCTGGTTTATGGCTTATTCGTAGCTCGATACTATGATTCGACAGTCAAAACCTTTTCGAGGCATGAAGCCCAAGACCTATTGCCAGCCTCAAACCCTTTATTGAAAAAATTCTTCGGACACGTAGCAGGCACAGATTATGACCCAAAAATAGCATGGCTAGTAGATAGCCTAGTCGAAGCATATTTGAGCGCAAATGTGTATGAACTGATGCATAAAGAATTCGCCACGAAGCAAAAAGACCCCGTTCTTCACTTTTACGAAACATTCCTGGCTGAATACGATAAAGGGCTACGTAAAAATCGAGGGGTCTATTACACGCCAGAGCCTATAGTTTCATTCATCGTGAGATCCATTGATGAAATATTGAAATCTAAATTCAATCTCCCAAAAGGATTGGCAGACACAAGCATGATCGACCACGAAGAGAAGCTTCAGGGCGAAGATGCTCGCAGAAAAGATGGGATGAGGAGAAGAAAAAACCAGATTCATAGAGTGCAGGTGCTCGACCCCGCCGTAGGGACAGGGACTTTTTTGAATGAGGTGATCAATGTGATTTTTAAGTCCTTCAAAGGCCAAGAAGGTTTGTGGCCATCCTATGTAAAAGATCATCTACTACCTCGAATTCATGGCTTTGAATTGATGATGGCCAGTTACACAATGGCCCATCTAAAATTAGGCGTGACCTTAAAAGAGCTGGGTTACAGTGGTAGCGAAAGGTTGTCAGTCTGGCTCACTAACAGCTTAGAAGAGTCTGTTCACGAAGCACCCAATTTATTTATGAGCCAGTGGTTGACGGAGGAATCACATGAGGCTTCAAGAATCAAATCTGAATTGCCTATAATGGTTGTTTTAGGGAATCCACCCTATTCTGTAAGTTCGGCAAATAAGGGTGACGATATTATGAATTTAATTCAGGTCTACAAGAAAAACTTAAATGAAAGAAACATCCAACCACTTTCAGATGATTACATTAAATTTATTCGTTTCGCAGAGTCTCAAATTGAAAAGAGTGGATGTGGTGTAGTGGCGATGATCACAAATAATTCCTTCATAGATGGAGTGACCCATCGTCAAATGCGAAAGCATTTGATGGAAACCTTTGATGAAATTTACATTTTAGATTTGCATGGAAATGAAAAAAAGAAAGAAACTGCACCTGACGGAAGTAGGGATGAGAATGTATTCAGTATTAGGCAGGGAGTTTCAATCAATTTATTTATTAAGACTGGGGTAGGTAAAGAGTTGGCAAAAGTTTTCCATTCAGAGATGTTTGGGAGGAAGAAGGACAAGTTTAATGAGTTGGATACTTGCACTTTTAGTTCATTAAAATGGAAAGAAGTAAAAACATCTGAACCATATTTCTTCTTTGTGCCAAAAGATTTTGAGGGTCACCTAAAGTATGAGGAGGGATTTTCTGTTGATGCGTTATTCACAGTGAGTGGCAGCGGAATTAAATTCAGAAAGGATAACCTGCTAGTCAAAAATCATAATAACCCTGAGAGTATTCATGTATTGATCGATGACATGCAAAACTTGGAGAAGGAAGAAATACTTAAAAAGTATTCAATAAAAGAGACTCCTGACTGGAAAATTGACGAACAGAGAAGAAATTTTGTGGAAAATGAAAATGCAATTGTTAAGGTCCTATATAGGCCATTTGAATACAAGTGGACTTATTATAATAAAGACACCGTAAGTCATATCATACCAAGAGGCGACTCACGGAGGAGCTTAATGGCTCATATGCTTTCCGGCCCAAATATCGGATTATTAACATGCCGTCAGCAAAGTAGCTTTGATTTCCAACATGTATTTGTAACTAAAAACATAGCTGATATGTGTTCTGTTTCTTTACAGTCCAAAGAAAGTGGTTACCTCTTTCCTCTATACATTTACCACGAGGATGGAACGAAAGCTCCAAACCTAAATCAGATAATTTGGAATAAAATCAATAAAACAGTCGGTCAAGTTGAACCCGAGGATGTCTTTGATTATATATATGCCGTTCTCCATTCGATAAATTATCGTGAAAAGTATAAAGAATTCCTGAAAATAGATTTCCCTCGTGTCCCTTACCCAAAGGATAAAAATGTTTTCAATAAACTTGTAAAGCTAGGCAGAGAGCTTCGCGGTCTCCACTTATTGGAGTCTGAAAAAGTTAATAAATTTATCACTACTTTCCCTGTGGGAGGTTCAAGCCTTGTTGAAAAAAAGTATCCAAGATTTGAAGGTGGTAATGTGTACATCAATGACACTCAATGCTTTGGGAATGTGCCTGAAGCAGCATGGGGTTTTTATGTAGGAGGATATCAGCCTGCTCAAAAATGGCTTAAAGACCGCGGCGAGCTAGAATTGAGTATGGAAGATATTGAGCACTATCAAAAGATGATTGTTGCGATGAGTGAGACAATTAAGATTATGGAAAAAATCGATTTAATTATTGAGATATAAAATCTAGCAATCATTAATATGGATATTATAACTGTTTCGGCAGTAATTACAGCTGGAGCTACAGCTATCTACATGTTGTTTACAGGGTGGCTGATTTGGGAAACACGAAAAGCTCGTGAATCACAGGAGAGACCACAAGTAGACATCTATATACAAAGAGCTCGCGACTGGGGAAATAAAATCGAATTTTTTATTGAGAATAATGGCTTCACAGGGGCCCACGAAATCAAACTGTTTTGTTCGCAAGAATTTCAATGTTTTAGCAGTAATGGTAATCAGAAACACAATAAAATCCAAAATTGGGGCCCATTTGTAAATGGCATACCTTTCCTGCCACCTCGTGGAAAGAGGAATTACACACTGACTTTTATGACGGATGATTTTGAAAATAAAATCAAAACCGAACTCATTATAAAAGCTGAATATAAGGACAATAAAGGAAAAAAATATAGTTTAGAGTTCCCAATTCGTTTCAACGAGTTTGAGAACACACTACTCCCCATTGAGGATCCATCTTTCAAAATTGCTAAGCATCTAGAGTCAATTCAGAAAAATATAGAGAAAATTACATCGGGTTGGTCAAAATTGAGAGTGATACATCAATCAAAAGAGCAACATCAGGAAGAGCTGAAGCAGCATCGGGAAGAGTTGGAACAACATCAGAAAGGGCTGAAGCCACAAGAAAGCTAGCTATCACGATCCATTGTGTCATCTATGTGGGTAGACCTTAACCCATAAGATATGACAGACACATCGGTAGATCTAAAATACTGCCTTTACGCACGGAAATCCTCCGAATCGGACGAAAGGCAAGCTATGAGCATTGATTCTCAAATCACTGAAATGCTCAAGATCGCTAAACAAGAAAATCTCAACATAGTAGAGATGCGTCAGGAGAGTAAAAGTGCCAAGGCTGTAGGCGGAAGACCTGGATACAACCGTCTAATGCAAGATATTGACCAAGGCAACTTCAATGCAATTTTAACATGGGCTCCAGACCGTCTCAGCCGTAATGCTGGAGATCTGGGTGCCCTGGTAGACTTGATGGATTCAAAGAAGCTTTTGCATATTAGAACCTACGGCCAAACATTCACAAACAGTCCAAATGAAAAGTTTCTTCTCATGATTCTTTGTAGCCAAGCAAAACTTGAAAACGACAATCGAGGGACGAATGTTAAGCGAGGGCTGAGATCAAAATGCGAGCATGGGAAAAAACCGGGAATGCCACCACTGGGTTACAAGCTCTATAGAGATCCTGAAAATTACTCTGCTGGAAGCAAAATCGTACTGGACCAAGAACGAGCACCTTTCATAAGGAAAATGTTCGAGTATGTCACCGAGTCTGGATTGAGCGGAAGACAGGTGAATGACTATTTGAGTGACGAAGGGTTTCGTACCAGAAGCGGAAAGAAAGTTGCTTTGAGCATGACCTACAGGATATTTAAAGATCCTTTCTACTATGGTGAGTTTGAATACCCAGTAGGAAGTGGAAATTGGTACAAAGGAGGCCACGAACCCATTGTGACAAAGGAGCAGTGGCAACTGGCCAACCAGATGATAAAAACCTACGAAAAATCTAAATGGGGCAGTAAAGACTTTTACTTCAGCAGACTCTTTAAATGCGGAACTTGTGGTTCTGGTGTCTGCGGCGAAGAAAGGTTCAACCGCTTCAATAAACGCTACCTCTACTACAAGTGTACAAAGTTCGGTGGTACAAAAACCTGCAACGAAAAATACATTCGGGAAGAAAAGCTGATCGAGTCGATAGCCAAGATGGTAGAGCAGTTTAAAGACAAAGACCTACAAATTCACAAGAAAATCATACGAGAGGTTCAAAAGTTCAACGAAATGCAGAAAATGACGCTCGGAGACAAAGCAAGTGAGATCAATAACGAAACCTACATCGGCTATATCTTGAAACACGGTACTTCACTAGAAAAAAGGAACTTTCTCCAATGCTTGGAGGGACAGCTTTATTTGAAAAGTGGTGAGGTCTGGCTAGGGTCTGGAAGGTCAGAACAAAGTTAGGCATACAAAGCCAGCTTCTTCGCTTCTTTAATAACTGCTGCCCTAGTCAATCTCTTTAGCCAGTGCCAAGAAGGAATGAGCTTAAAGTACTCTTCATAGTCCTGATAAGTTTCATCGTGTCGGAGTGTGATCGCACTGTGAATATCTATGGTATCTCCGCCCTGAAGGCCATCGGGCCTAAATATTTTAACGTGAGATGCTCCAAAGGCTGAACTTATATAATTCGTCCCATCATCCCGTCCAAAAGATTCAATGACTACCTTGGGAAAAGGAAAGCCTTGGTGTACGAATTTACTTCTATACTGATAAGCACTGTAAAAACAGACAAAAACAAGCTGACCATATCTACTTAGATTACTCATGATTGGCCTCAAATCTCTACGGTCACGGCCTCGATTATATTTGTACGCACCAGACCAACGTGCAAAAAGAGTGGTCGCAAGCTGAAGTTTAGAGCTCATCACTTCCATATCTGTAATCTTCCTGTAAATTTCTTTATTCAAATCAGAGGAAACTTCCGCAGCCCACACTGCAAAATCGTAGCTTCCAGATGCCCCACTTAGAGCATCAAGAATTCTGAACAATCCCAAGTAGCTATTTGTATAAAAATTGGGATAGAGGAGTCTAGCCTCATTATAGGTTCCTAAAAGATGATTGAGTTGTAATGCTTTTCTTTGGCTTCTTGAGTATCGGGAATGATATTTAGTGTTGATAGTATTAACAATCTCTTCAAGGAGACCTGCGTCAAAGTCACTTTGAGATACTTGTTTGGATGATTGGAAGTGAGGAATGAGCTCATGGCCAAAGTAGAACCCGTGACCCATAGTTAAGGCTTTTTCTTTACGGATTCCAATATCTAGAACAAAACCCAAGGCCGAATCTAGGTCAGAAATATTCGCTAAAGTGGGGGTGCTGGCAGAAATGGCTCCCCAGTCGCCATCCCTTATAAGAACCAGCTTGCCATCAGGGCTGCGTATAATTTTACTAAGTCCGAACTTTTCATCAAGAACGATGGCACCATTTAAGTTGAATTCAGAGAGTTCAAAGGAATCTATATTCATGGTTAGTATTATCGCATAAAGGACTAATTTCAAAAATACAGAATGCCACTCCGAGCTACCTTCTCGGGTCTAGTAATAGGAGCTATTTCCAGAAACTCCATAAGGAGTAAACTCAGCGAAGTCTCCGCATGCACGTCCAAGCTAGCCTTACGGATCACAAGGATTTGTCATGCAACTGTTGGCTGGGGCGGTAGGATTCGAACCCACGGATGGCGGGACCAGAACCCGCTGCCTTACCACTTGGCGACGCCCCAACAGTGCTAGGCTTATACCACACCCTCGATCGCGGCTTCAACTTGAGCGATCATGCCATCGATGTCACCTTCCACACTTTGAATCTCATAATCGCATTCGTCCGCCCACTGCATTTCAATGAGAAAACTTTGGCGGCGACGCTCCAACTCTTCTTCTGAAAGTTCACTGCGACGCAAAATACGATTTCGCAAGGTCTCCCACGAATCGACCGTCAGAAAAATAGATGTGATCGGCAAAAATTCACGGATGGAACGAAGCCCCTGCACATCCACTTCACGCACCACCACTTTTCCTTCTTCAAGCGGCTTCAAAATGTGCTCTTTCAAGGTTCCGTAATGGCTTTTGCCATGAACCACGGCTGTTTCAAGAAATTCTCCAGCGGCCTTGCGGCGTGCAAACTCTTCTTCGCTCACAAAATGATAAACCACTCCGTCGAGCTCGCCCGGACGAGGTTCCCGCGTGGTGCACGAAAGCGGAAAAACGTAGTCAGGATGCCGTTCTCTCAAGGCTGAAAACACCGTTCCCTTCCCTGCTCCCGAAGGGCCGAGGATGAGAATTAATTTTCCTGTGGATGATACTTGACGTTCTTGTTGCAAGGTGCTATAATACTATGATTTCTTAAAAGAAAGATATCACGAAACCAGTCGGAAGAGAAAGAGGCTTTAGGCCTCCACTCAAAGCTCCTTTCCCTCTCGACTCCACGCCAAAATCCCATCCTACTCAAAACAAAAACAAAAGTAAGAAAAAGGGAGATTGTGGACAGAGAGACACAGGCACGTCGGAATCAGTCTCAATTGCGGAGAACCGATCTCGAAATGCCTATGCAAAAGCGCGAATCACACCTCTGCAACTCATTTTGAACCGCATGTGTCCCAGAATCGCGCTTTTGGTTTTAGAACGGCAAATCGTCCAATGAAACCTCTTCTTCAGAAGGCGTGTCACCTGAACCTGAAGACATCGGTGCTGGCTGACCCATGGGAGCAGACATGGAAGGCATGGAAGCACCCCCACCACCTGTACCATCCGCTCGGTCGAGCAGGATCAAGTTTTCAGCAACGAGTTCAGTTCGGTAACGTTTTTGTCCGTCTTCACCAGTCCAGTCGCGAGTTTGCATGCGGCCTTCAACAAAAACTTTGCGGCCTTTTTTGAGGTATTGATTGGCAATTTCAGCCAATTTGCCCCAGATCACCACGTTGTGAAAATCTGCCTGTTCTTGTTTTTGGCCGGCCTTGTCGGTCCAGCTACGATTGGTTGCAATCGAAATGCTCGCCACCATTTGTCCTCCGGTTGTTTGTCGGGCCTCGGGGTCTCGAGTCAAGTTTCCGATGAGTTGTGCGCGGTTCAAGTAATAAGCCATAAATGTGTGTTAAGCGTTAAATTATAGACACTCTAAGCGCTGAAAGTGGCTCACTCAATAGGAAATCACTTCCAAAGGAGGCCGACTGTGATAGGCTACGATGGACGAAACCACCCAAATGGTTTGAAGTACCGTCAATAACACCAAAAATAGAATGGCAATTTTCATAGCTCAAACAGGTCATGCAAAAGATCTCTCGAAGGCGGAACTCCTCGCCTTGTTAGGGGAAGTGTTGATCGATGAAGTGCCCGATGGGTGGGTCATCGAAACGGAAATCGAAGATGCCGTAGATTTTCTCAACCACTGCGGAGGTTTGGTTCGGCTTTTGGAGGTTGTGAAAAAGGGCCCATCGCACGTACCGTTGAATATCATGGAGTGGATGGAAGATGTTTTGACGAAACAGTTTCATGGAGTGGAGGGTAAGAAGCGATTTGGACTCAGCATTCACCCCAAATCTGAAAAAATCCTGACAAAAACCTTAATAAATCTTAAAAAAAACCTTGCAAAACAATTGGGCAACTTGCGCTTTGTGAACAAAAATTACGAAAACATATCTTCGGTTTCGGCCTGGCATGAAAACTTGCTCAGCAAAACCGGTGCCGAATTCCATTTATTCAGAGGTCAGACGCAATGGTATTTGGGTAAAACCCTCGCCATTCAAGATTTCGAGGCTTACTCACACCGCGACTACAATCGCCCCGCTCGAGACGTGAAAAACGGCATGTTCCCACCCAAACTCGCACAAATTCTCATCAATTTGACCGGCCAACCCGGAGCCACTATTTATGATCCTTTTTGTGGAGGCGGAACCGTGCTTCAAGAGGCCTGGTTGCAAGGAAGAAACGCCCAAGGTTCCGATCTATCTGAGAAGCAAATTGAAGACGCCGAAAAGAACCTGACTTGGCTGAAGCAAACCTGGCATTTGGCCGAAGAAATACCCGCACTCGCGGTCAAAGATGCCTGTGAAATCACGGCCGAAGACCTGCCCCAAGAAGAATTTTGTATTGTGACCGAAACCTGGCTCGGCCCTGCTCTATTCAAGCCCCTCACCTCTTCGGAACGACCCGTAGTTGAAGAACAAGTCGAAGATTTGTACCACGCATTTTTCAAAAATCTTGCAAAGATCGTGCAAAAACCAACGACCGTCGTTTTTACTGCACCTTACTTCCGTGACGGAAAAGATCGGTATTTCATCCGTGCCTTGCCTCAACTCTTGGCTCAATTCGGAACCATCATTCCCCTATCGGATTCGGAGCGCCCCACCCTTTTATTCGAACGCAACGACCAATTCACATCTCGTGAAATCTGGAAGATTCAAATCCAACCCCAAAAATCATGACCGATTCTAAATATCTCGAAAATCTCAACGCCGAACAGGCTTACGTCTGCCATTTAAAGGGCACCGAGGCACCGTTCAGTGGAAAGTACAACAAGCACTATGAGGCCGGAGCTTACGTCTGTGCCGCTTGTGGAGAAGATTTATTTGCTTCAGATGCCAAATTCGACTCGGGCACCGGATGGCCCAGTTTTTACGACGTCTACACTCAAGGCAAAGTGAAAAATGTTGAAGATGTGAGCCATGGAATGCGCCGCACCGAAGTTCAATGCGAAAAATGTGGATCGCACTTGGGTCACGTCTTCCCAGACGGCCCTCAGCCCACAGGTCTGCGCTACTGCATCAACTCACTTTCTTTGGATTTTAAGCCTAAAGCTTAACTTCGACCCAGAGTTCATTGCGACGCATGAAAGGCGGGGTCCAAGGTGGATTGTACTGTGCCAATGCAGGTTCACCAGAGAATTCGATACCTGCATCTTGAAGCGCTTTTTTGAAGAGCTCTGTCTGAAGAGCAACCTGTTTTACGGTCGCCCAACCTGAAAAACGAAATACGACTAGAGTTCGAGCGGGCTTCGTCACCAATTCAACCTGTGAATTATTGGGCTTGGGGATGGTTTCAAGCGTGTACTTTGAAGGCATTACGAATGAAACGATCGTGCTATTCAGCTCAGAAGCCTCTGACACCACAGGAGTCGTCATGGCGATGGGCGCTGAAGCCTGTTCAGAAGTGACAGGAGTCGTCATGGCAATGGGCTCCGCAACAGTATTATCGCCAAAAATATAGCCAGCAATGCGTCTGAATCCTTCATTTAGAGCTTCATCACCCGATGCATTGACGGTCGTTTGAGCCAACAAAAGTGCAGGGTAATCACGAAGTTCGAGCCCAGAATATTGTTTTTCATTGAGAGTGTAGGCAGGTTCTTCGATATTTCGAACTGAAATCCAACCCCAAAGACACCAAAGAAGAAATAGGCCTAGAAGAATCAAAAGTAAAACCACAACAGTTTTTGGAGAGGTCATTGAGAGGTGGGTGAAATTTCAGGTGGAGGCCTTCAGTTTAAAGAAAAATGCACACATTCACAAGGAAGGTCTTATAAAAGAGTTTGCGAGTGGCTTTTCGGTTCGCTATACTCCCGCTTGCGTTCGTCAAAAATCGCTATTCCCCTGTAGCTCAGCGGTAGAGCAACCGGCTGTTAACCGGTAGGTCATTGGTTCGAATCCAATCGGGGGAGCCAGTTTGGACAGTCCGCTAATTCTAGACCCAAATCGAAGGGAGTCGCTACTGTAAAATGGAGCTTTTTGCCGTCTACAATCGGGTTCTGAAGTAGGTAACTAAGAAAGGCCCGCTTTCCAGCGAGATCAGAACTCTGTTCGAAAATAGTCCTTGCCCTGCGTACTACGGACAGAACTGTTGCAATTGTGGTTTGGTGTTCAAAATCAGCCTTTTGGTGTTCAGCCATTTCAAGTTCCAAGAGTTACAATTGATCCCGATATTCTTGATGTTTCTTGTCATAAACATCCTTAGTAATACGCTTGTAGAAACAAAAAAATGTGCTACAATAGCTATAATCTATTTCAATCCATGAAAAAAGCCCTTTTACTAGCTTTTACCCTTTTTTTTACCTTTCCTTCGGTTGCCTTTGCATTTGATGACTCTATTGGGCACTTGAATCAAGAGGCCATTGACTCGCTCAAAGAGGATAATGTTATTCAAGGTTATGATGATGGAACTTACAGGCCAGATGACAAAATAAATAGGGCTGAGTTCTCCAGAATTGTTTTGGGATCTTTAAATACTGAATACGATGGTAAAAGCCAATGTTTTCCAGATGTTCAGTTCGATTGGTATGCATTGTATGTCTGCGAGGCAAAGAGTATGGGAATTGTTGACGGCTACCCGGATGGACACTTTAGACCAGACAGCAATGTTAATCTTGCTGAGGCATTGAAAATCATTTTAGAGGCACATAAGGTGCCCTTGGCTCAGACTTATTCGGAATGGTATGAGCCATACTACTACTTCATGCAAGATAATGGCTTGTTGACGTCTGTAGACAGCAGTATTGACCACGAAATCACAAGAGGAGAAATGGCTCAGTTGATTTTTAATCTGGGCAATTTCAATAAGCTTACTCATGAGTCAGAAATACCTCCTCCTTCAGTTATAGCTTCGGATAAGCCAAAAAAATTCCTGACACATATTGTTGTTGGCAACGCGGGAGACGTTCAAGGTTATGGTGAAAATAGTTGGGAATTCTATGTAGGTGGCCGTAAATACAATGATGATATTCAGATTTATGATGTAGCCATGTGGGACAATTTTAACCCTAATAATCCAAATAAAATCAGCGTCTATAAATTTGATTCATCATTCGACCCTTTTCGGGAAGAATACAGGAATGGAGGTGAAGCCTGGGTGGAACATAGGGAAAGCTTCAATATCCTGGATATTGAACTTCCCTTCTCCTGTGGCGATGCTCAAGGAGAGGCTTACTATGCGTGTAGTCGCCATTACCTTGAGGTGTTCAGCGCTCTTTTCAAACAACTCTTGGAAGATCAGCCAGCTGAACATTATGGCTTGTCGTATCTTGGTCACGGATTAGGAGATGGGTCTATCTTTGGGGGAGCATTGGTCACAGCTGACGCACAGAGCCTGCTTTCATACACAAAGTCCTTGATTGGGAAAAAGATTGATTTTTTAGATTGGGGTTATGCTTGTTCAATGGGATCTTATAGCGTCATCTCCAGTCAGTATGAGTACGCCGATTATATGTTGTCTTCAGACCTTATAAGAAATAATTATTATGTCCTTGATAATATGCATCCATGGGGCATGCTTGGTCACTTTTTTTCTAAATCAGAAACAATTGAGGAGTCTTTAACTGCGATTTTGAACAGGGATCGCGAGATTTGGGAAGTGCCTGTCATCAAGGCTGATATGATTTCCCTGCAGCGAAAGCAATCTTTATGCTTTTACGACTTGAACAAGTATGAAGATTTGGCCGAGGCTGTGAATTTGGATGAAGGCATGCAGTCAGAAAATGATTATGTTGATGTTTTAGACTACATTGATCAGAACTATCCGAATCAAAGACAGAAGTTTTTTGATGTTGTCCACTGTGTGAACAATAAAGATTTTTTCGATTGGGATCTTAATTACTCTGGATTGAGTAAAAATTAAAAGATTAAGAGGTAGACTACTGTATCATGGGATGGGGGTTTCAGATGACCCCGAAGGAAAAGCTAAAGTATCGAGAGCCATTACCCTCATTTCGGATCGCATCCAATTGTGTGGAGCCAAATTATGACCATTGCTGTCTAGTTAGCTGGGCAGAATTATCTTGTAAATCTTAAATTCCTTACTAAGAATAACGATAATAGAGCTGAGCCTCTGTTCGCAAAACTTCAAAGGCCAGCCCCAGTGTTTTTTTCCTTTCTTCGAGAAAGGTGAAAATTTTCAACATGTCTTCATAACTGATTTTCCCTTCCATGGTGAATCCGTCCAAAAATTCGTGGTGCCTTTCTTTTTGGTCCACCCATTGAATCGTGCGTACGAAGGCCATTTTTGGGAAAAGACAAATTCCTCTTCGATAATAGATTTTTTTGACACTCTTGATGGGGATGCTTTTGTTGAAATCGCTGTCATCTGAACTAGGTTCGTCTCTTACAGAAAGCTCCATTTCACTTATTTCAATAACGAGTGTTTTCTGGGACCAGCGCAGCGGCATTGTCAAGACATACAGAAGGACAGATGGCCCCATCCAACCGATAATAAGAAATACCAATATGGCCACCCAAGAAAGGCTCGCAAAATCGAAAAATAATTCCCGCAGAAAAATTAAATCAAAAATAGTGAGAGAGCCTCCCCAAAAAAGGGCTTGCACCATCAGAATATAATTTTTATCTGTGGGAATTCGAAGTACTTGCTTGGAACCTTGCTTCATAGGCTCAAGCTTAACATAAGCTTTTCCAAAGCTTAAGAGCTCAGCAGAATCACACCAAACATCCCTCTACTCACCATTGCCATCACCCTCATTTCTCCCCTGCCTCCATTGAACCAATCCGTTCGGATCGCATCCAATTGTGTGAAGCCATTTGGTTTTTTGGGCAAAATCAAGGAATTGAGTGAAGAAGCTCAATATCGCTGAGTTGGAAACGGTTCAAGGTTAAAATCCCGCTTTACGCATAGGGCTTTCTGATCAGGACTCAAAAGGTCATTATGGTTATTGAGCTCAGCAGAAAGGGCATCTACATAAATTGGTCCGGCACATTCAGCAATGGGAATAAGGTATCGCCAACTCTCCACCACATTCCTAGCCAATCTGCCCTCATTTCCTTCCGTGCGTAAATTGAAAATGCGATCCCAGATCTTCACTCTAGCGGCCAGTTCACGAACTTCAGGATATAAATTCACCACTCTGTTGTACACAAACCTCAAGTAGCGTTGCATTGCGTCTGGAGGCATGTCGGAAGACTTAGCTGGCTTCGTTAAAGCGCAAATGGCTTTGGCCGCCCTCTCTCCATACCTCCCCCTGAGCATGTCGTATCGAGAAAATTGTTCAAACTCTCCTACTAAATTCCTGTGCCCCTGAAAAATAGGGCAGTCCTCGCCAGCATCGTGCATCAAGGCAGTCACAACAGCATCCGCATCCTTTTCTCCAAATTCCAAAAGTCCAACAAGGGCTACCCCTACCGGATGATGCCAATTGGGCTCTCCACTTCGTCGATTTCCAAACATGAAGGTCTTATTGTCCACATAGACATTCCAAATTTTAAGCAAGGTCTCGGCAGAAAATCTACCAATCCCTTCGGAAGCAGCCATGAACTCGGAATCGCCAAACTGACTGGCACAAAGCTTGTCACCTTGCCAACGAATGCCAGGCATTTCACCTGAGTACTGAGAGGATTCCAATCTAAACATAAAAAATGTTTTAAAAAATAAAAAAGCCCCGGACAAAAAGCTCGGGGCTCAAAGGAAAGTGAATTTCTACACAATCAAAGCTCCCCCAGCTTGGGCTTTCCAAGCAGTAGAAGAGCGGCTAAAGATTGGGCAAAAACGGTCTTTTTCATATTCCGAAATTTAGCACGGGGCAACACTTTGTCAAACTGATTTGAGAAGGGCAACTACAAGGCCAAAATATGGAAGTACCCAGGAGGGGGCCATGTGTGCAAGATGACCGCAAAAAGAAGATAAAGCATCAAATGTGTCATGTAAGAAAACAAAAATCCAGCACGCACTTTGAGGATGAGATGTGGAAAGGCAAAAGCAGAAAGCAGGGCTCCCATCGTCATGACGAAAGCATGCTCAAAAGGGGCGCCTGTTAAAGCGAACAAAAACACATGAGCGCCACCAAAGGCGACGGCATAAACTGCACGAATCCTCTTCATGGAGCTGAAAAATGGCGGCAAATCTAAGAGGAAAACTGCGATCAAAATTTGTTGCAGCAAAACATCCACGGCTTTTGGTAAAAAATACCAAGGCGTGGCAAAAAGAATATCAGTATAAGGCGCCAAGGCAGGGCCGCGCAAAACAGGAACAAATGAAAATGCATACAAACTCAGTGCAAGGCCAAAAGCAAAACTCACGCTGAGAACTCCATAAAGCCAAATATAAGATTTTTTAGTGAAGCTTTTGGCGAGAATCTTTCGAAACGCAACCACACACATCAAGGCACAAAAAAGAAAGTAGGCGGCAATTAAAAAAGGTTCTGCATTGTAGCTGATGGCATAGCCAAAAATAGGCAGGGCATAAAAATAACCCACATTGCAAAGCCCCCAAGCAAGAGTGATTTTTAGGATCAGCCTCAACAAATGAATCCCATCACGCCTGACTTTGCCACTCACTGATAAATTCAAAATGATGGATAAAGTTTAAAATATTCAAAGTCAAATTATCGTGTATCGCCCAACCCGTAAAAAGCTCGAAGCCAAGCGCTAAAACGATGATGCTCCAAACAGGAAACCTCCACGCCAAAACAAAGCCAAAGAGCATCATGAGCAGATCAGAAACAGAGTTGATGATGCTGTCTCCCGCATAGCCCTGAGCCAAAGCCTGCTCACGATATTTATTGATAATCCAGGGGGTATTTTCAAGAATTTCCCAAGTCATTTCCAAACCAATGGCCAGCAAAATACGCTGCAAGGCCGGAGCCTTCGGGAACAAAATCCAAGTGAAAAAATAAAATAAAAAACCATGAATAACGTGAGAAAAACTGTACCAGTCACTCAACTGCTGTGAGTTGCCCGCGCTGAACACATCCCCCTCCCACAACTTGAACACTCCACAAGCACAAAAAAAGGGCTGCCCAAACAAATGCAAAACCAGCGCTTGACCCAGAATCAAAGATAGACCGAAAGCAAGATAGGCAAAGTTCTTATTCATCAAACGCAGGAAAAGTAACTCAAAAAATACACCAGTTTGGGGCCAATTGAAATGGATCGGCATCTGCCGGTACACTCAAATTATATTTCAAATCATCCAACATGACCCTCTCACTTGAACAACACGACGAACTCCTCAAGACCCTCAAAGCTCGTTTTGAGAAACACATGAATCGCCACAAAAACCTCAAGTGGGATGAAGTTCAGGCAAAACTCGAAGCTAACCCAAAAAAATTAGAATCGCTCCAGGCTATGGAAAGCACCGGCGGCGAACCTGACGTGGTGGCCCACGATAACAAAGAAATCATTTTCTTCGATTGTTCCGCCGAAAGTCCGGTCGGTCGACGGAGCCTGTGCTACGACAAACAAGCGCTCGACTCAAGAAAGGAGCACAAGCCCAAAAACAGCGTCATCGAAATGGCCGAAGAACTCGGCATCGAATTGCTCACCGAAGCAGAATATCGTGAACTTCAAGAATTCGGGGAATTCGACACCAAAACCTCAAGCTGGATTCAAACTCCTAGCGAAATTCGAAAACTCGGCGGGGCCCTGTTTTGCGATCGCCGATACGATCAAGTCTTCGTCTATCACAACGGCGCGGAATCGTACTACGCCGCCCGAGGGTTTCGAGGTTCAGTCAGAATTTAAACTATGGAATTGATACGTTCTCAATTTCTCAAGACCTGCCGACAGGCTATACAAAAAGTTCACACTCAAGAATGGAGTGTGGAAGAAGCGGCATACGGTTTGATATCTTTTTTGTTCGTCCATGATGAACTCCGCAAATTACCAGAAATCGACACAATTTTTGACGTCCTGGGCCCTGCAGAAATTCCACGTGAATCGTCACACGGACAATCAATTGGATCTTGGAATGCAGAACGGGCAGATTCAATAAAAGAAGCAGAGTGGCAAGAGGTTGTAAGGGCAGTTGAAAGGGCAGAACAACAGCCTTAAAAATTTACCTTTTTGCTGGCATTTTTATAGGTGCGAGAAATCAGTCCTTGAAAGACAAGATCACGGCTTCAATTTCTTCAACAGCCACATCTCGAGAATTGACATTAAACTGATATTTTTCTCCATTCGTTCGTTCCCAGAAATAAGTGTGAGAAGAAGCTCCATAAATATTGCATTCAGGATAGGTAACGTCGTCGCAAGTTTTTACTTTCGAGAAACCATCTCCCAAATCAGTGACTCCAAAATTTTCAGCCGGTGGAATGAGGGCATCTAGAGAAAGTTCGGTCACGCGAATGGTTGCCATTTTTTCAGTAGCATATTTTTCTTCCGAAAAATCATCGGGCTGTACGCCTCCCCACAGCGCGGTCTTCTCGGTGTTTTCAATGAGAATTTCTCCACGTTCACCCTCCTTCATGAACCAACCATTGGGCAAAGCACGGCCTTGGTAAAAAGGAAACGCCAACGCGGTTTCAGAAACAACTTCAACAGTTGATTCAGGCTGGACTGGAATCGACTCTGTGAAAGTGGGGGTACAAGCCGTAACAGTCAAAATAGATAAAAGGGCGAAAGAAAGGTTGTTTTTCATAACAAATAAATTGATAGACAGATGCTATAACGCATCGCCTTAAAAAAGGTGACGAAAGCTCTCGCAAAAAATGTCAGCTTCCACTACCCTAAAGGTCACGTTAAGCTGACATCCATGCAAAAAATCACACCCCATTTATGGTTCGATACTCAGGCGAAAGAGGCGGCTGAGTTTTATACATCGGTGTTCCCAGATTCGAAAGTAACGAATGTGAACACCATCCACGACACACCTTCCGGAGATTGTGACATCGTGTCGTTTGAGCTGTGGGGTCATTCATTCATGGCCATCAGCGCCGGACCTTTCTTTAAAATCAATCCATCGATATCGTTCATGGTCAATTTTGACCCCTCAAAAGACCCCGATGCAAAGGCACATCTCGATGCCGCATGGGCCAAACTCTCAGAAGGTGGAACTGCTTTGATGCCGCTCGACAGCTATCCTTTCAGCAAATATTACGGTTGGATTCAAGACAAGTACGGCATCAGTTGGCAGCTGATCCTCACCAACCCCGAAGGTGAAGAAAGGCCCACAATTATTCCGTCGCTCATGTTCGTCAACAATGTCTGCGGCAAGGCGGAAGAAGCCTCTGATTTTTACATGTCCATCTTCAAAAATTCGAAACGCGGCACCCTCGCCCGCTACCCCGCTGGAATGGAGCCCGACGTCGAAGGTAGCCTGATGTTCACTGACTTCAAGCTTGAAGATCAATGGTTCGTCGCAATGGACAGCGCTCAAAAGCACGAGTTCAATTTCAATGAAGCCATCTCACTCATCGTGCACTGCGAAAACCAAGAAGAAATCGACCACTATTGGAATGCGCTTTCGGCCGTTCCCGAGTCGGAACAATGTGGTTGGCTCAAAGATAAGTACGGAGTCTCTTGGCAGATCACTCCGAAGGAAATGAATGAAATGATGAGCCAAGGCACGCCTGAACAGGTCAATCGAGTGACTCAAGCATTTTTGGGCATGAAAAAATTCGACATCGCGGCGCTGAAAAAAGCTTATTTGATGAACTAAGTATTCACATAACCTAAAACACTCTATGACCATCAGCATCGAAACCACCATCAACGCACCCATCGAAACAGTTTGGGAATTTTGGACTCAGCCGAAGCACATCATGAACTGGGCCTTTGCTTCAGACGATTGGGAGGCGCCCGCCGCCGAAAATGATCTTCGTGTCGGAGGCAAATTTTCAACAATCATGGCTGCGAAAGACAAGAGCATGAGCTTCGATTTCAATGGCGTTTACACCGATGTGAAAGAACACGCACTCATTGAGTACGACATCGAAGACGGGCGACACGTGAAAATTGAATTCACCAAAACTCCCGAAGGAGTTCAAGTGATCGAAAGTTTTGAGGCAGAGAACGAAAATTCTGAAGAAATGCAGCGCGCCGGATGGCAATCGATTCTCGACAATTTCAAAAAGCTCGTGGAATCAGAATAGGGCCGTGCACCCACACGCCCTGCTCGGTTTTTCCACGCACACCTAAACTGATTTTTGCCTTCATGCCGACCTTCAAATGACTCTCAGAATGAACGGGAATCAATAGGTTTTTTTCTTCGATACAAATCAATGCGAGCGTGCGATTATTGATCGTGAAAATTTTTAAAATCTCCACATTCTGACCCAAAAGCTTCTTCCACTTTTCTTGATCGCGAGCCAATTCTAAAACAGAAATTTTCATCAGACTTTTTGGATCAAATGTAAAACCGCACTACCTCCACTTCCACCCACATTGTGCGTGAGCCCCAAAGTTCCAGAAGGCGCATCAGCAAGTTGTTTTCGAATCGAGTGGATTTGTCGCACCCCTGTAGCCGAAACCGGATGACCAAAGGCTTTCAACCCACCCGAAAGATTGATTTTTTGAGGCAGATTTTTCCAATTTTTCCCATGCCCAAACTCAAGCAAGCCCAGGTCTTCAAGTGCAATCAAAAAGGCGATCGAAAAACAGTCGTGCAGTTCTAAGAACTGGAGGTTGTGCGCAGTAATTCCAGCACGCTGATAGAGCGCTTGAGCCGCTCTCTGCACGGCCGGAAAGCCTGGATTCTGCAATCGACTTTCAACCGAAAGTACATCGAGCTGAAACTCAGAATCAACCATTTCAAAAGAAGTTTCTTCAGCCGTGAGCACCACAGCACAAGCTCCATCACTGAGAGGCGAAGCATGAAATCGCCGCAAAGGCTCAGCAAGCATGGGACTGTTCATGACATCTTGAACGGTGATTGATTTTTGAAATTGAGCGCGATTTTGAGTGAGTGCATTTTGATGCATGTGCACACTGATTTCGGCCAAAGTTTCTTCGCTGAGCCCGTATTGTTCTCGATAACTTTGAGCCAATAATGCATAGATTTCTGAAAAGCTCAGGTTGAGACTTCGCTCTTCAAAACCACTCGCCTGCATCAAGCCAGACTGAATTTCAGCACGACTCGCATCCGTCATTTTTTCGGCACCCAAAACCAAAACACGTCGATAGATACCCGCTCGAACAGCTTGAGCGCCCATGTAGGCTGCAAGCCCACCCGAAGCACATGCCGACTCCACTGGGAAAATAGGACCTTTAAAATTCAAGACTTCACTCAAATAACTCGCCAAATGACTTTGGCTCCCCACGATCGGTGTTAAAAACGAAGCGAAGTAAATTGCATCAAGCGACGTCAAATCAATGTCACGCGTCACTTCGCGACACGAGTCCGCCAAGCTTTGTTCATAGTGAGCGCCAAAAGAAGTGCAGGCCGAATCAGCAATGTAAACTTTTGAATTCATGATTGAGGAATTTTCCATAAGCTCGCCTGAGCGCCTGCGCCCGAGCCGTAACTCGCGAGCAAAATAAATTCACCGGGCCGCGCGTGCTTGAGCACTTCTGCGAAACCAATCAAGCAGGTGGCTGTGAATGCATTGCCCGTTCGATCAAACGTGAAGCCGGTTTTCCATTGAGACTCTTTCAAGTCGAGTGATTTGAATAATTTGAGTGGCAATTCCGCAGTCGGCATGTGCACCACCACGTGCTGAATTTGATCCAAATTCATTCCAGTTTTTTCAAGCAAACTTTGAATCGTGGTGCTCAAAATTCTTTGATAACACTCGGCACTCCACGCCCCCGCATGAGACGGAAAAGCTTCACCGTGGCCGCGCCAAAAATCATGCAAATCTTCATTATGATTCACGGTGGATTCTAAGGTAGCGAGCACGCGACCTTCCCGCTCAGTTCCGAATAAAAATGCGGCCGCACCGGCGCCCAAATGTTCATTCAAAACATCGTTGGATTCCGCTCGCGGTGTATCCGCCGCCACCGCCAAACCCAAAGAAATCGCTCCGCTCATCACCATGCTGTGCACAATATCGATGGCCACCGCGCCTGCCTTGCACGCAAATTCAACATCGGCCGCACGAAAATTTGGGCTCAATCCCAAGTAAGACCCCATCATCACACTTGTGGGTTTCACCTCATAAAGCGGCGTTTCAGTTCCCAAAAAGAGCGCCTCAATTTTGCGCGGATCCATCTCAATTTTTTGAAGAGAATCTTGCGCGGCCTTCACACCCAAGGTCAGAGTGTTTTCCTCGCATGCAATCTTCCCGCTTTCACGAGCCGGAATGCACACGCCGAAACTTAAAATTCCAATTTTCATTTTAAATTGCGAGCTGTTAAGTGGACTTGTGCGAGTTGATTTTCAGCCAAGCAAGCGAGCAGTGAAAGTTCACCTGCCAAAACTGCTCCCGCAATCACACCGGCAAATTCTTTATTTTTTTGACCCGGAATCGCGCCTTCGTGCAGGCCGATCAAGCTCAAAACTTTTTGAAAACTAGGCAGGTCAGTTCCGCCACCCACCACGCCACACAATAAGGCTGGAACTTCGATTAAAATTTCTAAATCATCACCCGCTCTGCTCAAATGCGTGGACCCCATGGAACCTTCAACCACATGCGCTAAATCTTGCCCCGTCGCGGCAAAAAAAGCAGCGACCACGTTGGCATGATGTGCATTTTGAGCCTGAGCACCAGCCAAAATCGAACCTTCCACAAGTTTTGCTCGATGCACTTCCATCATTTTTTCGGCATTCGTTTTCAAAACTTCTTTGAGAACTTGGGAGTTCAATTGAGCCCGTGCACGAACTCGAAATCCACGACCCATTTCGCGATGATCGCGGCACGCTTTTTTGTCGGAACAAAAGTTGCTCGAAAGACTGATCAATTCAGCATTCAGAATGGGGCCAATCAATTTTTGAGCGATTTGATCCGTGGCAAAAGTGGCCATGTTCATGCCCATCGCATCTTTCGAATCAAAGAAAAATCGCACAAATAAAAGATCGTTCACCACTCGCACTTCAAAATTCAAAAGCTCCAAATAATCACTGCCTTCGTGCACCATTTCTCTCATTTTATCCTCATAATCACGCAATAAAACTTCGACCTCTTCCGCTGAAATGGCGTGTTTCAACTTGAAAACAGGCGCTCGAGAAATTCCGATCAATTCGAGTTCAATGTCTGCGCCACCCGCGTGACGAAGAGCTTTTGCACCTCGATTCACACTCGCCACCAAGCAGGCCTCGGTGGTCGCCAAAGGAATCTGGTATTCTCCACTCCAAAACTCACCCTTTAGAGGCAATGGTCCGGCCAATCCAAGCGGAATTTGCACCGTTCCAATCACATTTTCACAATAAGGTTGGTAATCTGTTTCCATTGAGTTTGAGAATGAGTGGGTGCATTGTATCCTAAACCATTAAAATTCCAAATGTCATCTATTTCAGCCCCCACCAAATGCATTTTGTTCGGAGAGCACCTCGCCCTCCACGGTTTCGAAGCCCTCGCCATTCCCCTTTTGAATCATCGCTATGAAGCAAGCGGAAAATGCATATTTCCACCTGGGGCTGGGGCCGGAATTTCTGCCGCAAAAGCTGTGATTCAAGCTCGCAAAGAAGGTCACAATTTGGAGTGGATTCATGCCCAGGAAGCAGAAACTCACGGTCGCGCCAGTGGTCTCGATGCCACCACTATTTTTTATGAAAAACCCGTGGCCTTGCGATGGGAGGACGGTCAGTCTCACTTCGAAATTTTAGATCTCGACCTGCTCGAATCCCCTATTTTTTCACATTGCCGACTCTACATGTCGGGCATTCCAAATGAATCGACAAAAGAAATGATCGAACAAATCACGTGGAATGATGATCTCAAAAAAGAATCGTTCGCGGGGGTCGATGCGGCTCTCAAAATTCTAAAAAAATCAGACCTGCGAGCGTGGATTGCACTGATGAATCAATATGGACGCGCGCTCGAAAGCATCGGTGCGGTTTCGGAAAAAGAAAAAACCCTTTCAGCAAAATTGCGTTCAAAAGGTCTCGGCATCAAAATTTGTGGCGCAGGCGGTCGCGCAGAGTCTTCAGGCCTCATGCTGATCTGTGCTCTCGACCCCACCATCTTTGATGATTTGGGTCTGGACCTCATTGCAATCTAGAAGTTCATCGCGAAATCGCCCCGAAACCAAGCCCGACGCTAAGACCACGGGAGCGGAATTCGCGAGCTCAAAAGCCTTTTTCAATTTATGAGCCATGCCTCCGGTCACGTCTTCAGCCTTAGAATTGAAGCTCCATTGTTCAACATCTTTTGGATGGAGAGCACGAACCAATTTCCCATCCTTCATCACGCCCTCTTCATCCATTAAAAATATGATTTTTGAGCGAGGCATCGGCAGCAAGGCAATCAAATCTTCAGTTGAAACAATGCGCTCTTCTTCATCCCAATTCACGATATCTCCGTGAAAAAGCGGGATGAACCCGGCATCAAAAGCTTCTCGCACCGCCCGCACCCAATCGGCTTGCGAAGAAAAATCAGACGCAGAGACTGCATGCGCATTCAAACCCTGACTCTTCAAAGCACTCATCACATGAGTCCTCAGAATACCCAAAGATTCCAATACGATTTTTTTGGCTTCAACGGATGGCTTCTTCAACCATTCCAAAGCCTGAGGATGCCCAAAACTCCCCGCTCCATGTCCCAAAATAATGCGCAAATTCGGATCCTTTAAAGTTGCCAATTTGAGTTCGTGCGCGAGCCGCTCAAGCACCTGTGAGCGAAGCTCATTCAGCCCAGATTTTTCGGTGATAAGCCCACCTCCCCATTTGATGATGACTGTTTTTTGCATTTAAAAAAGATGTTGATTCGTGAAGTGGGCGCCTTCGCAAGGCCGCGCCTCAAGCAAAAAAATGGCTTTGCCCCAGGCATCCACACGAGCTTTCAAGGCCTCTAAATTGGATTCTTCCACAATCAAATGCACGGTCGATCCAGCATCCACGCTGAACGCAAAAGGAATCTCTTTTTTCCAAATTTGACTGAGCTTCAGCAATTCCAGCGTGAGTGGTTCCCAGTAAATCAAAGCAGGTTGGCTGGTGAGCATG
>JACCDN010461819.1_pt1 | contig 26280 bp, 29 predicted proteins | sample 7441691 | NCBI WGS metagenome assembly JACCDN01 (sample SAMN15323439, study PRJNA562643) | freshwater metagenome | isolation source: river surface water | place: USA:Blue River Watershed | collected 2017-08-16 | reverse complement strand
TGCCACGCTGGTAAGGTCTGCTCTGCATTTAAGCGTCCCGCGCTTAAATGGGTTGTTAGCTCAGTTGGTAGAGCAGGTGACTCTTAATCACCGGGTCGGGGGTTCGAGTCCCTCACAACCCACTTATAAGTCCTGGTCACAGGCCTAGTAAGCCCTAATCGCTTCTTAACTTTCTTTATTTAGTTCTTTTTCCTAACACTTCCCTAACACCCTAGGAAATACCGCTTACTGCGTTAGCGAATCTGCTCGACGCCGTTTCTGACTGTTCACTAGATACATGAGCGTAAATAGTCGCGGTAACCATAGCGTCACGGTGTCCGAGTCTTTTAGCCACTACGTGCAAGGGTTCACCTAAACGTAATAACTCGGTAGCGTGAATATGTCTTAGATCGTGGAGACGAATTGGTCTTAGTCCTGCACTCTCTGAGAATTTCAGAAAGAGACTCGTTACCGTCGTCGGATATAAGGGTAGCCCGTTCTCCTGGACGAATACGTAGCCGGTCTCCTGCCACGCTTCACCGACTGCCATACGCTCGATTAACTGTCGCTTACGGTGTGCGGTAAATAGTTCTATTGTCTCCGGATCTAGTGGAACTCGACGCTGGCCGTTATTACCACCCTTAGTCGTGTTCTGTTCGATAACTGCACCGTTAATCTCGGTACGACTCTTACTTATAGTTATGGCCTTACCGTCAAAGTCCGACCATTTCAAGGCTAGAAGTTCTCCACGTCTAGCACCTGTAAAGGCCGATAATCTAAAGTAGAAACTTAGTCGGTGCGACTTTGATACTTCCAGGAACGAGTTAAGTTCTGCAATATTCCAGGGAGTAGGCGTTACTGGTCTTTCTTTAGGTAATGGGACTCGACTAGCCGGGTTAATACTTAATACTCCTTCCACTTCCACGGCGTATCGGAGTGCTTTCTTTAGTACTGCACCGCACCGGACAACGCTAGAAGGTGAGAGTCCTTTACCGGCCATACCTGCGCTACTAAGCAATTCTGAATAGAACGCTTCGATATGAGTTGGTCTTAGATCCTGTAACTTAATTGAACCAATACTGGGGACGATATAGTTCTTCATAAGTTTCTTATAACCGTCGAGGGTAGTCGGCTTAATATGCCTGGCGTGAATCTCGATCCAGGCGTTTAAAAACTCCCCTAGGGTCGTCTTAGTTGGTGCAACATAATCACGGTTTGCGAGTGCCACACGTGCCTTATCTCTAGCGACCTTCGCACTATTGGCACTCTCGAAACCGCCGACCCATTGCGGTTTAGTCTTACCGGTTACATGATCGGGTACGCGTAGTACATACGACCAGGACTTACCGCTAAACACTAAGCCGTTCTTAACTCTGTTCTTTTCGGGCTTTGCCATCTCTTTATCCTTTCTTTCTCTTGGTAGTTGTCTTTCTTACCGGGCTGGCCTTACCTTCGGGTGCGTCACTTAGCAGTCCCTTTTCCCGGCAAACCTTGGTATATCCCTGAACGGTCTTTAGTCCCTTATTGAGTTCTTGCATAAGCACCCGGTTAGGTCGATCTCCTTCGAGGACTGCTTGCTTATATAACTCTGCTACCCGGCGATAGAACGCGTCGTCTAACTTCGCATATGTTCCTTCAGATACGGTCGAGTTAATTCTTTCTAAGTCCTTCACGGGAATATCTATCTTGTCTCCAATAGTTACGGAATAACTCCCGTCGGCATTCTTAGTGAATCTATGGCTTTGTACGGCGCATTGCACCGCTACCGAGACTAAACGCGTTCTGTTGTCCTTAACGGCCGTGTAGTGGCGTGCCTGGACTGTTCCATAGGCGAAGGGATCTATTTCTTTAGTCGTGAATACGTCGTGGCCTTTATAGGCACTTGCACCGAGAATCTCGGTCTTAACTACTTCGACTGTCTCCGACTTTGTTACTCTAATAAATAGTTTTAACTGCCAAGTCTTAAAGGTCTTAAAGTTACCTTTAGTCACTTTCACATTGTCGTTATCTATTAAGTAAAAGGTCGCCGTGAATTGGTGCGGGATATCGAAACCTTTGTATTTCACCGGCTTAATCTCCCCGTAGGGATCTGTGGCCACTTGCCTATGGTGGAGTTCTTTCACCTTAACGTTCTCCTTATTTCCAGGTAGTTACTACCTTGCTTTGTCGGAGTCTAGAAGTATAATTAGGTATTAGCAAGCACCAATAAGCACCCACGAGTAGATAATTAGGAGTAATAAGCATGGATAGAACTACAAGCCTTCCAACCCTTCACCGCCTACCAGTGGTGATGGCTCGTACCGGACTTTCTAAGTCTGCCTTATATCGAGTAATCAACGCCGGGCAACTAAAGGTAATTAAGATCGGGCGTTCTGTAAGGGTAAGCGAGAGTGAACTCGGCCGATTCATTGAGTCATTAGAGAAGTAATCGTATGTGCGCACCTAAAGGCGGTGCGTAATGAGTTTTAACGAAATAGCAGAGTTCAGAGATCTACTCTCACGAATTAGTAGAGAGCAACCCAAACTTATAAATGCGGGTAAGAGAAGTCTCTTATGGGCGATTATTAGCCAGTCGGACGGCTGTTTTGTAGGTTATGTCGAACTGGCAGACCAGGCGGGTCTTAAGTCAGACACAGTAAAAACTTATTTACGCGATCTTACTCAACTTAATTTAATTCTACGCGAACAGTCATACGCTCGCAAAGGCATACGTCAGTGTTACCGAGTAAGTCTTACAGGGCTAAGGGAATTGGTTAGGGTGTTACCTGTTACACCCATAAGCCAGGATAGTTCGTTACTGGGTGGGACTGAATCTGTCTTGGGTGTTACTGAATCACCTAATGGGTATCACCTGTCACCCACCTATAGAGACTTAAGAGATTATAAAGAAGAAAGAGTTACTAATAATCTTTCTAGTGTTGATCTTCAAAGGTTCAAGGATGTAATACTTAACCCACTTCCCGAGAGTGTTCGTAAGTTCGTTAAACCTGGTAAGAACTTCGAAGAACGCCTAGATGAATTAACTTCGTTAGGTGCGCTAAAGGACGTTTCTATCGCCCTGGGAAGAGTTCTATACGACCCTAGTAAAAACCCTGGCGGGTTAGTCTTAAAGGTCTTAGACGACCTTGTAGCCCTTTCTAAGCAACGTGTAGAACGTGACCGACAGGAACGTGAACACAGTCAAAGAGTGGCGCGTGAACTAGATGAAGTCGAACGTAACGCGAGTTCTGATCCTTCTAAATGGATTGAAGAAGCAAAGAAGGAACTGGCGCGAGTGAAATGAGTGAGCGATTAGTTCACGTCTCGAGAACAATTCCAACAAACTTTTGCCTTCCTTGGCATTCGCCCTAAACAGTTTGGGCATGATCGCCAACGCCTCCACGAGAAAGGAAGAGCTCAGATAGGGGAAGTTACAAAGAGCACGACAAGAGCAGTTAGTAAATGCTTTCCCAAGGAGTCCATAGAGAGAGTGTATTTTTTGACAGTCCCTAAACACCCATGACTACCCAGTGTTTTTTACCCCGAAACTAGCCAGGGGGTTGAGCCAACTCCAAATCGACTAGACCAAACTCTTTAGGGTCGAATTAATTTAGATCGTGCCTTAATCGGGCGTAACCGCCGTTTTTAAGCCATCTCGGGGAGAGAAAGGAGGTAAATACATGGGGGGTAGGCATGCCTGATAAAAAAACGTACTATCCCCTTATGTCTTGGCTGATCTTGGCTTACCTGGCTATTAACGGCCTCTTGATTAGTTCGTACCTGGATACGGACGGTCACGTGGGCGGGTTCTCCTTAGTTCTCTTCAATGGAGTAGTAGGAGTTTTAGCACTAGCGACTTACTTAATTGTTAGATTTACATCCGAACGCTGAACTACTAGAAAGTGCGAATATCCTCGTGATAATTATTAAGTTACCCTTGATTAACGAACTTGGCCAAGATAAGGGCTTTCTTGTTAGGTCGTTAAAGCGTCGCCCGAAATATCTGCCAAGAATCGGTGAAACGATCTACTTGCTCCCTAAGGTGTCCCCGAAGGTCGAAAAGGTAAATTACAGCGGTTTATTTTGGCAACATATAACTATTACCCTCGAGCCAGTATCAACTTCCCTTAAATCTGAAATCGAAGGGCTAGCGTACGCCAAGGGTCACGATCGTTGGGAAGTCTCTGTTTCGAGATTTGATTATGAGAACGAGGCCTAAGCGGTGGATTGGAATCTAAATACCTGGCTTATCGGTTCGGCCTTATTTTGCTTGCTATTTGTGTGGGATGAAAAGGTGCTTATTCGGAAACTCTTTAGGGACGGCGATACCGTGGACGGATCACCGCTCACTGTTGAGTTGGTTGAAAAGAGAGTTCGCAAGTACCGAGACGTTAGACTCATTTGTGGAGCGATAGCAACGTTTTCGATTCTTACCATTATTTTTTTTGGAAACTAGCAACCTTTAGGTTTGGGCTTAGCGGAGCATATTTTTTTCAACTTTGCCTTAAGGTTTCGGTTGTCGGTTTCTAATGCCTCAATTTGTAATTTATTAGCGTCAAGTTGGTTACTAACCCAACTTGGAACAGTTGCAGACGGAGTAGGAGTAGCCGTCAGGGTTACGGTTGGCGTAGGAGTAACAGTTGGAGTCGGTGTTCGTGTAGGAGTTGGAGTAGGAGTAGGAACTGCGTAAATCACGCTTCCGCCCTGAGAAATCGAGATTTCTTGGTACTTTCTTGCGCTTATATGTTTCGAGCTAAATCCAAATCCGACTACAAATTTCACCTGCCGAATATCTGTACATTTTTCTAAGGAACCTAGCTCAACCAAAGTAATGTAAAGCGGGGTCCTACTGTTTGGCCTCAAACTATACGCAGAAGCTCCTCTAATAGTGCTTCCATCTTTATCCAAGAAATCCATTTCTGCGGAATTAATTGTTTCGTTATAGGGATTAACAATGGTCATTTGCAAATCAACTGTTTTGCCATTCGCAGGACAGGAGAGCGGGGTTGGCAGTAATAGAGAAACACCGTCTATGGATATATCTAGTTCGTCGGCACCTGCTTGAGGCAATTGAGTGAAAAGAAAAAGAGATGCAGATAGACATAACGAAATTAACGCGGATTTTTTTCTCATAGAGGGATAGTAGTCGGGAAATTGCTTCCCCTAGCAATAAGTGATTCCAAAAGGAATCAACCTAGTTGGCTAATCGGACTTTAATTCAGCCAATCGAGGGCGTGGATCATAGGTAGATTCTGAAAAAGAAAAATCAAATAACTCTCCACGTCTTGACCCATAGCCTCCGTGCCAAGAGCAAGTTCCTCTGCCAACCGATGGCGAATATGAACCATCTGCGCATATTGAACCGCCAGTTCTCAAGAATGGCATGCCAAGGTCGTAGCCATACAACATTCCCTGCCAAATCTCATATTGAATTGTCCCAACATCGGCAGTAGCAATGCCGTCAAATGAGAAATTTCGATATGGATTCGTATGAATTGCCTTGTCTACATCAAGAAAACATTTAGCACTTCTGATTGAAGTAAATTGCTCAACAACGGATTCCCATCGTTGATTACTTCGCGTGTTTGTCAAGTAATTGATTTCCGGGATAGCTTCGAAAGGGGTGCATTTATCTCCCGCCTTTAAGTAATTAGAAACCTTTAATTCATACGCAGCAATCTTTACTTCTCTTTGTTGCGCGTCCAAATGGTTTTGATAGATTGTGTTCGAAATCAAGGCGACCACAACTAAAAAGAAAAGACTTAACTGGATCTTCTTTCTTGATTTAGATCTTGGTGGTAATTTTTCTGTCAAGGGGAGAGGACCTCCCCTGTCTCCCAATCTAGGTATTCTGGATACCAGGTCGCGAGATTCTTCAAGAGTTCCTGATTGAGAAGTTCGTTTTTCCCGTAAGTTTGCAAATTCTTCTGGGCCATTTTGACAGATTCTAAGCTTGAATCAAGCCAAGAAAGTCGCTCACGATTTTTTGCAATGAATTTCGGGCTAAAGCACTGAGTGTTTTCCTCGATTTTCAGGAAGATACTTTCGTCTGATTCGTAAACAATGTTTATTTTTGTAAGAAGTGTCGGTAGCTGGCTAAAGGTTACGCGTTTGGATTCTAAAAGTTCGTTGCGATATTCATCGAAAATTTTCCAGCTTTCGAAACCTATCGCCTGCTCGTTGGAAATTTCTTCGCGGAGAATTTCACACTCGGTCGGCGAGAATATTCCCTTTATTGGATGAAAGAAAGCAACAGCGAGAACAGCTAGAAATATCACTCCTAAGGCCTTGTACTTCACTACCGAATCATCTCACCTTTCTTTGAGTGAATGAAATAAACTGCTATTTCTCTGAATAAATTCAGTATCCTATGAACATGGCATCTCCAACAAAAGTAGAGCTCGCAAGGGAGCTTGAAAAGACCAAGAAGGCCCTCAAGGCAACTCAAAAGGCACTAGAAGCCACCAAGCGAGAGCTATACGACGAGCGAGAGTTGAGGAAAATGTCCGAAGCAGATGCCGAAACAAAAGCTTTCATTAGAGAAAATCGGGCCTCCACTCACACGGCACAAATTGTGTTTTTTGGAAGCATAGCTCTTGTCTTTGCAATGGCATTATTCAAGTAATCTGCACAAAAGAGTCTTTGGCTATTGTAGAGATAGTCAATTATTTTTCTCAGAATTAGAAACTTAATACGTCTGTCATGGCATAGGCCACCACGGCTAAGTTATTAGAATCTTGTGATCGTTTCACCATCGCAAGTATCGGAATGACTATTCCGGAATTGGCGAGGAGATTTGCAATATCCCTTGAAACCCTCTTGGCAACCTCCCGGTCTAGATAGCCCACTCTGTAAACTCCGAATTCTCCATCATCGGACTCACCTGGGGAACAAATCAAGTAAACAGCGATCGCGTTGCTATCAAACTGATTCTGCTGTTCCGGGACAAGTAATCCATAGCGCCACTTATCCGGCATGTAGTACTTGATTAAGTCTTGCTGGCAGAAAGACTCGCCCACAACTTGAATGTATTGACGACTATCTCTCCCTGAGTAGGCAACTCTCGGGTCATTAATTCCTTCACCAGGTAGTTGATCGACCACCTGGTATATGGTCTCAAAAAATGAGGAATCCAGTGTCACCTGCTTGTGAATTCTCTTCTTGCTGAATATGCCCATGTGCAAATTATCCTGCAATTAGAACGAGAAGTTTGAATTTAGCCTAGGAAAAAGGTATGAATTCTTTATGGCTGAAAAATCCAGGGTAAAGCAATTCCGGAGATCATCAACAGCACAGCTACACGTTGAAGATTGCGCTTAAATTCGGCATCTCCACTAAGTCTTATCTCAATTGTAAACGACCAGAAAAGCAACAAGATTCCAAAGAAAAAGGCGCACATCCCAAAGGCACTCATGACTAAATGTTAGTGCTTGCTGAGCCTTTGCGAGAATCCGAATGCATTTAAATCGGCTTTTTTGAGTTTGTTACCCACATGTCTTGGTCTCAAGTTCGGTGCTCCAAAATCGGCTCCCCAACATCCGTCTTCTAAGTATGGGCAAAATTTCTATTTTCTTGCCTAACACTTCCCTAACACCCTCCTAGCATTTATAGGCTCTTCCAGGCACCTCCAGGCTAATTTCACGCACAGCAGCGCTCCTAATGGGACGCAGAGAGGCGCTTAGGAACTTACTAGGCTAGACTCTTAATCACCGGGTCGGGGGTTCGAGTCCCTCACAACCCACCATTAGATCAAGATGTGAGTCTTGAATAAAGCCTAAGATTGACTCTATGTCTAGAGCAATCAAGTCCTTTGCGGCCTTGGTTTGCATTGCACCGCTCTTCGTGGGAATCGCTCCAGCAGAATCAGCGAACATCACTTACTCATTTAAACATGGTGGAGCTACGGGAAACGTCGGGCCAACTCAAGTTCAACTTAACAACACTTATTCGGGTACTACTCTTCAAGGTTTAGTCACAAGCAACAATGGGATTCAGGAGTGGGTTGTTCCAGCTTCTGGAGAGTATGAGATTACCGCCGTTGGTGCAGGTGGCGGTAACGGAATGAACGGTCCATCCCAAGTTTCATACACTGGTGGTTCAGGTGCCTCTCTGACAGGAACTTTTAATCTCACCGGCGGGACAACGATTAGAATCATCGTGGGACAAAAGGGCGTCAACTCTTTCAATCAAGCTAACTGGTACGGAGTGGGTGGCGGCGGTGGTGGCAGTTTCGTATACATTAATGCAACTGATACATATCCATTAATCGCAGCCGGCGGTGGCGGTGGAGCTTCTTCAACGGCAGGAATGAATGCCGTTGAATCTACTACTGCGACAAATGGAAATGGAGATCCAACAGGGACAACTCCCAGCCGCACACCAGGCAGCGGTGGAGCCCTGGCTTCTACCAGTACAAGCAGTGGAGGTGCAGGTGCTGGTTGGTTAAGCGATGGTGATACATATACCTACGTTTCCTGTTCAGGATTTGGAACCGCAGGATTTTCGCCACGAAATGGTGGAAAAGGCGGATATAGCAACACTTTACTTGCAGATGGTTCTGGAACAGACCCGCTTGTCCGTCAAGGTAATGGCGGCTTTGGCGGAGGCGGTGCAGGACATGGTCGATGCATTATCTCTGGAGCTGGAGGTGGTGGTGGCTACTCTGGCGGTGGTGGAGGAGGCTACCTCTCTGGGTTCTACAAAGGTGCTGGTGGTGGCGGCTCATATAACGCAGGCACCAATCCAATCTTTAATGGTTCTACGAATGTCAGCAACGGTTCGGTGACCATTGTCAGAATTCAAGGAATCCCGGTTTCCTTTAATTCAATGGCTCTGGCAGGAAATGCAACAACTGCTACATATAGATCAGTGATTAACCTCGTTGCAAACGTTGATGTGGCTTCAAGAATTACCTTCACTGCAAATGGAAGACGTATCCCAGGCTGTATTGGTGTAGCCACAACCGGAATATCTCCCAACATCACAGCAACATGCAGGTGGGCCCCATCCACTCGCGGCTCAATCTCGCTTTCAGCAATAGCTAAACCCATAGGAAGCGGAAGTCCAGGTAGCCCGGCTACCGCGCTCAACGTGGTCGTAAGGGGCAGGACCGCAAATAGATAAATAACTTGAGGGCATAAGTACACGCGATGGATCTGAAGATGCCACAAAGAAGTCATATTTAGAGATGATTTCTCTATAATTAACCCATGACTGAGAAAATTGAGCAGTTCTTCCGTGAAGATGGAAGCTTAATCAGCATACCTGCCAAGAGCTCCAAGCGCTTAGCCGTACTCAATCGCATTGCCTCAGAATTTGAGAGCGGACGTCAATATCCCGAAAAAGAGCTGAACTCCATTATCGCGAGGTTTCACGACGATACAGCTGCAATCCGCCGATATATGATCGAAAATCAAATACTCGAGAGAAGCCCTGAAGGGGTTTATTGGCTCGTAACCACCGCATGAATCAGGCCGGTTAGCAACTCATCAGCAGCTTGAGTAAAATCTAGATATGAAGATCAGAGTAAGGGTCGCACTTTCTGCGCTGCTGCTCTCAACTCTTCAAGTGATTGCAATTTCCACATCTGTTCAGGCATCAGCAGCTGTTTCTTATGTGAGTTCATCAACTTATTACGCTTATGAAGCATATACATCTGGTGGAACTTGGACTAAGCCATATGGTGTCAGCGTTATTGATTACCTAGTTGTTGCCGGTGGTGGTCGCGGCGGCGGATCTCAACTTTCAACTCACTATGCAGGTGGTGGCGGTGGTGGCGGAGGCGTTCGTTCTGGAACTGTGGCCGTTGGACAGAGTAGCTACACAGTAGTAGTCGGCACTGGTCAAGCAACTGGGTGCTCATCGGGTCGTGGAGGTAACTCTTCTCTATCGGGATCTGATATCACAACTGTCAGTGCAACAGGAGGTGGTTCGGGTTCTTGCAACACAAGCACTGGCGACGGCACTGGTGGAATTGATGGAAATAGTGGTGGCTCTGGTGGCGGCGGCGGAGCGCAGGTTTATGCAAGAACTTTTGGAGCAGGTAATGCCGGTGCATATTCACCCGTTGAAGGTTATGCAGGTGGAACGGCTTTCTTAAGCACGACAAATAGCGGCGTTCAAGCAGGTGGTGGCGGTGGTGGAGCTTCGCAAGCTGGAGCTAATGCAACTTCAGGCTGTGCAGGAAAAGGCGGCGATGGCATCTCATCATCAATTACGGGAACTCCCGTTACCTATGGTGGTGGCGGCGGTGGTGGCACGCGTTCTGCAAACTGTGGCGGTACTGCCGGTGCAGGTGGTGGTGGCGCAGGCGGCATACAGGGCGGTCAAGGAAATTCAGGAACAGATGGTCTGGGTGGCGGTGGTGGTGGCACATCACTGAGCGGTGGAAATCGCGGAGGAAACGGCACAGTCATTATTCGTTATCTTGTAAGCGCCCCAGATACACCAGATCTTCCAGCGGTATCAGATTCTGGGCCATCTAATACCGATCACATTACCAATGCGACTTCTTTCTCTCTCACAGGTTTTGCAATTGGCGGTGCAACAATTCAGATTTACGACGGAGCATCACCGATTGGAAATGCTTGCACGGCAAATATCTCTACAGGAGCCTATAGCTGCTCACTTTCTGGTCTTACAGCAGGAACATATACCTTCACAGCGCAAGCCTCGTTTGGAGGTGGAGCTGCCATTGCCTCTACGAGCTCTCTGCGAGTAGTGATCGATACAACTCTTCCCACCGTCTCTCCTGCAGCAGCAATTTCATTACCTGAAAATCAGAACTCGATTACAACCGTGTCTTGTAATGAAACGTGCACTCTTGTCATGACTGCGGGTGTGGATTCAGCATCGGTGACATTTACACCGTTAAGTGGAGCTCTTGTTTTCAAAGCCACACCAGATTTTGAGGCACCGACTGATGTGGGGGCTAATCGAACGTATGCGCTGACCATCGTAGGAACAGATGTTGCAGGCAATGCCACCACCGTTAACTACGTTGTAACGATTACCAATGTAAACGAAGATAGCTCACTAGGTGCACCTTCGATTACTGGTACGCCATATAAAGGAATTAAAACCGATCTTGTCGTAACCTCAAATGCGGCCGGAAGGGTTCGCTTCTTCATGGATGGTAAGAGAATTCCAACCTGTCTCTCTATCGCAACTACGGGAAGCTACCCTAACTTCACAGCAACGTGTAGATGGAGCCCGGCGGTGACCGGTCGTAGGACCTTGACTGCTTCAATTACGCCGACTGATTCAAGCTTTTCAAATGCAACATCACCAGCAACTACCTTGCAAGTGGTGAAGCGAGATACGCGGCGTTAATTACCGAAGTACGCCTTCTTCATTACCTCTAGCTCTATCTTCTTCATCCCAAGCATCGCCTGTGTTGCACGTTGCGCGCCTTCTGGGTCTGCGCCTCCAAGGTATTGGCCCATCTCCTGCGAGATAACCTGCCAAGAAACACCAAACTTATCTTTGAGCCAACCGCACTGACTCTCTTGGCCACCATCGGCAGTCAGGAGATCCCAATACTTATCAATCTCTGCTTGATCAGAACATGGAATTTGAAAGGAGATTGCCTCTGAATGAGGAAACTGTGGCCCACCATTGAGGGCGATAAATGGGCGTCCAAAAATCGTGAAATTAACGAGGACCTCGCTCCCCTGCTCATTTCCCGGCGTCTCAGTCGGTGCTATCCAGTTATCTGCAAGCGAGCTGTTAGGAAAGATGCTGACATAGAAGTTGGCAGCTTCGCGAGCACGCCCATCGAACCAAAGACAGGTTGTGAGTTCCATGGTTGCAGTTTAGGGCTAGAGAGGACCATTTCCGGTGAGCCAGAGAGCGCCATAGCCCATCGAAAGAGAGAGGATCAGGAGCAAGAGTATTCGTCGCCTCTCTCTCCTTTGATGTGTAAGCCAGATTGCAATGGGAATTAGGAGAGGGAATGCAGGCAATAAATATCGAGGCTTAGAGGAGAAATATCCCGAGGTAACTAACGCCAGAAGAAGGATTGAGGCTGAATATGCGATTAATGGGAGCGGCATTGCCTTCCGCACCATCGCCCATAGGAGAGCGAAGAGCGCTGCAATAGCAAGAAAGACTGCTATCGCTGCAATGGGGCTGACATCTGAAAAAAGTTCTCTCCACCATATGAAAAATGATCGTCCACCATCGATTGAGTTTGCCCAACCTTTGGTAACAACGAGATATCCATCCCACTCTCCCACTTGGCGCCCGACCCAGTAGATGTAACCAATCCAACCTAGAGGTGCAACTAAAAGTGCAAATACAGTTGATCGGGTTATGCCGCGCTTACGAATGTGAATGAGAGCAGCAAGCATTACTGCGATTGCGACAGCTACTCCTGTGGGACGTGTTAAGCCAGCTAGAAATGCCAACACCGCAGCGAGGTACCACTGCTTGCGAAGTACGAAATAGAGAGACCATGCAGCTAGAGCGGTGAAAAGTGATTCGCTGTAGGCAAGAATCTGCACATTTGCTACTGGTAATGCCGCCCAAAGGATCGTTGTATAGAAAGCAGCTCTTTGTGTACTGACTTTCTCGACGCAACTATAAATCCCTGCGGCTGCGGCAAGGGATGCAATAAGACTGATGAGGATTCCAGAATGTATAAAGCTTAGTGAGGTGAGATTATGAGTCCATCTTTCGAGGATTGGAAAGAGAGGAAAGAATGCGTAGTCAGATAACTCTCGGCCATCTGTGGTGAGGACCACTGCCCCATAGCCATCTTCGGCAATCCGGCGGTACCACTGCGAGTCCCACCGGCGGAAGATTCGAAAGAAATCCACATCTCGGTAAGAGGCAGCAAGGTAGAGAATTGCTAAAGAAGTCGCACGAATTGCTACGAAAGCGCCTATCGCCTTGAGCTTCATGCATCTAAGGTTAGGCCATGAAAGCGATACAGATATCAGAATTTGGTGGCCCAGAGGTAATGAAGCTCGTAGAGCTATCAGATCCTGTAGCAGGAGAGGGTGAAGTCGTTCTCGACGTCACAGCTATCGGCATTAACTATGCAGATACTCACCAAACTGAAAATAGCTACCTATCGCAACAGAGGCTCCCCCTTGTTCCAGGTATCGAAGTTGTTGGAACTTATGAAGGAAAGCGCTATCTGACAAGTGCAACATCAGGTGGATATGCAGAGAAGACAACGGCGTATAGAGCGCTACTGGCACCTATTCCTGATGCGGTCAGTGACGAACAGGCAGTCTGCATGCTCGTACAAGGAACAACTGCGTGGCATATTCTCAAGACGATGGCCCACGTACAACCTGGCGAGAGCGTTGTTATCCATGCAGCAGCAGGTGGCGTTGGAACAATCGCAATTCAGCTCGCCAAGATGTGGGGCGCTAAGGTAATTGCCGTTACCTCATCTGAGGAAAAATCTAACCTCGCTCAATCATTGGGCGCAGATGTTGTAGTTGATGCCAATGTGGCAGATCTCGGTAAGGCACTGCGAGCTGCCAATGGAGGAAAAGGTGTAGACATTGTTCTTGAAATGGTCGGCGGCACAACCTTTGATGAGAGCCTTAAAGCACTCGGTGATTTTGGCCGTTTGATTACTTATGGGATGGCCTCGCGTACAGCGCCGACTCCAGTTCATCCAGGTGCTCTCATGCACGGATCGAAGACAATTGCAGGTTTCTGGCTTGCCAATTGCTTTAGCAAGAAGGAGATGCTCGGTGATGTGATTGCTGAGCTCTTTGACCTTGTAGCAAAAGGAAAGCTCACACCAGTAATTGGTGCGAGCTATCCTCTTGAAAATGCTGTCGACGCGCATAGAGCAATGCTTGCTCGCGCTACAACGGGAAAGATTGTGCTCAAGCCTTAGCGGCGACCGCGACCACCATTGCCACCGCTGCGATTGCCGCGGTAACCACGACCTCCGCCTGATCCACCCTTACGTGGTGCACGCTTTGGCGCTTCAACAACAGGTGGTGTGTATGGAATTCCTGACGGTTGCTGTGCACCTGTAACGCGCATCAAATCTTCACTTGATGGCTTGACGTAGACAGTAGAGGGATTTACACCAGCACGGGTTGTAAGACCCTTAACTGCCTTCTGCTGACGAGTGGTTGCAAGTGAGACCACTGTGCCTGACTCGCCAGCACGTGCAGTACGGCCTGAACGGTGCAGATAATCCTTGTGATCTTGTGCTGGGTCAACGTGTACAACAAGTGAGATTCCATCAACGTGGATTCCGCGAGCTGCAACATCTGTTGCAACAAGTGCTGCATTCTCTGACTCTTTAAAGAGTGCAAGTGTGCGAGTACGAACTGCCTGTGACTTACCACCGTGAAGTGCTCCAACAGGAACGCCAGCGTGAGCTAACTTATCTGCAAGGCGATCAGCGCCTCGTTGAGTCTTTACGAAGAGAATTGTCTTTCCGTTACGAGCTGCAATCTCTGCTGTGACATCATCTTTTTCGGAAGGGTCCATCACCAGAAGGTAGTGCTCCATAGTTGATACAGAGGCGCGGTCATTTTGCAATGAGTGGGTCTTTGGATTCTTGAGGTAGCGACGCACAAGGGCATCTACTCCGCGATCAAGAGTTGCTGAGAAGAGAAGACGCTGTCCGCCCTGCTTGGCTTGATCAAGAATCTCCTGCACTACAGGCAAGAAGCCCATATCTGCCATCTGATCTGCCTCATCAAGGACAGTAATCTGCAATTGATCGAGTTGAACTTCGCCCTTATTGAGAAGATCGATGAGACGACCAGGGGTTGCAACCAAAATTGCAGTTCCCTTACGCATCGCTGTGATCTGCTTTGTGTAAGACATTCCACCTGCAATAACGACAGATGCATGGCCTACGGCGCGTGCTAGTGGCAGAAGAACTTCATCGATCTGCTGTGCGAGTTCGCGTGTAGGTGTGAGAATCAAAGCTAAAGGCTTATGCGGGTTTGCCTTCTTATTTGCGATATTTGAAAGAAGCGCCAAGCTGAAGGCAAGAGTCTTACCAGAACCTGTCTGGCCACGGCCGAGAATGTCATGTCCTGCAATCGCATCAGGCAGGGTTGCTACCTGGATTGGGAATGGGCTCATGATGCCTTGAGCGCTCAAAGCATTATCAAGGGCTGCTGGTATTCCAAGCTCACGGAAAGTTGTTGCTACCGCATCAAGAGGGGTTGCATCGATGAGATTAGCATCTGCCAAATTCGGGGAGATGTATGAATCATCTGCACCGAAATCTTCTGCAACATTGCGACCACGCGCCTTTGAAAACGAATGTGGCTCACTGCGATGTGACGGGGCGTTGCGACGATCACGTGCAGGCTTTGAGAATTCGCGCTTCTCTCCCACTGGCTTATCAAATGTGCGCTTTGGCTTATCAAATGACTTTGCGGGACGATCAGACTTCTCGAAAGAACGTGCTGGCTTGTCAAAGGTGCGCTTTGGCTTATCAAAAGACTTTGCCGACTTATCAAATGAACGAGCTGTGCGCTCTGACTTATCGAAAGAACGTGTTGCACGAGGTGCATCTTCTCCACGACGAGGTGGGCGGGTATTGCGATCTTCTACAAACTTAGCTGCACGTGTCTTTGGCTTTGCGCTTTTTTCAAAGACGCGCTCCTTGGCCGATTGACGAGGATTACCCTTTGGAGCACCCTCAATCTCTTTAGACTTTGAACCAATCTGCTTCTGAAAGCGTGCTGCACGTAGCTTTGAGCGATCTGTTAAACGCTTCTCTTTACGTGTTGATGCAATTGGATCTTTATCTGAATAGCGAACTGTTGTAGTCGCCTTAAACTCTGCTGACTTTGCAGCTGTGGACTTTCGTGGGGCAGCCTTCGGTGTCGTGCGAGCAGCAGGGGCAGCTTTCTTAGTCGCCTTTGCTGCTGCAGCGCGACGTGGCTTGCCCTTTGAGGCAGCGCGACGAGCTTTTCCGGGTGCGGATGTACGTGTTTCTAGAGCCATTGTTAAGTTTTCCTATCGAGAGATCAAGCGCGTCTCGATTAGGAAAGTCCCATATGTGGGCTGACCAGGGTGGAGATAAGACTCGCAAGAAGAGCCTGCTTTGAGGCTCATATTTGTTTATTCGGTTACTGATGTAACAGGCCAAATTCTACAGTGGATAGCTCGAATTACGAAATCAGTGCGTAAATGGGGCTACTTTGCAAACTTTGGCAGATGTAAATCAAATTTGATTGAGATAAATCGTGTGGCTATCACCGCGATACCACCTGCAACAACTGCTACCTGCTCTGGTGAGTTAAATGCATGGCAAATCACGAAGGTGCTTGCACCAATAAGTGCTGAAGTTCCGATGGTTTCGCGATGGAGAAGTACGGGCTCAACCTGGCAGAGAACATCTCGGAGTAGGCCACCCGTGACCGCAGTGATGATTCCGAAAATAATCGATGAGTACCAAGGAATATCGAGCTCAAATGCAAGCTGCGTTCCAGACATCGTAGCTGTTGCCAGTGCGAATGTATCCATAACAAGAAGAGTTTTTCCAACGTGTGTAACGCGGCGGAAGGTAAGAGTGACTATGACTGCCGCCAACACTGATGCCAATATCCATGGATCTTCTACCCAGACAAGAGGCTCGCCGATAAATAGATTACGAAGAGTTCCGCCTGAAATTGAGGCGATAGTGGCGATATATGCAATGCCTCCGTAATCGAGTCCGCGATCTGCGGCTACACGTGCGCCGACGAGAGCAAAGACGAAGGTCGATAGAAGATCGAGCGCATGGAGAAGCGTCATGGCTAAAGAGTACGCGAATCCTGAGCTAAATCCTTTAGCGCATCTCCGCTTACGCGATACACAGTCCATTCATCCATCGCAACTGCTCCAAGAGATTTATAGAACTCAATCGCAGGTGAGTTCCAGTCGAGAACCCACCATTGAAAACGTCCATAACCATTGCTCTCGCAAATCGCTGCTAAGTGCTGTAGCAGCGCCTTGCCATAGCCGTTACCTCGATATTGAGGGCGGATGAAGAGATCTTCAAGATAAATTCCGTGTTTTCCTTGCCAGGTGGAATAATTGAGAAACCAGATTGCACAACCTGCAATAGCGCCTTCGACTTCAACAATTTCACAGAACACTTTTGGCTGCGCACAGAAGAAAGTTGCGAGAATATCTTCTGACGTCGCTTTCGCCTCTTCTGGCGCCTTTTCATAGAGAGCTAGCTCATAAATCAGGCGAGTAATTTCATCGGCATCCTCAGGCCGTGCTGATCTAATCTGCATGAGATAAGAGTAGTTTGTAGGCGCTCTAATCGGTTAAGCATTGAGGGCTCTGCAGTAAGATTGCCCGCATGTCATCGAGCAAAGAGTTGAGCCCAGAGTTGAAAATTGATAAGAATTGGTGGCGCCAAGCTGCTATCTACCAGATCTACCCACGTAGCTTTGCCGATACAGATGGCAATGGCATCGGAGATCTCAAAGGTGTCACCTCACGAGTGCCTTATCTCAAGTCACTGAGCCTCGATGCTGTCTGGCTTAGCCCTTTCTATCCATCTGCACTTGCTGATGGAGGTTATGACGTTGATGACTATCGCAATATCGATCCAAAGCTTGGCACACTCGATGACTTTGATGAGATGCTGGCAGCTCTTCATGAAGCTGGGATCCGCGTCTTTGTAGATATCGTTCCAAACCACTCCTCCAATCTTCACCAATGGTTTAAGGATGCAATAGAGGCAGCCCCTGGTTCTCCTGAGCGCAATCGCTACATCTTCCGCGATGGCCGTGGCGCAAATGGTGAACTTCCCCCAACAGATTGGCCGTCGCACTTTGCTCCATCTGCATGGACGCATGAATCAGTATGGGGTGGCAAGCACAACCAGTGGTACATGCACTGGTTCGCTCCAGAACAACCAGACTGGAACTGGGACAACCCAGAGGTCGAAGCAGATTTCCTCACAACTCTTAAATTCTGGGCCGACCGTGGAGTAGATGGCTTCCGTATTGATGTTGCACATGCGCTGAAGAAAGATTTATCAGAACCACTTCGCATGCGTGCGACTTTGGAATATGACGAGCCACGTAATCTTGATGGCACCGGAATTTTGATGGATCGCAATGAGGTGCTTGAGGTCTATAAGACTTGGCGCACTCTTTTTAACTCTTATGATCCCCCACGTGTGGCAGTTGCTGAAGCGAATGTGCAACCAAGTCGTATGCCTTTATATGCAAGTGAAGAGACTTTAGGCCAATGCTTTGACTTCCGCTTTATCGATGCAAGCTTTGATGCGGCATCCTATAAGCATTGCGTCACAGACAGTTTGACTCTTGCAAAGGCGAATAACTCTTCAACAACTTGGACATTAGGTAACCACGATCAGATGCGTTATGCGACAAAGCAGGGACTACACCCCGTCGTAGATCGCCAAGAGTGGTTGCTATCAAATGGCACATCACATCCTGTTGATTTCCAGATCGGCACACAGTGCTCTGTTGCTGGAAATGTCTTTATTTTGGCGCTTCCAGGATGCACATACATCTACCAAGGTGATGAGCTCGGAATCCATGAGGTTGCAGATATTCCTGAAGCAGAGATTCAAGATCCAATCTATCTTCGCAATCACAAGCAGGCGAAGGGTCGCGATGGATGTCGCGTTCCACTGCCATGGACTCGTGAGGGTAAGAACTTTGGATTCGGCGACGGTGGTTCACACCTTCCTCAGCCAGAGTGGTTTGGTAGTTACTCAGTTGAGGCAGAGAGCGGAGTTCCTGAAGCACCTCTTGAGATCTTTAGAAAAGCTCTCAAACTACGTCGCGAACTGCAATGTGCTGAGGAAATCACGTGGCATAAGACAACTAACGATAATGTCCTGCACTTTAGCCGCCCTAATGGTTGGAACTGCATTACCAACTTCAAGGGTGGCAAGTACCCAATGCCTGCTGGTGAGATATTGCTAGCTACTCAACCAATTGAGGATGGCAAGATTCCGCCAGCTACAACTGTCTGGTTCAAAGCGTAAGGTTTAGGAAACTCCGAGGATATCTACGACGAAAATCAAAGTTTCGTTAGGGCCGATTGGACCAGCACCTGCTGCTCCGTATCCCATATCTGGCGGAAGAATAAGTAGACGACGTCCGCCTACCTTTGCGCCAGGAAGACCTTGCTGCCATCCTGGAACAACTTGTGCGAGTGCAAATGTTGCAGGTGATCCACCGCTCCATGATGACTCAATAATCTGACCTGTAGACCAAGCCATGAGCGTGTAATGAACTGTCAGAGTTGATGATGGAAGAACCTCTGCGCCACTTCCAACGATCACATCGCCCGTTGTGAGAACTGTTGGAGCGGCTCCTTTTGGTGCTGTAATTGTTGGAGCCTCACCTGCGTTATCAGATACCTGAACGAGAAGTGAGCCAGCTGAATTTGATGAACCTGACATGGAATTAACTCCTACATAACTAGCTCCGACCATAACAAGGACCAGGAGAGATGCGATTGCGATTCGTAACGGCTTCATGATGGCAGAGCCTACCTTTGACCCCGCCCACTCCTGTAATAGACTCGCAGTCTCACCCAGACCGGGTCGTTCGATGGAGGAAAGATGGCACCACGTAAGCCGCAGGCGATGACTGAGCTCATCGAAAAGATCCGCTCATTTGCTACCCGCCACAACTCCCAGAACGATCCTTATCTCAGTGGATTACTCGAAGCTGTAGAAAGCAAGAAGAACCTGCACATCTGGGCAGAGCTCAATCCTCTTGACTACCTTCCACATCCAGAGGCTCAAGGAACTTTTTCCAAGGAGCGCTTAGTGCGCATCCTCACCGTTGTGCGAAATGTCCTCGTCTTTGCTCCGGTAGCACTTACCTGGGCCGCAGTCGGTGCAGCAACGACCGGCTTCTCCAAATACATTGAGGAAAATGGCGCCGATGTTGTGAACTTCCTAGACTTTTGGCAGAACGGCTATGACATTCTCGCCGAAGAGTGGAAGATCGGAAATGTTGCCCGTCTTGACTTCATTATCATCATGATTGTTATCGCCCTTACTCTCTATGTGTCACAAGCTGGCCACACAGCAGATGCCATGCGTGAGAAAGAAGAGGCAGAAATTGATCGTGAGCGCCTTGCTTTGGCCCTTGAAATTCAGACCCATCTCTACGATAAGCGCAAAATCACAACAGTGACCATGAATGCCTCTCTTGCAGGTTCCATCTCACGCCTGGTGACAGCAACACATAGCCTTGAGGGAGCAGCAAAGGTTGTGGAGAAGGCAACTCGCAAACTTCCTAAGCAAGCTGGCGCGACATCAACATCTTTCCTCGATAGCTTCTCCTTTAGTGATTCTCTAGATTCATACGAGAAGCCAACGGCTCGAAAGTCTCGTCGTGCGTAGAGTTCGTAAATCTCGTCACGAGGAAGATGCAACAAGCCAAGGCGGTTGGCTCTTCGCTGACTCATTTCTTGCCCTGATGGTGATCTTCTTAGCGACAATCTCATTTGTGCCCTCTCTCGGTGGAGGCTTAACCGGCACAGGAAACATTGGAAACATCGCTGGAGGAAATTACGTTAAAGGCCTCAATATTGCCTATGAGAAGTTTGATGCTGCTCAGATCCAAAGAGATATCGATGGCTTTATCGCAGGTGAGAAGCTTCCCCGCAATTCAAAGGTGCTCTATGCCAAGATTGTGGGCGGATTTAATCCCAATACTGAGAGTGAGAATGAGGGAAAATTTAGAGCCCTCATCTTCAGTGCTGAGATTCAAAAAGCTGAAATCGCATACTTTGCAAATGCCAAGATTGATCTTTCAGCAAATAAGTTATTGAAGCCAAACCAGATTGTGCTTCGACTGACTCTATCGCCACAGTAGGTGCGCGATAGCCGGGCGTGGCTCTCTACAGGCCTACGATTCCTAGGATGGTTCCAAAGAATGGAACCACAACAAATAACTTACCGAGAGTATCTTCTGCCTTAATCTCACCCAACCAATTGTTGGCATCGACTCCGAGTGTTCCATCAACTTCTGTAATCACAACACCTGTATAGGTGCGAGTTGTCTCACCAATAGTGACCTGGAAGGCAACCTTCTGGCCTACCTTGTAGCTATCAGTTTTTTGGTAGACGGCAAGTGAAGACTTTGCAGATCCCATTGCGCTCTGAAGGCCATCATCAGGATGGGTCACGCGAAAACCGAAGAAGAATAGGACGGCGAGAATGACGGCCGTAACTATGAGCTTCTTCTTCATTGGGAAAGTCTAACCCTTACTTCTTGCCTGAACGAGTGTTCGAGGACTTTGGTGCCGCCTTTTTTACAGTCGCCTTAGGCTTAGGCGTAGATTTTGAAGCTGAATTCGATGTTGAACTCTTGGTAGAACTCTTCGGTGCCGACTTGCTGGTCTCGCGCGTCGCCTTTTCTGTGATCTTGTTCAGCCACGCCTCGATATCAGCATCCTCTGATGCACGTGAGACGGTCACCGATGGAACTACGCCACTCTGCTCTGGGGCAGGAACGCTTTCAACAGATGGCTTTGGCTCTTTTGCACTCTTCTTCTTTTTTGAAGTCAATGAAGTAATGAGAGCCTTAAACGTTGCAGACCAGTTGATGCGATTGAAGTTCTTGATAAAGTGCTGAATTGTAAAGAGAACGCCGGCAAAACCTTCTGGCTTCTTAGGTGCGCGCGCACCCGCAGATCCCTGACCTGATGAACCTTGAGCTGATTGCTCTGAATTATCTGTATCTTCATTGACATTGCCATTGCCCATGCCGAGCATAAGTCGGCTTGTGCGGCTATCTGGGCGGCCTACACCGCGCCATGTGGCTACCTCAATAACGCTGCCAGTAGTCATTTTGCCAACAACAATCTTCTGCCCATCAGGTAGGTCAATTACCAATGGCGAATCAGAGATTGGAAGTGGTAATTTCGAAACCTTTGGGGAAGATTTCTCGGTCTCGTTAGTTGCCAATTGAGAAACCTACTCTGTCAGTGTAATCGGCGGTTGAAATCTCTTCGATATTGATCGCACTGTTGAGAACAGTTACCGGAGTTTCACTGCGTCCTGCGTAGTAAGACGTGACGGCAGATGCGCGTGATGAAATCTTGCATATGCCCGGCGTAGAAGTGTCATTGAAAATAAATTGTGGGTTAGATGTTGGCCACGCACTTAGACCATTCTGGCCAATTGTGTAACGCTTGGTGCACTTAATGACATCTCCAGGCTGGTACTTATTTGTGTAAAGCTTTGGATACGTTGAAGAGATAGTGATATAGATTGAGATATCGAGGCCAGAACAGGCGGCATCAACATCGCCATCAGTGACACTTGAATCACCAATTCTAAATTCTGAGAACACAAAGTCTGTTCCATTGAACTTGCGCTCAACATCGAGGGCAACAACGCCGTCTGTATCACAAGCACCAACTGTCACGATTCCTTGACCGTAAGAAAGTGATCCACCACCACCTGATCCACCGTTGATGCCATTAGTTCCATTAGTGCCGTTGAGTCCATTGGCACCGTTGGCACCATTACACGCATATGTCACGGTTCCATTGCCATCAGTAAATCTAGTTCCACCTGATGTACATGTGCCTTGTGCGCCTGTGAAGGCAACTGCAAGAACACTCACGCCATCTTTTCCATCTACGCCATCAACGCCATCTTTACCAGCAGCACCTGGTGCACCTGGAAGACCATCGGCACCGTTCATTCCGATCAATCCATCTTTACCTGCAACACCGGCAGGGCCTGGCTCACCTTTAGGTCCGACAAGGAGGGCAAGAACCTGATTGAGGTTTGCTGCAGCCTCCTTGGTGCCAAAGAAATAATCTTGCTGACTTGAAGCATTGGTATCTGCATAGGCGACACCGATCCGGGTAAGAGATACCAGGAGGAGAAGGATCGTCAGCTTCTTCATGGCTTTATTATCTCCAAGTTCTCCTCAAATGAAAACTTCTCCTCATTAGATGAGTAGATGGCGCTATAAATTGCGTGGAGCACGGGGGCGATACCGGCCAATAGGAGCATCAGGAAGGCTCTCTGGTCGATAAGTAGCGGCTGGGTCGAAATTTGGCGGAAGACGATAAATGTCACTCCTGAAATCACCGCAGATTCGAGCAAAATATTGCGCGGAATGCGATCGCTCTTAATCAGCTTGATTGCACCAAAACGAATAAATGAGAGGAAGTATGGGAGTGCGAAGAGGATTGCCACAAAGAATGAGTTCTGCGCATTCTCAGTCCAGATAAAGACAAAGGCGTAGATTGTGGCAATCATTGCAAAGGCTGTCACCGGTGAATTTACTCGAGCAATGTAGAAAGATTCATCTCTAGTCTCTACTGTCTTTGTAGATGCGAGAACAATTAGATCTGCAAATCCACGAACCAAAAGAGCTCCAGCAATCACTGCAATCTGCACGAGAGATATCTCGCGAATTAATTGCTCTGTGTAGATAACACTATTCACTAGAGCGTGACCGAGGTAGAAGACAGATGTGCCAACCAATGCTGATCCTAGAATTCCTAACACTTGTATTGGATCACGGCCGGCGACACTTCGCGATGTGAAATCGCGTCCAATCACATCTCTAAGAAGTGCTGCAAAGAGTGAAGGACCAACCCACGCTAGGCCGATAGCCAGAGCAACCATGACATCACGGAAGCTTGTGACATTGCCGGTGAAGACCTGGCTTGCCCAGAATGCAAGAGTTGCCATAACACCAGCGAATGCATCAAAGATTGCAATTGCTGCAACGATGATGAAGATTGTCATTGGGGTCGTAGCTATTCCCCCGTTGCGATTGAGCTCGACTCCTGTAATAACACCGGCAATGGCTCCGACAAGAGGAGTAACTCCGTATAGCTGCTTTGAAATACGGTGCGAGAGCTCGCCTTCACGGACCAAGATAAAGCGAAGGATTGAAGGGTTGAGAGAGGTAAGAAGGCGCACTCGAATTCGATATGGCGCTTTCTCTAGACGTGTGAAGAAGTTTCCTTCGTCTTCATAGATCGGATCTGTTAATCGAGGAAGTACTTGTGCAGATGCGAATCCGATAAACGAGTACTTGCGTGCTCGGATTGTGGAGACGATTCCGGTTAAAAAGACAAAGATTGCAATGATTAAAGTCAGGTCAAAGAGGTTAGATGTCACTGTGTAGCTTTGAGCTTCAATCAGGCTCACACCAGCAACAGTTGTTCGAGGTGAACCGTTTCCAATCGTGACAATTGAATATGCCCCAGTTGGGAAATCCGCCGGAATTCTCAATGAGTAGACGATATATCCCGCTTCATTCGTCGAGCTGGCGGTAAAGGTCAAAGGATCTTGGCCATTGCCCTCGAGGGTGACCACATAATCACTGGCATATGCTCCCCCGCCGAGAACGACTTGCTGCTCGCGGCCGCGCTCCCACGTAAGAAGTGGAATATCAAATGCTTGCGCAGTAGCTGGCGTAAGAATCAATGCAATCAGTGCCAGAGCGATAACTTTTAAGCGCTTCATTAATCATCGCCCTTCAAGGTATCGATAATCAACCAGATACCCACACCAACCGGAATCAAAATCATCAACATCTTCATCGTTAAGAACTTACCCACGTAAGGGATTACGAAGAAGACGACTCCGCTAATGTCTTCAAGTTTTGGCCTCTGAACATCGGGGGTCGGGTTGTTATCACCTTTCATAACAAAGCCATTAATGGGATCTCCACCAATAATGCGGTGAGTAAAGACGCCCACTTCTTCACCGCTAAATCGACGACCTGTATATGCGGCGATATCACCTAACTGAGGCTGCGTACGTGGAGTTGGTGCAAGAATCACGATGTCGCCCGCCTTGATGACAGGTTCCATGGATCCCGTAAGAACGATACGAGCTTTAATAAATCCGGAGGCTGAGAGCACCGAGAAGGTGATCATGATTGCACTTAATGTGTAGCCGATATAGGTAATGACCTTTGAGAGGCGGCGATTGCGTGCCTGAGATGGAGTTGCGATGCGCTCTGGCGGGGCTTGGACAAAGAGCTTTGATTTAGTGGGTGCAATCTCTTGTGGAGTAATCAGCACAGTTCTCTCGCCATTTGCGTTAGAGACAGTGACTAAGACTTTTGAATCAGGAAATTGTGATTGCCCCTCAACCCACATCTCTTCTGTTTCTGTTGCTTCAAAGAGAGGGCGGCGATTTACCTCTGAGGTCATGGCTAGCGCTTGACGGTCTGGATCGTAATCTTGCGAATTAGTGTTGCATCCGCGAAAGTAATGGTTCGATCTGGATCGAATGTGATCTGAATCTGTGAGTTGTTGCTTGAGAACTCTGTAGATCCAGCTGATGTATCAGTCAAAATATCAAAATCTGTATATGAGCTATCAGTTGCAAGAACTGTATTTGAGTCCTGGAAGTAGAAACGTGCAAGGTCATAGGTCTGGTAGTTATTAAGAGATGTGGCAGATTCGCTGAGAGTCAGCGCTGTGCCGGTATCTCCATAGACCTGGATGATGAACTCATCACCCACGCAAGCAGCATCGATATTCTCGAGAATGATCGAGTCGAGGCTGAACTTACCTGTGCCTGTGTCATTGATAAATCCTGCATAAGGAATGACTGTGATTCCGTTATTGGTATCACAGGCTGTCATTGTGAGGATTCCCTGACCGAATTCGGTCTTACCGCCATTTGAAGTAAGGGCGATATTTGCACCGTATGCAATACCGGTGACTGCCAACATCATGGCGATTGCCTTCACAAGGAAGGGCTTTGAACTGCCACTTTCTTCGACGCTACCTAATTCAGGGTCGTCAAAATCATATGACTCATCAAAGTCATCTGATTCGTAACGCTTGAGTAGGTCCATCGTCTCTTTCTAATCCTTTTTATTAACTACTCTCCTGATGCAGGCATAGAAGCTGGCTCGTGATGAGCTGCCTCTATGCCTGCACTAGAGAATCGTTAAATGGGTTGGATGTTTTCCTTAGTTGCTCTGAAGTGTGAGCTTGTAGACAGCACCTGATGTTGCGTTAGGTGTTGTGATACCTAGATCAAATGATGATGTTGCAGATGAAAGGTTCGCTGTGTTTGCAACTGTGAAACCTGAAGAAACAACTGGTGTTGAACCGTTGATTCCGATAGTTGCAAGAGAGATACCTACACCTGATGCGCTAGCAAATGCGATTGGAGTAGCTGATGTATCTCCATATGCATTGAGCTGAAGTGTCTTTCCCTGGCAACCTGTTCCGCCGTTTGAGGATGCTGAGTTTGCCGCACGGCCATCAACATTTGAGAAAGAGACGGTAGAGAACATAAATACGCCTCCACCGGCTGAGTTAACGAAGTTCACCTTTGGTGACAATGTGATTGATTCATCGCATGCTGCAGTTACCTGCACACCC
>JACCDN010396522.1_pt1 | contig 26281 bp, 25 predicted proteins | sample 7441691 | NCBI WGS metagenome assembly JACCDN01 (sample SAMN15323439, study PRJNA562643) | freshwater metagenome | isolation source: river surface water | place: USA:Blue River Watershed | collected 2017-08-16 | reverse complement strand
TGCATTGGTGAAGCGCCATCAATTCTTGCCGCTTCATCCAACTCCAGCGGAATTGAATCAACAAATCCCTTGAGCAGCCAAATGTTCACACCCATAGAACCGCCCAAATAGACCAACATCAGACCAGCTTGTGTTCCAATTCCAATCTCAGGAGCAAAGTTATAAACGCGCTCCATGATTACGAAAACTGCGGCAAGGGCCAAGATTGAAGGAAACATTTGTACTAACAGCAAAGTCTGTAGTCCAATCTTCTTTCCCTTGAACCTCAAACGGCTAAACGCAAAGGCAGAAGCCGCACCAATCACGACAGAGACAATAGAAACTACGCCAGCGATATAGAGAGAATTGAGCATCCAGCGCATGAATGGGATAGTCGGGTCAGTGAAAAGCTGGGTGTAATTAACAAAAGAAATCTCAGTAGGAATGAAGGATGTAACCTGCAAACTTCCAGTTGGATTAAGAGACGAAATTATGACCATGTAAATCGGAAACAGTGCGAACAAGACCGCGAATAGCGCCACCGCGTGCCGCCACAAATTATCTTTTAGCCACTTTTTCATACGAATTCATCCAATACTTTCGATTTTCTAACACCGTAAAGAGAGATTGCGGCAACAATCAAGAAGATCACAACCGAAATTGCACTAGCTAGACCAAGGTCCTGAATGTTCGAACCAAAAGCAATCTGATATGTGTAGCTGATCAGAATGTCAGTTGCACCAGCAATCTCTCCATCCAAGGCAGCTCTCGGACCACCACCGGTCAAGAGATAAATCAAATTGAAGTTATTGAAGTTGAATGCGAATGAAGCGATCAATAACGGAGTGAGGATTTTCAGTAGAAGGGGCAAAGTTATCTGCCAGAAAATTTGCCGAGGCGAAGCTCCGTCAATTGCTGCTGCCTCAGAGTAATCCGATGGAATCGCTTGAAGCGATCCGCTGGAAACCAAATAAAAGTAAGGGAACCCTAGCCAGAGGTTCACAAGTATCACGGCAGCCCTAGCGAAATTCGGATCCAGGAACCAGGCGATTTGCTGTCCGAGCAATGCATTGATAGCTCCAAATTCCGTATTGAACATTCCAGCCCACACCAAAATACTCATGATGCTTGGAATCGCGTAGGGAAGAATCAAGATGATTCGGTAGGCCCTTCGACCTCGAATTGGCTTGTTTAGGGCCAACGCGAGTAACAAGCCAAATGCAAACTGTGTAAGCACTGTGAGGAACGCAAAAACTACCGTCCATATAAATACGCCGATGAATGGTTCTCGAACCTTTGGATCGGCAAGAAGTTTTGCGTAATTTTCAAACCAAACGGGAGAGCGCCACCCTGGTATCAAAATATCCTCAGGGTCATCCACATTGGCATAGTTGCCCCTACCGTTGTCCTTATAAATCGCGCCTGTTTGGACATTAACTAGTTCATCTGTAGCGGCGTTATATTCCAAGACTTGTGTGTATAGAGATGCAACTTCGAAACCTTCAAGAACGAGGTAGTAATTGTCTTCAGCAAAGAATCGAAGACCTGTTAGTTCTGAATCCAATTGTGCTAATTCGTCCGAAGGCAAAGCGGTGAAGCCCGGCGCTGCGATTGCTACCTCAAATTCATTTAGCGTCACTGAGTCAGGCGAAATTTCAGTTTTTGAATCTTCGTCCGATATGAAGTAGCTTCCTTCCATGTAATCTGTGGCCAAAAGGGCAAGATCGCCTGAATCGGTTCGTCCGACGGTAACGTCATATGTAGTCATCGACTCATCCTGAACGACACCTAGAGCACGAACTCTATCTAGGGCCTCAGGCTTAGAAATGTAATTTCCTGTCCGATATTGGAATCCTGACATTGCGACTGTATAAACAATCGGAATAATTACAAAACCAATAAGAAAAAGGATTCCAGGAACAAAGAACTTTAGGGGAACCGACACATTTGTCAGATAAACAATCGCAATAGCCAGCATGCTCAGGGCTAGGAACCCCGCTATTGCATATTCCCCTGACGCAAAAGCGCTAATCGCGAGCATTCCCAAAATAGACAGGGCAATTGCAACAAAAATGACTTTTGCAATTACTGCAAGTGGTCGGCCGCTGATTAGCTTCATTTATTTCTCAGTATAAAAGTCGTTGGTGTGCTGCTAGCTATTGCCAGCAGCACACCAAACAACTTGTTAGTTACTTAAGGGACTTAGCGCCCTCAACAACGTTCTTCTTTAGAAGTGTGTTGAGTTTCTTAGTCTCAGCTGCAACATCCTTGCCTTCGGTAAGGACTGCAGTCCAGTAAGCAGGTAGTGCATCCCAGTAGTTCTTTCCTCCGGCAGAGTTGCCTAGGATGTCACCGATCTGTGGCATACCAGCCTGGTTTCCGGTTCTGGAGAATGCCTTAGCACCATCAGATACCGCGCCAGCACCACCCTTGTGGGCTGGTGGACGCTGCTCGTAGCGTGCGTATAGAACTACACCAGTTGCAGAACCAAAGAAGTTAGTCAGGAACGACTTAGCTCCCGTTGCATTTCCATTGGTTTCAGCGTAGGTAGTTAGCATCGCGCCAGAAACGCTGGCGAATGACCTTCCAAATGTGTTTCTGTTAATACCAGGAACTGACACTAGGTCATCCATGCTGAAGCCCTTGTCAACGTATGACTTCCACTCCCAGTTACCGATAACTGCGTAAGGAACCTTGCCTGCAAGGAAGTTGTCCTTACATCCGGTGTCGCTAGCTGGGAAGAATCCGTTGCTCTTGCCGTTGCTCTCAAGCAGGAATCTCTTGACGTTAGCGGTCATTGCAGTGACATTGATTGGGTCTCTAGTAGTTGAAACAACTCCACTAGAGCTGACAACGTATGGTGATCCACCCAAAGCATTGAATACTCCAATAGCTCCGAATGACATACCTCCACCAGCTACACAAAGACCAGCAGATAGCTTCTTGGAGGTCTTGTTCTTCTTGTAGAAGTCAACCATTTCTCCAAATGTCGCAGGCTTCTTGCCACCAGTTAGTTTGGTGTTCACTAGCATCGCAGTGTTGTTCATGGAAATTGGAATTCCATACAACTTGCCCTGGTAGCGCAGGTCGTTTAGAGCATTGGTTGTGTAGTTTCTGCGAACAGATGCTGGAAGAGTGATTGGGGCAATCTTGCCGTTCTTCACACCAGTTGCAACCCAGTCATTGGCACCGATAATTACATCTGGTCCAGTGCTTGCGGTTGCCTTGTCTAGAGCTTCCTTCAAAGCATCAAAGCTGGGGTATGGAACAACTTTGATCTTGTAACCAGTTGCCCACTCACCCTCGGTCTGGTCAGCCAAGCTGCCCAAAGCCTTGGATAGTGCAGGACCACGAGTCTCGTCAGCCCAAACAGTGATTACTTTGTCTTCTGCATTGGCAGGAAGCGCACCCAGCAGCGTCGATGCTGCAAGGCCTACGACCACTCCCAAACCAAGAATTTTCTTGATCTTCATTTTTCTCCTTAGCGCGTCGAGCAATTTCGACGTGATAAGAATGTAGAACGCTGTAATCGTTTACAAACCTGGACCTGAAAAAAAGTTCGTAACAAATCCATAAACCGCCTTAAAGTAGGCGGAATCAAGCCAATAACCTATGCATGGCTGAGGAAAAATACTGAAAGCCTTTACGGAAAACTTGCAGGAAAGGCTCATCATGCACGCAGATGAGAGCTGGTGGCGTCACGCAGTCATTTACCAGATTTATCCCCGATCTTTCGCAGACGGCAATGGCGATGGCATGGGCGACCTACTTGGCGTGCTGGAGCGCTTGGATTCCCTGAAGGAACTTGGCGTGGACGCTATTTGGTTCTCGCCCTTTTTCAAGTCTCCTCAAAAAGATGCTGGCTATGACGTTTCCGATTACAACGACATCGATCCGCTCTTTGGAACCCTGGCCGATTTTGATGCCGTATTGGCTAAAGCTCACTCGCTGAGAATCCGAGTAATCATTGACCTAGTACCAAATCACTCTTCTGATCAGCACCCACTCTTCCAAGCAGCTCTGAAGGCCGGTAAGGGTTCTGCTGAAAGAGACATGTATCACTTCCGCGAGGGTAAAGACGGTAACACTCCACCAAACAACTGGCCTTCGGTATTTGGTGGAAATGCTTGGACTCAAATTGATGATGGCCAGTGGTACCTTCACATCTTTGATTCATCGCAGCCTGATTTCAATTGGAACAATCCGAAAGTTATTGAGTTCTTCCATGACGTACTGCGTTTCTGGTTTGATCGCGGCGTCGATGGATTCCGAGTAGATGTTGCCCACTCGCTAATAAAAGAAGAAGGTCTTCCCGACATCGAAGAGATCTCAACCTCGATGACCGGTTCTGACTCTGAACCAACTGAAGAGAAGCCACATCCGTTCTGGGGTCAAGATGGCGTCCATGAAATCATCCGAGGATTCCGAAAAGTCTCTGACGAGTACGAAGATCGAGCAATGGTCGCCGAGGCGTGGATTCTTCCGCTAAAGAAGATGGCAAAGTGGGTTCGTCCTGATGAGTATCACCAAACTTTTAACTTTGCTTACCTAGGAACTCAGTGGCGATGTGCCGACTTGCGTCGGGTTGTCGATGAGTCAATCTATGAATTTGGACAGGTTGGTGCTCCTAGCACTTGGGTTCTTTCAAATCACGATGTCATTCGCCACGTCACGCGTCTTGCATACGACGAAATTCCAAAGCAGGGAGATGGCATTGGTCCAAACTATCCTCAACCTGATGAGGCGAGAGGTCAGCGAGTTGGTAGAGCTGCAACTGCGTTCATGCTTGCTCTTCCTGGCAGCTCGTATCTCTACCAGGGCGAGGAGCTCGGTCTTCCTGAGCACACCACCCTGGAAGCCAAGTATCGACAAGATCCCACCTTCTTTAGAACAAATGGTGATCGAGTTGGGCGAGATGGTTGCCGAGTGCCTATTCCTTGGGAAGCTGATGCCCCCGCCTATGGATTCAACAAAACGGGCAAGAGCTGGTTACCACAGCCCGAAAACTACCGTCGCTATGCCAGAAGTGAGCAAGCGGGTGTCGCAGGTTCCACGCTTGAGCTCTACCGCAGGCTTTTGAAAGTCAGAAAAGAATTCAAGCTGGGCCTTGGATCACTCAAATGGGTCGAAGAATTATGCGACGACTCAACGTTGGTGTTTGATAATTCAGGCGTTCGGGTAGTTGCCAACTTTGGAAGTCCAATTGCACTTCCTGCGGGTGAACTACTGGTCACTACCCAGCACGATCTAACAATCGAAGGAGTGCTGGAGCACGACCAGGTTGCCTGGATTCGCCTCTAAAGCAACCAAGCTTTAGTCGGCGAATTCCTTCCTTGGCCACCAGAACTTCTTGCCCGTGATGAAAGCTATAGCGGGGACAATCACGGTTCTTACCAGCAATGTGTCAAGTAGCACACCAATTCCGACAATTGTTCCAACCTGGGCAAGGGCAATGAGAGGTAGCACTCCCAGCACCGCGAACACCGCTGCCAGCAAAATTCCCGCGGAGGTAATCACGCCACCGGTGGCACCCAGCGCCTTCTTCATTCCCTCGCGGGTTCCAAGCTTGTGAGCTTCCTCTTGCGCTCTAGTAACCAGGAATATCGAATAGTCAACACCCAGTGCAACCAGGAACAAGAAGGCCAAGATAAGAACCGTCAGATCAAGCGCTGGGAACCCAAAGATGTATTGGAATATCAGCCAGCTTGCTCCAACTGCGGAGAAGAATGAACCCACCACTGCAATCATCAAGAAGACAGGTGCGGCAAGCGATCTCAAGAGCAATATGAGAATCAGGAATACCGAAATCAAAATCAGCGGCACTAGCAGTGCTTGATCGCGATTTGTTGCATCCGTGACATCCAAGGTCGTTGCATCTTGACCACCAACCACAGCGACCGCTTCTGCTGGCAAAGCATCCAGCTCGGTTCGCAAGTCTCGAATCAGCTGCAGCGCCTCGGTCGACTCAGGTTCCGCATCCAAGACCAACTGGAACTCCTGATAGTTGTCGTTTGAAGATCCCTCGTTAATTTCAGCAACCCCATCAATATCGACCAGCTGCTTAGCCTCGGCAGCGTATTCCTTGCTGACGATTACGTAAGTCGGCGCTGCACTACCGGCTGGGAATGCATCGGCCAATACTTCCTGCCCCAGCACAGCTTCAGGCTTTTCAATGAAGATTTCGGTAGCGCTAAGGCCGTTTTTGATGCCAAGACCGCCAGAGGCCAAACCACCCAAAATCGCCACACCAATAGCAGCGACCGCAATTGGCTTCTTGGAGACAGCCTTACCTAGCTTGGTCCAGATTGACTTGTCGTAAGGGTTCTTACCGCCAACCTTTGGCACAAACGGCCAGAAGATCCAGCGACCAAATACCACTAGCGCGCTTGGCAGAACCAGCAAGCCGGCAATCATTGCAACCACAATGCCAACCGCAGAAACCAGTCCTAGCACCTGGCGACCTTCAATTTCAGCAAGCAGAAGCAGCGCAAGCGCAACGGCAACCGTTGAACCTGATGCCAAAATCGCAGGTCCAGCACCGCGAATAGCGATTCGCATGGCCTCGCGTCGATCTTCGTGGCTGAGCAGTTCTTCGCGGTAGCGAGCAATCAGCAAAAGCGCATAGTTGGTCGCTGCACCAAACACCAAGACCGACAGGATGCCTGTGACGGACGCGTCCGGATTAAATCCAAATGCGTCAGCCGCTCTCCTAGCCAAAATTCCGGCCATTCCATCTGCCGTTCCAACCACTGCCAGTGGAATCAACCAGAGAACTGGTGAACGGTAGGTAATAAGTAGTAGCAGCGCGACTACACCAGCTGTGAAGGCGAGTAACAAAAAGTCTGCGCCTTCAAAAATTGAACCAACGTCTTTTAGGAATGCTTCTGGCCCAGTTACATAAACACTCAGCCCTGCTGGCATTGCCTCGGGTGCCAATTCGCGCATTTTTTCCACGCGCTCAGTTGTAACCTCAAAATTGTCTGTCTGGTCCAGTGGGACGGTAATCAGAGCGGTGGCTCCGTCCTCTGAAATCACTGCGGGAGGAACAAAAGCTTCACCGTTGAATTCTGCGTTGGTAAATTCCAAAAACTTTTCATTAGCACCACCACTTGGCATGCCAACCATTGGGTCAAATGATCCCTGCACCCACTCAAGTTGCTCATCGGTGAACTTGGTGTCAGAGAAATAAACAATGAATGCTGCCGACCCTTCGGTGACAACAAACTCCTCTCGGATTTTTGATGCCACAACGCTCTCGGTGTCATCTGGCAAACCAGCACCAGGTGTCGTCTCGTTGGCTGGCAGTGGAAGTCCGACAAAGGCAAAAACGGCAAAGCCCAGCGCAATCAACATGTTTAGAGGTGCGGTGGCTTTGCCTGTGAGGTATTTCAACAGGGCGTTCATTTATTCTCCAGTTTTTCTACTGAGGTAAGAACCTGGAAAATTTCGAAAAAAATCCCAAATTCCACCCCGGTTGGGATGTATTTGGTGGCAAGTGAGGGATTCGAACCCCCGAAGGCTCACGCCGGCTGATTTACAGTCAGATCCCTTTGGCCACTTGGGTAACTTGCCGCTGTCTACGAGACGCTCAAGGATACCCGATTTTCAGGCTCGCTAGCCAAGAAGGCCGTAAACCTTTACAGTTTTGGCATGGTCGGGATCATCGAGGTTGCCAAGCGAGCTGGCGTCTCAACCGCCACAGTCTCCAGAGCCCTCAATGGCAAATCGCATGTTTCTGCAAAGGCTCGTGAGCGAGTTCTGAAGGCAGCACAAGAACTTGGCTATGTCGCATCTTCCTCCGCCTACACCCTCGCAACTGGTCGCTCACGCAACATTGGTGTGGTTTTACCGTTCATTGATAGATGGTTTTTCTCGACGGTGCTGGAAGGAGTTGTAGATGCTCTCGTCAGCCGTGGATACGATGCAACGCTCTACAGCCTCTCTGGTGGAGCAGGACACAGAGAGCGCGTCTTCGAAGACTTAGTGCTGAGAAAGAGAGTGGATGGCGTTCTAACCGTCGCACTCAAGCTTTCAGATCGGGAACTAGAAAAACTAACTTCGCTAAAGAAACCAATTGTTGGCATTGGCGGTCCGATTCCAGGTGCTAGGTCACTTTCCATCGATGATGAAGGGGCAGGAAGACTTGCCACTCAGCATCTGATTTCACTAGGCCACACCGAGATTGGAATGATTGCTGGTAATCCAGCGCGCGAACTTGACTTTCACCAGCCATACCTTCGTAAGACCGGCTACCAAGAAGCACTGCTGGATGCGAATCTAGACTTCAAACCGCAGTGGCTGGCCGAGGCAGACTTCACCGTTGGCGGTGGTTACTACGCCGCCAAGCAGATGCTGGGAGATCCCCGCCATAACCCAACCGCTATTTTTTGTGCATCAGATGAAATGGGCTTTGGCGCTATTCAAGCAGCTCGGGATCTGGGACTGCGAGTTCCGCAGGACATCTCTGTAATTGGACTGGACGGCCATCCACTTGGTGAGTTCTATGGGCTATCAACCATCAATCAAAAAACTCGCGAACAGGGCGAGCACGGCGCTAATTGGATAGTGGATATCTTAGAAAGCGGCGATGATCGACAACTGGCCAATGTCGAGCAATTGAATACTTGGCCAATAGATTTAGAAGTCCGTTCGTCAACTGCTAAGCGTGCCCGGGAGGAATAATGGCAGATTCATCATTCGATATCGTCAGTCGAGTCGACAAACAAGAAGCCGACAACGCGGTCAATCAAGCTGCCAAGGAAATAGCTCAGCGCTATGACTTCAAGGGAACTGGTGCCGAAATTGACTGGAGCGGTGACAACGTAGTCATTAAGGCCAATTCTGAAGAGCGAGTCAGGGCAATTCTGGATGTCTTCCAGTCAAAGCTGGTCAAGCGTGGAATTTCACTGAAGAGCCTGGATGCTGGCGAGCCAATTGCCAGTGGCAAGGAATACAAGTTGACCTGCAAACTCAAAAATGGCATCAGCAGCGAACACGCCAAAGAAGTCGCAAAGATTATTCGCGAAGAGGGTCCGAAGAGCGTCAAAGCCCAGATTCAAGGTGACGAACTGCGCGTGAGCTCCAAGAGCCGAGATGACCTCCAGGACACAATTGCTCTGCTCAAAGGCAAGGACCTACCGGTCGATCTGCAGTTTGAAAACTATCGCTAGCCAAGCGCCAAATAGCCAGTGCCACTGCCAAGGATTGAGAAGTAGCTAGCGGCTTCAAAGAAGCACACCTGCCCTTTGGTTAGAACCAGAGTTTCTTCCTTAGAAGTGGAAACTGCTATCTCCCCCGCTACGCAAGTCAGAATCGCCTTACCAGTCAAGCGAATGTCTATCAGAAGATTGCTACCGCTGGGCTCCACGCGGTAGACGCGGAAGTCATCACCCAGTGTTTGATACTCAACTAAACCGTTCATCAGCAGTTTTTGGTTTGCAATTGGATTAGGTAGCTCTGAAAAGTCAGCCACCGTAATTAGCTCATCAACATCAATGGTTTTAGTCGTTAATCCTCCACGCAAAACATTGTTAGACGAGGCCATTACTTCAACACCTAGACCGGATAGATAGGCATGGATGTTGCCGGCTGGCAGGAACAGCGCCTCGCCAGGCTTTAGTTCGACGTAATTCAAAAGCAAACTAACCAGCAAGCCAACATCGAGGGGGAAGTGCTGATTGATGTCTTTGATTACTCCGGCGCGAGAAAGACGGCTGCTACTTGCGACAAATGCCTCGACCACTTCCTTGGATTGGCTAAGAGCCCACTTTGTTGCACCGCGCAAACCATCTGAAGCTAGAGCCAAAAGCCAATTTTCAAAGACTTTGTCTGCTGCAGCGAGTTGCTCGATATCTGCTGTGATGTCAGAGATTTTTCTAAATCCACAAAGAGCACGAAATTCACTTACTGCAGCGATGAGTTCAGGTTTGTGGTTGGCATCGGTGTAGCCGGGGTAGTTTTCCGAAAATCTCTTTGCCGCCCACTCTTTGGTTGGGTGAGCCTGAATTGAAAGAGGCTTGGCCGCTGCAAGGTATTTAACCAAGAACGTCAGCTCGCCAATTCTTTCTGAAAGAAAACCATTTTGTTCATCATCGACTCTAGACACTGAATCTGGATGGGTGCCAAACCAAACCTCTGCCTGCGGTTTCCCATCGGGCTGCGTGCCCAGCAGCTGAGGAATTAGATCAGTGGAACCCCAGGCATAGTCACGAGGAATATTGCTGATCCTAAAAAGAGTCATGCGCTCACACTACCGAGCATCTTCTGGGCTAGGGATGATGGAGATTGGACCAGTTGGTGGAACGGCATTCTCCAGGTCGCGCTTACTCGCCTGCTTAGCAAATTGCTCGGCAATCACAGCGGCAGCAAGTGCAAGAATCACCGGGAAGAAGAAGGCATTTGCCAAACCAACTCCCTCAACCAAAGCTCCCATAAATGCTTTGGCAAATATTGCCACGCACGAGTTGAAGAGACTTAAGCGACTTACTGCCCACGCTGTTGAAACTCCTGGGACGTGTCCTCCGGCTGAAAAGAACGCTGGCGAAGCTGGAGCCAGTCCCAATCCAGCCAGACCCCATAGCAGTGATCCAAAAATCAGTCCGAACGTGGAATTCGTATCTGCAACCGGCGCTGCAAATAATGCAGCGAGTGCTAAAGAAACAGCAGCCAGCAGTGCACCCCGCGAAGCCAGCGTGTGAGGATGCATCTGCTCGGCCAGTCTTGTCATGGAAAGTCTGCCAATAATCATTCCGACCATGAAGACGCCAAACGGTATTGATCGCAAGGCTAGTTCGGCATTCAGAACGTCTCTTGCAAAAACAGCGGCCCAGTCAATTACCGCAACCTCTGGATAAACAGCAGCAAACAATCCAAAAGCTAGTAGCCAAAGTTGTGATGGCATCTGATAGAACTTGCGCTTTACCGAAGCAGCTTTTTCCTCGATGTGTCCATCCTCTTCGGGGCTTAGAAGCCAGCGCAGGCAAAACTCAAAAAGCAAAATAGTTACAACCGCCACCAGCAGAAGAAATAGTTCGAGAGAAATAAATACCGTCGCAAACGCTCCCGAAATAGCGGCTAATACAGCCCCCAGCGACCAACCAGCATGCATTCGACCCATGATGTTTTTCGGTACTTGTTTCTGCAACAAAACTGCTGCTGAATTGACCGAGACACCTAGCAAAGACATAAAAAAGTTGAAAAAGATATTGAAAATCATCCAAATTGCTGGGTCATTGAACCAGCCTAAAGAAACAAGAAAAAACATCCCACCGTAATTAGCAAAGCGAATAATTGGTCTTGCCCCAAAGCGCATGATCAATCTCGAAGCAAACAGCAGAGGCGTGATAGAACCAATTACTCCGAAGCCGATTATTGTTCCCCAGGTCACGAACGAGACATCGAGCCGGTCAATGAATTCTGGTACCCAGGCAACGGAGGAAAGAGCCGAGTGGCCCATCAATATGAAAACTAATAGTGATGCTATTTGTGCTTTTCTCAACCTCGCAGCTGGCAGAGATTGCATCAGCGACCTTTCGAAACTCTCAGCATCTCGCTGCGATCAAAAAGCTTGATTCTCTCCCTGCCGTCGCTCTCGCCCAGTGAGCGCTCTTTCGCATCCACGTTGAGCCAGTGGGTCCAGTCCATAAAGTCCACCCCGCGCTCGCGCAGTGTTTCGACAATTGCCTCTTCGCTCGGAGCCTGCGGCTGCCACCAACTTGCACGATCTTCGATTAGGTGACCGATTGTTTCGATGGCATCGGCTTTGGTATGCCCAATAAGACCCACTGGTCCACGTTTTATCCAACCCGTGCAATAGACGCCGGCAATGTGCTTGCCTGCTCCATCCAGCACGCGGCCCTCGCTATTGGCAATTACACCTGACTTTTTATCAAATGGGATTTCCTCGAGTTCGCTTCCGAAGTAGCCAACTGCACGGTAAACCGCCTGCACTGAATACTCCACTATTTCGCCAGTGCCCACAACATTGCCAGTGCCATCGAGCTTGGTCTTTTCAAACCTAATCGCAATAACCTTGCCATCCTCACCTACCACCTCTAAGGGTGAGTGGAAGAAATGCAGGTGCAGTCTTCGCTCTTGAGGTGGCTGAGGATTATCTTTTAGGTCTTGCAGGGTTTTAACCATCACGCGAATCTGATTGTTACTTTCAATCGCGGTTTGGGATCCCTCATCAAATTGGAAATCCTCTGGATTCACTATTGCCTGTACGCCGTTGACATGCAGTGCTTCTCGAAGCTCTAGTGGAGAGAATTTCACCTGCGCCGGACCGCGACGACCGAAGACATGAACATCGGTCACCGGCGAGCTCTTTAGCCCTTGATAGACATGGTCTGGAATGTCGGTGGAGAGTAAGTCGTCTGGCAATTTGATTAGCATTCGCGCAACATCTAGGGCGACATTTCCGTTTCCTATCACCGCAATCTGTTTGGCATTCAGCGGCCAAGTCAGTGGGAAGTCTGGGTGAGCGTCATACCAATTCACGAAGTCCGCTGCGCCGTAGCTACCGTCGAGTTCAATACCCGGGATGTTTAGATCAGCATCCTGGATAGCGCCGGTTGCGAAAATTACTGCGTTGTAGTGCTTCTTCAAATCAGATAGCGTCAGGTCGGTTCCGTATTTCACATTGCCAAAAAAGCGAATGTCGCCGCGATCTAATACTTCATAGAGAGCCTTAATGATTCCCTTGATTCGAGGGTGGTCTGGTGCAACACCGTATCTAACCAGTCCATAGGGAGCCGGTAGCAGATCAAACAGATCGATTGAAACATCGAAGTCGCGCTGCGCTTTAAGAATGAGGTCCGAGGCGTATATTCCAGCCGGCCCAGCACCAATAACAGCGAGACGAAGCTTGGACATACTCTCCGAAACTATCCTTTGCGATTAACCATCGCCCTGGCAAAGCTCTCTAGGGCGGACTTCACGCTACCAGCTGGCAGAGATTCAATTGCGGAAATGGCCTTGTCCCCCCACTGATTAGCGAAATCTTCGGCCTCTTTCATCACTGGATGAGCCCTGAGCTCGACCAGCAAGTCCTGAATTGTCTCTGGATTGGCCGACTTGATTTTTTGCAGCAGCAAACTGGAACTTTGGTCCGTGCGATTCGCCAACAAGATAACTGGCAAAGTCGGAACGCCAGCGAGAATGTCAGTCCCGGCATTCTTTCCTGACTCAGCACTCGTCGACTGGATGTCGATTAGGTCATCCGAGAGCTGGAATGCGATACCCATGATCTCGCCGTATTTCTGCAGTGGTTCTTGGTATTTCTCATCCGCACCCGAAAGCAGTGCGCCAAGTTGAGCAGATAAGGCAATCAATGAGCCTGTCTTATCTCTTACGACGTCCAGGTAGTGCTGCATGAGATCATCATCTTGCGAGCCAATTGACTCGTGCAATTGACCAAGCACTAATTGCTCAAAAACACGCGCCTGCATTTTTAGTGCGCGCTCTCCAAGATTGCTAACAATGTTGGAGGCACGAGCAAAGAGCAAATCTCCCGTGAGAATTGCCATGTTGTTGCCCCAAATTTTCTGAGCAGCAGTGACGCCTCTTCTGGTTTCTGCTTGATCCATAACATCGTCGTGATACAAAGTTGCAAGGTGAGTTATCTCCATCACCACTGCAGCATCCAAAACATCTTGCTTGGATGCATCTCCGAGGTGAGCTGTTAGCAGAAGCAGCGCTGGTCTTAGTCGTTTACCGCCAGCTTTTGCCAAGTGATTTGACATGACATCAACCACTTTTTCAGTGTGACGAGTTGCTGACTGCAGCCGAGTCTCGACTTCCTCGAGCTTTTGCTGCAGGGAGTCAAGTAATGCTTTATCTTGAATCCCCTGGAAGTACTTGGGTAGTGACATTAGCGCTCTCCTGTGTGCAGAGCGACAACACCAAGGCTTAGGTTTTTGTAACTCACGTTCTTGAAACCAGCATCTGCGATGTTTTGTTCCAACTCCTTTTGGTTGGGCCAGGCCTCAATCGATTCGGATAAGTAGGTATACGCCTCTGGATTGCTCGAAAAGATCCTGGCAACAATTGGCAAAACAAAGTGAAGATAAAACCTATATAGAAGTCCGACCGGTCCTCGGACCTTGGAGAACTCACAAACGACCAATTTGCCGCCGGGCTTTAGAACTCGGTGGAATTCCTTTAGAGCAGTCTGGTAGTGCTCAACATTTCTTAGGCCAAAGGAGATGGTTACAACATCGAACTCGCCCGCCTGAAATGGCAGCTTCATGGCATCGGCAAATACAAAAGTGAGCTCAGGATGTTGTTTCTTCCCTTGCTCAATCATGCCTTTTGAGAAATCCGCCGCCACTACCTCGCCACCTGGCACTAACAGTGCGCGGGACGAAGTACCAGTGCCAGCGGCAACATCCAAAATGCGCAGTCCAGCACTTGGGTTGACTGCTTTACGAACCGATCTGCGCCAAAGCCTGGATTGGTACATAGAAAGGAGATCGTTGGTGCGATCGTAGTTTTTTGCGACTTGGTCAAACATGGCCGACACATCACTCGGTGCTTTATTTAGGTCGGCTTTGGTCACCCGGCTAGTCTAACTGCGCTGAATCTTTCTTTGATTGGCTCACTAACGTGAAGATCACTAGCCCCACTGAACCCAGCATCAGAGCAACCAACAAAGGGGTAGTCGCAGTAATGAATTCATCGGCCGGGGTTTTAGTCGTTACTTCGATTTCCGACAGATCTAGAGGTTCCGTCGCCGTTGGGTCCAACTGATCGTCCACAATTGCTGGCGGGATAACCTGTTCAGTCTCACCAGATTGATTATCCATTTCGTCGGCGTAAGAAGGGCTGAGAAGTGCGCTAAAAGCGAGAGTCAAAACTGCTAGTTTTCTCACTTCTTCTCCTGTCGCCTAAACTTTCTTAGGAAAGCCTAGAAGCAAAATGTGGATCTCCCGCAACCTCTCAGGCAACTTAGAGCAAAGGTCAAAATGTCCCTAACGGCGCACATCCAGCGCGTAACTCCGGGCGAGCTAGACCTATCTGGCAAAAGCGTTTTTCTTCACAAGGATCAAAAAATCGTTGCCACTGGCGAGGCTGTTCGGGTGGTCGCTAAGGGCAAAGACAGAATCCACCAGCTTTCTCTAGCCTGGCAAGAAATACTGCGGACTGCGGAAATAAAGAATGACTCAGGAATTGAGTCGGCTGGGTTGATTGCCATGGTCAGCATCGCTTTCTCGGATAACAGCGAATATGAATCAGTACTCATCGTGCCAAATAGGACACAAGTATTACTTGAAAATGGTTCGTTTGAGATTGTTGTAGGTGGTTTGGTAGATCCGGTTGTTCTCACGGAAATAGCAGGGGAATTTTCGGTTGGAAACCAAGACACCACTTCATTTCTTTCGAGCATCGAACGTGCTCTCGGAGCCATCACAGCAGGGAGCATTGAAAAGGTTGTCTTGGCTCGTGACTTGGTTATGCCAATAACTGGAGAACCCGACTTGGGCTCAGCCCTGACTAGATTGCATGAGCGCTACCCAGAATGTTGGACTTACAAAGTTGGAAATGTCTTTGGTGCAACGCCCGAAATTTTATTGCGTGCACGAAACGGTGAGGTCTCAGCTCGAGTGCTCGCTGGGACAGCCGCTCGTGGAACTGACCCAGATGTTGACGTAGCAATCGCCGATGGTCTTTCGCACTCACTTAAAAATAAGCATGAGCACGAGTATGCGGTTCAGTCACTGATCAAAGAGCTCTCACCATTTTGCTCTTCGGTTGAATACCAGAAGGAGCCGTTCTCTCTTGTTTTGCCAGACCTTTGGCACCTGGCTACGGACGTAACTGGAAAACTACTTCCAAACGTCACTCTTTTTGATGTGATTGAAAAACTTCATCCCACGGCAGCGGTAGCGGGCACGCCAACTGATGCGGCGACCAAATTATTAGAGGAGTTAGAGCCATTTGATCGCGGCGGCTATGCGGGCCCTGTTGGTTGGCTGAGTTCCAATGGCTCAGGTGAAATTGCGATTGCACTTCGTGGCGGTGTTATCGAAGAAAATCAAATTAGAGCAATCGCGGGCTCGGGAATTGTCTCCGAATCTATCCCGGAGGCTGAATTAGTTGAAACTGAATTAAAGTTTCGTGCGGTTCGCTGGGCGTTTCAATCAACTAACTGATAATCGATAAGCACGGTTCCGCGCAGTGCCCAAGCTTTTTCAAGTTCGTCTAGATTCTCGCAAACCACATACTTCCAGCCGTAGGCCTGAGCTAACTTTGCTAGATCAACCGCCTGAGCTGTCTTGAATAGCCGATCAAATACCTCGGGGTCTATTTCTTTTGCGACTTCTAGTCTGCTAAAAATGTTGCCGCCTCGATCGTTTCCGATCACCAACTTGATGTCGAGCTCGGGCAAGTCGGTCTTGTTGAGTCCATTAGCGTCATGCAGCAGGGTTAGGTCTCCAATTAGCGCGACTGTTGGGCCTTTTGCCATGGCTATACCAATGGCAGTTGAAACGGTTCCGTCGATGCCAGAGAGGCCGCGATTTGAGTAGATTTCGATTTCTTTTGGCTTCGAACTTGCATCCAACACGCGAATTAGGTCTGAGGCGCCTAAAACGAGTCTTTCGCTTTTTTCCCAGATGTAATTCGCGAATTCACTTCGAGTGGTTTTCTTGCCCGAAATATTCCACTGCTCAAACCACTGAGAATCGGCTGTTCCTTCAGGCGTAAGCCTGTCTGCACGGGCAATGGCATTGTCAAATGGATCGAATTCACCGTATTCAAAACTGCTTTCAACATAGACAGCGGACTCAGAAATTAGTCGCTGAACAGCGCGTGAGAGTGTTGGTTTACCAAAAACCACCACTTTCCTTACAGAGCCACTCAGCTTCTCAAGTGCTTCAATTGGAAATTGAACAACCTGGCTGCCGGCTCTCGCTCCAGAACTAGGCTCAGCAATCAGTGGCAATCTTGCCAACTCCGCAAATTCTCTAGCTCTTTGACCGCCTGCACCGGCAATAACTACTGTGTGGTTATCAACCGGTACTGCAAGTTCCGTGATTTTTCTTTGAGTTACGGAGCGCTTTGGCATCTTTGTCAGCAGCTCGGTTGGATCGGGCTTACTACTGCTAAGCGGCAAATCGAATTGGACATTTAGCTGCACTGGGCCAGGTTTCGATACGGCGGCTTGAATTGCTTGGCTAGCGATTTCTGCAGCTGATGAATCTGATACTTCCAAGCCGATGTCAAATGAAGTCGCCGCAAATCCAAACACATTCACTTGATTAGTTGTTTGATTTGCACCTTTGTTTCTGAGTCTGGCTGGTCGATCCGCAGTAAGCAAAATGAGAGGTATTCCGGAGTGGTGAGCCTCCATTACCGCCGGAAAAAGATTTGCGACCGCTGTCCCAGAAGTGACAATCAAGGCGACGGGTTTCTTGGAAGCAATGGATAAGCCCAATCCGGTGAAAGCCATGCTTCTTTCATCTAATCTCACGGTAACGCGAGCAAGCCCAGCTTGCTCAAGCTGCTGTGCGGCAATTGCCAGAGACTGGGAGCGCGAACCTGGCGATAACAGGAACTCTGTTACTCCGTTCGCATGCAAACTTGCCACCACGTGTGCAGCAATTGACTGTGAAGTCACTTCTTGTCGTCTTCGTCTTTCTTGCGAAGTTTCTTACCGATGTCTTTTAGGAAATTCGGGTCATCATCGGGTGCGACGGTTTTTCCGCGACCACCCAGACCACCATTATCACCGCGACGCAGTGGTCTACCGACCATCAGATAGAGCAGCCCTCCGAAAAATGGAACAAACAAACAAAGTAAAACCCAAACCCACTTAGGCAAAGATCTGACTTCATTTTTGTTTGCACTCGCCGCAAAGACAGTTGTGAAGACCGTCCATATCAGCCAAAAACCAATCGTTACGATGGCTACTCTCGTCATAACTTCAACCCTAGTTCACTTAGCTTGCTCTTAGACTGGAGAGGTGAAAAACCCCTGGCTTGGCTACACGCTCATTCGACTGGGCATGTTTTTTGGCCTGTTTTTCATTCTCCTACTACTGGATTTCAACCCATATTTCTCTGCAATTATTGCAGCCGCCATTTCATTTGCCGTCTCGCTAGTGTTCCTCGACCGTCAGCGTGATGCTATGAGCGAACAGGTTTCGAAAAAACTGAGCCGAAATTCCCAGGGACGATACCTAGATGAGCAGGGCAGCGTTGAGGACGCCATTTTGGAATCAAAAGAAGTTGACCAGATAGATCCCGAGGCTGACCAAAGCGGCAAAGCCTAGTCCCGCGAAACTCGTCAGTTTCAAGGCGGTAATAAGATCACGAGGGTTGCGACTTTTTGCAATTATTAGCGTGATTGGAAGCAATAGCAGCAAATTAAGTAGTCCCAAAATGGTTGCTGGGAAGAACAGCACTAACAGCAGATTTACAAGCACTGGTACCCAAATCGTTAGTAAAAACAGAAATCTGCTCGTCCCGTAACCCAAAATAACGGCAAGAGTGCGCTTGCCAGCCTTGGTATCTGTTTCGATGTCTCGAATGTTATTCACCATGAGAACTGCAGAGGCATACAAACCAAATGTTGCACCCAGCAATACGGCTAGTGGATCAATAAATGAAGTTTGAATGTAGTTGGTTCCGACTGTCGCAATCAATCCAAAAAAGACAAAGACCGCTAATTCCCCTAGGCCGTGATAGCCGTAGGGTTGCTTGCCGCCTGTATAAAACCATGCTGCAATGATTGCCGTAATGCCGATGCCTATCAACCACCACTGCTGCGTGATAAAAACAATTCCGAGTCCGCAGACAGCAGCAAGGCCAAAGCAAATAAAGGCAGCTGTCTTAACATCAGCAGGTCTAGCCAATCCGCCCGCAGTTATTCTTTGAGGACCAACTCGATACTCATCCGTGCCACGAACACCATCTGAATAATCATTTGCGTAGTTCACAGCGATTTGAAGCAGCAGTGCGACTAAAAGCGCTAGAGCGCTCAGTAAAAAATCAAAGCGCTCAATGCTGGCAGCAGTTGCACTACCCAACAATATTGGGGCAACCGCAAGAGGCAGAGTTCTTACCCTCGCACCAGTAATCCAGGTTTTTATTGCCATCAGGAAAGACTAATCCGCAAGTAGCTTTACAGATTCCAGGAGGTCAACTTTTCCTGTGGCAGTCATGGGAAAACTTGCTACTCGCAACACCTTTGCAGGTTTAGCTGCAATAGATATTTGTTGGGCAAGACTCTCAAAATTTACTTCTGGGCTTCCCTGATAAAGGATCCCGACTGATTCACCCCAGCTGCTCGAAATTGGAACAGCAACAACCTGCTGAACTCCGGGAATGTTTAGTGCTGCTTGTTCCACTCTCTCGAGAGAGACCTTGATTCCTCCAGAAATTACCACTCGATCGGCGCGACCTAGCACCTCTAACTTGCCATCACTAATCACACCAAGATCATTGGTTTGATACTTCTCACCCAGTCCCAGCGCTAGCACGGGACCAGAAATTGTTATCAGTCCATCGCTTAGCTCATATTGCACACCAGCTAGGGGAACCCCGTCATAAATACAACCCCCGCAGGTTTCGGTCATGCCATAGCTGACAACCAGGTTGATCCCCTTGGCACGGAGGGATTCAACTTCGGACCAATTGGGCAACTGACCCCCGACCAAAATGGCATCAAACTTACGCAGCATAGAAAATACAAAAGCATCCGTTTCGGCAGCTTGCGCTAAACGGCTCAGCTGGGCAGGAACCAACGAGGTGTAGCGGCGGCTTCCCTCCATCAGGGATGCCCCTCTGATAAAGGCTTCGGTAGTGAACGGAACTCTCGTGTTCAGAAGAATTGGTTGAGTATCAGACAGCACAGACCTGATTAGCACATTGGCACCTGCGATGAAGTTAGTTGGTAATGCCAGCAGCCACTGCCCATCTCCGCCTAATCGTTCGGTGCTGGCATTAGCAGAATGCATCAGAGCCTGCAATGAGAGTTTGACCTGTTTTGGAGTACCAGTAGAACCGGAACTCTCCACAATAAGCGCGACTTCATTCTCAACTTCAGAGGGCATGTCCCAAGAATCTTTCGCTGAGATAAACCCTGCAACTTTTCCATCTAAGACATCAACCATCAGCTCAAGCGCTGCAAAAGAATCGGCACTATTTACGACACGAAGCGGTTTCATTTAGAAATGCCAAGGAAAGCTTGACCAGTCAGGTTTTCTTTTTTCTAAAAATGAGTTTCGGCCTTCCTTGGCTTCGTCAGTTCCATAGGCAAGACGTGTTGCCTCGCCAGCGAAAAGTTGTTGGCCTACTAGACCATCATCCGGAAGGTTGAAGGCATACTTGAGCATTCTGATTGCGGTTGGAGACTTGGCAAGAATTTGCTGACCCATTTCAATTCCAACTTTTTCAAGTTCAGAGTGCGGCACCACCCTATTGACTACACCAATTTCGTATGCGCGCTGAGCATCGTATTCTTCCCCCAAAAAGAAAATCTCTCTTGCAAACTTTTGTCCAACTTGCCTAGCAAGAAGCGCTGATCCATATCCGGCATCAAATGAGCCAACATCTGCATCTGTTTGCTTAAAGCGCCCGTGCTCCTTAGATGCCACCGAAAGATCACAAACGACATTGAGTGAATGTCCTCCGCCAGCTGTCCAACCAGAAACTAAAGCGATAACAACCTTGGGCATGAAACGAATTAGTCGCTGAACTTCCAGAATATGCAATCTGCCTGCGGAGCCTGGCTCATATTCGTAACCGCTGTCACCACGAACTCTCTGATCTCCACCTGAACAAAAAGACCAAACGCCATCTTTTGGTGATGGTCCGTTGCCAGTGAGTAGAACAACCCCGACATCCGAACTCATTCGCGCATGGTCTAAAGCGCTATAGAGTTCGTCGACGGTTTGGGGTCGAAATGCGTTGCGAACCTCAGGCCTTGAAAAGCCGATTCGAACAATCCCTAGAGATTTGTGGCGGTGATAGCTGATGTCAGCCAAGTCAGCAAAACCGGGCACTTCGTCCCAGAGCGTGGGGTCGAAGGGTGCGGTTGGCTGAAATTTCATGCTCCTAGACTAATCAAGTGGCGCAGGCAAATTTCACAGATCTAGCTATCTTGGCTCTGCCCTTGCGCACCCGCTTCCGACAAATCCAAACCCGTGAAATCGCCATCTTTAGAGGCCAGCGCTGGGCGGAATTTTCCCCTTTCGTTGAATACGGCGATGAGGAGGCAAGTACCTGGCTCAAAGCGGCACTCAGCTGGGCCAATGATCCACTACCTGAGCTAAAGCGAACTTCCATCAATGTCAACGCGACTTTGCCCGCTGTTCCGCTAGATCAAATTACCCCTGTGCTGGCTCCCTTTGGTGCGTTCAGAACGGTCAAGATGAAGGTTGCTGAAAGCAAGGAATTATCAGAAGACATTGCAAGAGTAAGAAGAGTCCGCGAACTATTTCCAGATGCACAAATACGACTCGACGCAAACGGTGCCTTAGATGTAGATGCCGCTTTGTTTATGGCAAATCAGCTTCAAAACATCGCACTTGAATATTTTGAACAGCCCGTTGCAACCATTCCAGAGCTCAAGCAGCTCAAGCAACTTCTTGAAAAAGCTGGAATTGATCTGAAAATTGCAGCTGATGAATCTATCCGCAAGGCACAAGATCCTTTGCGCGTCGCTGAAGAGAAGGCCGCGGACATCGCAGTTATCAAGGTCCAGCCGCTGGGAGGAATTGAAGCGGCTCTAAGGATTGCAAAAGACATTGGGCTTGAAATCGTAGTTAGCTCCGCGCTGGAAAGTTCAATCGGAATCTCCCAGGGATTGCATCTTGCAGCATCGCTTCCAGAATTAAATTACGATTGCGGGCTCGCCACAGCAGCACTGTTGGCAGGTGATGTGACCCCAAACCCTCTACTTCCAATCAATGGGGTTATCGAGGTACGGGAAATTGAACCGGAGCAAAAACTGATTGACAGGTACTCAGCCAGTGACGAGCGCAAAAAGTGGTGGCTGGAGCGAATCGATCGCTGTCTAGAACTTTTATAGTCCTGAGTAAACGTGAAGCCCTTTGAAAAATAGATTTACCACTACAAAGTTAAAAATCACTGCGCCAAACCCAACCAAGCCAAGCCAAGCAGCACGCCTTCCTGCCCAGCCACGAGTTGCCATGGCGTGCAAGTACCCGGCATACAAAACCCAAATGATAAAGGTCCAGACTTCCTTGGTATCCCAACCCCAGTAGCGGTGCCAAGCACGTTCTGCCCAAATAGCTCCCGCGATCAAAGTAAAGCTCCATGCAACAAATCCGACCATGTTAAATCGGTAAGCAATTCGCTCCAGCTGCTTTAGGTCTGGGAACTTATCCATAATCGCCTTGCCCCAGCCGGAATCTTTGATCAAGTAAAAGATGTGAAAACCAGCCGCCACGGAAAAGAAACCAACGGCAAGAATTGCAACCATTACGTGGATGACTAGCCAGTAGCTCTGGAGAGCTGGCATTAAGGTCTTCACCTCAACATAAAACAGACTCACGGCCGCAAACAGTGTGATGAGCGTGAAGCCGGTAATGAAAGTTGCAACGTAGCGAACATCGCGAACTCGGAGGCTAATTAGATAAACCGTGAGGATTGTGAGTGCTCCGGTAATAGAAAATTCGTACATGTTGGCCCATGGCACACGGTTGGCAGCAATACCGCGCAGCATTACTCCAATGCCCAACACCACTGTGGCAACCACGAGAACAACAAATCCGAATTTTTCAAATCGGGTCTCTGTTGAGTCATCCTTGAGCTTTGCCAACTGAAAGGAGAACAGCAGAAGGGCAACCGCCAAGAACCCCATTGCCGCCGAAACGAACAGCAGTGACAGCTGGGAGAGTGGCTCATTTAAAACGACATTCACGCGCTTTTACCCTCTATCTCTTCCTTGATTTCTAGGACAATGCTTTCAAGTTGGTCATCGTCACCTCTGGCGAGACCTGCGTATTCAATTCTCTCACCCTCCACGCGAACCCAAATCCTTCTTCGCACAACGCTCAGGGAAATCACAACTGCGATGAGCGCTACAAATGAAAAGATCAAGACCCAGATACCACCCGGATTGAATGCAACATCTAATGATGCGTAACGAAGTAGCCCATCAAAGCTGACCGAACCAAGTCCGTTTGGCAAATTGGCACTCTCCCCAACCCTTAGCTCTAGCGGCGGATTAGGGCCTTCCCTGCCGGCCACCAATTCCATGTCGGTGACGTCTAGCGCATAAACGTTGCGGGGAATCCCTGAATCCAGCCCCAAATCTCCCTGATAAACATTCAGCGTCAGCAGTGGGTCAATTGGGTCAGGATAAATAGATGTGTATGCCCCGGTCTCTAGTTGTGCGACGGTCGGGTAGAAAAAGCTGATCATTCCTATTTGACTCGGATTAGCGTCTGGCACCTTAATAACACCAAGCGATGTCATGTTGCCATCCTGGGGAAGAAAGACAACTGGACCCGAGAAGGCAACATTTCCCTCCCCGTCTCGAACAGTAATAACAGGAGCAAAGCCATTGCCAGTTAGATAAACATTGGCACCTGGCACTGGCAGTGGATGGTTTACCCGCACCTCACCAGTTTTCGAACCTTCCGCTGAGGAAAGAGTAACTTCAGCAATGAAATCGATTGGCTGGCCAAGATTTGCAGGGTTTTGCAAATCGTAGAGAACATTAAATTTATCTAATCGCAAACTGTAGGGCTGAAGTTCTTCCTCAAAGAACAAAGGACCAGGTGAGAAAGCATCGTAGCTTGCAAGATTATTAACAAATGTCTCGCCTTCAACCAGAACTCTTTGCCCGCTGTAACTAAAGCCACCGCCAACTCCAACTGCAATCAAAACTGCCAGTAGCGCGTAGTGGAAAATCAAGTTGCCGGTTTCTTTCAGATAACCCTTTTCCGCTGACACCGAATTACCCTGATTGGCAACTCTGAATCCTCGCTGCTTGAGAACTTCCATTGCAGTTTCTAGTGAAACTTTCTTTTCACCCAATACATGCACTGGCATTCTGCTGAGAGTCTCTGGTGTCTTTACAGGTTTGGCACGCAGCGCATTTAGGTGAACTTTCGTTCTGGGCAGAACACAACCAACCAAGGAAACAAACAGCAAAATGTAGATCGCCGAAAACCAAACCGAGGTGTAGACGTCAAACAGCTGGAAAGTATCTAGGACTTCAGCCAACTCAGGTTGCTGATCGAAGTACAGTCGCACACCATTTGGATCAGCACTTCGCTGCGGATAAACAGAGCCAGGGACAGCTGCCAGCGCCAAAAGCAACAAAAGAAACAGCGCTGTTCGCATAGATGTCAACTGTCGCCAGAACCAGCGCAACCAGAAGATTGGACTAAAGCGGGAGGGTGATTCCACTATTAATCACCCCCAACCAATTTGTGAACTGCAGCCACAATCCACTGGCAATTAGTAGCCCCAAAATAATCAACACAACGCCGCCAAAGATGTTGATTTGGCGAATGTGTTGCTTGATAAATGCAACTGACTTAGCTGCAAATCCAAACCCTGCTGCCAAGAACAAAAATGGAATTCCAATGCCAAGAGAGTAAATGGTTGCCAATATCGCTCCCCGAACAGGATCCCCTGCATCACTGGCCAAGACCAGCACTGCAGAGAGGGTTGGCCCAATACAGGGCGTCCAGCCGAGAGCAAAAACAACACCCAGCAGCGGTGCACCAGCTAGACCAACTTTTGGATTTGGAAGCTTTAGATTGCGCTGCAGAAAACCAATCTGCCCAAGCATCGCCACACCAAACAAGCTGACAAGTAATCCCAGCACGAGTTGGACTAGTGGTTCCCTAACCCAAAAAACCAAGCCGGCTGAACCTGCCAGCACTCCCAATATGACAAATACTGAAGTGAACCCAAGGACAAATAGTGCGGTGCCAACTACGACTTTGGATTTCACATTGGCCGAAACAAAACCAAGATATCCCGGTACCAACGGTAAAACACAAGGAGAAACAAAAGTAATGATGCCGGCTAGAAGAGCAATTGGTATTGCTGCCAGCATCGAACCTGACAAAACAATCTCCCCCGGACTCATTCGTCCATCACCGTCTTGATTAGCTCTCGCAAAATTGACTTGTCAATGCGCCCAAGTATTCTCGAAGCGATTTTCCCATCACGCGTAATCACCAAAGTTGTTGGCACTGCTTGCGGGCTAACGACTCCGGTAAATGCCAGCGACACAGAGCCAGTTTGCGCATCAATTATTGAGGGGAAGGTAATTCCAAAATTTCTGTCAAAAGCCAGCGCTGTTTCGGCAGTGTCCCGGACATTTACGCCGACAAACTGAACTTTTTGATCTGCAAATTCTTCACTTAATGCTGCAAGATCTGGAGCCTCCGCTCGACAAGGAGCGCAGGCGGCATACCACCAGTTCATAACGACGACAAATCCTTGCAACGAGTCCGAAGATAGCTGCGCACCACTCTCTGTGGTGCCAACCCAAGGTGTAATGCTTTGTCTTTGATCCAGTGCAAACTCAGTGACCGTTCCATCACCAGCAATGTAGTTTTTGTTGTCGCCGGAGCGAAATTGATCAGCTAATGGATCACTGGCACACCCAGTAAGCAGCAGAACAGCTAGCGCAAGAGCGACGGACTTTTTCACTTCTGCTCCTGCAGAAATTTCAATCCAGGTTCGCGATAATCAACCGGCACAAGCTTTCCGTCCTCGACCTCAAAAGAAGTAATTGAGGAAAGACTGCAGCGACGGTTTCTTGGGTTATGGGGAAGTCGCAAACCACTGGCCGATAAATAGGTCATCCAGATTGGCAGTTGGTGAGAAACAAAAACAACATCCGATCCGCCTGCAACTTCCCAAGCCGATAGTGCGGCATCGGTCATGCGCTGGGCAATCTCCTGATAAGGCTCTCCCCAGCTTGGCTCCAGTGGGTTATATAAATGAACAGCGAGCGCCGGCTTTGCTAGTAGACCCTTCGCCCCCATCGGGTATCCGCGTAATTTGTTCCAAGGTTCAATAATTCTCTCTTCGATCTGGGGAGTGATGCCGAAGCTCTGGGCAATCGGTGCAGCGGATTGCTGGGTTCGCTCCAGCGGAGATACCAGCAGCTGTCCGATTGGTCGGCCTGTTTTTTCAAGCTCAATCGCAGCCGCTTGCGCCATGCCATGACCTCGCTCACTGAGCGGAAATCCCTCTAATCTCTCGTAAAGCAGGCCCTTGGGGTTAAATACCTCACCGTGACGAACGAAGTGGAGGCGGGCTGGCATAACCCAAGTTTACCTTCGCTAAACTTTCCTAATTACCGC
>JACCDN010537846.1_pt1 | contig 26343 bp, 48 predicted proteins | sample 7441691 | NCBI WGS metagenome assembly JACCDN01 (sample SAMN15323439, study PRJNA562643) | freshwater metagenome | isolation source: river surface water | place: USA:Blue River Watershed | collected 2017-08-16 | reverse complement strand
GGCAGAGTTGCTAACTAGCCTAACTTTAGCCTTTAAACCAGATATAAAACTAATAAACTTTCTTTTAGGTTTAAATTTTCCAATCACTGGTTGTTTAACCTCTTCAACTTTAGACTCTTCTATTTGTGTATTTTTCATTATTTATCTAATATTTTATTTAATTTTAATTCTCTAACCTCTTCTTTTGTGTAAATTTTTGGTAATTTTACCATATGTGAGTCAATAGTAATAGATTCAGTATCAAATATTAACTCTAGTAAAAAATTATTTAATGTTTTCTTACTATCTTGTAAATCAAGTATTTCAGCAATTTCTACTTCATAGTTTGAATAATTCTCCATTACTGTTGAATCATCTGAATCATGATTATCAATACAACATATTAAAAGCAAATATAACTCTTTTTTTGATAATTTACTAATTTTCTCTGCAACATTAAAAACATTAAAATTTTTATATGCATTTTTAAAATTTTCAGATACAGTTATTTTTTTTTTAACTGAATCATCTTCGATTTTTATCATATTCCTAATTTTGTTAATTTATATTCTCTATAATCTTTTAAGCTAACTTTTCCAAGTTCAAAGGCTCTCTGAAAGAAAACCTCAAATATATCAATGTGTCCCAATGATTTAGCAAGTAATGCACGTTCTATAGCTTTATCTTCATCAGTTATTCGTTTTGCTTGAATAGATGCTAATTTAATTTGTTTTTCAATCGAACCCTCGGATTTAGAAACTATATCGGTTATTCTCTTTAAGTTGTGTTGATATTTTACGTTCTTAATCATTTTTAAGTATTTTAGTCAGTTTGTTATTTCTAAATTCTGATTTTGATATTCCTCTAGTAATGCTGCTTATAATTTCTAAAGTATCCTTATCTGTCTTTATAAAATCAGGGCAATATTTTTTCTGTAATAAATCTCTAAGTTCAAATATTTTATTGGATATATTTTGATTTATAGAAAATTCAATTTTTGAATTTTTGACTTTTATATAAGGATCTGCTAATTTCCAAATAGTTCCGTTAAATGACCAGTAAAAAACCATCTCAAATTCTGAATTATCTTCTCCTTTAGTATTTAAAGTTAACAACTCACTTGTTATATTTTTTCTTGTCCATACTAATTCACCAGATAGTGATGCACTATACAATGAATCTATAATGGTTCTATATTCCTTATCTAATTCCTCCATTTAAAATGCTATTTAGCTTTAATTCCCTTTTTATTATAGTTGAATTTAAAATTATTTTATTAACTTCTCGAATAAAGAGTTGATGTACTCCAAACTTGATTGTTGATTTTTCAATTTCTTCAACACTAAAAAAATATTTCTCAAATATTTGAATAAATATAAAAAAATTATTCGGATCTTTAAAATTATTTAAATTATAAAAAATATCTAAAGAATAAGTAAATATTCTTCTCCCAATATCTTTTGGATTTTTATTCCAACGATTTATAATATCTAAATATTTACTATCTATTTGAATATCAATTAGTTGATGTTTGAATCCTCTTGATAGTCTTCCGCATATTAATAGATTATATTTTTCAATAATATAATCTTCATCGCTAATAAAATTTAAGTCTTGATTTAGGCTTAATCTATTATGTGTTAATTCAGATACCACTATTTGTGTAAATGTGTATAATCTTCTAATTTGATTTTCTGTCATAAATAATTATTAGCGAGCGACAACAACCATTCCAAATTCTGGATGATATTGAACTGAGCATTTATATTCATCAGCCAATTGATAAAATTTTTCAAGAAATTCTTTATGTTTTTCATCTTTAGTATTTCTTGTAAGTTCAATTCTTTGACCTTCTAGACTTGCTTTTCGCAATCCTATTTCAATACCATACTTTATACCCCTATCCCAAGTTTCACGCATTTCTTGTTTAGAGTATTTTCTAGTTCCAAAAAGCAAACTTAATCCGCTTTCTTTTTCTTGAAAAGATGTATCTCCTTTCATTTCTTCTCTGAAAATTTGCTCAATTCTTAAATCCATTTTTAATTACTTATTTACTTATTTTCAATTGAAAATCTCAAATATCTTTTGAAATTTCTTGGTTTCTCACCATCCTTTTGTAGTTTTTCCTTAAATAGAAGCATTTGAAAAGCCTTATCAGGCATAAATTTAAATTTTTTACTTAAATGTTCGGCTTTATATAGATCAGTTATTCTATTTTCTGCATGATAGATGTAAAATATAGAATATCTTGTTCTAGCATCTGGTATTTGATTTAAATTTCTGTCATTCATTTCAAATCCATTAATATCAATATTAATCTTAGAACGCATACGCATAGAAATGGCATAAAGATCTTGTCTTGTTGTATCAAAATCTTTAACACCTAGCATTTTAATAATGCTTCTATCAATATGTGAGCTAACATCAGATGTTTTCATTTAAAATATTGTCTATTTTCCAATTTCTATTGTACCGAGTAATCCAAACTGGATCTTTAAATTCAATTTTGTCAAATAATCCAGATATTTTATATCCATCTATTGTACAAACTTCGGTATGAAAAGACAAATATACGAATTTTTTCTTAATTACCCAAGACATTGATATTATATCATAATACCTTGGCTTTGGCCAAATCTTTATATAAATACCATTCTCATTTATTTGGTATCTAGATTTTAGTCTATAATTATAAATAGTTGAATTACCTACTTTAATAGGAATAGTCGATGTTATTAATATTTTCTTATCTGAAAGTTTTCTAACTTTGGGACCAACCTCTTTTTTCAATTCTTCTAAAGTCTGGCTCATTTTTTATTTTTTCTAAATAAGATATTAATTTTAATAATTCGCTATCATCATTATCATCTTTAAATGCTTTTATCCTTATAAGATTACCATAATTGTTTCTGGCAGTTTCTGGTTTATCATCAATTATTAAAACTTTGTCTAACGATATTTTATCTTTTATTTTATTAAGTGGTTTTATATCTATATAAATACCTAATTCATGGTCTAATTTAATAGAGCAATTTTCTCTAGAATAAAAAAATAATAGATCTGATTCAGTTATTCCAATATTTTTTAATATTTGAGATGCATAATCTCTATCCGCAGATGTCCATACAGCAACTTTAAAATTATCAAAACAATATTCTATAAATTCGTCTAAGAAAGGTCTTTTTTTAGTGTAAAAGATATCCTCATCTGAATTAAATTTAAAGTCAAAATCAGATACCTCTTTTTCATAAGAGTGAATTAATGTTTCATCAATATCTAATACTATGAGTTTATTCATAGATTATATATTATTAAATAATTTAGTGTTTTTATTTAGAAAATATAATGCTAATCCAGTTAAGGCACCTCCAACGTGCGCCAAGTGAGCCACGTGGTCATTAACAGAAATAATTGATAGGAAAATTTCTAAACCTATAAAAAATGATACTAAATATTTTGCCTTTATACCAATGGGAATTGGAAATATTATAAGTTTAGTATTTGGGTTTAATATAGCAAAAAGTGCTACAATCCCAAATATAGCACCGGACGCACCAACCATAGGGATATCAGAATTCATGAAAAACATATGTAAAAATGCAGCACCCAAACCACTGAGTAAATAAAAAATTAAAAATTTATTTTTACCATAATAAGATTCAACGGCAGGTGCAAGTGAAACAAAGGCAAGCATATTAAAGATAATGTGAAAAAAACCACCATGCACAAACATATGTGTAATCAATTGATAAAGATGAAAAGAATCTTCTCTATAATTATAAAGGGCCATAGCAATATCTATATTTATACCAAACAATTTCAAGATTGATGTAGCAACAAATACTATAACATTTATCCAGAACAATTTTTTAACCATTTCAGTAACTCCTTTAAACATATTTTTTTAGTTTTAATTTTTACAAATATAATAAAAATATTAATATATACGTTTATGAAACATCTTGAATCTTTTAACTTTTTTAAAAAATTTTTTGATAAAAGGGAAATACATAAAATATGTAAAAAATATAGTATTAATAATTATACTATAAATAATGATGGATCAATTGATGTTAATGGAAATGTTTATCTTTATAGTATAGGATTAACTAAAATTCCACTTAAGTTTAATAAGGTATCAGGTAATTTTTCATGTTCAGATAATAACTTGATTAATTTAGAGGGTTGTCCAAAAGAAGTTGGTGGTCATTTTGATTGCTCTGAGAGTCAACTAACCAATTTAGAAGGGTCTCCAAAAGAAGTTGGCGGTGATTTTGATTGCTCAAATAATCCACTAACTACTATGAAAGGAATAACTAAGATAATAAAAAGTCATTTAATATGTAGGAACTGTAAACTAGAGAATCTTCAGTTTTGCCCTGAGGCACAATATTATGATTTTTCATATAATAAACTTAGAGATTTTAATGGCTTCCCTGAATTTAATAATTCAAATGTTGATTTTCATGGAAATGATGTAGATGATATCTATTATTTATTTCGAACAAAATCTTGTATTAAATGGATAAATGAATATGATGTCATACAAGGAGATAATGTTATCTTCGATAGATTAGAAGAAGTATTTATTCAATTAAATAGGAAAGTCCCAAGTATTAATTTTGTTAAAAGGGAATTGGGTAGTAAATATAATGTTATTTAAGTATTTTATCTATCCTCTTTTCCCTAAAAAGAATAAAATCCTCCATTTTTAATTTCCTATCTAATAGTGATTGTATTTGATTATGTAATTTATTTATTTCTTTTGTAATAACGTCACTAATAATTACTCTATCTTCAATAAATTCCCACTCCCAACTATAACCATAGTTTTGCCCACTAGGATCCCTCTCGCACCAATTTTCAACAGAATCATCAATGGCTTCTATATCGACATTATCCTCGAAAACTAAAAAATGTTCTTCGCTTCCGTTTCTAAAGGTTTTATTTATTTTAACAACTTTCATTTTAAGATTTGGTTTATTTTATTATTTCTATTATCCTGAACTGTAATAAAAAAATTATTGAATTCTTTAGTATTAAACATATGTGACATACCCTCTTCAAAGTATATAAAAAAAGTCTCAAGACCCGTTTTATAATAATCATATTGCTGATCCTTTCTATAAAAGATACCATCACTACCTTCTCGCATTTTTACAAAAATATCTCTTATTGAAATATCCTTTTTTGCTATTGCTTTTAACATTTTATAATATCTTTTAATATTTCTCTATATTCATCCTTATACAAGATTTTATATAATTCTAAAGGACTTAATTTTCCCTCGCCTCTTGGAAATTGAGTAATAGTGCAATCCTCAATCGATTCTCCAACAATTATTAAGCAAGGACAACACCTTCTATCTAAATCAACAACACGCTTTGTATATCCAATAGACCTAACATCTTTGTAGATATCAGATTGTTCAGTCAATTTAATTCTATCTTCACGTAATCCATAATATTTTAACCAACTAATTTCGTGATCAATTAATTGTAATAATTCTTCTTTATTCAATGTTTAATATTTTTTCAATTTTTTCATTTCTTTCTTTTCTAACTATTTCATTAGCAAAATTTAATAAATCTTCTTGCCCTTCTACTCCTACCGTGTGGTGTGAATGAAATTCATACATTTTTCCAGTTGACTTAGACTGTAACCTGTGAACAGGAGCCATAGTCCGCTCATTGAGAAGCATTAAATAGATAAAATTTTTCTTCAATTTTTCTAAATTACTCATTTTTTTATAAAATTTTCTACTAAAGTTTCTGTTAATCCAATCATCGGACTAACTAAAATTAATCTATCTTTTATTTGTTTTGGTAGACCATTTAGTGATTTATCATCATCTACTATGACAAACGCCTCCCAATTGTTTAAATCAAGCCAATTTAAGATTTCTTCTTTTCTTGATAAATTATCCGAATTGTAAGGCAATCTCTCAATAGAAGATATATTAATGCCTCTGAATTTAAAAATATCAATCCATTGTTCTAGCGTATATTTATACTTATGTGATGTAGTTAAAACAATATCACCATCTGTTTTAGATATCAGCAATTTTAATCCTTGTATAGACCTTAAATGAAATTCAGGAAATCCATCACTCAAAATCCTTGTAGGTTTCCAAGATGATATTGGAGCCATCACTCCATCTATATCTAATAATATTTTCATTTTAATAAATCATTTATTTTGCTATCTCTATAGATAGTTTTATTTGGGTTAATTGATTTGTATTTCATTTTACAGAAATTTTTAAAATAATCATCAATTGGTACTCGTCCAGACCCGCTCTTAGAATATATCCAATCAGTCCATATTTCTGTTTTTACATCATCAGATAATGAATTATACCAATATTTATCTCCAATTTCTTGAGATATTATAGCAGATATTTTATTATCAAACGATTTCCTTAATCTCTGCTTTTCTCTACGAACTGATCTATCCGACCTTGAATAAGGATCAATATTATATTGCTTTTCTTGAAATTTAGTGTTTAATATATTTTGTATGTTTTTCATTTATGCGTATGTTTTTACATTTTTTTCATCCACCCTAATATTTATATTCTTAGGACTTAACTTAGATAAATAAGTTATACCCATTGCGGCCATTAATTCTTTTACCTCATGTATGATATTTTTATGATAATTAAATACCCTTACATTCTTTTGTGTATGATCTAATCCAGCAGTTAAACTTTTATTCTGTGTTGCAATACCAACTGGGCACGTATTGGAATTACACTCCCTTGCTTGTATGCACCCTAAACTTAGCATAAATGCTCTTGCTGCATTTACCATATCAGCACCCAAAGCAATTAACTTAACTATATCAAAAGATGTAGATGCTTTACCAGATGCGATAATTTTTATCTCATTTCTTAAATTATACTTTTTTAAAGTTTCATTTATGAAAATAAGTGCATCAACTAGAGGTGTACCAACAGAATTTGTGAAAACAAGTGGTGCTGAACCTGTACCTCCCTCAGATCCATCAATAGTTATAAAATCAGGATAAATGTTTTTAACACTCATCATTTTAATCAATTCATCAACTTCATCAAAATCACCAACACACATTTTAATTCCAATTGGTTTTCCATCACTTAGAACCCTTAACTTTTTAATAAAGGATAACATCTCTGTGGCATTACTAAATGCAGTGTGACTTGGAGGTGATATAACTTCTATATTAGGTTCAATACCCCTTATTTTTGCAATTTCTTCTGAATTTTTCTTAGCAGGTAAAATACCACCTAATCCAGGCTTACTACCCTGACTTAATTTTACTTCTATTAATTTAACTTCTACCCTTTTCGCATTTTGCTTAAATGCTTTTTCCGAAAAATATCTTACTCCATCAATAGTCTCACCTGCACCAAAATAGCCTGTGCCAAATTGAAAGCAAATATCACCACCTTGTAAATGATATTCTGATAAACCACCCTCGCCTGTGTTATGAAAAAAATTACCAAGTTTTGCACCACCATTTAACGATTTAATTGCAACATCAGATAAAGCACCAAAACTCATTGCTGATATATTTAATATAGATGCTGAATAAGGTTGTTTACAAAATTTATTTCCAATTGTAACTCTCGGTTCGGATATATCTTTTATATTTTTAGGATATAATGAATGCTTTATAAACTCATATCCTGGTTTATATACATCAATTTGTGTTCCAAAAGGTACTGTATTCAATTCACCTTTTGCTTTTTGATACACATCAGACCTCTTCTCTCTATTATAAGGAGTTCCATTTGTATCATGTTCAATAAAATATTGTTGAATTTTACTCCTTTCTTCTTCAAAGACAAATCGTAATCTACCAATTAATGGATAGTTTCTTAATAAAGAGTGTTTTGTTTGAGTTATATCTTTTAGTGCTATTCCCATTAAACACATAGAAATTAGTGTAAGGGCTGCGAATAAATATGATATTTTTGAATCATAGGTTGTGACGGCTAAGAATGAAAATAGAATCCATATAGATGCTATTGCAGTTAAAATGGTTTTACGTGTTAGATTTCTCATAGTTTTGGTTTTATAGTACAAATATAAGGATTATAAACAAAAAATCCTAACCTGTTAGGGTTAGGATTTTAGGGCTGAGAGGTTTAATTCTCGTATCTCCACCAGCAAATTTTTTAAAAGACTTGCAACTTTAGCTTTTCACCAGCACCATCAACTTTTTAAAGAAGTTGAAAACTTTAGTTTATAATTAATTTTTTTGATTTGTTTTCCATAAATAAGAAATAAATTCCTTTTCGTAAATCTGATACATCAACTTTCGAATTATCTTGTGTTAAAACAACACTCTTAACTACTTGTCCTAATTCATTAGTAATGAATAGATTAGTTGATTTCTTAATATCAAGAGATATGTTTAACTCACTCGATGCTGGATTTGGGAAAATATTGAACTTTAAATTATCTTTTTCTAAATATTTTGAAGAGGTAAGAATATTTGTTGAGGTGAATATATTTTTTATAGCAGAGTCAGATAATGCAGTATTCCAAATAGCTATATCATCAATAGAACCATTAAACGAACTTTGCCCTGAAACAGTAGGAAAAGATCCAATTGAAACTTTTGATATTCCTTTTGAAATGACATTAAGCCTTCTCGCCTTTTTTATTCCATCAATAAAAATAAAATCTGAATCAATCTCATGTTTGAAAATAAAACTCCTAAAGCCTGAGATAATGGATGCTTTAAATGAGGTGCTATCAATATAAATAATAAATTTATTAGATGTTGCCTTTATCATAAAAACTTTCATACTATCAGACTTAAACAAAAGCATAGGTAAAAGTCCAACATTTGTATTTGTATTTATCCATAAAGATATTGTACTATTGTTGTTAGTTGGTATATTAATAGAATTTGAATATAAACTATCTATATTACTAAAGTCAAGACAATTTCCAAATTTACCAACTACTGTGTTTGTATTAGTAACAATTAAATCATGCATATTCCCACTCGAATCTGGTGAGATACCATTAACAATCGTATCTAATGGGTAGTATGCTACTAGAGCACCATCTTTTAAATACGTTGGTAATTGAGCCATCGATATCAATGACAGTAAACTTAGCGATAAAAATAGTATGATTTTCTTCATATTTTTCATTATTTAGTTGTTTGTTATACAAATATATGAAAAATATTTAAATGTTCCTAATCTATTGATCTTTTTCTTTCCAATTAAACTTAATTGCTCTTATCTTCTAATCTTAGCTCTAAATTTGATACAGTTCCATATTCATATGATAGTTCTTCTTTTATCATATGCGATTCATTAAATTTTTTTTAAGTGTTTCATGTTTAATCCATTATTTCTTTATCAAACTTATCTTTCATAGATAATTCAAATTGAATCTTAATTTTATTTGATTTTAATAAATCTTCGAAATTTAATGAGTCTGTATGTATAAATACATAGAAGTCATCTTCAAAATTCTCTAACACTTTTGATATATTTTGAATCCAATTTGAGTATATTTTCCAATTCAATAATTCTCCAACCCAAGAATCAGATTGCTTATCATTCTCATCCATAAAATATGAATCTTTTATATTAAATTTATATTCTATAAGTACTATAAATAAAGGTTGTACTAGTGAATCATCATGTAAATACTTATCATCTGACTCTACTATCTCATCACCTTCTTTAGTCCGATAAGAATATAGTATATCTATATTAACTACTCTAGAATTTGGAATTTCGCTTAATTTATTCTTAATCATATCAACATTCCATGTATGGAATTGTTTACTTTCAAATATTTTTGAGAATTTTTTCATCTTAGTATATATTATATATAGATTATGAAATATTTAAAAAAATTTGAATCCTTAAATGATGACCATTTTACCGAGGATAATATTAATGATATTAAAGATGCTTTTATGGATATTGTTGATGATTGGTCTTTAGTTAAAATTGATATAAAAGAACTTCGAGGACCTGATGGATTTCCAGACAATGATATTTCATATGAAATAAAATTGCATGATTTTAGTCAGTCTATTTTACTTATTCAAGTATTTATACCAAAAAAATATAAATTTAAAGTATATCAATATAAATTTGGAAAAGATTGTGACTCTTTTATTGAAAGAATTAATCAAATGGGATTTAAGTCCGATGGATTTAGTAAAAACAAATCATTTTTTTATGAATTTTGGACAGCAAGTGTAATTAAAAAAATATAGAGTATGAAATATTTAAAATTATTTGAAAGTATTGATAAGTTTTTCAACGAAGAAGATTTCTATTGTATTAAAGATAGATTTCAAGATATTATAGATGAGTGGGATATTGAATTTCAACCAGGTCGAGAAGTGTTTGCACATCTTGACCCAATAGGTAAATCATTAAGATATTATTTTAACTTTTTATCACCTGGTAATATGCTAGGTCCTAAGAAAAGTAAAGAACTAACAATTGATAATTGTACACATATTTATTTAAGTATTTGTTTTCCAAAAAGGTATTTTTATAATTTGTCAAATGATCTAACAAAATATAATGAATTTATGAGTGATATTGATGCCTTTGTTGAAGTTATAAAAAATATTAATCCTAATTGGGTTATTGATAAAAAAAGTAATTTTGCCACAGACACAACAATGCTATTTATTTCATTTAAAAAGTATAAAAGAACAATATGAAACATATTAAAAAGTTTAATGAATCTGACGAATTTTGGAGTGATCCTAATCTAAGAGTATCAGAAGATGATTTATATGAAGTTGAATCGGTATTTCGTGAAGAAGTTTTAGATGTGATTGATGATATAGACTTTGCTAAAAGAAGTATATATGACTATTTAGGAAATGTTGTAGATGTACCTGCTGGTCGAGTTGAGTATTCAATTTATCCATATGATTCAAAACATCCAAGTAATCTTCTGGTTGGTAATAGAAGTGATAAAATAGGAATTTGCATATCGATAGCACCATATTCAATTACTAAAGTAAATCAAATAGAGATTTATAATAAATGCTTACAAAATTTTGTAGATGTTATTTTATCAGCAGGTTGGGTAATTAGTGGTGAATACACGATAAAAAAAAATCTAATTGTTCATACTATGAATAGAAAATATTTTAATTTTAGAAAAAAGAGTTAGAAAATAATATCATCTCTTTTTGATTCATTATTTGATAAAAATCGATAGTAGTCTAAAAATTCAATATTCTCATATTTGGATAGTGCATGATGAAATATCCTTAAATCTTTTAAGAGTTTCTCATTTCTTTCACCTGTCGCTAAATGTTCTACAAACATAAGATGTGTTTTAATGTTTGGTTTGTCCAAATATGTGCTGAATTTCCAGCGAAGATACTTTATATAAAGGTCATAATCTTTAAAATTGCTGTATTTCTCCATTATAATATATTTCTATTTTATTATTTTTAAATAAATAATTTTTCAGATTTGTAAGACATAAGTAATATTCACTATCATTTTCTATTATAAATTCTATCTTGGTAAGATATTTATTAATGTCTTCTATATCTTTTAAACATACTTCCTCAAATTCAACATTTTTAGTTCTTAAAATATTAGATTTCGGCTTAGTCTCGCTTTTTTGATGTATATAAAAATCATAAGGAATTAGTCTATAATCATGTCTTAATCTATCAGTATTAAATTCTAATCTAACATTTATATCTCTTCTATGTTCTGGACTCACCATATTTTTATTTCTTGTAAATGATATTATTTTATAAAAGTTATTATTTATTGGGCTATCAATATCTCCTATCTTTAATTTATTTTCATTTAAAATAGTATTTAAATAATAAGAGTAAGTAAAATGATATAGAGGAGCCCTATTTGTTTCTAAAAAACTTTCATCAATAAAATTATCATATTTTTCAATTTTCATATTTTATATATTAATCCTCATAAACTAAGTTACAATAACCCTCATGTTGTCCAAATCGAGATTCTGTCCATAGAGGATTTTGTGGATTTGATTTATATGCCCAATCTTCTAAACCTAATTCCTCAAAACGATCAACAATCTTCCTATTATAAAAATTTGCTATTGTTCTAACTCTTCGTTGAATATCCGCTCGTGATATATTATGTGTATTTGAGCCTGAATTATGTATAAATTGTAAATACTCATTACTCGGAATTCTAAGCATTTTAGTTGATAAAAATGTTCGAACCAATAATTCATAATCATCGGCTATACTTAGAAATCTATTATATCCACCTATTTTAAAATATTCATCTCTTCTCCATGCCCTAATATGATTAGGAACTCCAACAATATGTCTAATAGTCTTTGGATTAATATTAAAGGACATAGCAATCTGCATTGGTTTATCAAAAACAATTCCATCTCTATAATGCCCATAACCAAATGCGAATCCATCACCATAAGTTAGTGAATTCCAATTCGAATCTAATTCGACAAAATCTGTATAAAAGAATCCTGCTTCTGGATATTTTCTAGATGCTTTCAATAGTGTCTCTGTACATGTTGGCATTAAATAATCATCATGATCAAATTCTGCTAAAATTGATCCTCTACATAGACCAGCGGCTCTGTATTTTGATTCACCAACAATTCCGCCACTTTTTTTGCGAAAATCATATACTTTTACTCTATTATCACCCTCAGCAATTAATTCTGCAACTTTTAAAGTCTTCCCACCATCAGTTGAATCATTTACAATTACCCATTCCCAATTGTTATAGGTTTGATTTTGTAAAGATTGATATGTCATTAATAACCTATCCCCTATATTAAAAACCGGTGTAAAATAGGATACTAAATCTTCATTATTTCGACTTAACATCCAATTCATGGCACAACCATAGGCAATTTCACCTGTTTGGCCATTTGATTCATTTACATGAATCCACTTAGTCCTAATATCAGCCGGTTGGGTTGATAAGTTTTTAAACTGAGACCAATCACTACCTGATGTTATAATAGAGTCAGGATTGAAATTTGTAAGCGTTTTTATTAGATCTGAGTCATCTTCTCTCCACTCAACTCTTAGTTCATCAGACTCATAATCGGCTCCTTTAAATGACTTTAAAATGGGTTTATCTTTCCCAATATAAAGAACCTTAGGAGTAAAATTTGCTTGATTTTTTAAGAAATTATAATAGCAAAGTTCTTCATCAATAAATAAAAATTTATCTTTATTTTTATTATAAATATCTTCAATAAAATACCCATCTGCCTTATAATCCATTGGTATAAACCTTGAAGATCCAATCAATTTTCTATCTAAAATAAACTGAGCCATATCAATATGCTGTACCTTAACATTTTCAGGCTTGGCCTCTCTTATATCGAGCCCAGTAAAGTCTTTACCACCAATTTTCTGATTAAAAATATACCCTGAATATTTTGTAGAAATATTTTTTGAAATCGATTCCCAAAAATTTGGATGTATTATATTATCATCATCAAGGAAATAAACATACCCTGATTTTATTTTATCTAAAATCTTATTTAATATAGAATGTGCAAAATCACCCTCAACGCCTTTATAAAATAAAATATCTACTTTATCTTCTTGTAAAGTTGATAATAATTCAGCATCTATGTCTTTTATTAGTCTAGTATCAAAGACAACCCACCATTTAACTTCAAACTTATCAGTTATAATAGAGTCTCTAACTTTTAGTAAGTTATTCGTATTTGTACATCTTGTTATTATATTAATTATCATTTACCATTAATTCTTTTTTCTGATTCTGCTATAAATTCCATTTCTAATTCAAAACCAAGCCAATTTCTGTTTAAATTTTTAGCCACAAGTGCAGTTGTTCCTGTTCCACTAAATGGATCTAATACTAAATCACCCTCTTTTGTAGAACCTTTTATAAAATATTCAACAAGTTTTGTTGGGTAAACGGCCACATGTTTGTTTGATACTCTTTTTGTTTCTTTCTTTTTATTGATTTATCAGAATATTCTGTCCTCATTGAGTCAATATCAAAATAATAATCAGTTGTTTTAGCAAACCAAAACAAAAATTCAACTCTATCACTAAATCGATTTCTTATTGGAAGCGACTTCATTTTATTCCAAAATAATCTATCAACCATTTTAAGATTTGTCTCACTATGTAATCTTGATATCAAATCAAATACATAAGGATGTCTAAATCCATTTTCATCTACTTTATCATTAATGTTTAATATAAAAGATCCTGTCGGTTTTATAACACGTTCGATCTCTTGGCAAAATGGCAAAAACCAATCAACATATTTATCTGGATGAATTCCTTTATTATTAATATACGTCTTCATTGAACTATATGGTGGGCTAGTAATAACCAAATCTACTGAATTATTTGGTAATTCCTTTAATAAAAGCAGAGAATCACCCTGATATATTTTATTTAATTCCATCATTCTATCCATTCGATTTCTTGTTCTGAATCAGATTCACCGGGTCGTATTCCAACCATTTGTTTATAATCAGAGTTTTGTAAAGAAACCCACCATTCGGTTGAATCAGGATTTAGATTATTAAAATTTAATTTAATATGCTCTTTTATTTCGCTATTATCATGTGGATTTACACCACTTTCAATTAATTCTTCATCACTGAGTTCGATCTCATGATCGACGTATACAATATGTTCTTCTCGATAAATAAATCTCATTTAAATTTGTTGATTTATTGTTATATTTATTAAACAAGATATGTTTTTTAAAATTAAATTCTTATATTTAAATAAAGTTTGAAAAAAATATGGTAGATAGTTTATATGATTGTAAGGATGGTGAGATATTAACCTTTACAGATAAAATAATTAATCAAATTCGAAACCTAAAATCATCAATATCAAATGATAGTGGATATACACCTGATGGGCGAATGTTACAATGGAGTCAGGCCGATAATAGTGAGATTGATGAATCTGAATTCGAGCAGCTTGTAAAATATATCCAATTTATTTGTATGATTGGTATTATGAGTGATGAATTTAAAAAGAAACATAATGTTGAGTATCATCACGAAGCATTACTTCGTCAATTATATCTTGATAATGATGAGGATGGAAATGGTGGTTTTGTAATAACAACAGCATTTAAACGACCATTTGGAAATTCCTATGTTGAAGGAGATATAGCGGATGAAATGGAAGCAACTCATAAAATCTATGATAAAAAAGAATATTACCCATATTTAGATGATTCTAAAAGTGAACTTAATTATGACCTAGTATCTGCTGAGTATTTTAAATTTTTAGATATATTAGATACGTTTATAAAAGATTTTCAGATGGATTATTTATCATTTAAAAAAGTTAGTTCGGTTAAGATAAATTCATTTGAATGGTCTAAATACTTACAACCAAAATTTGGACAACATAGAGGGCATTCATATTTAGGCGAATGGAGAATAACTGAATCAGAATTAAGAGATAATAAAATATCGAAAATATTAGATAAAATATTCTAATTATTGTTCATCATCATAACTATTATAATCAACATCTTTTCGATATTGTAGATATGAATCTATACATTCTTGCTTATCATTAAATAGCATTAGAATTCTATCATCTAATGGAAGACCATCTTCTTCATTTTTGATATTCTTCTCATACCCAAATACTTCAATATTTGAGTTTAATAATTCACCTTTTACTATCTGAGTATAATCGCTGCTATTAATAGCAGTATCTTTAAAAGAATAGCCATTTAATTTTGGAGTTAGCATATTTACACAGGGAAAATTAAAAAACTCATTTATATTTTTAATATGTTTCATATACTATATATTAAGAAACTAATTCAGAAATTATGAATTTTGATCTTTCTTTAATTTCTATTTTACTCAAATCAACATGTGGTATATTTTCAAGTTCTAAATAGGATTTTATCCAAGAATCTAATTTTTTAACTTGTGCCTCATCTTGATACCTTATACCATCATCTAAATTAGATAAGATTGGTGGAACATAATATATTTGATGCCATTTATTTAATGTTTTAAGAATTTCTTTTTGTAAATGATTTATGGATGCTATGTCTTTATTAGATAGTGGTGTCTTGAATAATTGTCGGAAATAGAAATAATTTAAAATACCACTTGAATCACATATTATATAATCTTTAGATCCAATAAACATATTTTCCTTATTAGTTTGTTTATAAAAGATTGTCATCTGATCAATCGGAGTATTTGGTATTCCATATTCGGCAATATATTCTGTCGCGCTTTCTGAAATAAATATAGAATTTTTATCTAATTTTTTTAGTTTTGTATGCACGTCTGTTGCTAGTGTTGATTTACCTGATCCAGGTGCTCCAATTATGGTTATAATTTTAGATTTCATAATTAATTTTATTAAAAATTAATATATAGTTTTAGATGAAATATTTAAAAGAATATAAATTATTTGAGTCTCTGACTGAGTTTTGGATCAAAAAACAAGATTTAGAGAATAGTCTTTCAATAGAAGATATTCAAGATATTTTTATAGATTTAAAAGATAATAATTTATATGTAGATGATTGTAAAATCGGGAGTGCTATTTCAATGGAAGATGCCCTAGTAAATTATCCAAAAGGAAGAAGTATAACAACTGATCCTGATGATTTTGATCTTAAATCAAAACCTATTGATTCACTATCAGTTAAATTAAAAACATTAAATAATGAAGGTATATTAATAGATAATGATTTTTTTAATAGTTTTCAAAATTCTATTGGGCACATGGAGTCACAATATAATCTAAAAGTTAATTCTATATTTTATAGAACATATGGTAATTTGTGGGCTAATTCTGTTGGCGCTTTAAAAAAATACTTGACCACAAAGATTGGTGATAGAGATAAAATGAATAGTCTAAAATCTGTTCTATATATTGATATAACTTTTGAGATATTATAAAATAATTACCTAGTTTTTTTCTTAAAATCAGTTAGCCAAATTTTATAATTACCTTGTTGTCTATTTTTATATGTTAATTTATATTCCCAATTTCTTAATTCATTAGTAAATAATCTCATGATTTTCCCAAACGGTGTTGATTTTACTTTTATATTTATTTCTAATCCATCAACATTTTCTGACTTATTTATCGTTTCTATAGTTATAATCCCACTTTCTATATAGTGATAATAATATTGATTATAATTAATACAATACTTTAAACTATGTTTAATAGACTCAACAATTGGATTAGGTATTTCCCCACTTGGTATTTCAATATCTTGTGAAAATCGTAAGATAAAATTATTATACTCATCTTCAATAATATATTGTATATGTTAATTTTAATTTTTATATCTTTGGGTGATTTCATATAATGCATACCACCTTTTTCCCTATTAACTTTTAACTTGAGTTCATAATATGGAATATAACCTACTTTTGGAAAGTTTGATTTACTCCAAGATTCACCATTTCTATCACCATACATTACTGATATTTTATCAATTTCATAGCCTTCATCTATTAGATCAATAAAATATTCTTTTATATCATCTTCATCTAATAATATCGATGGCTTATTAGACTCAAATAGTTTATAAGTTAATAGTTTAGATAATATCATAATAATCAAAATCAACTTCTAAATTACCATCAATTACTCCTTGACATGCTAAGACATAACCAGATTTGATTTCATTATCTGTCAATACGTAATTTTGTATCATATCAGATTTTCCTGATATTATTTTACATTTACATGTAGAACATATACCTATTTGACAACTACCTGGATAATCAATATTATTTTTCTCTAAAACATCAGATATAGTTTCACCAGGTAAACAATCCAAATTATAATGAATATCATACAATTTAACTTTTAGAATCATTAAGACTGTTTATTTTGAATATAATTTTAATTTTGGTTCATACTTAACTGTTGTTGAATCAAATACACCTTGCTTTAAATAGTCGAATTTAATATTGAAATAAGCAATAGAATCTTTTTTTGATGCCATTAAAATATCTAATTCATTAACTAAAGAGTCTAATCTACTTTTTTCAATCGAAATATCTTTTTTTAGTTGAAGATTCTCAACTTTCTTTTCAATATAAGAAGAATCTACAGTGAAATTAGACTGTGATGTTATCATAGAGTCTGTTATTGCTAATCTATTATTCCCATCATATGCTGATATAAAAACATCACTAAATTGCATTTTTAAAGAATCTCTAGTAGAGGCAGCATCAGAGTAGGCTAAAAAATTCTTATTAACTAAATAGTGTGTTATTCCTGCTGAATCGATGAGAGTTCTAAAATCATTTAATTGTGAATTTGGATTTAAATATGCACCAACTTGTACAGCGAATAGAATTCCCCTCTTAGTTATAATTAATTCTTTTTCAAGTTTGTTATCAGATTTTTGAACCTCTTTAAGAGAATCTAATCTTGATCCAATAGAATCAATTTTTGATTTTAATAGATCTGATAAATTTATCGTATCAAGTTTATTTGATACTTCTAGATAGCCTTGTATACTATCGGTCTTTTTTAAAAATTTTCTACCATCTTTAACTATCTTCTTACTTTCTGAGCAAGAAAATATAATTGGTATTAATAACATTAATAGTATTTTTTTCATATTCATTTTATTTTTAATTATATATTAATTAATAGGTTGATTTATATAATCTTTAACGATTTTATCAATATTTTCAAAGGTTTCATCCACATTATTTAGACTTTTTTTAAAAATTATATAAACTTGGCCTAATTTTGTATTTGATATAGTATATTCATAGATGGTAAAGAAGGTTGATAAATCAGTCAACATATTTTGGTAAATATGCTGTCGTTTTGTAATTTCTTTACCATCTATACTAACCTTTTTAGAGTTTATTTCATTTGATGCACCAAAGACTATTGCATTTGGACTTTTTAGCTCAATAAAGTATTTTAGTCCTGTCTTAGCCATAGAAAGAACTTTAAATCTATCATAAGAAAATTCAGTTTTATCAACCGACATTTCTATTTTATTATCTAATTTTTTAACATAATAAAATTTATATGACCAAGCATCACCAAATAGATTAAAATCCAATTGATATACATTATTTCCAATATTATATAATCCAATTAATCTATTTGTCTTATCAATCCATTTTATTTCTATTCCAGATGTATCAAGAGACTCTGATAAACTAGATAAAAATAGGTTGAATTTTTGAATATTTTTATTCATTTTTTATATGTAAGTGACTGATAATCAATAAAATCACCAGGATCCTGAACTACCACCACCACCTGAACTTCCCCCACCAAATCCACCAAAACTTGAAGAACTTGAAGAACTTGAACTATAACTTGAGCTGGAATACGATGATCGTCTTCTTCTATCATCTTCCTCTCTTTTTTTACGTCTCTTTCTTTCTGCTTCTCTTTCCTCATCATCTTTTCTACCCTTCCAGATAGCTGACATATTATTAATTATTCTTAATACAGAGTCTAACTTCTCTTTTGACTTTAAAACATCGTTTTTGATAGCTAAAAAATCAGAATATGCTTTTTCAACATCATCTTTAACTTTGTTCTTTTCATTCCCTTGTGCCCATTTTTCATACCTATTCATATTATTAGTAGCACTATCAATTAATCCTTTAGCACCCAAAACACTCTGTTCAGCATCTTTGATATGATTAAGACTACTTATTGAATTTTCACCAGATCTTACTACAGCACCAAGCATTGTCATAAAGCTAGCATATACCTTTGTAGCTTCATCAACATCTGTTGGTAATAAGCTTTTTGCCTTAGTTGCAAGGTCAATAAATCCTTGTATTTCATCTTTAGGTTTTGGCGGATTAGCATTATATCCATAGCTTTTAATCTTATTATATGCTTTAATCGACTCATCTATTGTAAAATACGCATTTTTAATATCATTGTCAACATTCTTAATTGATTGTATATTTGATTGTATTTTCTTATTAGACTCATAAAAATTCGAAATAGCTGCTTTTAATTCATCATTAATGCTATCTAGTTGTGATAATCGAGTATCGATATCTTTTATTTTAGACGAATTGGCTGCTAATTGAGTTGAGTTTTCACCCATTTCTTTAACCCTTTTAGCTAAATTTTCTAAAATCTTGCTTTTATCTTTAACATTTAAAGAGTCAATTATCTTTTTTGTTTCTGCAATTTTTTCTAATAACCTATTTATTTCAGCTTTATTTAAATTATCCTTTCTTTTTCTATAAATAAGATATCCAACAATGCTAAGACCTAATAAAACCATAAATGCATCACCTAGAAAAGAAAAGAATTCATCTTTTGCTACTTCAAATCGAGCCTCTGATATTTTCTTCATTTGTTTATTCCACTCAACTTTGTGTGCATATACGTCATTTCCTAACAGATTTTCAATTTCTTGAATAGCTGCAAGTGTGCCTTCATAATAGTCTCCTGCTTTAAAATTTGGTCGAACAATTTCTGTAAGTATTCTATTGCAATATGCGTCAGGTAGATATTCTTCCATACCATATCCTGTTTCAATTCTTGATTTTCTATCATCCATTGAAAATATAATCATAATACCATTGTTTGCGCCAGCTTTTCCTACACCAAGTCTTCTAAATTGTGTAGTTGCATAATCCTCAATTGGCATATCATTCAATGATTTAACAGTAACAACTGCAATTTCTACAGTAGTCTTCTTTTCATAGTCAGCAATCATATTATTAATATTTGATTCTAAACTATCTGGGATAAAAGAACCCATATCTGTTAAATAGTTAGTTGGTGTAAATGTATTTATATCTACAGATGAAAAATCATTTACTTCATAGTCTTTTTTGAAAGACCATTTTTTTCCATTCCTAGAGATATTAGATTTTGTTTGGTCTAAATTAGACTTAACGGTTGGGTCAGTAGAAATAAACTTAGACCATATCTTATCATCAATATTTTGGTATTGATTATCATTTAAAAATTGTATAAATTTAGCCGCATCAACCTTTGTATCAGGCTGTGACTTTATAAATTCTTTTTTAGTTTCTGCATCGGCTGTTTTAACAGAAAGTGGAACTAATCCTAAACTAGACATTAGTAAAAATGTGCTTAGCCAACCTTTTAGGGACTCATTTTGAGTAAAAAGTTCATAACTGCTAATATATCTCATTATATTCTTAAATATTTTTATCATTTGTATATATTATTTTTTGCAAAGATAAAAATATTTTTCAATATATTTTAATATATACATTATGAAATTACAAAAGTATCAATCATTTAATGAAAATCTAAATTATGCGCGGAGTATTTTAAGAAAGAATAATATCCCTGATACAGATGAGGATTTCTTAAGATTAAGGGAAATTTGTAAAAATTCAACTGGATACTTAGGTCTATTAACTAAATTATTTTTTATTGATAAAATTGATATTAATGAAATAGAAGATATATTTAATTCATTAATTGAAATGAAAGTTAATGTATCAGATGTTATCAATTTAAATTATACACAACTATCTGATTTTCTATATGATAGGAAATCAAAGAATACTAAATCTAATGATTTTAAATTTCAATTTACGGATGGTGTATATGATTATTTTCAAGTTTTTTCATTTGAAGGTATATTAGATATTGGAAGCCCTGCTTGGTGTATAAAAACAAAGTCAAATTGGATTAGTTATACAAATAATGATTTAGTTAAGAATCAACAATGGGTAATGATTAAAAAGATTGGTAAGAGGTTATTATCTCCAAATACAAATTATTTGGCTAAATATCAAAATACTCAAAATCCAAAAATTAGAATTGGAATGACACTTAGTAGAACGCAGGGTAAAATATATGCATTTGATGATAATGATAATACGATTGCCACAAATAGTAATGATACAATTGGTGGTAGATTACTAAAAAATATTAATAAGTTTAATAAAGGGGAAAAGTTAGATGTTAATTTTACTACTATATTAGATATGCAGCCTATAATTAAATTTGATAATAAAGAAGTATTTAAAATAAGCCAAAAAGAACAGAGTATTTTAAATACATATCTTGCACATGAGATAAAATGGTCAATTGATGATAAAGTTGATGATGTATATTTTATAACAAATAATGGGCTTTTTGAGAAATATATTGTTTTTAACAATAATCTAATAACCGTTAATGATGGCTATAAAAAAACTTTTAATCCAAACTTAAATCAAAAAATTTATTATGAGTTATGTAAATTTATTTATAAAGAAAAAAGTAATGTCAAAGAATTTATACTCCCTTACGTAATTCAACCACTTTGCTTTAAAATGGGATTAAGAACATTAGAAGATTTTTTTACAAAAAATCCAAAATTCTTTTATTTTGAAAATAATAATAGGAAATATATTTCAAATATTTTCAAATATAGAAAAGGTGGATATTTGAACACTATATTAAGTATCGACCTTGCAGATAATGGATCTGCTAAAGTTTTATATATTCTATATAGTGATATAACAGGATCAAAAATTGAAAAAATAACTACTCACGACCTCCAAGAATATAATCCAACAAAAGAAAATATTGATTTCATTTCTGAAAGATTTGGTGTAGAAAATATTAAAAATTCTTTCAAACACTATATTGAAAATCTCCCAAAAAAGAAATCAATATTTACTAAGTTTAGGAATTGGACTCGTTGATGAATGTTAAATATTTTTTAATCATAGACTATATTATACCTTATTTTTATAAAAATCACCTTTTTCCTCTTTATATTTTCTTAAAGATTCTCGCATTTTATTTCGTGATTCAACAAACTCTTTTCTAAATTCAATTATTAGTTGCTCTTTTACAGATGGTAATACTCGAACATCTGAGCCAATTAATTCCATTAATTTATTTAATCGATTTAGAGTAATCTTTTTCATTAAATTGTTAATTCGCTTTTTAATCTTTTTCTTTTTAGTTAATGATGTATTAGAATCTGATAAAATATCAATTATCTCTTTTGGTAAATTTCTAAAATTTCCCCTTGTAAGGGGACCCTTTTCTACACAATCAACAATCTTCAATTCAATGGAGTTGGATAATGTGGTTAATGTTTCTTCGTTGATTACAACTTCGACTTTTGTGTTTTGTGTTTTCATAATTATTATTTGTTTTTTATTTGTTTTAAAATTTGTTTGCCTCTTTGGCAGATTGCCTTATTTTTGATCTTAAATGAAATGCTGGACAATCCTCCAAACATTTCGGCATTTGAATGTATTTCAGCCAGACCAGTTAATAGTAAAGTAATAGCATATGGATTTTTTACAAAATCATCTACTCCATTTGACTTTAGTAAATGAATATGCATATCATGCTTAATCAATTGAGCAGCAATATCATTATTAAAAATTTGTTTAAAAATTTGGTAGGATACATTTGCATGATCCGGAAAATGTCTTTGACCATCACTATCTACTTGTAGACAAAGAGGTTTCCCAATATCATGAAATATCGTGTATAATTTTAATGTTTGTTCATCAGGTAGTGATTGTAAAATAAGGTCTTTATTTTCATATACCCAATCTGGTAATATCCATTCATATTTTAATGTGGATCCAGTCTTTAAATGATTTATTATATCAAATAAATAGTTCTTCACGGAGAATCCGTGTTGTAAAACTGATTGTCCTTGTGTTTGAGGACAATTTTTCATCGCAGTGATGATTTCTCTTTTTGTGTAAATCTATGTCATAGTTTCTATTATTTTATTATTTCGTTTATTTTAATATCTCTTTCTATTACTTTATAATCTAATAACTTACAAACTCCATTATCATCTATATCTTCAATTATAAAGCAATATACAGGCTCACTTAATATTGGATTTTCTTTTAGAGTGTATGTGCTTTGTTTTTGATCATCTTCAAATGTTTGATATCCATATTTAATTCCTTTATATTCATTTTTAATTTTAACAAATTCATCATTATGCCTTTCAGCATATGATTCAATGCTATATAAATAACCTTTTAAAAATCTATCAACATCATCTGTATGATGTAATTTAGCATACATTGGATTTGTATCTTTTGACCAAAATGTATCAGTCTTATATTTTTTCACTCCATCTTTTTCAATGAAGAATATTGCATTTTTACTCATTATTTTCTAATATTTTATTTATGGTTATATTTCTATAATAGTCTTGATTAACTGAATATAATGGAATTAATCTATATTCAATTTTATATTTAAAATGTCTCCAAGTATTTGATATTTTTGACTGTTCTATAGCATCCATCCCATCTTCTTTAGTCTTATATACTTTATGGTTCCAATGTTTGTGCCAATTTTTACCATAATAATCCACTTGATATATCTCTATCACCCAACCATATACATTTAAATCCTTCTCATTAAACTCTGGTTGTATTTCTAGATTTGCAATATTTTCAACTTTAAATATTCTATCTTCTTTCTTAATATTTGGAAGCCTTTTATGTTGGCTTTTACAAATATTACACTCATAATATTCCTCTATTTTTTGATAAAAACAATATGACCCTCTAAGTGAAAGATTCCAAGTCCATTTTATTCTTTTTTTAAAAAGAAATTTTAGTAATTTATTTAGTCTTTTCATCGGTCGTATTATTTTTTAATAATAAAGGTAAATGTGATAGACTTCTTCGAATATCGGAAGTACCGTAAAGACAAATAGATGTGTATTGATTTACATCAGGTTCGAAAAATTTAACAGATTGTGTTTTATCTTTGTATTTATTATAGAGATATAATAAATCATCCTCTGATTTACAAGAGAGGTCTATGCGCGAAATCTGCAATAGAATGTGTTGATTGCACACATATTTGTCCATTGTTTTTTAAATTATGTCGTGTAATCACGATTAATTTTGTTTCTTGAGTGTTAATCTACTTCTTCATAGTTTGTTTTTTTTATCTGGTTTATATATTAAAATTTATTTTTGTTTAAAAAATTGATAAAGATACGTAAACTCCATACGTCTGTTGTTTACTTTTACGAACTACTTGTCCTACACAGTTCCTCGGTTGACTTTCCTACAAGTCATTATCCCATATTTACTTTCATCACGTTAATGAAATCATTTCCTTCGTGTATCTTTATCAATTACTCTTAATCTTCGTTTAAAAATTCTCCTACAATATTATCCCCTTTTGTGTAAATAACATATTCTTGGCCATTTTTATCTTCTTCATATACCATTTCACAATCAGGTTGAATTTCACAATGTTCATTCCAATTCCAAGTAAAGTTATCAGCACCATTAGTAATGCTATTTAATTGGTATTTGATTTTACCTTTTGTTATTGTATTATACGCTCTTGCCATATTATTACACAAATATACTTTAATTTAAATTTAAAAAAGAATATTTCATTTCATTCTTATCTTTATCAAAAACATATAATCTATAAGACTTCTCACCAGAATTTGCTAAATAGTTTAGATCAGATTTTTCAATTAGTGAAAAGATATATTTTACCGTATCATTAATTCTACATCTATTATTTTTATAAAGCCTTACTCCATCAAAGAATAAAATAATGGAATTTGTCTCAGCCATTAAAATATCTTCACTAATGACTTCAATGGTATAAAATCCTAAACTATCTTTCACAATATTTACCGGAACAACGGTAGATATACCATTTTCATTTATAATGTTATTCGATATATTACATTTAAGAAAGATGGTATCAGATTGTGCAAATAATGATAAATTAAAAATAAATAAAATTAGTGTTAATATTTTCCTCATTTTCTTTTTGATTTAAAAATTAGTTCAACCCTTTTAAATAGTTCTTCTTGCGATATTTGATATAATTTCGATTTACGTGTTAATTCAATTGCTCTCAGTGAATTTTCACCAAAAGAATTAATAAAATTAAGTGCTTGTTGTTCAATTGTTATTGTTTCCATTTTTACTCATTTTCCAAATCATTTTAGTAAGAATATATCACATTCTGCTACTTTTTGCTTTAATTTTTTAATTTTTTTTTTATAAAAAGGTTTACAAAATTTAGCATTTGATACACTATCCTCGATATTTAATAGTTCAATCATTTCGATAGATATATTAGCGGATGTATCAGACTTCCATTCTTTTTGATGCCTTCCAATATATATTAACGCAGCATTTCTCCCAATATATTTACCCTCTTCTATATGTGATAATTTTTGTTGATATTCCTCGTTCTTTGTTTTTTCATTAATATCTTCATTTATTTTTGATATATTTTTACCTATTTTCACTAAGGCAAATATTACAAATGGTAGTACTAATAACAATATAATTTTTATATTCTTTGTCATAATTTTAAATTTTAGAGGGATCACTCAGATTCGAACTGATAGTAAGTGTTTTTAGAGGACACTGATAG